>Ga0196978_1000651_pt1 | contig 17148 bp, 15 predicted proteins | sample S3v_2013CmetaG_FD_155491 | JGI IMG/M metagenome (GOLD analysis project Ga0196978, IMG submission 155491) | Soil microbial communities from Anza Borrego desert, Southern California, United States - S3+v_20-13C | ecosystem: Environmental > Terrestrial > Soil > Desert | place: USA: California... | reverse complement strand
GTCATTTTCGTTGTTGCTAGCATTCTCCTTCGACGGCGGTTGACGCGAACAAACATCGAGCGGACATGCCGGCCGGTGGCAGCAGAATAGCGCGTGAGCGGGCGGCATCACAGCCCGTCGATCGCTGGATGAGTACATCTACTAAGAGATTCGGGAAAGCGGCCGAGAGCGTCGCGAGCGACGCGGTGCCTGCACGAAGAGGCAGGCACCCGCCAGGTTGCGCGTTACGCCAAGTTGGAGACAGCAATGCTACCAATACAGTTGCCGCACTGCGGGCCGCGCAAGCTACGACGCGCATCGGTTACGGGAATACGTACGGAAGTATTTGGCGCGGCAGTCGAACCTTAAAAGTGCCCAGTCTTTTATCGGGCGGCCGTACGCCGTGTCTAACAACGACAACATTGTGAGTGCCGGCCGCTATGGAAGAGACTCCTTTGCTGAAGCAAGAAGCCTCTATAAGCTTGCCCTCATGATCTTGCCCGAAGCACGCTTGCGGATCGTTCTGGCAAGTGTGACTAACGCCAGCCACGCCTTCAAGCTCGTGGCCAAATTTGAGAAACTGACGCCTATCCGCGCGATTCGCATATTCGGCAATGAGCAGAACCAAAAATCGATTGAGCGCATATGCTCTTGCGAAATGCGTGCAGCGGCAAACCAGCAGCACTGATGGAACCGGCTGTCGAAGCATCCCTCGCATAGCGTATTCGAGTTGCTGCGATCGGATTGAGAATATCGTTCTTACTTGCTGCTCATGTACCGATTGAAGCGTTTGAAGCACGCCATGGTCGTGACCGTCGTTTGCACCCCAAACATATGCACGCGTCGCCTGGTCTTCCGCACATTGTATGGCGGCCTCTACCTTCGTCCATGGCACGTCGTTCGCAGTGTTTCGCAGTTGCTGGTAGAGCGTCTTTGCAGACGATTCGCCGGTAGTGATACGAAGAAAGTCCTGGAGCGCCCCATCACCACCGCCTGAGATCAGTATTGCTGGCGCTATTCCCGACGGTAACCCGAGATTTGGCTGTTCAAACGTGTCCGTGTCCCAGAAGCGAAAACCCGAGTACGCGCCAATCGTACATTTCTCGCTTCCGGGGCCGTGACCAATTACCACCGCTCCAAATGATTGTGTCCTCTGCGTCGTGCCGGTGACCAACTGCACGTCGAGCAACGCACCAGTGCGCTGAGGCTTCGCCGGACAAGTGGTGTTTGGATAAATCTCGAGATTGGCTCTATGGGCAGCTCGGCAAGCGGTTAACGCGATGTCCCACATTCCAGCAACGTCCACGGCGTGTGCGGCTGACCACGGAAGAGGCATTGGCTTGCTAGCCCATGGGAACGTGCGAGCTGTCCAATGCTCGAGGGGCCAGTCGTATTGTGCAGGATCGAGCCATCGGCTCATGCAACCTCGTTGTCGCATGAATGGACGCTGGTCGCGGTCCACCAAAGTCGTGTGTATCCCTGTTTCGGCGGCGCGCATTGCGGCGGTGGCTCCGGCAGCGCCCGCGCCGATAACAAGTAAGCGCCGATCTATTCGATTTATATGCCCCAGCTCAGTGAGGCGGTCGACGACTAGCCGACCGCGAATCATTTGATCGCGAATGCTCGCGGGGCTTACGGACTCGCTGATGTTGTACTGGCGGTGACCTACTCGATGCTGGAGTAGGAACGGATCGGACATCTTCTAATCATTTCTTTTCCATGATCCGGCCGGCAAACGCGTGCTCTCTAACAAGTCATCAAAATCGTCAGAACTTAGCTCTACTGGCGGTTCATCGTCCGTGTGTTCAGCCTCTCCCTGTGCTTGAGCAATATACGAGGACGTATCCGGCAGTTCGACACGTGGCGCGAGTTTATCCGCAGTATCCCACTGCGGTCCTAAGCGCTCGTTAATTCGAGATTTAACAAACCGCACCTTGTCTGCCTCAGAAGACAAAGTTGCATTGTCAGGCTTCGCCCAGTATGTGCCCCCGGCATTTGCGATCTTCTGTTGCGCATCTCCCTGCAAGCGCCGGCCACCGATAACAACTACTGAAGGTCCTAACTGGCCAGTGCGCGCCTCCACCGCCTCTCGGAGCGAATCGATGCACCGGCTAAGGTCGTCTAGACCCTTATTCGTGGATGTCTCGCGACCGAGGAATCGTTGTGCGAACTCCCCAAGAATAAAGTGGTGGTGGCCTTCTGGCGGGACGAACTCGTCAAGATCTAGCACAACGACATCGGGCCTGTCGCTAGCCAGCGACGCTATCCGGCCGTTCTTACCCAGATAGCGGATGTTCAAATCCATCGTCTCAGACCTCCAATATGATTAACGCCTGAGTTCCACAGAAGCGCACATGCTGCGAACAGCACACTATCTACGGACTTCGCCTAGGTTGCCCTTTTGGCGAGAGTACTGCGGCGATATGCGCAAAGCATAGGAAAACCGCTCGCAAATGGCATGCCCTCTAAGCAAAAGTGGTGCTTTTACAACAGGCACACCAGCCCTTTTCGTATGACACCGCAGATTGTCCCCGCCGCTAAGGCACAAGTGCGACACGCAAATAGGTGCCTGATCGTTCGGCGATGGTCCGGGAATGTTCCCGGTTTCAGCGCACGCCCGCAAATCTCCTAATCTGGGAGATTTCTCAAAGTCCGCCATCGACCGAGAGGTTTGGACTTAGCAAGGAATACGCCGAAATTTCTCGGTCCCGGTCCTGGTAATTAGCTCGCGAATCGGCGACGTTCGCCAATCTCTGTGCACCTGGCTTAGCACCGACGCTGTCTGCCGCCCGCAGTCACGGCTCCCACACGGGCCGTGCGGGCAGCGCCTTGTCGAGATGGGAGCGGTCGAAAAAAAAGAACGCGTCGAACTGGTCGCGCGGAACGAGCTCGACGCCGCTTTCGTAGGGCCCCGGATAGTTCTGGTTCTGGATCCACCACTTGGGATGCTCTGACAGGAACGCGGCATCCGACGTGAAGAACGAGAAGACGTGCCCTGCGTCGTGCAGCTTTTTGTCGAGCGAGTTACGCGCGGTCGGCAGCGACCATTCACCCTGCGCGCCGCTGGCCTCATACGCCGTGAGCGCGATGTTGAACACGGTCTTGCGCGTCATTGCCTCGAAGAAATGGATGCCGGACTTGATGTCGCCGAATCCCCACCAGTCCGCGCGCGAGCGGTTGTGCGACACATGACTCGTATGCGCCGAGACGATCGCACGCTTCGCGTCGTGCTTCTCCATGATGAGCATCAGATTGCGACCTTGCGCTTCGTCGCGCGCATTCCAGCTCAGGACGTCGTCCGAGCGGCTGTGGAAGTGAAATCCCAGCCAGCCGAGCAGCGTCGAGGCCGACAGCGCGAGCTCGAACGCGTCATCAGCGGCCGGCCGATCTGATTCGCGCTTTTCCGCAGCCGTGCGCCGCGCAGCATCGAGCACCGCTGCCAGCGCGGCACGACACGCTTCATAGTGGCCGCCGAGGAAGCTGGTCGAGACTTCCGGCCACGAGGTGGCGCCATGATCCGGGCACCACGCGACGCGCTTCAGCAGCGATGGATCGATGGCCACCTGCGCGCCGAGAGCGCGGATCCTCGAATAGTGCTCCCACGGCCGGTCCCAGATATCGAGACCGCGGAAGACGATCGGATTACTCGCGTTCGCGCGATTGAAATCGCAGATCCACTCGAAGAGCGGCAGATCCGAAGGTGTGGGCATGTACAGCACGTCGATCGGCGGCGCACTCTTCACCTGCGTGCACGACGCGACCCATTGTGCGAGCTCCAGGCTCCGCAGTGCGGGGTTCTCCCATACGATCAAGCGGAAGCCGTGCTGCTCGACGAGGTAGCGGATCAGCCGCGTCTGGGCGCGGAGCAATCCGGAAGAGCCATGCACCGTTTCGCCCAACGCGACGACCTCGGCCGTGCGCACCCGCGCATCCAGCAGTTGCGCAAGGCGCGTGTCCGTGAGCGCTTCCGGCGTTGTCCTCAGCTCGACAACACCGGGCAGCGCAGCGCAGACCGACGTGCTGAGAACGAGCGCCGCGACGAGCGCGATTACCCTCATGCGGCAAGCATACCGGCATGAGGCGCTCTCCCACCCGCCAGAGACAGGTGGGGCTACAGGAACGTTACTGCGGCGCTGCCGGCGCTATCGGTTCCTGCTGCTGGACGGGCTGCTGCGCTTGCGGCTGCTGTTCCCGTTCCCGCTGCGCCTCGCGCTCTTTCTCGCGATCGGACCGCGTTGCCGCGCGCTGGCCCATGACGCCGCCGACCCCGGAGCCCGCGCCAGCGCCGACTGCGCCGCCAATCACGGCGCCTACGGGGCCGCCTACCGCAGTACCCACTGCGGCGCCGGCAGTCGCGCCGCCGAGTCCGCCGGCTGCCGAGCCGGCGCCCTGACCCGCAGCGCCCCGCATTTCCTCGCGTGCCTCACGGCGCTCTTCCCTGCGCTCTTCCTTACGCTCGGCACGCTCTTCCTTCCGCTGCTCGCGCGCTTCCCTGCGTGCTTCCCTGTCCTGTTCATCGGCATACGCGGACAAACCGGTGCCGGCGATGCAAAAAGCGAGTACAAACGCACTGGCTTTCATGATCGGTCCCATCAACTCGTCATCGACTCCCTGACCGAAGCAGCCGCCGTGCCGTCGCCCATCGTGCCCGGCACGGCTCGTGCTCCATGAGGAACGAGGACTGAATAACAGGGGACCTGCATGGAAGCCGACGAACTAACAGACGACGACCTCGACTTCGCGATCGATGCGAGCCAGGAATGGCAATGCCGCTGGTGGAGTCACGCATTTCGCGTGAGCCCGCAGGAGGTGCGCGAAGCGGTGCGGGCGGTGGGCAGCTCGGCAAACGCGGTCCGCGAGCACCTGCTGCTCGCCGCGGCCGCGGAGCGGCAGGGCGCTAGTCCGGCTGTATCCCTGCCGCTTTGACGAGCTCAGCGTACTTTTTCATCTCGGAGCGGACGTAGGCGCCGAACTCTTCGGGCGTCGCGGTGGGAAAGTGCACGATGCCGAGCGGCGTCAGCCGGTCCTTGACCTCCTGAGAGGCGAGTATCCGGTTGATCTCGCGGTGCGCGCGCGCAACGATCGCTTTCGGCGTTCCCGCGGGGAAGACGTAGCCGTACCAGTTGTCGATCGCGAAACCCGGCACGCCTGATTCAGCGACCGTCGGTACACCGGGCAGGATATCCGAGCGCTCGGCGCGCGTGAGCGCAATCGTGCGGATGCGGCCCGCCTTCATGCTGGCGTGCGCCGTCGAGACCGTGGCGAAGATGAGCTGCACGTTGCCGGCGACCAGATCGAGCATCGCGGGTGCCCCGCCCTTGTACGGCACGTGCTGCATCCGGACCTTCGCGAGCCGGTTGAACATCTCGCCGGCGAGATGGTCGGCGCGTCCCGGGCCTGACGAACCGAACGAGAGCTTGTTCGGATTCGCGCGCGCGTAGGCGATCAGATCTTTCACCGAGTGCACCGGCAGCGACGGATGCACCACGAGCACGTTCAGCGCGGACACCGCGCGCGTGATCGGCGCGAAGTCCCTGATCGAATCGTAGGGCAGCTTCTTGTGCAGCGACGGCGACACCGCCATCGGTCCGATCGCGGCGTGCGTGAACGTGTAGCCGTCAGGTGCGGCACGCGCGCCGATCTCCATGCCGACAATGCCGCCCGCGCCAGGCCGGTTATCGATGATGATTTGCTGGCCCCAAGTCTCCGTGAGACGTTGCGCGATCGCACGCGCGGTGATATCGGCGCCGCCGCCGGGCGCGACCGGCACGATGAGGCGCACGGGCTTGACGGGATAAGGCGCTTCAGCGGCCTGAGCGCCGCACGCCGCGGCTGCGAGAGCGGCCGCTACATAGATTTTCATCGACGATCCTCCTCGTGTTCTGAAAGCTTCACGCGACGCTGAGCATGAGCTTGCCGTTCGATGCGTGACGCCTTAGTGTAGCCACGTCTGGGCCACATACGCAGGAGAAGAACCTCGTGACTTACCAGCTCACTCCTTTGACCGATCACGAGACCGGTGCCGAGATTCGCGGCATCGATCTGACCCAGGATCTCGATGCGGCGACGCGCAAGCGGCTGAACGACGATTTCGCGCGGTATCACGTGCTCGTGATCCGGGACCAGAAGCTCGCGCCCGAGCAGTTCCTCAAGGCGGGCCGCAACTTCGGCGAGATCATGCCGCACCATCGCAAGTCCGGCGACGCGACGAAGGACAGCTCGATCTTCGAAGTGCGCAACCAGGAAGTCGCGCCGGGCAAGTACTACATCGTGGGGGAGAGCTTCCACACCGACCACTCGAACGATCCGGTGCCGCCGAAGGCGACCTCGCTCCATCCGGTCTCGCTCCCGAGCAAGGGTGGCGACACGCAGTTCGTGAACGTGCACAACGCGTACGACGATCTGCCGGCGAGTATGAAGCAGCGCATCGACGATCTCATCGGCGTCCACGTCTACGTGAGCAAGTACAGCCCGCGCGAGCTCATCAAGATCGACGACGAAACCGCGAAGCACGTGCCGCCGCCGGCGCTGCACCCGCTGGTGCGTATCCATCCGGACAACGGCCGCAAGTACCTCTATCTGAATCCAGTACGCATGGAGGCGATCGTCGGGATGCCCGACGACGAGGCGCTCGCGCTGATCGCCGAGCTCATGGCGCATGCGACGCAGCGCAAATACGAGTACCGGCACCAATGGCAGTACGGCGACATGGTGATCTGGGACAACCGCAGCGTCATGCACCAGGCGAACGCCGACTACGACATGAAAGAGGTGCGGCGGCTCTACCGCATCATGATCAAGGGTGCGCTCCATCCGACCGACCTCGAGCGCACGCGCAACGTGAGGGCCGAGGTTGCGCAGCGCCTGCCGGCATGAGAGCGCTCCTCGCGATCGCGCTGGCCTGCTGCGCCTCGACCGGTTTCGCGCAGAGCTATCCGAGCGGCCCGATGCGGATCATCGCGCCGTATCCGCCGGGCGGCGGCACCGACGTGCTCGCTCGCGCCATTGCGCAGAAGCTCAACGAGCGCTTCGGGCATAACGTGATCGTCGAGAACCGCCCGGGGGCGAATGGCACCGTCGGCACCGGTGTCGCCGCGAAAGCGGCGCCCGACGGCCACACGATGGTCGTCGTCGCTGCCGCGTACGCCGCGGGAGCGAGCCTCTATCGGAACCTGCCTTACGACCCTGCGAAAGACCTCGCGCCGGTCACGCGGCTCGCCTCGGGTCCGCTGGTGCTCGTGGTGCATCCGTCGCTGCCGGTGCGCTCGACGAAGGATTTCGTGGCGCTGGCGAAATCGCGCCCCGGCCAGATCAATGTCGGCAACTCCGGAACGGGTTCGCTGCCGCATCTCACGGCGGAGCTGCTCGGGTCGATGAGCGGCATCAAGCTGGTCCACGTGCCGTACAAGGGACCCGGGCTCGCGCTGATCGATGTGCTGAGCGGCCAGGTACCCGCTTATTTCATGAACGTGATCGGCGCCATGCCGCTCGTGAAGTCGAACAAGCTGCGCGCGCTGGGGGTCAGCAGCCCCGCACGTTCACCCATTGCACCCGAGCTGCCGACGATCGCGGAAGCCGGGTTCCCGGACTTCGACATGACGAACTGGTACGGCCTGCTCGTGCCGTCCGCGACGCCGAGAGACGTCGTCGCGAAGCTCCAGCAGGAGATCGCGCGCATCATGAACCTCAGCGAGTCCAAAGAGCTCATGTCCCGCAGCGGCATGAGCGTCGTGGCGAGCACGCCTCAGCAGTTTTCCGAGTTCCTGTCGCGCGAGACCGTCAAGTACGAGCGGGTGATCAAGCGCGCGGGCGTGAGGCAGGAGTGACGAGGCGCTAATGCTTACGGTTTCATCAGCGCGGTGATCTCGTTCACCGAGCCCAGGCTCTCCAGCGCGCCGACCAGCTCCACGATGCGCTGCGCCGCTTTCGGTGCGAGCGTGCCGTGCGTCACCTTCGAGAACTTCTCCGCCGCGTCGGCCCACGAGAGGTAGAGCTGCGCTTTGTCGATGTCGTTGCCGTCGCCTTCGAAGACGGTACCGTCGTCCAGCTCGACCCGCATCCGCAGGTTCCAGCCGTTGATGTCCTCGGCGTCGCGCAGCTCGATCTTGCGCGTGAGCGCGAGCATCTCTTCGTCTTTCATGTTCGCGCGCACCGCCGGCATCGTCATGTCGCCGGTCTTGAAGATGACGCCGATCGCGAACTGCTTGCTGATGAGGCAGTGGTCGATGCTCTCGTACGGTCCCTGGTAGTCGATGCCGGCGTAGTTCATGCGCTCGTGGCTGCCGGCCTTCGGAATATCGACCGTCACGCTCTTCACCCGCCGGTAGTCGAAGTGGTGGCGCGTGATCAGGCGGTAGGCGACCGACGCGCTGCCCTGGTTCGCGCCGCCCGTCGGAAAGCGCTTGAAGCACGTGTCGACGATGTGAAAGTGCGAGCCGAGCTTGTCGAGCGCGACCGTCTCGTTCTCGTTCGTGCCCGAGAAGCTGCGGTTCACGCCGTGCGAGCCTTCGAAGATGCGCCGCGAGCCGACCAGCCCGTCGCGCGCGAGCTGCATGCCGGTGATGCCGGCGCGGGAAGCGAACGCTTCCTGGAACGACCATTCCATCGAGCCCTCGTTCCAGGGCTGGAGTAGACCCCCGCACATGCTGCCGGCGCAGCCGAGCGCGTTCGTGAACTGCTCGTTATCGAGCCGTCCGAGCTTGGCCGCGGCCGCGGTCGCGCCGAAGTAGGCGTAGACGCCGCTCACGCGAAACCCGCGCGTGAAGGCAGGCACCGACAGCGAGCCCGCGCGGTCTTCGACGTCGTAGGCGGCGACGACGGCTTCGATCACGTCGCGGCCGGAGCGATTCTCTTCCTCCGCCATCGCGAGCGCCGTCGGCACCACCGCGGCGCCGATGTGCGAGTGGCTCACCTGGAGCCAGTCGTCCTGCAATATGCAGTGAGAGGCAACGGAGTTCGGCAGCACGGCGTCTACAGCGCGCATCCGCTCGCCGGTCTTCCATACCGTGGCGCGTCCGTTCGCGCCCAGCGCGCGCGCTGTCTTCAGGGCCACCTGCGCGTTGTCGCGCTCGAAGCCGGCGGCTGCGATGCCGAGGAGATCCAGCACGCACACCTTCGCCTTCTCGATCACCGGCGCAGGCAGCGCTTCGAACTTGAGATTGCTCGCGTAGTGTGCGAGCGCAGTCACGATGCATTGCATCTTCAGATCACCTTCCTGAATTATTCAGCGCGGATGTTGTATTGCGCGACGAGCTTCGACCACTTCGCGACCTCGTCACGCATGAACTTTGCGAATTCCTGCGGCGTGGCGACGAAGGGCTCGGTACCCTGCGCAGCCATACGCTTCTGCATCTCGGGGTCCTGCACCAGCCGCGAGAACGTCGCATGCAGCTTTTCCACGGTGCGCGGCGGCGTGCCCTTAGTCGTGAGGATGCCGAACCAGTTCGGCGCGTCATACCCGGGCAGGCCCGCTTCGCCGATGGACGGGAGCTCCGGCATGAGACGCGAGCGCTTGGCAGTCGTCACGCCCAGCGCGCGCAGCCTTCCGCTCTTGACGTGCGGGATCGCGCTCGACATCGAGACGATCGCCATCGACACCTGTCCGCCGATGAGATCGGTCATCGCAGGCCCGGCGCCCTTGTACGGCACGATCACGAACTGGATGTTCCCCAACGCTTGAAGCAGCACGCCCGCAAGATGCGAAGACGTGCCGTTGCCGGGCGAGGCGAAATTGAGATCGCCCGGCTTCGACTTCGCGAGCGCGATCAGATCGGAGACGGACTTCACCGGCAGCGCCGCGTTGACGACGAGCACGTTCGCGACGTTCGCGAGCGGCGACACCGGCACGAAATCCTTCAGCGAATCGAACGGCAGCTTCTTGAAGAGCGCCGGATTGATCGTGTGGTTGGCGTTCGCGAGCAGCAGCGTGTGTCCGTCGGGCGGCGCGTTGGCGACGATGCCGGCACCGATATTGGTGTTCGCGCCGGGACGGTTGTCGACGACGACCTGCTGCCCGAGCGCCTCCGTCACGCGCGGCGCGAAGAGCCGCGCCATGTTGTCGGACCCGCCGCCCGGCGCGAACGGGACGATCAGGCGGACCGGACGGTTGGGGTAAGCGTCCGCCGTTGCGGCAAACGCAGGTGCGGCGAGCATGCATGAAGCACAAAGCAGTGCCTGCATGCGCGTTTGTTTTGATCTGCGCATTCGTGTCTCCTCGGGATGTCCCGACGATAACACGGTTGCGACGGGGCGCCGCGGGTGCGGTGGCGGCCTTACGGGTTACTTCGAGCCGAGCCCGGCTTCCTTCGCCGCCTTAGCCCAGATCACGAGCTCCGCAGCCATGCGCTTGCGCATGTCTTCGGGCGAGCCGCCGACGACTTCGAGCCCTGTCGCGAAGAACCGCTGCGCGATCTTCTGGTCCGAGAGCGCCTTGTTGAATGCGTTCGAGAGGCGCGTCACGACATCGTTCGGTACGCCGGCGGGCGCTACCGCGCCGAACCACTGGCCGATGTCCATGTCGGGATAGCCGAGCTCCGCCAGCGTCGGCACGTCGGGAAGCACTTTAGCGCGCGCTTTCGAAGTCACCGCGAGCAATCGGACGCGTCCCGCCTGCGCCTGTGGCACGACCGGTGTGGTCCCGAGCACCGCGACCGGCACCTGCCCGCTGACAAGATCCACGATCGCCTGCGCGCCGCCCTTGTAGGGCACCGGGATCAGCTTGACGCCCGCCATGCGGAAGAACACGCCGCCTGCGACGGCCTGGGTTCCGGTCGGTGACGAGAGCGCATACGCGATTTCGCCCGGCCGTGCTTTGGCTGCCTTCACGAGATCCGCGATCGATCGCCAGCCCGGCGCCGGATGAACCGCGATCACGATCGGCTGATACGTGAGGATGGTGATCGGTTTCAGATCCTTGTCCGCGCGATACGGCAGCGATGGATTCAGCACCGGCTGATAGAACGACGAGTCCGAGCCCACGACGATGGTGTGGCCGTCGTGCGGCCCGCGCATCATGGCCTCGATCGCGATGCTGCCGGAGGCGCCGGGACGGTTTTCGACGACGACCGGCTGGCCGAGCTCCTTCGAGACGATCTCACCGGTCCAGCGCGCGGAGACATCCGTCGATCCGCCCGGCGCGAAACCGACGAGCACGCGAATCGGTTTGGTCGGCCAGTTCTGCGCAAACGCGCTGGAGGCGAAAGCAGCGCACAGCGCGAGGAGAACGATCTTTTTCATATCAAGCCATCCCGATCGGTTCGGCCAGGTCCTCGCGCACCTTGCCGGGCCGCGCGCGCATCATGTCGTAGAGCTCCTTCTGCACCTTCGCGACGCCGGGATCGTTGAAGCGGTTGTCCATCTCGGCCGGGTCGTTCTGAAGATCGTAGAGCTCGCCCGCGCCCGAGCCGAGCTCGAACGTGCACTTATGAGTTTTCGTCCGCACGGTGCGAAGCTGAAGCCCCACGCCGCAACGCGACGGATGCACGTGCCATTCGCTGTATGCGGTATCGCGCGTCTCGGTCTTGCCCGCGAGCAGGCCCGCGAGGCTGCGGCTCTGAAGCGCGTGCGGCGCCGATGCGCCCGCGTACTCGTAAAAGGTCGCCGCGAGATCGAGTGTGGAGACCGGCTCGCTCACCACGCGGTCAGGCACGACACCGGGACCGCGCGCGACCATCGTCAGGCGCAGCAGATCCTCGTAAGGCGTCGGTCCCTTGAGATACAGGCCGTGATTACCGAGGAGCTCGCCGTGGTCGGTGGTGTAGACGACCAGCGTGTCCTGCGCGAAACCGCGATCGGCCAGCGCGTCGAGTATGCGTCCGACGTTGTGGTCGATGAGCGAGATCATCCCGTAGTAATTCGCGGTCATTTCCGCGAGCTGCGCGTCGGTCTGGTCCGGTACGCGTGAGCCTTCGGCGCGGAACTTGCGCATGGTCGGGTCGGCCAACTGCGGCGTGCCTTCGAGCGAGGCCTTGTGCCACCAGGGCCTGCGCTCCAGATCTTTCGTGCGGTGTTTCGGCAGCACCATGCTCGCAGGGTCGTACATCCGGCTCCAGGGCTCGGGGCAGTCGAACGGGTGGTGCGGATCGGGGAACGACACCCACATCGCGAACGGCTCGTCACGGTTGTGGTGCGAGAGGAAATCGATCGTGCGATCGCCGATCCACGTGCTGTTGTGCCATGCCACCGGCAGTGCCGACGACCACGTCTGCGCGGCGCCGGTATCCGGCCGTGTGCTCGAGGACCAGAGCTTTACCGCTTCCTCGTTCTCGCCGCGGGACAGGAACCAGCGCTCGTAATGCCCCGCGGCAGGGCGCTCCAGCGGACGCAGCCGGTGCATGTGTCCGAGCACCGTGAGCTCGACGTGCTGAAAGCCCATGTACGGACCGAACCAGCCGGGGCCGTACCGGTGCTGGCTCTGTCTGCACTCCGGCGTGCCGGTCGGCGCGAACGTGGACTTGGTTGCGAAGTGGGCCTTGCCGATGAACGCGGTGCGATAGCCGCCGCGCGCGAGCGTCCCCGCGAAACCATTGCCGCCGACTTCTTCTTTCAGATCGACGCCGTTGTCCCATACGCCGTGCGTGAGCGGCAGCAGTCCCGTCAGGATCGACGCGCGCGAAGGCTGGCACACGAGGTTCGGCGTGATGCACGCCGAGAAGCGCGTGCCTTCGCGCGCGAGCGCATCGATGTGCGGTGTCCTGATCAGCGGGTTCTCGAAACCGTTGCAGTCCGCGCGCTGCTGATCGGAGGTGATGAGGAGGATGTTCGGTCGTTTTGTCATGTAATCTCGGCTCTTGAAGGACTGCCGTGGGGACCCTGATTATGACTGCCGATCGCGTGTTTGCAATCGTCGCCTTCATCACCGGTTTCACGTGCGGCGCCGCTGCGCACGCGCAGCAGGATTATCCGAACAGACCCGTGCGCCTCGTGCTGGGTCTCGCGCCCGGCGGCTCGACCGACGTCGTCGCGCGTACGGTGGCGCAGGGCCTTTCCGAGCTGTGGGGTCAGAACGTCCTCGTCGACAATCGCGTGGGTGCGGGCGGCACGATCGGCGCGGACATCGTCGTGAAGGCGCAGCCTGACGGCTACACCCTGTTCGTCGGCGGCTTCGGCCCGAACGCGATTGCGCCGGGACTGTATTCGAAGCTGCCGTACGATCCGTATACCGATTTCACGCACATCACACTGATGGTGACGCTGCCGCTCGTGATGCTGGTGCCGGCGTCCTCGCCGATCAAGGGTCTCAAGGAATTGATCGAAACGGCGAAAGCGAAGCCGGGCGCGCTGCGCTATGGCTCGGTCGGCGTGGGGTCCTCGCCGCACGTCTTCATCGAGCTCATGAACATGAGAGCCGGGACGAAATCCGTGCACGTGCCGTACAAAGGGGCCGTCGCGGCGTTGACCGGTTTGATTACAGCGGAAGTCGATTACGCGATGACCAGTATCTCATCCGCAAACACGCAGCTTCCGTCCGGACGCGTGCGGGCGATCGCCGTCACGAGCGCCACACCGAGCCCGCGCCTGCCCGGCGTGCCGCCGATTGCCAGCGTGCTGCCCGGCTACGAGGGCCTGGAGTTCCATGGCCTCCACGGGCCCGCGAAAATGCCGCCGCGGCTGGTGGCGAAGGTGCAGCAGGATGTCGCGACCGTGTTGCGGCGTCCGCAGGTGAAAGAGCGTCTCGACAACCTCGCGATGGACATCCAGGCGACGTCGAGCGCGGAAGCGAGCGCGTTCATCAAGAAGCAGATCGAGACCTGGACCGCGGTCGCCCGCAAAGCCGGCGTGCGCGCGGACTGAACGGTGCCGCACTTCAGCGCGAGCGACGGCGTGCGTATCTTCTATGAGGAGGCGGGCAGCGGCGTGCCGATCGTCTTCGCGCACGAATTCGGCGACAACTACGAAAGCTGGGCGCCGCAGATGAGCCACTTCGGCAGGCGTTACCGCTGCATCGCCTATGCGGCGCGCGGCTTTCCGCCGTCGGACGTGCCGGAGGCTCTCGAACAGTACAGCGTGTCGCGGCTTGTCAAGGACATCGGCGAGCTGATGGATCACCTCGCGCTCGATCGGGCACATCTCGTCGGCGTTTCCATGGGCTCGGTGCCGATGCTCAACTTCGCGCTCGCGTATCCCGCGCGCGTGCGATCACTGGTGATCGGCAGCACCGGTGCCGGCGTGACACGCGATCCCGCGCAGCACCGGGCACGGCTTGAAGCGGTCGAGGCCCGCGCACGCGATTACGAGATGCTGGGCGCGGTCGAAATGGCGGACCGGATGGCCAACCTGTCGGTGCGCCGCTCGTTCAAGGCGAAGGACCCGTATGGCTGGGCGGCTTTTCGCGAGCGTCTGAAAAAGCATTCGGCGGCAGGCTGTGCGCGGACGCTCCGCGGCAGCTTCCTCAACCGGCCGTCGGTTTACGACCAGGCCGCCGAGCTGCGCGCCTTTCGCGTGCCGACGCTGCTCATGTTCGGCGATGACGACCATCCTGCGATCGAACCCACGCTCTACATGCGCGAACAGATGCCGTGCGCGGGCCTCACCGTGTTTCCGTGGTCGGGCCACAACCTCAACATCGAAGAGCCGGCGGCGTTCAATCGCGCGGTCGAGGATTTTTTCCACGCAGCCGAGCAGGGCCGCTGGCGTCCGGCGTCCTGATCCATCACAGGGAGCACCATGGCGACAAAACAGAAGACGAAGAAGAAAGATCCGTACGGCTACAGCGAGATGACGTGGGCGGAGACGCTCGATCCCGAGTACGCGCGGGTGCGCGACGAGCTGAGGCGCGTCGCAGTCAGCGACGGCGCGCTGCCGGTCAAAGTGAAGGAGATGATCGTCATCGGCATCCTCGCGTCACGCGGGCTGCAGTACGGCGTTGCCGCGCACATGCGACGCGCGGTCGAGCACGGCGCGACGCGGCAGGAGCTCTTCGAAGCGCTCAAGGCGGCGCACATTCCCGGCGGCGGCGTGGCTTACAGCGTCGGCATCCGCGCGCTGCAGGAACTCGAGCTCGCGGGCGTGTTCAAGTCGGAGAAGACGACTGCGGGTTCAAAGGCCAACGCGCGCAGCGCCGGGCGCTCAAGGTAAGGCGCGTCGCGGTAAGGCTGAATTGGGCGCGGCCTTCTCGCGCCTGATCCGGCGCCGCTGCTCGAACCTTAACCGTCATCGCGAGGCCCACCAATGTGGGCCGTGGCGATCTCGGAGCGTCCGCAAGGCAGCCGTAAACCCTGCGCTGCTCACCAAGGACGGCGGCCTGCGGAACTCACGCACCGCTCCTTTTCTTATATGCGTGGTCTACTCGGCAAGGCTCTGCCTATGGCACCGGTAGTGTGGTTCGACAGTCCTCGGTGCGCCGGGAAAACCGGCAAGGTGTAGTGAATGAGAGAGTCATACGGTGAAGGCCTAGCCGGCCACACCGGCCCCAAGTCATGCGCCGTCGTTCGTAAGGGCGAGGGTGAAGCGTTGACCGGGGTACATGCAGGCCCGGTATTGAGCCGCGAAAATGTCGCCCCACCGCGAGGTGGGTTAGTTCGGGGTGCCGACGTGTTCGAGGACAGCGGAAGGCCACACCGGAAGTGCCGCCATGGCAAGGCACTGACGGACCCCGCGCGGTCGCGAGACCCGGAGCATGCATGGAAACACCTTGCGCGGGAACCGGGAGATCCCAAGGGCGTCTGCGGCCGGTCAGGCGCAGACCGCATCGGAAAGTCGCAAGACGCACACCGATGATGCACGCCCGTGGGAAGTCGGACAGCGCCATAGTACCGGCGAAGCCGCCGAACAACGCCGCAACACGGGCCGCGGAGGTGGTGGAGGGAAGGGAGCTGGCCAAGGGAACTCGCTCGAGTGCAACGCGCGCCGGACACAGGGCCGGGAAAGTGCGACAAGCGCGCTCGAGCGGGTACGTCAGGTAGCACAGAGGGACAGGCAACAGCGGTTCACTGCGCTCCTGCACCACGTCCATGACATCGAGCGGCTGCGCGCGGCCTATCTTGGCATCAAGCGAGACGCCGCTGCAGGTGTGGATGGCCAGACGTGGCGCCGTTACGGCGAGGACTTGGAAGTGAACCTTCAGGACCTTGCCGGGCGGCTCAAGCGTGGAGCGTACCGAGCGCAGCCGGTTCGCAGAGCGTACATCCTGAAGACCGACGGGCGGCAGCGGCCGCTCGGTATTCCGACGTTGGAGGACAAGATCGTCCAGCGCGCGGCGGTCGAAGTGCTGAACGCAATCTACGAGCAGGACTTCCTCGGTTTCTCATACGGATTCCGGCCGGGACGTAGCCCGCATCAGGCATTGGATGCGCTCGCGGTCGGCATCACGATGAGGAAGGTGAACTGGGTGCTCGACGCCGACATTCGCAGCTTCTTCGACACGTTGAAGCACGAGTGGCTGGTGAAGTTCATCGAGCAGCGTGTGGCGGACCGGCGCATCGTACGGTTGATCCAGAAATGGCTCGCCGCCGGTGTGCTGGAAGACGGGCATCGAACGCAAAGTGAAGAGGGAACGGTACAGGGCGGGAGTATCAGTCCGCTGCTGGCCAACCTTTATCTGCACTACGTGTTCGATCTCTGGGTTCGACAATGGAGACGCAGGCGCGCGCGCGGCGACGTAGTAGTCGTGCGCTACGCCGACGACTTCGTAGTTGGATTCCAGCATCGCGACGAAGCAGAGCGTTTCTTGGCTGAACTGCGTGAGCGGTTCACGAAGTTCGGTCTGGAATTGCATCCCGAAAAGACGCGTCTGCTGCGCTTTGGACGCTATGCGGACCAGGCGCGCTTACGCGGCCGGGGCAAGCCGCGAACCTTCAACTTCCTCGGCTTCACGCATTGTTGCGGGAAGACGCGCAAGGGCGGATTCGCGGTGCTGCGTATGACGATGCGAAAGAGGGCGCAGGCGAAGCTTAAGGAGGTCAAGGCCGAACTTAGGCGACGCATGCATCGGCCTGTCCGGGAACATGGCGCTTACTTGCGCGCTGTGGTCATGGGGCACGTGCGTTACTACGGCGTGCCCTTGAACGGCGCGGCGATCGCCGCGTTCCGACTTGCAGTCGGTCGCTTATGGTGGCGCGTGTTATGCCGCCGCAGTCAGGGCCTGCTGTCGTGGGAGCGCATGTCGCGTTACCTCAGTCACTGGCTCCCGCCCGCTCGTATCTGTCAGCCTTACCCGATGGTGCGCCTCGG
>Ga0196978_1000650_pt1 | contig 17154 bp, 24 predicted proteins | sample S3v_2013CmetaG_FD_155491 | JGI IMG/M metagenome (GOLD analysis project Ga0196978, IMG submission 155491) | Soil microbial communities from Anza Borrego desert, Southern California, United States - S3+v_20-13C | ecosystem: Environmental > Terrestrial > Soil > Desert | place: USA: California... | reverse complement strand
GTCCCCCGTTTCCCTCCCCGGACCCGCCAGAAGGCCCTGGTAGAGCCCCTGAGCAGCCCGTACGGCCAAGATCGCTCCCCGCTCGCCGTCGCGCCGGTTGGCTGGCCCGAGCCCTCAGAACGGCCCTGAGCGGGTCGACAGAGAGGGGTCCTTGACCTTCTGGATCATGGTTTCCGTTACGCTGCGTAGTCGGCATCAGAGTTACGTAGAGTGACGGGCCAGCGTGATGATCACCCCGAGCTGCAGCAGCGCCACGACGCCGCGCCAGGCAAGCTCACGCCTCATCGTCGCCTGCCTCGACGCGGGCGAGCGCGTGGTCCAGGGCGTCGCGCACCTGGCGGGCCTGCTCGGGCGGCAGGACGACGGTCACCGGCGCGAGCGAGTCCGGCGGCAGGACGGTCAGGGCGATGACGACCTCGTCGCCGAGGTGGCCGACGCCGGCTACGACCATGGCCGCGCGGGTGGTGGTGTGGCCGTTGGGCACGCATGGGCCGGAGATCCAGGTCATCGCAGCTCCCGAGGGGTGGACGGTGCGGACGCCACCCTGACGCTAGACCTGGAGTGCACACCACATCAACACCGGTACGCACACCTATACCAACACCGGTGCCTGCAACTTCGCCGTGTCAGCCTGCGCACATGTCCTCCGACCGGTTGGCGGCCGCGGTCGCCGAGCACCAGCGCGCCCAAGCCGATCTCGCGTCGGCGCAGGCCGCGGTGGTCGCCGCCCAGCAGGAGGCGGTGGCGGTGCGCCGGCGGGCCGACGCGGCGCGGGAGGCGCTGGCCGAGGAGATCCGGGCCGCGCACGCGGGTGGGATGCGGGTGGCCGACCTGGTGCGCATGACGGGCTACTCCCGCGAGGGCATCCGGAAGATCGTCGGCACTGTGCAGCCGCCGGACGAGCTGTAGCCGCAGGTCAGGAAGCGTCCGCCCCGCGCGCGCGGGGGACGCCTATGTTTCCTGAGGAAACAGCGGTGGCTTGGGCCGTCCGCCCCGCGCGCGCGGGGGACGCCTGAGGCAAAAGTCCGTCAGGCTCTGACGGACTTTGTCCGCCCCGCGCGCGCGAGGGACGCCTTAGCTTGTGGCGACGAAACCACAAGCTATTTTCGTCCGCCCCGCGCGCGCGAGGGGACGCCTGGCCTGAGTCTTGTTGATCTTTAACTCAGTTAACGTCCGCCCCGCGCGCGCGAGGGACGAAAACCGGGGGTGTCCATGGTGTGGACGCCCTTCTCGTCCGCCCCGCGCGCGCGAGGGACGAAAAGGGGGTCCGTAATTGAACGGACCCCCGGTGGGCCCGGTCATCGACCCGCTCCACGACGGCCCGCGCCCCGCGCGCGCGAGGGGACGCCTACTCGACGACCGGCCGGGAGCATCCACCATGACAGAGGGCCAGCCCCGGGTTGGGGGCTGGCCCTCTGTCGTCGTTCTCAGTGCCGCTGCGGGCGCCGGCCGTGCTCGATGGCCAGCATCCGCACCTGCTCCTCGCCGACCTCGAGCACCTCGGCGACCAGGGCGGCCGGCATGCCGCGGGCCAGCATCCGGGCGGCGAGGTCGTCGACCTCCCGGCGCATCCGGCGCTGCGGCTCCCTGACGTAGACCACCCGGCCGCCGGCGGCAACGACGTCGGCCTCGACGGCCGCGAGGCCGCCGGAGCGGGCGGCGAACGCGGCGATCACGAAGTCGGCCTCGCCGCACCGGACCATGTCGACCGCCGGATCCGCGGGCCAGCGGACGACGCCGACCAGGAGGGCCCGGTGAGCTTCCAACCACGCCATGACGAGCCGCAGTTGCCGCTCGCTGTCGATGCTGCCGGGCTGCAGCGCGACGACGGCCCGCTCGACCGGCCCGGACGGTGGCCCGGCGGCGAGCCGGCCGGACCGGGAGGGCCCGGAACCCCGGCGGGTGGCCATGTCGGCGAGGAGGAGTTCGGCGATCTCGGCGCGGCTGAGCAGGGTCATGACGTGCCGACCGCGCGGACCCGCAGCCGCAGCGCCAGCGGGCCGGCGTAGCGCTCCGGGTGCCGCTTGAGCTCGGCGGTGAAGATCCCGAGCGCGGTGTCCCGGTGCCGCAGCTCGGCACCGGCGGTCCAGCTCGATCCGTTCCACACCTCGATCACGTAGGTCGGCGGCGCGGTGGCCACCTTGCGCCGGCGCTTCACCGCGCACCCCGGGCAGCCGCCTGGTGCGCGAGGACGGCGACCAGCGGGCCGAGCGCGGTGTGCAGCGCCACGGCCTGGACGTCGTCGAGGTCGAGGACGAAGCGCGAGCCGAGGACGGGCACCTGCTCGTCGAACACCAGGAACAGCGCGGCCTGGCCCTCGTCGAGCGGCTCGTCGGCCGCCTTCCACACCTGCGCGGTGACCTTCCATCCGGCGGTGGCCTGGGCTTCGACGGTCACGGGCGGCGACCAGTGGAACGCGGCCACCGAGTCCAGTGCGCCGCAGTGCGCCGGCGAGCACCACGACGGGTGGCGCAGGTCGCCGCGGCGGATCCGGACCCCCTGGTCGGGCGGCAGGATCCACGCAGACCCGCTGTGCGGGGCGGCGGTGTGGACCTCGACCCGGGGCGGGTTGGCGCCCTCGGCGTCGCCGACGTAGGTCACCAGCTCCCAGCGGTCGAGTTCGGTGAACATCGAGTCACCGGGCCGCAGCGTGGCGGCAGGGCCGGTCTCCTCGAGATCGGAGATGTGGCCGCGCTCCGGGCGCGGCTGGTTCGGTACGGTCATTGCGGGTCGCCTCCCGGGGCGATCAAGGGGCCGGAGCACAGGTGTTGGCGCACCTGCCGGCCCCGCCTATTCGGTTGGTTGATCCCCGTACCTCTCTACGTCCGGTCACTACGGTCAAGGGATCTAATGGGGTACGGTACGCGTGTGCGCCAACACCGACAACCCCAGACGGCGGGAATCTACGCCCGCGAGTCCCACGGGTCCGAGAAGAGCCAGACCGACCAGCTCGCCGAGTGCGAGCGTGACACCGCCGATTGCGGCTGGACGGTGGTGGCCCGCTACCGCGACGGCTCCTCGGCGTCCCGCTTCGCCACCAGGACCCGCGACGATTGGCGCCGGGTGGTCGCCGCGGTCGAGGCGCACGAGTTCGACGCGCTGGTGCTGTGGGAGGGCTCGCGCGCGTCCCGAGAACCAATCGAGTGGTTCACGCTGCTCGCCACCTGTCGGGGCAACGGGGTTCTCGTCCGGATCACCGCCGACGAGCGGACATACGACCTGCACCGGCCGGCCGACTGGAAGGCGCTCGCGGACACGGGTGTCGACGCCGCGCACGAGTCCGAGAAGACCGCAATCCGGGTCCGTCGCGGACTGGCCGCCGCGGCCGCCGCCGGCAAGCCGCACGCCCACGTCGCATATGGCTTCGTCCGCCGCTACGACGAGCACACCCGGGAGTTCGTCGCCCAGGAGGAAGATCCTGCAACCGCTCCGGTGGTGCGGGAGATCTTCGAGCGGATCGCGAAGAGCGAGCCGACGGGTGCGATCATCCGCGACCTCAATGAGCGCGGCGTACCGGCGCCCTCAGGCGGGGTGTGGCGGCACAACAGCCTGGGGCGCATCGCCCGGCGGGCCGACTACGCGGGGTTCCGCGTTCACAAGGGCCAGCGCCACCCGGCGCTATGGGAGCCGATCGTTGAGCCGGCGCTGTACTTCGCGGTACAGCGCGTCCTTGACGACCCTGTCCGCGTCACCAACGGCGGCCGGACCACCCGGCCCGGGGCGCAGCGGTGGTTGCTGAGTCGGATGGCGAAGTGTGACCTGTGCGGCGCCGACCTGTGCGGCCGACCCGGCCGCCGCGGGCGCGTGGCGACATACAGATGCGACAACTCGTGTGTCTCGATCAACATGGCCCAGCTCGACGAGTTCGTGCGCGACGTCGTGCTGGCGCGGGTGGCGCAGCCAGATACGTACTCCGCACTGCGGCAGGCAGGCGCCAACGACGACCGAGAGCTGCTCGCCGCCGACGCCGAGATCGCCGACCTACGGGATCGCCTGGATGGCTGGCGCCGGTCAGCCGCCGCTGGCCGGACCACCGAAGAGAGCCTGGCGGTGATCGAGGCCGATCTGGCCGCGCAGATCCGGCAGGCCGAGGCTCGCAAGGAACGCGTCACGACCCCGCCGGCCCTACGGATCCTGCTCGACCCCGATGGTGACGTGCGGGCCCGATGGGACGCGGCACCGGTCGCCGGGCGGCGCACGGTGCTCAAGGCGATGGTCGAGATCCGCGTGATGCGGGCGTCAGCGCCGGGTGTCAAGCAGTTCGAGCCGGCCAGGCTCGCCAACTCGCGGTGGGTGGGCGACCCGCTCACCTGGGGCGAGCGCATGGGGCTACCGCCGGTCCATGAACCGCTCGGCGTCGAGGAACGTCGGCGCCGTGTCCGGGAGCTCCGGGCGGAAGGGCTCAGCCAGCGGGTGATCGCTGCGCGGCTCGGGATCAGCTCGTCGGTGGTCTGCCGGGACCTGGCGGCCGAGTCATGAGAAGTCGGCCCAGCAGTGACGAGATGCTGTCCGTCGTGTTCGATGAGCGCGGCCGCCGTCGACACGCGGTTCGGGATCGGATCACGGTCGAGGCGCGGTGCGCCAAGGAACGTCACCTGCTGGCGCTGGTGGTGGGGACGCCGGCTGGCCAGTGGGTGGCCTGGCGGTACATGCGCGGCAAGTACCAGCAGCGCAACGATCCCCGCGGCGGCGAAGGCGTGTTCCGGGTTCATCACGGCTGGCAAGGTGTGTGGTTTGAGACTCGCGACTTCGTGTTCGCCGGCTGCGACTGTTCGGTGTCGCACAAGGAGATCGGCTCCGGACCCGGGCGGAGGTCGAAGAGCGTCGCCCTCTGGCTCGACTGGTTCGTTGCCCAGCGCGGGACGGTGATCGTGCCCACAGGCGCGCGCGTGTTGCCACCGCGCGACGGCAGCGCTGCCATAGACTGGCGGCAGCCCTATTGACGCCAGCGCTCGCTTCGGCGGCCGGACTCGGGAACTTGGCAACCGGACTCCTAGGGGAGTTCAGCGTTGCCTTCGAAAGACCCAAATGTCCGTAGCGCCAATGCCCGGTGCCGAGCGCTCCGCAGGTACCGAACCGCGGACGATCCGGTAGTCGCAGAGGCCTCGCGCGACCTTCGCGCCGCGAAGGCCGAGGCCTACATCCGTCGTCTGGTCGAGCAGGCGCCACCGCTGACGGATGAGCAGAAGGCTCGAATAGCCGCCGCCCTACAGCCCGTTGCCACGTCGGCGGCGGCCTAGGTGGACCAGACAAAACGAGGTGGCCCCCGCCAGAGAGCCACCACCGCGCAAACCACCTACGACGAGACGGTACCGGAACCGGCCGACACTTCGACAGAAGCTGCGGACGCGGCGGCCCAGCTTGCCGCTGGCTGGCGGGAACGCCTTGCTGAGGGCATCGCCCAGCAGGAGGCGCGCAGGGACGCTCAGCGGGCGTTCCGGGCCGACCACGAGCGGCGGCGGCAGTACGCCCACCCGAAGCGGCACGCCGCCAAGTTGGGGCGGTGAGCGCCGGTGAGCAACCGTCGACGACTGAAGCCGGCCGGCCGCTACATGTCCGCCAGCGCGGACCTGGTCACCCTGCCGTGCGGCAGTTGCGGGGAGACGCACTCCCACGACACCCGCCGCTTCGATCCTCCGCTCCACGACTGCGAGACCGGCAACTGGTATGCCATGCCGCGGCGACTCGGGGACGCGCTCCGGGCCATGTCCGACGACGAGGCCGCGGAGTGGTGCGGCGTTGACGTCGAGGTCGTCCGGGATCTCTGGCGGCGAGGGGGCCGCAGGTGACCGACGTGCGACCCGTGGCGTGGGCAAGGGCCATCCGCGACGCCGTACCGCGATTTACGGCCACGCGCCAACACGTGCTGATCTGTCTTGCGCTGCGGATGCGACCCAACGGCACCGGCTTCGCGTCTGCGAAGACTCTCGGCGAGGACGCCCGGTGTGGCGAGCAGACCGCTCGCCGCGCCACCGACGACGCTCGGGCCCGCGGCTACCTCAACCGGACACGGCGGGGGCACCGACGCGGCGACGGGACGGCGGTCGCCTCCGAGTGGGAGCTACTTCTCTCGCCGGACGCTGAACCTCAACCGGTCACGGATGACCGGTTGAGCGCTGCCTCGAGTGGACCCGGGGTACCGGTTGAGAACTCCTCAACCGGTCACGGGGTACCGGTTGAGGACCGTCTCAACCGGTCAGAAGGGCCTCTCAACCGGTCACCCGTGACCACCCAAGAGGTAAGTACAAGAGGAAATGCAGCAGCAGCGCGATGGCCGTACATCGTCGGAGCAACCGACGAGGAGATGGTCGTCATCGTGGCCGACCTCCGACGGACGCGCGGTGACCTGAGCGACGGCCTGTTGCGCCACATCCTCCGCGAGGACGGCCCGGTCCTCCTCGAGAAGCTCCGCGCCGAGCGCGGCCGGGCCGACGTCGCCGAGTGGCTCGCATGGGCGGACACGCAACGGCAGTGCCACCCGGAGCACCAGATCCCCGGGGGCGACCTCATCCGGCCCGATACCGGGAAGCTCCGCTGCCCTATGTGCCAGCGGCAAGCCGAGCGGGCCGCGTGAGCGCGCCGCGGGGGCGCGCTCACGCGCCTGAACTCGAACCCCAGGAGAACGACATGAGCGACATGACCAGAGCCGACCGCGAGCACCTCATCCGGCTCGTGAAAGCACGTGCACGCCAGGCCAAGATGGAAGTCGACTCCCGCGAGAAGGTGATGCTCGCCGAGATCGAGGATCAGCTCACCGCGGAGTACTCGAAGCGCGATGAGCTGTGGGCCGAGGCGGTCACCATCGCCGAGGAGATGGCCGCGAAGGCAAACGACCAGATCGTCCGCCGGTGTGCGGAGCTGGGCGTCCCTGCCTCGCAGGCGCCGAGGCTGGCTACCGGCTGGATGGCCCGGTCGAGGCAGTTCGACGACCCGAAGCGCCGGGCCGAACTGCGCAAGCTCGCCCAGGCCAAGCTGACCGCGCTGACCAAGCAGGCCAAGACGATGATCGACGCCAAGGCACTGGACGCGGAGACGCTGCTTCTCGTCGGTGGGCTGGAGTCCGCCGAGGCCCGCGAGCTATACGACGCGATGCCGACCGCGGAGCAACTCATCCCGGCGCTCGGCTTGCAGGACATCGGCGTCACGGGCTGGCAGCCACCCGAAGGCGCGGCCGGGCAACTGCTCACCCCGTCGACCCCGGCCGATCGCAAGCGCCGGCGCATCCTGCGCGCGATCGAAGCCAACCCCGACGCGTCGGACCGGAAGATCGCCGAACTAGCCGGCTGTGACCACAAGACCGTTGCCACGTACCGGCGTGACCGTGAGGAACTCCCCATCGGTTCCCCAGCAATGCCGGGGAACGCCGGGGAAATCCCCAACGGCGGTGCCGCATGAGCGCCCGTACCCGCACTCGGCGGCCCGAGCCGACCTACCCGGAGGCTGCGTCTCGGGTACGCATCGGCGGCGACCTGTACCACCGGCAGGTGCCGGCCGGCGCGGTGGACGTCACCCGGCCGACGCGGTGGCAGAACCCGTTCAAGATCCCGCCGTACACCCTCGACGCCTCCTTGGCGCTGTACCGCGGCTGGCTGCGCGGCGACCAGGCGGCCGTCGATGAGGCCCGGGCCAACGGATGCCGGCTGCGGCTGTTCGGTGCCGGGCTGGTCGCCGCGGCCAGGCGGGAGCTCGCGGGCCGGGCGCTGGCCTGCTGGTGCCCGCTGACCGCGCGGTGTCACGGCGACATCTTGCTGGCGGTCGTCGCTGGCGGTGAGCTGTGAGCGACAAGCCGAGCATCGTCCAGGCGCTCACTGCCGTGTCGGCCGACGTCGGCGCCGTGGGCAAGGAGGGCAACAGCGGCCAGGGCTTCGCGTACCGCGGCATCGACGGCGTGCTCGCCGCGGTGGCGCCGGCGCTGCGCAAGCGCGGCGTCGTGGTGGTGCCGTTCGTCGAGTCGGCCGAACACTCCACTGTGGAGATCGGTCGGAACAAGACGGTGATGTCGACGTGCCGGGTGACCGTCACCTACCGGTGGTACGGGCCGGCCGGCGACCACATCGAGTCGCGCGTCGCGGCCGAGGCCGCCGACAGCGGCGACAAGTCCAGCACCAAGGCGATGTCGATCGCTTTCCGGACGGCCATCCTCCAGACGCTGGCGCTGCCGACGCACGACCTCGGCATCACGCCGCAGCAACTCAAGATGATGTTCGCCCTCTTCGGCGACGCGGACATCCGGGACCGCGACGAGCGGCTCGCGTTCGTCTCGACCGCCGTGGGCAGAGAGGTGAAGTCGAGCAGGGACTTGACCACGGCCGAGGCCGGCGAGGTCATCGACGCCTTGCTCGCGGCCGCCGGTGAGCCGTACGGGAACGGACAGCCGGAGGGCCCCGATGCGGTGTGAGAGCTGTAGATCCGGGGACTGGCAGTGCAACGCCTGGATCGACTGCGAGGGCCCGGTCGTGACGCTCGAAGAGCGCATCGACGCGGTGTGTGCCGAGGTCGTCCGCCGCGGGACGTTCCCGGTCGCGGGTCACGGCTTCGATGCCGCGATCCGGCGGGCCGACGTGCTCGTCGGCCTGGTCGGCGCGCTCGTCGAGCGGGACGGCCGGGCGTGCCGGCGCTGCGGCGGCGAGGTCGAGGCCGACATCGGGCTCGACGAGGACAGCCCCTTCGTCGAGCCGCGGCGGGTGCTGGCCTGCACGGCGTGCGGGGTGCCGGCATGACCGAGCCGGAGCGGATGGCGGCCGCGGTGGCGCTGGCGACCGCGGCTATGGCGCCGGACGCCAAGGACAACGGGGCCATGAACGCGGCCGCCGTGGCCGCGTTCATGGATCTGCACGCGGACGGCAGCCTGCCGGCGACCAAGGCGCTGTTGCGGGTCGTGGCCGCGGCGGTGGAGTTGGCCGCACAGACGCTCGGGATCACCCGCGCCGAGGCGTGGCCGGCGGTCGCCGCCGAGGCACGGCGGGCGGTGCGTCCGTGAACCGCGGCCCTGTCGCGGGTCGCCTCGGCGACCTGTTCCGCTACGTGCGCGCCGACGTCGCCGACCGGGTGATCTGGCCGATGCTGCGCCGGGCCCTGGTCGATGCCGGCCGGCGGCACCTCGAGCTGGACGCGGACCTCGCCGAGGTGATCGCCGCGTTCACTCCGGCCGGGGCGCAACCGCCGCAACCGGCCGCAATTGCGGAGTTGGGTCGGTGCGGCTGTCCCGATTCACGCTGTGGCTGCGGATCTCGGAAACCGCTGCGGGTGGGGGACGTCGCCCGCCTGGTGGACTGCTCGACGCAGAACGTCAGGCAGGCGGCGTCCAGGGGCACCCTGCGCGGCGTCCGGGACGCACGCGGCTGGGTGTTCCAGTCCGCGGACGTCGAGACCTGGAGGCGCCGCTGTGGCAGTCCTGGACGCGATCCCGCGGGCCAACGGCCGCAAGCCGAAGACGCTGCCTGACCCCACCTCGGCGATCGTCTCCACCGACGAAAGCGTTCTCCGCGACCGGCTGGTCGCGCTCGACGCCGAACTCGCCGGCCGTGAGGCCGAGCTGGCCGAGGCCGAACGGGAGCGCGACACGGCCACCCGCGAGATCGAGGCCCTGGAGGCGACGGGCGGGCCGGCCATCCGGGTGTGGCAGGCGGAGGAGCGTTACGCCGCGGCGGAGATCCGCATCCGGGAGGCCCTCGCCGCGGCCGCGCCATTGAAGGCGCAACAGGCCCGGATCGCCGAATTCCTGTCGCCGCTGGACTTCGCCCGAACGCAACTCGTCCAGTCCCGGGCCGAGCTGGTCGCCTGGTCGAAGCTGACGGCGGTGCTGCCGCTGCTCGACCAGATCGCCGCCGTGGTGGCCGACGCGACGGCGCCCACCACGGCGTTCCGGCTCCGGGCGCCCGGACCGCTGGCGGCGATGCTGCGCCAACTGGGACCGGACGCTGTCGGCTCGGGCCGGCCGGTGCTGGTCAACGCGATTGAGTCGGGTATCGCCACGTGCCGCGCGACGATCGCCCGGCTCGGGGCCACCTTGTCCGCCGGCCCGGTCGTCGCACCGAAGGTGCCCACCGACGACGGCGAGGCCATGAACCGCGGCAACAACTGGTACGCGCAATGACCACGTACCGCCGCGAGCTCGTCGGCGCCGTGACGGCGGCGGCCGGCAAGCCGATCCGGGGTGTGTTGTGCACCAGCGGCCTGCAGGCCGACGGGCTCGCGCTGAACATGCGCGGGTGCCGCCTGGAGCGCTACCGCTCCAATCCGGTGCTGTTGCTGAACCATGACCACCAGAAGCTGCCGATCGGCCAGGTCGCGGACATCACGGTCTTCGACGACCGGATCGAGGGCCGGTTGGACTTCGACGACGACGACGAGGCGCAGCGCATCGAGCGCCGGGTACGCAAGGGCACCGTGCGGGGGCTGTCGATCGGGTTCGAGACCCACGGTCGGCCGGGCCCCCGCGGCCAGGTCGACGACTGGACGCTGACGGAGACCTCGCTTGTCGGCGTCCCGATGGATCAAAAAGCGTTGATCTTCGCCCGGGCGTACCGCGGCGGCCGCGGCTCCACTGTGGACGGTGCGGCCGCGCGGGCTCTGCTCGGCGCTCTCAATCTCCAGCCCGACGATGAGGTGCGCCGGCTCGTCCGCCAGGCGCTCCCCGTCGCGATCGCCCGACTCATCATGGCCGACATCGTCCGCCGGCAGCGCTGACGTGGCCTACTTCCGGGTCTCCCACGACTACCGCGCCGACCGCGACGGCGCGGTCCTAGTGCTGCTCGCCGGCGAGGTGCTCGACCTCGAGCCGCGTACCGCCGCCTGGCTGCTCGTGGACTCACCGGACGTGGTCGTGCCGCTCGCCGATCAGACCACGCGACCCGGCGTCATGCGCCAAATCAACCACCCGAAAGGACGGTGATCCGCCGTGGTGACCCTCTACGCCAACACGCGGCAGATCCGCGAGGAAGCCGCCCAGCTCGACCCGGTCAAGGTGCTCATCACCCTCGTTCTGATCGTGCCGTTCCTGCTCGGCTTCACCGCCCGGTTCGTCTGGGTCGCCCTCGCCCTGTGCTGGACCGGCGTGTTCCACGGCTGGCGCACGGCCACCGACACCCTCAACTCGCGGAAGGAACCCCCTCGATGATCGTCCGACTGTCCGAAGAGGACGCTGCCCGACTGGCCGAGGTCGGCCCGCGGCTGCGGGCCCTGCAGGCCGCTACCCGGCACGCCGGTGCCCAGCTCGCCGCCGCGGTCGCCCCCGTCGCCGCCGCGCTGCGGGTGCCGGCGCACAAGGCCGCCCTCGTCACCTTCCGGGACGGTCACCGGTGACGCGGTACCGGATGACCGAGGCCGACCGGGCCACATACGGCGCCCCGGAGTGGCTGGAGTTCGACTTCCCGGAGTTCCTCAAGCAGCCCGTCGACATGCTCGAGCGCTTCGAGGACGAGACCGGGATGACCATCGTCGAGTTCGACCGGCAGCTCGTGCGCGCATCTACGCGCGGTATCCGGGCATTGCTGTTCGCCGCGGCGCTGATGGCCGGACTGGCGGTGCGGTGGGAGACGTTCAAGCCGTCGGTGTGGCTGGTCGACCGCGACGAGCCCGAGGGTGCGGACGTCGAGGGTGCTGATGCCGACCCCCCGGTCCCGGCCAACCGGGCCGCGCGGCGCCGGGCCACCAAGACCGCCCGCCCATCCGGGAGCTGATCCGCAGCTATGGCCCGGCGTTCAACCATCTCCTCCACTCGCAGCCGTGGGACGTGCGGCGGTGGAACTGGTGGGAGCTGGTCGACCGCGTGGACTGGGTCGACGCATGGCTCGAGCAGTCCCGCCCCGACTGACCGGGAGGGATGACCGGTGGCTATCGCACCGCTGATCGTCGGGATCCGCACGCAGGGTGCGGCCGCGCTGTCGGCCGCAGGGGCCGCGTTCCGCCGGCTGGGGAACAACATCCGACAGGCGTCGAACCGGGCTCAGAACAGTTTCATCGCCCGCGGCGGGTTGACCGGTGCTCTCGGGCGGGCGACGCGGCAGGTGCAGGCGTTCGGCCGGGCAGCCGTCCAGCAGGCGCGGCAGTTCACCAGCGCGATACAGCAGGTGATCCAGGGTGGGTTCTCCGGCCTGCCCGCCGAGGTGAAGGCCGCCGTGATCGGTGCCGGTGTGGTCATCGGCGGCATGCTTGCTACGGCCATCGGTGCCAGCTTGAACGCCGTGCTGCTCGCCGGCCTGGGCGGCGGCATCATCGCCGCCGGCATCGCCATCGCCGCCAAGGCCTCCGACCCCGTCCAGGCCGCGTTCCGCAAGGTGTTCGAGCCGATCGGCAAGGACGTGCGCGGCTTCGCCATGGACGCCTTCGGCGGTCCGCTGATCGAGGCCGCCGCGAAGTTCGAGGCCGCCTGGTCGCGCAGCGGCCAACGGGTACGGGCACTGTTCGCCGGGCTGGGCCCGAGTGTCGGTCCGCTGGTTGACGGGCTGATCGGCATGGCCGAGAAGGCCCTGCCGGGCATCGAGAAGGCCGCCAAGGCCGCCGAACCGGTGCTCAAGGAACTAGGCGATGATCTTCCCGAACTGGGTCGGGCGATATCGTCAATGTTCGATTCCTTCGCTGACGGCAGTGACGGCGCGGTCAAGGGCATCCGGGTGCTGGTTTTCACCATCGGCACCACTCTTGTCGCGCTGGGCAACACGGTCGAGTTTCTCTCCAAGCAGTGGGACCGGATGTCGGACAGCGCCGAGCGGTTCACCCGCCTCGGCGCGAAGATCCCGGTACTGGGCAAGCTGATCGAGCCGTTCGCCGACCTGTGGGGCCGCTTGAACGGCTCGGTGCAGGGCTCGGCCCGGGCGATGGAAGGTGCCGGCCTGGCCGCCGAAGGCTCCTCGCTCCACGTCTACGACCTTGCGAAGAGCGCCGAGACCGCGGCCCGGGCCGCGCAGAAGCTCAGCGAGCAGCTGCACGGCCTGGTCTCCGACCAGCTCTCGGCAGCCGAGGCCGAATTGCAGTGGCAGGAAAGCATCGACGCGATGACGGAGTCGTTCCGCGAGCACGGCCGCAACATCAACGCCGACACCGAGGCCGGTCGGGCGAACATCAAGACCGTGCTCGAGGCCGTGCGTGCCGCCGAGCAGAAGCGCGAAGCCGCGATCGAGCTCGCCGGCGGCGAGCAGGCCTCCGCCGAGGCGGTGCAGGACGCCAACGCCAAGTTCCGCGAACAGATCGAGCAGCTCAAGCGGACGCTCAAGCAAGCGGGCTTGACCGACGAGCAGATCCGCACCCTGCTCGGCAGCTACGAGGCGCTCGCCAACGCGCACGACATCGAGAAGAACATCACCGTCACGATTCGCCAACGCACCATCGGCGGTCGGCTGATGAACGCCAACGAGCTGGCCCGGGAGTTCTCTTCCGGCGTCGGCGGGCGCGCCACCGGTGGCCCAGTGTCGGCCGGGCGCACCTACGTGGTGGGCGAGAAGGGCCCGGAGCTGGTGACGTTCGGCGCCAACGGCTACGTGCACGACGCCTCCGACTCCCGGCGCATGATGGCCGGCCGGCCGGCCTCCGGGTCGGTCGGCAGGGCGGCGAGCGCCGCTGCGGCGGTGCAGCTCGTTACCGCCCCCGCGGCCGACAGCGCTGTCGCCGCGCTCGTCAACCATCTGGTCCGCCGCGGCCTGATCCAACTGCGGGCCGTCAACGGCCATGTCGTGGCCGCGGGGGCCCGCGGATGACGGTCGGCGCCACAACGGTCGAGCTGCGCATCGACGACGCCTGGATCGACGTCACCAACGCTTCGGACGACTTCCACGTCCTCGGCGGCCACGCCGGCGGTGTCCACATCAGCCGCGGCCGCGCCGACGAGGCCGGCCGGCCGTCTCCGACGTCGGCCCGGTTCGCCTTCGTCGACACCGACGGCCGGCTCAACGGCGACAACCCGGCCTCGCCGTGGTTCGGCAAGGTCGGCCGCAACACGCAGTGCCGGGTGAGCGTCGGCAGCTCCGTCCGGTTCGTCGGCGAGATCTCCGACCTGCGCCCCGAGTGGGACGTCACCGGTAGCCGGCTGATCGTGCACGTCGAGGCGACCGGCCCGCTGCGCCGCTTGATGCAGGGCCAGCGCCCGTTGAAGTCCCCGGCGACACGGGCCCTGGCAGCCCCGGAGAACACCACGGACAGGGTCGCGTGGTGGCCGCTTGAGGAAGAGAGCGACGCGACGTCGATCGGCTCACCAGCCGGGTCGCCGACCCCGTCCTACGCTGGCGAGGTCAGCTTCGGCGGCTACGGCGACGCCCCGTCGTCGGCCCGGATGCTGACGTTCAACAGCTCCGACGCCCTGATCTTCTTCAGCGTGCCGGAGTACTCGAGCACCGAGACGCGGATCGCTTCACTGTGGACGCTGCCGGAAACCAGCCTGGCCGCGAACACGGTCCTGCTGCGGCTCTACTGCACCGGCGGCACCGCGTGGATCATCGACCTTGAATACCGGTCCAGTGTGGACGGTGACCTGCGGCTGAACGCCTACAACACCGCGGGCACGCTCCTCGACTCCACCACCGTCGCCGACTTCTCGTCGCTGATCCTGGACCAGCATTTCTTCCTGTCGCTGGGGTTCACCCAGGACGGCACCGATACCGACACCGTCCTGAAGATCATCAACATGACAGCGACGGACAGCGACGGCACCGAAGCCGCCGACACCCTCACCGGAGTCACGGTCGGCCGGATCTTCGCGATCACCATCGCCGAGGGCGACTGCACCGGCGCCAGCTTCGGCCAGCTCGCCGTCGGCTCCGCCGCCGACGCGTTCGGCAACTGGATCGACCCGCGGCCCTTCGGCGGCATCGGGGTGCGCGGCTTCACCGGCGAGCCGGCCGCGCTGCGTATCGACCGCCTCGCCGCCGAGGAGGGCGTCTCCGCCTCCGTGGTCGGCTTCGCCGACGACAGCGCCCTCATGGGCCCGCAAGGCACCGCCGACACATTCTTGGACCTGATCTATGAGGCGGTCGACGCCGACGGCGGCATCCTGCGCGAGGCCCGCGACGCGCTCGAACTCGAGTACCGCACGCGGGTCAACCTGTACAACCAGCCGCCCGCGGTGACGCTGACCTACGCATCCGGGCACCTGCGCCCGCCGTTCCTGCCGGTCTACGACGACCTGCTCATCCGCAACGACGTGACCGCGGCACGCCCGAACGGATCCAAGGCCCGCTACGTCATCCCCGACGGCGACGTCGACCACCTCACCACCGAGGACCCACCCGCCGGAGTCGGCGTCTACGACGAAGAAATCGAGTTCAACGTCGCCGACGACGACGACCTCGACGACCTGGCCGCGTGGACGGCACACCTGCGCTCCTGGCGCGAGCAGCGGTTCCCACAGGTCACCGTCGAGCTGGCCCGCAGCGAGTTCGGCGCCAGCCTCACCGCCGACATCCTCGCCGCCGACGCCGGCGACCACCTGCTCATCGACACCACCGGCGCACCCGCCTGGGTGCCCGCCGACGAGGTGTCGCTGCTCGCGCAGGGCTACGAGGAGTCCGTCGCCAAGTTCACGCACACCCTCACGTTCAACAGCACGCCAGCACGGCCCTGGGAGGTCGAGACCGTGGACGGCACCAGCACCCTGGCCGTGGCCATCGACGACAACGACACCACCCTGAGGCTCGCGACCAGCCTCGGGCCGGCCTGGTCGGTCGACGAGGTGCCCTACCTGGTCGTCGCCGGCGGCAACGCGATGCGGGTCGACACGGTGCTCACCGCCACCCCGGCGTTCATCGCCGCCGGCGCCGCCGACCACGACGTCAACGCGGCGCTGACCCCGGCGCTGCCGGCCGGCATCACCCCCGACGTCGGGCAACTGCTGCTCTGCGTCGCCGCGATCCGCAACTCGGGCACCGGCACCGTCGACGAGCCCGACGGGTGGGAGACGATCGTCTCGTTCGGCAACGTGGCGCTGTTCGGCCGGTACTACGTCACCGGCGACAGCGCGCCCACTGTCGAGTTCACCGGCGGCGCGGCAGGGGCCGACACCTCGGCGCAGGTGTGCGCGTTCAGCGGCCTGTCGATGGGGCTGGCCGGCGGCACCCCGGCACGGGACACGAAGATCAACCCGACCGTGGCGACCCTGCTCAACTCCTCGGCGCAGAACGTCGCGTATCCGGCGCTGCGGGTGTTCCGCAACGGCGGCGTCGTGCTGTACCTCGGCTGGAAACAGGACGACTGGACGTCGGTGACCAGCCCCGGCGACGCCGAGATCGGCGAGCCCGACACCACCGGCGGCGACGACCAGGGCCTCGTGTGGAGCTACGACATCTACACCACGGCGGCCGACGTGGCCGCGGGCAGCTTCACCGTCACCGGCGGCGCCAACGCCATCAGCCGCGGGATCACGCTCGCGCTGCGGCCCCTGCAGACCGCCACGGTGACCAGAGGCATCAACAACGTCTCGACGGCCGTCGCGGCCGGCGAAGAGGTCCACGTGTGGAGGCAAGCGGTGATCGCGCTATGACATGGACGGACGCACCGGCCCTGGAACCCGGCGAGCGGGTCTCCGGGACCAAGGTCGAGCAGATCGTCGACGAGATCACCGCCCGCGGCCTGCTCGCCTACGCCCAGCGCACCAGCAACAGCACCGGCACAACCAGCATCGTCGGCGTGCTGCGCCTCGACGACGTGACGCTGCGGGCCGGCCGGGCCTACCGGATCAGCACCGGCAACCTGCGGCTGACCGGTGGGACCAGCGACGGCGTGACAGCCACCCTGCGGGCCACGACCGACGGCTCGACCCCGGGCACCGGGTCCACGGCCATCGCCAGCGCCAGCGCGCAGACCACCTCCAGTGGCATCTTCGAGAACGCGCAGCTCGACGTGATCCGCCGACCCACCGTCGACGAGGTGTTCAGCGTGCTGCTGTGCGTCGCCCGCACCACCGGCTCGGCAGGCAACGCCAGCATCGGCGGCAGCGCCGAGTACCCCATCGAGATCCGCATCGAGGACATCGGCGAGAGCGTCGCCGACAACGGCACCGACATCTGACCAGGCAGGGACTACACCCTGTCACGCGCTACGCAGAGTGATGACGACCAGGGTCACGCACGGTGAGATGCACGAGGTGGATCATGGGGCATGGTCACCCTACGCAGCGTAGACCCCGGGTAGGGGGTCTCAGATGACGATCCACGAGGGGCGGACGAC
>Ga0196978_1000649_pt1 | contig 17155 bp, 13 predicted proteins | sample S3v_2013CmetaG_FD_155491 | JGI IMG/M metagenome (GOLD analysis project Ga0196978, IMG submission 155491) | Soil microbial communities from Anza Borrego desert, Southern California, United States - S3+v_20-13C | ecosystem: Environmental > Terrestrial > Soil > Desert | place: USA: California... | reverse complement strand
CGAAAAAGGGAATTTCCGCCACGTAGTCGGGATAGATCCAGGATTTTTCGGGCGGCACTTTTAAGTTCAGCGTCATGAACATCGGCACGCAGCCCGGCGCGGAAAAAGAGATGCGGTATTCGTGCCCGAGGTCGACGGTGAATTTGAACTTGCCGTTTTTGCCGGTGGTGAGCTGGTAGATCTGCGTGGTGTTGTCCATCAGCACGGTGACCGATGCGCCCGCCAACGGTTTTTTATCCTTCGTGGCCGTGCCGAAGAAACGCATGTCGCCCTGCGCGGACAAAAGAGCGGGGAAAAAAATAAACAGCAGCGCCGCCAGAAGCCGCCGGGTCGAGGAAAGAAAAAAAGGAGCACAGTTTACGCCAAGGCGCATACAGCAGCAAGATGTAATGAAAGGTACGAAAAATCAGCACATGCGGTTGTGCGCTTGCCTGCGCGCGAAGATCAAATCACCCCTGGACCCGGCACAGCTTTTGTCGCTGTTTTCTCCCAGGCGTTTTTAATTTTTTAATCTACAGTTATGAAAAAAGTTTTACTCTTCCTTCCCGCTTTCCTGTTTTCGCTTTCACCGCTCACCGCGCAGAACGCTTCGTGGACGGTTTACACCACGGCCAATTCGGGCATTCCCGACAATGCCGTGATCGCGCTTGAAAAAGATTCCGCCGACAACATCTGGATCGGCACCGAAGTGGGCGGGCTGGCGCTGTTCGACCGCAGCGCCTGGACCATTTACAACACGTTGAACACGCCCATGCCCGCTAACGAAGTGGCTGCGATCGCATTTGAAAAAAGCGGCGTGATGTGGATCGGCGTCGATGGCGGTTTGCTGCGCCGCTCCGGCACGCAGTGGACATTGTATACGCCGCAGAACTCCGGTCTGCCCGACGTGGAAGTGACCGCGATCGCCGTCGACAGCAACAACGTCAAATGGATCGGGACCGAAGTGGGCGGGCTCGCGCGTTTCAACGATACGGCGTGGACGGTGTACGACACTTCCAATTCGGATATTCCTGCGAACGACGTGATCGCGCTGGCCGTGGACAGCAGCAACCGGGTGTGGCTCGGCACGGAAACGGCGGGGGCAGCAATGTTCGACGGTGCGGCCTGGACGGTTTACAACACGGGCAACTCTTCGCTGCCGGCCGACATCGTGCTCGCGATCGAAGTGGACAGCCTGAACCGCAAATGGATCGGCACGGAGAAAGGCGGGCTGGCGCAGTTCGACGATACGGTATGGACGGTGTACACGACCGCGAATTCCGGCTTGCCCTCCGACGCCGTGCTGGCGCTGCATGCAGCAGATGAAGGCCTGTGGATCGGCACTGAAGACGGCGGCGCGGCCTTGTTCGACGGAACGAACTGGACGCTTTACAACGTGGCGAATTCCGGTTTGCCTTCGAACGTCATTACAGCTATCGTGGCGGATGAGCGCGGCGCCGTTTGGTTCGGCACGGAGTTCAACGGCTTGGCGAAATTGTGCACCGGCCCGCCCGCGACGATCACCGTTACCGGCTCGACGGCTGTTTGTTCAGGCGATACGGTGTGGCTGAGCGCGAATGCCGGCAATTATTCTTACCAATGGTTTCTGAACGGGCAGGCGATCGGCGGCGCGGATTCGGCCGCGTATGCGGCGACCGCGGGCGGCTCGTATGTGCTGGAAGTTTCCGATTCGCTTTCCTGCGGCACGCGCACGCCCGCGATCACGGTCACCATTTACCCTGCGCCCGCCGCGCCGGTCATCTCGCAGGCCAGCGGCATGCTCGCCTCCACGCCCGGCGCAACGTATCAATGGTACCTGAACAACCAGCTTATCCCCGGTGCGACCAGCCAGTTCTACACGCCTTCCCAATCGGGTTTTTACTCGGTGGAGATCACCGATGCGAACGGCTGTTCCGCGATCTCCTCGCTGTTCCCGTTCAGCATGCCGGGCTTCGATGAGCCGGGAGAGCATATCGGCTTGTCTGTTTATCCGAATCCTTTGCACGAAGGCGCGCTGACGATCGGCGTTTCGGCGGGCGTGGAAATTTTGCGCGTGGAGGTGCTCGATGCGCTCGGAAAAACGATCACGGCACTCGAAGCGAAAAATGCGCGGCAGGTGCGGGTGGATCGTGCGGGGCTGGCGCAAGGGATGTACGTCGTGCGGGTGCTGACGCGTGAAGGGATCGCGGTGCGGAAAGTCATCGTTGAATGATCGTTGCTTTGCGGGCAGGCATAAACGCTTTTCGTGCGGCGGGATTCAGTAATTTTGCGCCAGCAAAAACATGGAACCCGCCGTTCAGGACCTCAGCTTCAAGTCCGTCGCTACCGCGACGATGATCCTTTTTGCGGTGATCGACGTGATCGGTTCCATTCCCGTGATCATCGGCCTGCGGCAGAAAGTGGGCGAGCTGCAATCGGAAAAAGCTTCGTTCGTTTCGCTCGGCATCATGGTCGTGTTCCTGTTCATCGGCGAGCGCATGCTGGACCTGATCGGCATTACAGTGCCGGATTTCGCCATCGCGGGCTCGTTCGTGCTTTTCTTCCTGGCGCTGGAGATGATCCTCGGCATCCGTCTGTACAAAGACGAGGTGCCCTCGACCGCTTCGGTCATGCCCCTGGCTTTCCCTTTGATCGCGGGCACGGGCACGCTGACCACTTTGCTTTCGCTGCGCGCGGAGTACACGGTGAGCGTGATCCTCATCGCCATCGGCATCAACGTGATCATCGTATATGCCGTGCTGCGCAATCTCGGCCGTCTCGAAAAACTGCTCGGCGTGGGCGGCGTGGCCATCCTGCGGAAAGTGTTCGGCATCGTGCTGCTGGCGATCGCGGTGAAATTGTTCCGCACGCATGCCTTCAAGCTTTTCGGCGATGCGAAGGCGGCGGAGGAAAGCGTTTCTTATCTTTACGAATCCTTCAGGCTGTGCGGCGGAGCGCAGCTATGACCTGGCCCACATGAACATTTACTCCAGGAAACAACGCTGGAAGTGGTTGCTGCTGATCTCCGCCGCGCTGATCGTCGTGATCTCGCTGCTGTATTCCGGCTTCCTCGTCAGCCGTATCGCGCGCAGTGAAAAGCGCAACGTGGAGCTGTGGGCGGAAGCCGTCAAGCGCAAGGCCCTGCTGATGGAAGTCACGGGCAATCTCTACGACAAGATCGCGCGGGAAGAGCGGAAGAAGATGGAGCTCTGGGCCGAAGCCAACCGGCAGCTGGCCAAAGACCTCAACGATTACAGCTTCGTGTTCGAAGTGATCAAGGGCAACGAGAACGTGCCGGTGATGCTCGTCGACGAAAAAGGCAGCGTGCTCTCCTCGCGCAACCTCGACTCCACGAAGCAGAACGATCCCGCGTACCTGCGCGAGCAGCTGGCGATCATGCGCAAGCAGCACGATTCCATTCCCATCGTGGTGGCGAACAACAAAAAGCATTTTCTTTTCTACCGCGATTCGGAAGTGTTCACCGAGATCCGCCAGTCGTTCGAGGACAACGAGCGCTCGTTCATCCGAGAGGTCGCTTCGAACCCGACTTCCGCGCCGGCGATCTACCTGGATTCAACTACCGGCCACATCATCGCGCACGGCAACCTCGACTCGATGAAGATGCGCAAGGATTCCGCCACCTATTTGCGCGAAGCGCTGGCCGACCTGATCGAGAACGGGGAGAAGATCAGCATTTCCTGGGGCAACGGGAAGCACGGCATCATTTACTACAAAGAGTCGCCGTACCTGCAGCAGCTGCGCTTGTTCCCGATCGTGCAGTTCAGCATCGTGGGCATTTTCCTGGTGATCGGTTACGTGCTCTTCAGCACTTCACGCCGCGCCGAGCAGAACCACGTGTGGGTGGGCATGGCGAAGGAGACCGCGCACCAGCTGGGCACGCCGCTGTCGTCGCTGATCGCCTGGGTGGAATATTTGAAGATGAAAGGCGTGGACGAATCGGTGACGAGCGAGATCGGGCAGGATCTGAAACGTTTGGAAATGATCACCGAGCGTTTCTCGAAGATCGGCTCGAAGCCGAAGCTGGAAAAAGAAAACATCGTGCAGGCCCTGGAGCAGGCGATCGAATACATCCGCACGCGCTCGCCGAAGCACGTGACCTTCATCCTGCATGCGCACAACCTGCAGAACATGAACGTGCCGCTGAACGTGCCGCTGTTCGCCTGGGTGATCGAGAACCTCTGCCGCAACGCGGTGGACGCGATGAGCGGCGCCGGCACGATCACCATCGAGCTGACGGATCACATGCAGTTCGCGTACATCGATATCACAGATACGGGAAAGGGCATGCCGAAATCGAAATACAAAACCATTTTCGAGCCCGGCTACACGACCAAGCAGCGCGGCTGGGGACTGGGCCTCTCGCTCTGCAAGCGCATCATCGAGAATTACCACGACGGGAAAATTTTCGTCAAGCGCTCGGAGATCGATAAAGGAACGACGTTCAGGATCGTGCTGAAAAAATAGTTGCTGCACAAAAAAATTAACCGCAGAGGTCTCACGCACATTCTCTGCCGCAGAGGGAAAACGCAGAGAACGCAGAGCTTTTTCACCTGACGGTAAGTAATTGCAATTTTTTGGAAAAGCTCTGCGACCTCTGCGGCGCGCCGGTCTGTGCGGTTGAAACTTCTGCGACCTCTGCGTTTAATTTTCTTGTGTAGGATTTTATCTCCACAACGCAATGATGATCGCCGCCGCGCACAAGCCCACAAGGTGATAGCCTGCGTAGATCGCCCATAATTTCAGCGGGCGTTTTTCATAACCCATCGTGATGCTCAGCTCGGCGATGCAGTAGCACACCGAAACGAAAGCCCCCAGCTTCAGCGCCGCACCCACCGCCCCGATGGCCAAGGCCCAGGCGAGGAAAGCCGTTGCAAATACCGATGCGAAATTCGAAACCAGCGTGATGCCGAACAGCAGCGGCATGCGCTTCTTGTCCGCATCGGTGGGCGGGTGGGGGACCATGGCCACCCAGGCTTTTGCGAACATAAGCGGCGAATACCAGAGCGCGCCTACGAGAAAATACGCCAATGTAGCGGCGACAACAGCCAGCCAATTGACCTGCGAGAGAAAGGTGCTGAGCATAGCGTTTTGGTGTTGGTGAGAGGGAAAGGTATAAAATTCGCACATCCTTCGCGCGGGGAATGGCGTATGCCGGATGCTATCGAATTATGAATCATTGCGAATTTACGAATGACGAATCGGCGTTATCGTGGCGCTGAGCGGTGCTTAGCGCGATTCGGATATCGTAAGGATTCGTAGTCGCTTCAATTATTGCGCAGGATCTTTTAGCCAGGCTTGCACTTCAGGAAGTGAGAGAAAGAGAAACTGATCGGCCAGCAATTCTTCTTCCAGCTGCGCTTTCGTGTAAACCTTGGCGGCGACCAGTTCTTTGCAGTAGGCCAGCGCTTCCGCAAACAAATTTTCGTGGATCAGCACGCTGAGCGCCGAGCGCCGGGCATCGATAGCTAATGTGCCGCTCGTGTTATCAGCTGTTTTTCTGAATAGCGCGAACGATTGCCGGAGACTGTCCTGCGCAAAAAATAAGTTGGCGCGGAAATAATCAAGACCGGGATCATGAACAATGCTGTCCAGCGCATTGATGCTGCTGCCGGCTGCCGCATAATTCTTCTGCGTAAAGTAAGGCTCAAAGCTGACCAAAGGCAGCGCACGATCGCCTGGATACAGCTGCCGGTATTTCGCAATGGCTTGTGCGAGCTCGTTGGGGCCGATGTGTGCGCTGGCCTGGATGAAAAGCAATAAGGCTTGCTTTTTTTTCTTTAAATGCTCAGGGAATGTTTCATAGTTTTTTGCCGCGTCGGCATACTGGCCCAGGCGCAATTGCGCATTCAGCTGCTGCAAGCTGATCTTATCTTGAGCTTGAGTGGCCCCGGCATATTGCAGCCCTTTGACATAATAAGGCAGCGACTCGCTCATCAGTTCGCCGGAAGAGAATAAGTACAGGTCTTGCAAAAAAATCCCGCCGTTCTTTTTCGCAAGCCGGTACTCATGGTAATTGATCAATCCTTCGTGATACAGTCGGAATAAAACGTGCGCCTCACCGCTACGCAGCTCTACGCGCAGCAGCGTATAGTCGCCCTTTTTCGAGAGGAACGCGATGTATTGCGAAACAGGTTGCAAGCCATCCTGCAGACCCTTAAGCTCATCTTGTTCGCGGCTGAATTCCAGGTCTGAATTTTCGCGGGCTTTTTTCCAGATGCCTTCCAGATCCAGGTTCTGCAGCCAGAAAAGCGTATCGCCTTCACGCAAGGCCTTGTCCATGCGTTGCGCGAAAAGCTCGTATTCCCCGGTGTCAGCGGTTTCTTGCGTAGCGTTACTGCAGGCGAAAAGCGAAAGAAAAAGAAGAGCGAAAAAAAGTACGCGCATCGTCTTCAGAGTTTGATGCACACGTTCTTCGGCTCCGTAAAAAAGCGCAGCGCCTCGAATCCGCCTTCTCGTCCGACGCCCGATTGCTTCACGCCGCCGAAAGGCGTGCGCAGGTCGCGCAGCAGCCAGCAGTTGATCCACACGATGCCGCTGTGCAAATTGGCGGCTACGCGGTGCGCGCGCGTAAGGTGCTGCGTCCACACGATCGCTGCCAGGCCGTAAGGCGTGCAGTTGGCCATCTCGAGCGCTTCTTCTTCCGTATCGAAAGGCGTGAGCGTGACCACCGGGCCGAAAATTTCTTCCTGGTTGGTGCGGCAGGTGTGCGACAAGCCTTCGATGATCGTGGGCGCGATGTACCAGCCGTCCTTCAATTCGCCGTCGAGCTGCACGCGCCCGCCGCCGCACAAAATTTTTCCGCCTTCCTCTTGCGCGAGCTTGATGTAGGACAGAACTTTTTCCATGTGCGCCTGCGAGACCACTGCGCCCAATTTGGTCGCGTCGCTCGAGGGGTCGCCGGGCTGCAGCAGCTTCGCGCGCTCGACGAAAGCGTCGCGGAATTTTTCATACAGCGGGCGTTCGATGTAGATGCGCGAGCCGCAAAGGCAGATCTGTCCTTGATTCGCGAAGGAGCTTTGCATCGTGGTCTTCAGCGCCTGCTCGAAATCGCAATCGGCGAAAATGATGTTCGGGTTTTTTCCGCCCAGCTCCAGCGATAATTTTTTGAACATGGGCGCGGCGGTGCGCGCGAGGTGCTCGCCGGTTTTCGTGCCGCCGGTGAAGGAAATTGCTTTGATCTCCGGGTGCTCGACGATCGCCTGTCCCGCGCCCGGCCCGTTGCCGTGCACGATGTTCAGCACGCCCGCCGGCAAGCCCGCTTCGATGCACAATTCGGAAAGCAGGAACGCGGTCATCGGCGTGACCTCGCTGGGTTTCGCCACGACGCAATTGCCTGCTGCGAGCGCAGGCGCGATCTTCCAGGTGAAAAGGTACAGCGGCAAATTCCAGGGCGAGATGCAACCCACCACGCCGATGGGCTGGCGCAGCGTGTAGTTGATCGCCTTGTCTTCCATCGCGTGCGACTCCGCGGCGAAATGCAGAACGGCAGTCGCGAAAAATTCAAAATTGCTCACCGCGCGCGGAATGTCTACCATCCGCGCGAGGCCCACCGGTTTGCCGTTGTCTTTCGATTCCGCCTGCGCGAGGCGCTCGAGGTCGCGCTCGATCAGCGAAGCGAGCTTCATGATGATCTTCGAGCGTTTTTCCGCGGGCGTCAAAGACCAAACAGGAAAGGCAGCCTTCGCGGCGTCGACGGCGGACTGCACGTCTTGCGCGCCGGAGTCGGGGATGAGGGAATACACTTTCCCGGTGGCGGGATGGTAATTATCGAAGTACTTGCCGCTGTGCGGTTCTACGAGGCGGCCGTTGATGTAGTTGAGGAGCTTTTGCATGGGAGAGTAAAGGTAAGGGAGATCGTACAAAAAACTTAAACCGCAGAGGCTTCGCGCTGCAGCCTTGCGCAACGCAGAGTTTTTTTATCTCCGGCAGGTGATTGCATTTTTAGCAAAGCTCTGCGTTCTCCGCGGCGCGTGGAAATGTGCGGCGAAGCCTCTGCGTTCTCTGCGGCTTAAGTTTTATTCCCGGCGCTTTCGCCGCTCAAGTTTTCCGTGCTCGCCTGCTCACTATTCGCCGGAGCGTTCGGGCTTTTAAAATACTCCAGCACCAATTTCGCCTTCGCCGCACCGATCACCGTCGCCAATTCCGCTTCGGGAGTTTCGCGGATCTGCCTCACCGACTTGAATTTCGAAAGCAATTTCGTCGCTGTCGTATCGCTGATGCCTTTGATCTCCGTCAGCTCGCTTTTGATCGTGCCTTTGCTGCGGCGCTTGCGGTGGTGCGTGATGCCGAAGCGGTGGGCTTCGTCGCGGATGTGCTGGATGATGCGCAGCGTTTCCGATCTTTTGTCGAGGTACAGCGGCACCGGGTCATCGGGGTAATAAATTTCTTCGAGCCGTTTCGCGATGCCGATCACGGCGATCTTGCCGCGGAGATTTAATTTTTCAAGGCTGCTCACGGCCGCGCTCAGCTGCCCTTTTCCCCCGTCGATGACGATGAGCTGCGGGAGCGGCTGGTTTTCTTCCACTACGCGTTTGTAGCGGCGATAGATCACCTCTTCCATCGAGGCGAAATCGTCGGGGCCGGTGACGGTGCGAATGTTGAAGTGGCGGTAATCTTTTTTGCTGGGCCGCGCGTCCTTGAAAACGGTCATCGCGGAAACCGCGTAATCGCCGTGGAAGTTGGAATTGTCGAAGCATTCGATGTGGCGGGGCTCTTCTTGCAGGCGCAGGTCTTTTTGCATCGTCTGCAGGATGCGCTTCGTGTGCCGTTCGGGATCGGTGAGGGATTCCTGGCGCTCTTTTTCTTTGCGGTACACTTCCACGTTGCGTTCGGAAAGCTCCAGCAATTTTTTCTTGTCGCCGCGCTGCGGGATGGTGAAGGTCACCCCGGGCATTTCGGTTTCCACGGCGAAGGGCAGAATGATCTCCGGCGCGGTGCTCGAGTAGCGGCTGCGCAATTCGGCGATGGCCAGCTCCAGCAGCTCGGTATCGCTTTCCTCGATCTTCTTTTTCAGCTCCAGCGTATGCCCCTGGACGATCGCGCCGTTGATCACTTTTAAAAAGTTCACGTACGCCGCGCGCTCATCCGAAGCGAAGCCGAACACGTCCACGTTGTCGATCGAGGGATTCACCACGGTGGATTTCGCCTGGTAGCGCTCGAGCTTGTCCAGCTTGTCCTTCAATTCCTGCGCGCGCTCGAAACGCAATTCCGTCGCGTGCCGCTGGATCTGCTCGCGCAGATGCCGGATCACGGCGCTGACGTTGCCGCGGATGATGTGGCGGATGCTGGCGATGGCCTCGTTGTAATCATCCTCGTTCTGCAGGCCTTCGCAAGGCCCTTTGCAGTTGCCGAGATGGTACTCGAGGCAGACCTTGAATTTCTTTTTCGCGATGTTCTCCGGGCTGAGCGCGAAGCGGCAGGTGCGCAGCGGGTACAATTGCCGCACGAGCTCCAGCGCGGTGTTCATCACCTTCACCGAAGCATACGGACCGTAATACTGCGAGCCGTCCTGGATCACCGTGCGCGTGGAAAAAACGCGCGGAAAACGCTCGTTCGAGATGCAGATCCACGGATACGTTTTATCGTCGCGCAGCTGGATGTTGTACTTCGGCTGGTGCTGCTTGATCAGCGTGTTCTCCAGCAGCAGCGCTTCCAGGTCGGTATCGACGACGATGTACTTGATGTCCGCGATCTTGCGCACGAGCACCGCCGTTTTGCCGTTCTCGTAAATGTCTTTGTTGAAATACGAGCTGACGCGCTTTTTCAGGCTTTTCGCTTTGCCCACGTAGAGCAGGCGGCCGTCGGCATCATAATACTGATAGATACCGGGCCGGTCGGGCAGCGACATGAGAAGGGTGCGGAATTGTTCGGGAACCGGCATCGGGAGATGGAAAAGTACTGCAAAGATACGGCGGACAAAGGCTTTGAGGGCTTCCGGCCTGCTGTCGGAACCTAAAATGCCGAGTTTTCGTAATATTGTATACCCAAACGCCAAAACACTCATGCAGCAACTGTTCCGCGGAATACTCCCGGCCCTTGGCCTTTTTATCATTTTGCTCGCCAGTTCCTCTCCTGCGCATGCCCGTCTTTGCACGGCCGTTGTGAGCGGTGGCAACTGGAGCAATGGCAACACGTGGTCCTGCGGCTCGGCGCCGACCAACAACGACACGATCTGGATTCCCGTCGGCTTTACGGTGTTCGTAGACATCAACTCGCCGACTTACAGCAACATGCTCGTCGTCGTTGACGGTACGCTGAATTTCGGCAACGGGCAGAAGATCAACATTTGTCCCGGCGGCGTTTATGTTTCGCCCACCGGCACGCTCGAAGGCGGTACGCCCGGCTCGAAGATCAACATCTGCGGCTCGACGGTCTGGAACGGCCCCGGCCCCACCGGCGGGCCCGCCAGCTTCGGCAACGTGGTTTTGCCCATTGAGCTGCTCAGCTTTGATGCGACGCTGCAGGAAAACGGGAAGGTGAAGATCGAGTGGGCCACCGCGACAGAAACGAACAATGATTTTTTCACTGTCGAGCGCAGCACCAACGGGATGACTTTCGAAGCGATCGCGCGCGTGGAAGGCGCTGGAAAAAGCAGCACGCGTTTGGACTACACGGCCGAAGATCCTTGGCCCGAGCAGGGAACGAATTATTACCGCCTGCGCCAGACGGATATCAACGGCAATTCGGAAACATTCCAGATCGTCGCCGTGAACGTAGTGAGAACCGCCGCCGGCTGCGAGCTGAAAGTGACGCCGAATCCCTGCGTGCCGCAGTGCACCGTTTCGCTCGAAGGCTGCGACGAAGCGGCGCCGGCGGACATTACCCTTGACATCGTTGATGCGGCAGGACAGCGCGTGTACTCTACGATCCCTGTGCGTGATGCGCGCGGCGGGTTTTCATTGACGATCGACGCGTCGAACAACCTGAAGCCCGGCGTGTACGTGGTGCGCGGCGTTTCGAACCGCGAGCAGTACGCGAAGAAATTCGTGGCCAAATAACCACCGGGAAAAATCCCCAAGGATCAAATCCCAATTCCAAAGCGACGGGATTTGAACCTTCATTTTTGGAATTTGCTATGAAATTTTTTCCTGCGTTTGTTTTTTCTTCCTGCACGTTTTTCCTCTGCGCCTGCTCCGGCGATCCTGCGGAGGAGCAAAAGATCCGTAAAGATTCCGCTGCCGTCCTGCGCGATTCCACCGCGCACCTCCTGCTCGTTCCCGGCCCGCTGCAGGCTGTGACGGTTTTGCGCAACGAATGCCCCGTCTTCGAAGCGCAATGGCTGGCGGGCAGCGACAGCGGAACGGCCCCGATGCCCGACGAATACCGCAAAAGCCTGCGCCTCGGCGTGTGCTTGGCCGATATGGGCTACTGCGTGGTGTACGACCAGCGCCAGCAAACGTTGTTGCGCCTGAAGCAGGCGCAGTCCCTGGTGAAAGAGCTGGAGCTGGACGCAGCGATCAACGAAAAGCACATCGCCCGCTTTAAGGCGAACGAAAACCGCCCCGACTCGCTGTCGAAGATCATCCTCGAGACCTACAACAAGGCGCACGAATTTTTCACCGCCAACCGCCGCGAGGCCGCCGGCTTTTTTATCGTGTGCGGCAGCTACGTTGAAAGCCTGCACCTGCTGCTGAACAATACGCAATTGCCCCGCAGCCGCTACTACACCGCGCTGGTCGGCCAGCAGAAAATTTACCTCGATAACCTGGTAGAAATTCTCACCCGCCTGGAACCCGACGCCGCCACGCAGGACGCGTACAACACGCTTCATACGCTGCAGCTGCTGTTCGACGAGATGAAAATGGAAATGAAAGGCGAAGAGGTGAAGGCGGTCTTCACTGCGGAGCAGCTGGCGAAGCTGCGCGCGAAAACGGCGCAGCTGAGAACAGAAATATTGCTGTAAAGTATTCGTTCCTTCCCGGCTTCCCTCAAGTAGTTATCTGGGATCCTTCCAGATCACTTTCTCATGCTTTCTCTCCGAGAAAAAATCCGGGCACTTGCCGTCGCCTTTGCCGGTGATGCCGCCGTCGGGATGGCAGATCAGCTTGCAGTTCGAATCGTACAGTTCCGAGAACATGTCGCAGCAGTAGCTGGGGATGAAATAGACTTTCTCGCCTTTATATTCATATTGATAGACGACGGCTTTCGGATCGCGCTTGGGCTCGTTCTTGATCGAAACGATCTTTTCCTTGATGCAGGCGGGGGTGTCCTTCGGAAGGACGAGATCCTTGTGGCAGGAAGAAAGCAGCGATCCCGAAGCAAAAAGGATCGCTGCTATTGGGGTTAAAAAGAGCTTCATGGTCTTCATGGGGCAAAGATCAGAAGCTCGGACAAACGGTGACGCGGTATCTCGGCTTCGGCTTCTTGCAGGTGAAGCTTTTGCCGAGCGAGATTTCGTGCGAGCCGGCGGTGGCGTTGGTCAGCTTCGACACGGTGACGTCGTAACTGTAGCCGATGCGCCAGAGATCATCTTCGATGCCGAGCAGGATGATGAACGAGTCGGCGTTGCGGTACCAGAGGCCGCCCACGATCATGTCTTTTTTCACATAGAGGCCGAGGTTGAGCTGCTGGAAATCCTGCTGCTTCTGGAAGAGGATGTTCGGCGAGATGTACGATTTTTTATCGTTGTCGTTGAAGTGGATCAGGCCGCCGGCGTGGAAGGTGTATTTGCGCGGCAGGATGCTGTTGCCGCCCAGCAGCGATTCATTCGGCTCGAGGATGTGATGCACCGCCCCGCCGACGTAGTAGTTGGTGATCGTGAGCACCATGCCCGCATGCACGTCGAAGTTGGTCACCCTGCTGAGACCGGGCGTTTCATTCGTGTAATTGATGAAGCCGCGCGCGGGATCGATCTGGTCGCCGAAGCTCAGCTTGTCCCAGTTCAACGCTTTTTGCCAGTAACCGACCTGGATGGCGGTATTGATAGCGACGTTCTTTTTGATCGGCAGGTGATTGTTGTAGATCGCGCCGACGCCCGTGGTATTCAATGTTCCTTGCCCGGCCTGGTCGGTGAACGCGGTGACGCCGATGCCGCCTTTGATGTTGTGAATGTATTGATCATACGAAGTGGCGTAGGTGACGTACGTTCCTGAAATGCCGGGCCACTGGTTGCGGTAGTTGAGCGAGATGCGCGGGCAGACCTTGGTGCCGGCGAGGGCGGGGTTCAGGTAAAGCGGGTTGGCGTAGAACTGCGTGAACTCGGGATCCTGGGCGCGGAGCTGCGGTGCGCCTGCGAGCAGCAGTGAGAGCGTGAAAAGCAGCAGGTAAAATTTTTTCATGGGAGCTGTGTTTTAGGTGTCTTGCCATATTATAGACGGGAGGCCTGCTGTGAGGTTGCTTGTGAAAAGCGAGAAAATTGATGGGTACGTGAAAAAAGATCGTGGTCCAGATGTGAATACTTGTCACTCTGAGCGCAGTCGAAGAGTGACGGGCAGGGTACTAAGGCGAATACATGAAGTACGTAGTCACTCTTCGACTGCGCTCAGAGTGACGAGAGAGCGAACCGGGCAGCCAATAAAAAAGCCCCTGTTTTCACAGGGGCTTTTCGCTACAACCGGGGGGATTAGTTCGGGTTGTCGCCGGATGGCGGGTCGAGGCTGCGCTCGGGCTCGGGTTGCGGCTCGGACTGCTTCGATTTATTTTTTCTGTCTTTTTTCCTTTTGGGTGTGGCGCCTTTGGAACTGTCTGTCGTGATGTGAATGGGCTTGCCGTTCTCCTCGAAGTAGGTCAGCTTTTTAGGATCGACGGGAGGAATGCTGCCCAGCTTTTCCGGATCTTCTTCGGTAGCGTACACCGGGCCTTCGCGCTTGTCGATCATGTCGGGGAAGACGACGTCGTTGCTGAAGTCGCCGCTGCCGCTGCCGGGCAAGGTCACGTCGGAATGATCGGTTTCGCTGGTTTTTTTGCTGTTGCCCTGGCCGAGCCGCGTCGTGCGCATCTTGACACCGGTGTCGGTGCTGCGCGCGTCGGCGACGGTTTGTGCTTGCTGCGCGGGTTGCGTCACAGGCACGTCCGTTGTCGCCGGCGTGTTAGTGACGACCGGCTGCGTCGTCACCGGCTGCGATTTGGTGAGAGCCGGGGCTTCTTTTTTGGCCGGGGCGGTGGTGACCGCAGGAGCAGGAACGGATTGGTTCTCTCCCGAGGAGTTGCCGCCCAGCAGCGCGTAGCCGCCTAAGGCCAGGCCGCTCAGCCCGATCAGCACCAGCACTGAATTGAGCGAAAACGACCAGTTGAACTGCTTCCCGCGGGGCAGTTGATCCAGGCTTTTGTCCATCCGGTCCCAGTCGGAGGCGTCGAACGCCTCTTCATGGTCCTTCAGGTGCTGTTGCGCAGCCCGGAAGAGCTTATCGTGTAGCTGTCCTTGTTCCATCAGATGATTGAATTCGTTTCGTGAGTGTTTTTTGCAATTGGTAACGGGCTTTCGCCAGGTTTGACTTCGAGGTGCCTTCGCTGATGTTCAGCATGTCGGCGATTTCTTTATGTGCGTATTCTTCAATCACGTACAAGTTAAAAACGGTCCGGTAGGCGGGGCTCAGCTGCTGCACGGCGGCCATGATGTCTTCCTTGCTGATGCGGCTCAGAAGATCGTCCTCGTCCATTTCGTCCACTTTGTCCTCCTGCTCGCCCGCACGAATGGTCGAGACGATGAGGTACTCGTGCTTGTTGCGCCGCAGGTGATCCACTGCCGTGTTCACCACGATGCGCCTGATCCAGCCTTCAAAAGAGCCTTTGCCTGCGTAGGAGCGGAGGGAAGCGAACATCTTGATAAAGCCTTCATGCAGAATATCTTTCGCCTCATCCCGGTCCTTCGCGTAGCGCATGCAGACCCCTAGCATCTTCCCGTAAAACTGCTCATACAGCTGCTTCTGGCAGGCTCTGTCCTGCCGAATACAACCCGCGATCAGTTCATTTTCGGTCATTTTCCTCTATGGTCGGTACCCGCATTTCTACGAAGAAAGACGCGGATTAGTTCGAATGGTTGCCTGTGCCGGCGGGTTTTTTAACGAAGAAGAGGGGGAAATATTGAGGGAGAAAGGGACTTTGTTAACTGTTTTTATGTTGTTTCGAGAGGAACGGAAGGTTGCCTGCGGCCTACTTCGCGATCGCCCAATCCATGAACAAATACTTCCCGCCTGCTTGCGGGAACAGGCAGAAGGCCACGATCACCGGGCTTTCGTTCGAGATGAGCTCGCTTTTATTTTTGGCGCGAATGAGAATGTGCGGGTGCGACTGGCCGCCGAGCTGCAGGGGCTCGCTGAGCTGCACCACGAACCAGCCCGAGTAGCCGCCCAGCTTTTCACGGCGGATCACCTGTCCTTTGCGCGGGAGCAGCGCGCGCAGCGGGCCGGGGCGGGCCAGGGCATGGAACTCCAGCTCCAGCCCGACCACGCTGTTCAGGTTCAGCTTGCGGCTGGCGAAGTGCGAGGGCAGCAGGCCGGTAAAAAATTCGATCGGCGCCCATTCGCCAGGCACGATGTCGATGTTCGGCAGGCGCATGGAGAGGAAAAAGATCAAATAACCGCCGGAGATAAAGCCGGAGAACAGCGTTTTATTCCCGTATTCCGTGCCGTAGACCAGGCAAAGGCTCATGAATTCGAAAAGGAACACGAGCACCAGTCCGCCGGAAAGCAGGCTGGTGAGGCGGCCCGTTTTTAATTCCAATTGCCGTTCGGGCGTGCCCTGCTCGACGGATTGGTTCAGCGCGTTGTTCAGGATCGAAGCAAAGACTAAAACTTCGGAGAGGTAAAACAAGAACGTGAGCAGGAAAAAGCGCCGCACCGCCGCGTTCAGCAGCCAGAAATCGTAGAAGCCGTGGGCAAGTACCGAGATAAGGAACATCAGCGGCACCCAGAGCCAGAGCTTGCCGGGATAACGGTAACGCCCGAGGATAAATCCGTACGCGATCAGCGCGCTGGAAACCATGTGCGCCACCGCCGCCATCAATGCGCGCGCGTGGATCACGCTCAGTCCATCCTGTGAGATATACAATAGATTTTCGAAGAACGCGAAGCCCAGCGCGCTGAAGCAGGCCACCATGATGTAGTGGATCGGCTTCTTGATGATGTCGGTGAAATAGAGAATGACGAGGAAGGGAATGAGCTTGATCACTTCTTCGATCAGCCCGATGCCGAGGAAACAGTAAAGCGCGTCGTTGAGGATTTCGCCGTTGAGCTCGAACTTCAGCGTGTACTCGTAAAAGGCGTAAATGATCCAGGCCAGCATCGCCGCCAGGAAGCCGATGCCTACGCACAAAGCCGATTGCCAGCCGCGCAGCGGGACGATGAAACCCACGCGGTGCAGGAACACGAGCCAGATCAGCAGCACGAACAGCGCGCCCAGCGTGCCGAACCAATCCAGCGTATCGAACTTGGTGCCGAAGTACAAGCCGTAGAACGAAAGCAGGTCGGCCTGCTGGTAATAAAATTTCCTGAGCAGGTTGAAATCCAGCGCGCGCCGGCTCTCTTTTTCCGAGATCAGCTCGCGCAATTCCTGCGTGCGTCCGCCGAAATCATAGATCCATCCCAGGCGATTCCACGCGCCGGCCTTGAAACCCTCGAGACGGATCTCCTCGTTGAAATGCGGCTCGGCCAGCTCCGCGCCGAAATCGTAGAGCATGCACATGGCGATGCCGTAATTGCGGTACTTGAGCTCTTTGTTCTCCACGCGCTCGAAGTAGGAGCGCGCCATGCCGAAATCCGCGTAGGTCTGCGGCAGCTCGCGGAACATGTAATACAAGCCGAGGCCGAGGTTGCCGATGTCGCGCTGCGCGGACGTTTCCCCGTTTTCGGAAAGCTGCGTGTAGTGCGAAAAGATCGCGGTGCCTTCGATATCGTACTGCTGCACGTCGGCCACGCGCTCGGCATAGCCGTGGCTGAAATGCTTGCTGATCCAGCCGTAATGATGATCGGGATTTTCGCCGTCCATCTCCACCAGCGCGCGGTAGCCTTGCGCGCTGAGCCAGGGCTGGTTGGTGCGCTCGCCGTAGCGGATGGCCTTTTCAGGATCGTCGAAAGATGGCCTGTGCGGGAAGATGTTGAACAGGGCAAAGCTCAGGCTCAGCGCGATCAGCGACCAGGCCAGCAGCGTGTAATCGCCGAAATGCCAGAAGGGACGGCCCTGCGCGCGGCTCTCCTGCACCTGCGTGAACAGGAAGTACGCGACAATGCCGAGAATGCAG
>Ga0196978_1000647_pt1 | contig 17165 bp, 14 predicted proteins | sample S3v_2013CmetaG_FD_155491 | JGI IMG/M metagenome (GOLD analysis project Ga0196978, IMG submission 155491) | Soil microbial communities from Anza Borrego desert, Southern California, United States - S3+v_20-13C | ecosystem: Environmental > Terrestrial > Soil > Desert | place: USA: California... | reverse complement strand
GTCCCTCATGGACCCTCCTCAGTACTGGCTGTAGAGACCGTTGCGGTACCGGAACTCGTCGACTTTGCGCTTGGCTCGGCCGGCGCCCGCAGCACCTGCGCCCACGGCGGCGCCCATGCCGACCACGCGTCCGACGCCAGGATCGGCGCCGAGACCTTCGGCGATGCCGGCCCCGAACTCGCCGGAGCCCTTCACGACGTTCTTGGCGACTTCCCCTGCTCGATACAAAGCAGCGCCGACAGACTTGCCGGCGCCCCTGGATGCAAGTTTCGCCAGCTCCCGAGCCAGCGCTTCGCCTCGCTTCATGATGCCCTCCGGAGGTGTGCCTCGACGCGAGCCAGTTGGCCCTCGACGTCCTTGCGTGCCGTGGTGTGCGTGTAGTAGGTCTCGGCGCACTTCGCGAACGTCTCGAAGTGCTGCATCACCGGATGGTCCGGCGAGATCGCGCGACCCTCGACTCGATGCCCCCAGCCGTGCTCGTTGCGGAACTGCGCCGCAGCGACCTTGGCCATGACGGGATGCAGCGGTGCCCAGGCCGCGTACAGTTCGGCCACGTGGGCGCCCTCGAGCACTGCGGTCTTCACGGCACCGCGCAGCAGGCCGAGGGCATCCTCCATCCGCCAGGCACTGGCTTCCGCCATGCCGTCGAGCTCCTCGTGAGCCGCAGCGAGCTTGTCGCGCAGATCACCAAGGTCCTCGGCCGCAGCCAGCTTCACGCTGGGCGCAGCGGCGCGCTTCTCCCGGATCGGGGGAACCGTGTACTCCAGCGCATCGATGTACGAAGCGCGGGGTGCCGAGCTGAGCTTCAGGCGCGCCAGCACCTGCTCAGGATCCGCAGGACCTCCGTCAATGTGGACGATGCGGTCCACGCCCGACAGAGACGCAAACTTTCCATTGACGGCGTGTGTGTTGCACTGCTCCACGGCGCGGCGCACCTGGGCAGCACTGAGCTTCTCCGTGCTCAGTACTTGGGCAGCCGCCTCAGTCAACGAGAGTCCGTTGACGGCAGCCAACTTTGCCGCTTGCTTCCCGAGGTCTTCGAGACGCGCAGCATCCACCGGACGCCCGGTGGGCTTATCGCTGGTGGCCATTGTGGAAATCTCCTTCATGGATCTTGACACTAGCGTAGCTTATGCTGCACGCGAGAGGAAGCGCTTGTGCAGGAAAAAACAAACATCGACTCCAGGGCGGCCCGCTTCGATCTTGAACGTCGGGTCGCGATACTCGAGACCATGCTACATGGGCACACGCTGCCAACGTTCACGGCGCCCATGCTGATCCGGCTTTATATGGATGCACATCGCTCTCCTGCGGCAGATCTCTACGCCGCACGCGCGCAGGTCCGTCAGCTGTTCTTACTTGATGCGCGCCTGCTCATGATTCTCGGGCGTCTGGTGCAGGACCCCTTCCCCTTCCGGCCCTTCGTGCTGCTCGCGGACCGCTGCGTCACACGCGGCCTCGAATCCGCGATGTCGGCACGGCAGCACGTCCTTACCGTGGCACAGGGACTCCTCGATGCGATGGACCTTGATCTACTGGAGCCGCGCGACGTCATGGGAGACCTGCGGGTGAACGAGGCACTGCAGCTGCTGAAGCTCTAAGCGATCAGCCTATAAGTCTCCGAGAGGAGGCTTGTGTGGTCGAAGAGTGGAAGGAGCACCCTGAATGGAAAGGCTACGAGGCTTCCACGGAAGGGCGTGTAAGAAGCTGGCGTGGCAAAGGCGGGTTCCTGCGCAAAGAACCGTACGTGTTGAGAGGTCGCGTCGATAAGGACGGTTACACGCGGATCCATCTGCGACGGGCTGACGGGCGCGACGTCGATAAACTACTGCATGCCTTCGTGATCGAGTGCTTCAAAGGGCCCTGCCCGCCTGGCCTACAAGTCCGGCATACGCCCGATCGGGATCGTAGCAATAACCGGCCCAGCAATCTGGAATACGGCACGGCGCAGCAAAATGCTGAGGACCGTGAGCGCGACGGAAAAACAGCACGAGGGGCGCGCTCCGGAATGAACACGCGCCCGAATAAGCGCAGTTACGGTGCAAAGAATGGAATGAACACCCAGCCCCACCGCCGCCCTGTCGGCAAAAGAAACGGCAAGTATACGAAGCCGGAAGCTACGCCGCGCGGAGACACACACGGACGAACTAAGCTGTTCACCCGCGATCTTCCGGAGATTACAGAACGCCTTCAAACAGAACGGCCCCACGTCGTAGCGCTGAGTTACGGTGTCAGTCCCTCAACCCTTCAACGTTTCATTGCGAGGAACACATGAAAAAGGCTGCTACCTACGACGGCAACGCGATCCAAAAACTGAAGGGCCTTGAAGCAGTCAGACAGCGCGTGGGCATGTACCTTGGAGATCCCTCCGACGGAACAGCATTACATCACTGTGTGGAAGAGATCGTAGCGAACGCTGTAGACGAGCACCTCGAAGGGCACTGCAGTCTTATTCGCGTAGAGCTGCTGCCAGAGGGCGGCTGCCGCGTCACAGATAACGGCCGTGGCATTCCTGTGGACCCGCACCCCACAGAGAAGATTTCTTCGCTTCAACTCGTAATGTGTGATCTCCACGCCGGCGGAAAGTTTGACCATAACAGCTATGCAAAATCTGCGGGCTTACACGGTGTGGGCGCCTCGGCCGTGAATGCTGTAAGTTCCGACCTGCAAGCCACGGTGTTGAAGAACAACAAGATCTATGTGCAGCGCTACCAGAAAGGCAAGCCCATCACTGGTGTCGAGGTTCGCGGCAAGACCAAGGACCATGGAACCGTGGTGGAATGGTTCCGCGACCTAGAGATCTTTAGCGGGGTAACGGAATACGACCGCAAGCGCATCGGCGAGCGGCTCCAAGAGCTCGCCTTTTTGAACCCCGGCTTGAAGATCAGCTTCGAGGACCTCAGGGAAGCAAAGCCCTGGACCAAGGAGTATCTCTACGCCGGCGGCATCAAGGACTACCTCGGAGAGATCACGGGGCGCAAGAAGACCATGGTGCCGATCCTGTACTTCAAGGACCCCACGAACTCCGTGGAGCTCGCGATGACGTGGACCGACGCCGACGGAGAGGACGTGAGGTGCTACGCGAACAACACGTTCAACCGCGACGGCGGCACGCATCTCACGGGCTTTCGTAACGCCCTGACCAAGCTGATCACGACCTACGCCAAGGAGCACAACATGCTCCGGGGGCTCACCGACGAAGGCATCACGGGTTCCGACATCCGCGAAGGTCTTCAAGCGGTGGTCAGCGTGAAGATCGGCGACGTCAGCTTCTCATCGCAGACCAAGGACAAGCTCGTGACTCCGGGGGCCAAGGCCCTGGTCGAGGACCTGTTCAGCGACCAGATCACCTTCTGGTTCAACGACAACCCAGGCACCGCGAAGAAGATCGCAGAGCGCGCCGTGGTCGCAGCCAAGGCACGCGAAGCTGCACGTCGCGCTCGAGAGGGCGTGAAGCGCAAGGAGTGGATGGACCTGGCCTCGCTGCCCGGCAAGCTCGCGGACTGCCAGTCCAAGGACCCGGAGATCTGTGAACTGTTCCTCGTCGAAGGTGACTCCGCCGGCGGCAGCTCGAAGAACGCCCGGGACCGTAGGTTCCAGGCGATCCTGCCGCTGCGGGGCAAGGTCCTCAACGTGGAGCACGCGAAGCTCGAGACGCTGCTCGAGAACAAGGAGCTCGGCACCATCATCACAGCCCTGGGGTGTGGCATCGAGCAGACCGGAAGCTTCTCGATGAAGAACCTCCGCTACCACAAGGTCGTGTTGATGGCGGATGCAGATGTCGACGGATCCCATATCCGCACGCTGCTGCTGACCTTCCTGTACCGCTGCATGCCCCGCCTGCTGTACTACGGCCACGTCTACGCCGCGATGCCGCCGCTGTACGGCGCGCGCCTCGGCGGAGCCAAGAACGATCTCTTCTTCTCCGATGACCACGAGCTCGCGGTGTTCAAGGAGCAGCTCGCACCGGGGCAGAAGCTACACGTCACCCGCTACAAGGGGCTCGGCGAGATGGACGCCGACGTTCTCTGGGAGACGACCCTGAATCCAGAGAACCGCCGACTGCGGCAGATCACAATCGAAGACGCGATCAAGGCGGAGCGTCTATTCGATCTTCTCATGGGAGCCGAAGTAGAGCCGCGACGCCTCTTCATCGAGGAGAACGCGACCTTCGCAAACCTCGACGTGTGATCCGAGAAAAGACAAGAAAAACCCCCTATAAGACAACGAAGCGAGACATCGCTCAACCTCCAGGAGAGTACACATGGATCAGCAGCAAATCGAAGCCCGTCTCAATCAGATCGAAGCCACCATCGACACGCGCATCGCTGGCGCGCTTCAGAACACCGCGGACCAGGTCCAGCGCGTGATCGATTCCATGAGCGCGAAGTGGCAGCGGGACGTCGAGCTCGCTGTCACCAACGTCACGGAGCAGGTGCGTAAGGAGAACGCCCGGGCCCTGAAGTCCGAGCTGTTCACCGGCCTGTTCGAGCAGAGCGCCGCGGAGTTCCTCAAGGCGGTGGACGCCCCGGAGACGACCGCGCCGCAACTACAGCGTCAGCTGTACGCCGCGAGCGATGCCGCGGTGTCCGGTCTGAATCACGGCCCCACGGTGCGCTTCCGCCACTTCACCGACGTCGAGCTCGCGGCCACGGTCGCCACCTCGGCGCTGTGTGGTATCGGCCTGCGCGCGCTCGCCGTACGGGCCGCGCTGTACATCAAGCAGCGCCGGGAGCGCAAGGAGCAGGAAGCCGGCCTCTCGCACATCTGAGACAAGCGGGCGGTGATGCCCTGGGCTGCGGCTCGGGAGGACTTGCAGGCTCTCCTGGAGCAGTAACGGACTAGCGTCCGTAGCCGAGTGCGAGTGCCCGGGCCGCAGCCCGGGCATCATCGCGATCGCTTTGCCTATACGTGGTACAAAAACGACGACCATTTCCCCTATCAGCAGATGAAAGGGAGCACCAACGATGCAACACGAAAAGAGGTCTAGAACGGAGCCCCCTGTGGGGACTCGCAAATCAGAAATCCTGCCACCGCCATTTGAGCCGCCCAGTACGATTCCGCCCGAGGCGATTCAAGTGATCACCCAAGATGCACGACATGTCATTCAGGAGGAAACACAAAGCGCGATACAGAAGATCATGCACGACCTCGGTGAGAAACTGGGGCCGTTGTTCCGTTACCGTGCGGAAGAGCGCCTGGACCGAGCCGTAGCCGAGGTGCACAACATCGTGCAGCCGGTGGCGGACCAGCTCAGCGAGCGCCTCGCGGAAGTGGATCTACATCTTCGAAGCAGCGCCCGCGACACGTCTCTCTCACACGAAGAAATAAAGCAAACTCGGATCGAGCTGATTTCGGAAGTGGCCAGTATGCGCGCTTCCCTGGATACCCAGTTCGGTGCGTTCAAGAACGAGGTACAGAAGGTCTTGGAGAGCATGCCCCGCGTCGACGCGCTGAAGTTGGAGCGCATCACGTTCTGGCAGATTCTCGGGGCCGTAGCTGTAGGCGGCCTCGGAGTCACCGTGGGTTTTATGTCGGCGAACAACCGGCATGACAAAGTGGTGCGCGATGCTCTGATCGACGCTACGTGGTAGCGTCCTCGGGCCTCCCCGCCCCGTTTCTTTTGCCAATACGATCGTGTTTCTCCCTATAAGGGTATGAAGGGAAAAACTATGACCACGAAGCGCACCAAGTCCGAAACCACCGAAACCGCAACGACCCAGAGCGCCCAGGCGCCGGGCTTCACGCTGGAGACCTTCGCAAGCGAGAGCGTCGAGAAGACCGTCGATGCAGGACTCGACGAGATCATCAGCGGCGTCCGCAAGCTGACCGCGAGCATCGAGCAGGAGCGGCGCGATTTCCAGATCAAGCCTTGGCACATGTTGGTGGCGTTCGGGCTCGGTGCCTGGGCGGCGGCCGTCGGGGCTCAGGCCGTGTCGCGTGCTCAGGCCTCAACAGGTGTCCTAGAGAGGGAGGCCGCGTAGCGTGCCCGGGCGCAAGCCCGCTCTTCTTTTTGCCTACGGCCTGTAGTACGGGTTGTCGTCCAGAATATCAACGGAGGGCAACGCGAAGCCCTCGAGCAGCTCGCGGGCATGCTCCTCGTTGTAGCTCGCCTGTGCCTCGTCGCTGTTCTCCCGCATCGGCGCCATGATGTCGGGTCGGCGGACATCCTGCATTGAGGCCAACAGACAGTAGATTGCTGCGTGCATCGCGTCGTCGGTCTTGCCGCGGACCTTGATGTACTGGATCATGCGCAGCGTCTCGCTGTACTCGGCCCGGATGTTGAGCATGTCGCTGCCGAAGGGCTCCTTGAACTCCTCCCATCGCGGGAACCTGATCTTCTTGAGGCTTTTGATCGCGGCAAAGATGTCACCCATCACCAAGCTGCGGAACAGCAAGAAGCGGTGCAGCGCGGGCTTGTAGCCGAGCTTGAACGGTGCACGACTCACGTATTGGAACGGGAAGATCTTGCTGGGGCCGTGAATGTTGATCAGAGTCTTGTTCTGCACGAAGCCGGCACCGTGGTCCGCGCCGGTGTACTTGATCCGGAACTTCACCAGTAGGCGCTTGATCTCTTCCATCTGAGCGTCGGGCTCTGCCAGCGGACCGTCGAAGCGCTTGAAGAACACGAACTGGAACTTGTCGTCTCCGCGTACGTAGCCGCCGACAGCCAGTACAGTGTAGGCGCCGTTGCCGGTTCCTTCGCCCCAGTCGAGACCCGCGTAGAGCTCGAACCGCTGACCGAGCTCCGCGATGGCCTCCTCGTCGAGCATGCTGTACTTCGCGTCGCAGCTCCGTATCAGCTCAGCGCGCGTCAGGGGCTTAGAGCCGCTGTCGTAGCTCAGCGCGAGCACCTCGTTGTTGAACTGTGCCGCGGGATACCGCGCCAGGGCCTCCAGGATCTCGTTCCACTTGTTCGGGTCCTTGAAGAACCACGGCACCATTAGGCGGCAGACACGTAGCCCTTCGATCTGTGCCCCGGGGTTCATCTCCACCCAGTCGGCCAGGGGATGCTCCGGGTTCAGCGGGCCGCCGCACTTGTCGCAGATCGGCCCCTTCTTGCCGATGTTCTTGATCCCTAGGACGTTCCAGTGCCAGGTGCTGGGGTCTCCCGGGACGCCGTGACGCTCGCACGGAATCACCCATTCGCTCTGCGTGCTGTGCTTCGACCAGTACTCCTCGATCGTGTTATCGAAGGACTTGGGCGTGCCGCTGTAGAAGAACAGGGAGTCCTTGTGGTGGGATGCGGTCTCTTCGATGACCGGCAGCAGTTCCTGCAGAAGATCCTGGATCTCATCGAGGAAGATACCGTTCACCGACAAGCCACGGATACGGTCCGCGGACAAGAACGCGTAGCGCAGGTAGATCTTGCTGCGATTGATGAACTCCTTTTCCAGGATGTTCATCACCAATGACTTGTGCGTCATCGCCTTGATTAGAGGCGAGACGTCGATGATGTCGTCGATACGCGCGTTGCTGAACACCTTGGTCTGCATCGCGCTGGGCGTAACGAACAGCGTAGTGTAGATGCTGCGCATCCCGCTCAGGCTGAGCAGCTTGTTGCCCAGCGTGGTCGACTTCTCGGTCTGGCGGCTCGTGAACAGCAGGACTCGGCGCCGCGGGGTGTTGTAGGCCCGGAGCAGGTACCGGCGCTCCGAGAAGTCCATCTTGTTGATCGTGCCGGTGTCTGCGTCCTTGATCCGGATGAACTCGGAGACCCACTGCGACGGCAGCACCCGGATCTTCTTACCGACCCGCGCCCTCACCTTTCGAACAGGGTCGGATTGGTACCGGGTCTCTGGTACCTTAGACGTGATGCCGTCGTCTACAATGGGCCTAGAAGATCTCACCGGGAATCTCCTGAAGCTGTGCGGAGACCTGGTATCGGCCACCCAGCGCAGCTCTGACGGAATGCTGTTCACCGTGAAGATGAGCCACAGCGAGCAGATCAAGATCGCGTTGCGCAACTACGTGACTCAGTACAACGCGTCTCACAAAACACACCTCAGCGTTACGTTCCCTGCCGCGTTCAGCTTCAGGATTCGAGACGTGCAAAAAAAGAGCGCAGCCACGCCGCGAAGTCCACGGCGCGCGGCTTCTCGCTGATCACGTAGAAGCTCTGCAGCTCCGGCACCCAGCCAGCCTGCAAGACCTTGTCCGCGATTTGAACGGCGAAATACTCCATGAGTACTTCTTCGAGTTTCTGGTGGAACCGCTCCCAGGCGTCACCCCACTGGCTCCGGTTGTCCACGGCGTAGCCCGGCGGGTAGAAGTGCATCACGAACTTGCCGTCGTCCGCGTTGATGCCGTACTCCACCTCGTAGGTCGCATGGCTCCGAACCTCGACGCCCTCGAGCACGGCCTTTAGCTCGGACTCCGGAATCGTGCCGTTGAAGCCCGCGCTGTCCAGCTGCTGGGAGATGTCACTCTGCGTTGTCATTTTTCTCCTCCACTTCCTCTGCTGTCGTATTCAAGATCGGGCGGATGTAGCCCGCGTCCGTGATCGAGAGGGGCTTCTTCGTGTCGTAGACCGTCTCCATGCGGTTCAGGTGTTCGATCAGGTCCGTCGAGGCGCCTTGGTACTTGCTGAGCTCGTCGTCACCGGTGCGCATGATGTTCAGTGCGGCGTAGGCCGCGTAGGTCTGCCCGACGCTGCGCTCGCCGCTGAACACGTGCTCCATGAAGCGCTTGAACCCCGCGGCGCATACCAAGCGGTAGCGCTCCGCAGGGTCCATGAGCTCGGCATCCTTGTCCGCCACGGCCAACGTGTACATGGCACCGGTGCGGCTTCTCGGAGCGTGCAGCACGCAGACGTAATCGAAGGCCTCCGCGGGGTAGTACTTCTGCAGGTACTCCCGCCACTCTGCCCCGGTCATCGCGCCGATGTCCCAGAAGTAATGCCCGTAGATCTTGACCGTGGCGGCGTTCATGACCGACGGCGGCAGGTCGAAGCGCTTCGCGATGCGGTCTGCGATGGTGATCGGACTCAGCGGTCCCAGGAGCATGAGCTGCAGGGTCTGCCGGATCTGCGCGTCGCACAGCAGGTCGACCGCGGTGTTGAACGCGGGGTCGTTGCGCCAGGCGCTGCTGATTGCCCAGCGCTTCAAGAACGCCTCCGTGGGGGCGTTGGGCTTGCGCGCTGTAGGGTTCCAGTCCGCGGGGAACACCATGGCTTGGCGCACCGGCCGCAGCTGCGCGATGAACTCCTCGATCCCATCCTGGATGTCAGGGACCTGAAGACCCATGCGATTCAACGTCTCAATCAGCGTCTTCGTATCATAGATGCGACGGCTGATCAGGTAGTTGATGAAGTTGCGGGCCGGATGTTTGAGGCTCAACACGCCCCTATGCTACGTCCTCGATCTCTCGCAGCGCAAGGGACTTGAGACCCATGACGACTTCGTCGAGAGCCTTGGCAGCGCGCGAAGCGGCTGCTTCCGGGATCTCGGTCGTGCCGACGCGGCTCGCCAGCACCATCTCGCAGATCATCGTCAGGGCCTTCTCCAAGTACGGCATGCGCGCGATGTACACCGCGACGTTCTCCGTGTTGATGAAGCCCAGGCTCAGCACGGCGTCGACCGACATGACGTCGGGCAGCGCCGCGGCTTCCTTGAGCAGGCTGCGGCGCAGCGCGTGGACCTTGGCGACCTTCGACGCCGCGGTCTTATAGTGCCCCCGGAGGTCCAGACTGCCGATGTCCGCGGCGCCCACGCTGAAGGCGCCCCGTGCGTCGGCCTGCGCCAGCGCGCTGAACGCCCCGGGGCCATCGTGACCCGCGAGGCACAGCATGAAGGCCGCCGTGTCGACGCCGAGCTCCTGGCTGGGGCTGTGCAGCGAGGCCAGCTTGGGGATGTCGCCGGAGAAACGCAGCGTGTAGCTGTCGCCGTGGGAAATCACCGTGACTCGAGGCGCTGCCGGGTCCCGGGCGGCGCTCTTCAGCATGTTGTCTTTGCCCTTGAGGGTCCCGACGCTTACGAGCTCGACCTCGTTGCCCAGCGGGGCAAATCCCGCGCTGTGCGGCATGATCAGCTCGCTGGCCCCGGGAACCGCGACCACGCCCTGTGCACCGTAGGCCAGCGTGATCTTGAGCTCGCCACCCATGATGTCACGGCACATGTAGGTCGTGGAACCGTCCTCGTTGCGCGCGGACCCGTGCACCTCGAGCGGTACGGTGGCGCGGATGCTGTTGCCGTAGTTGTCCGTGGAGTACCAGAAGCAGCCGGTGCCGCGCGGTGCCGCGTTGGGCATATCGACGCGGTCTCCGCCGCGGTTACGGCCGACTGCGATCTGGTCCTGAATCGCGTAGCTCTTCCCATCGGTGAACAGCGCCAGCGGCAACTTGTTGCCCTTGCCGTCCATAAGACCCGGGATCACCCAGCCCGTCATGGTGCGTCCACGGGCCTTGGAGTACACCGTGTAGTAGCCCGTGCGATCGCACACCTCGAGCCCTTCACCATCGGGGCCCTCGATCACGACGACCTCGGGGTTCTTCTCCGCGATGGTCAGCGTGCCTTCGGTGTCGACGCGCTTCGTGAGCTCGGGTCCCGCGAACTTCAGGAACTCGCCACGGTCCATCCACTTCACGCTGACGTGCCCGACGTCGCGATTCGCCGTCTTCACGGAGTACTGGTCGCTGATCTCGGAGTAGCCGAGTTGCACGACCTGCGCCGGGTACAACGATCCGATGAGCTCGTTCTGGTCGACGGCGTGCTTCGCCAAGCCCGCAGGATCCGCGAGCAGCTTCAGGGCGCCGAGGAAGTTCTGGTTCACCGAGGCAGCCTTCATCAGACCCGGAGTGGTCTCCACCTGCTCGGCGATCTGAAGAACGTCCGGCTCCAGGATCGTACCGCTCAGCGCGAGCAGCATCTCGAAGTCCGCGGAGCTCAGCTTCATGCCGGGCCCCGAGTACACTGACACCGATCCAGAGGTGCCGCCCAGTCCCTGGGACACGCCCGAACCGTAGGAGCTGTCGCCACGCCCCGGAGGATGGAACATGTTCCACAGCGAGGTGTCGCCGAAGTCCTCGGACATCAGGTCGAAGTTCTCCGGACGGAACAGCGCCTCGTTCAGGCGATCTGCCGTGAGGGGCGTCATCTTCCCGCTCGCGAACATCAGGACGTCGAGCGGCATGAGCTTGTGGCCCTTTACGACCACAGGAATCAGGGCCTTGCGCCCGGCCGGCGCGCCCGCGGTCTCCGAGCTCAGCGCGGTGTTCGTCGAGCTCGATACCACCACGATGCCGAGACCGTAACCCTTCTCCTCGTCGATCTTGAGGAAGTTGACCTCGGGAAGGTAGTTCGAGATTTCGGGCACGGCGCGGTAGAGCTCGGTGAGAACCTGGCGCGGCCAGGCCGTGGGATCTTCCTCGAGCTCCACTGCGGCGCTCTTTTCGAAGACCAGTGCTGGATCTTGTACGAACAGGTTCATGGCGTCCATCCTATCGCAGAGTCAGGGCTTCCCGAATACCTTCTTGCTCATGCACTGCTGAAGCAGCGCAACCGTGGCGGGGTTGGGCGTGGCAATGACCCCCTTGACATCGAATGTGAGGCTGGGCCAGATCTGCAAGAACTTGGCCCCGCAGAGGAACGGTTCCGAGGCGCCAGCGCCGCCGAGGCTGGTCCTGGCGCCCTCGATCGAAGCTTCGCCCTTGGCCTTCAGCTTCAGCGCGCCCGTAACGGTGAGGGTGTCGTCCTTGCCCACCGTAGTGGTGCGCTTGCCCGTGATCTTCACCTCATCGTCGCCCTTGATCTCCAGGGTACGATTGGCTCCGACGAACTCGGTCTTCGTGCCGTCCATCAGTACCATCATGGTGTACGTGGCTCCGGATACAGAGCCCTTCTCCTTGTCGATGCCCTGCGGTGCCACCTGGATGTCCCAGGCGGACTTCTTCTCCTTGCCGCTGGTCAGTGGCATGTGGCGGATCCGTACCGAGGCCTTGGTGTCCGCGGCGAACTCGTGCAACGTGAACGCGTAGGTGGCCGGCGCCTTGCCCTTGGGGTCCTTTTCCGGACGCTCCACGGTCCACTCGAGATCGCCGCCGAAATGGTGCATCCCGTAGTTCTCGCAGAAGTCCTTGATGTAGTTGCCCACCGGAATGAAGATGCGTTGCGAGATACCAGTCGCACCGAGACTCACGACGCCGCCGCGATGCAGTACCAGGAAGTTCTCGTCACGCCCCGTGATCGCGATGTCTCCGGGATTCAGGTCGGGGCGCTTCGATTTGTAGCTGACGTCCGTCGGGCTGCCCTCGGGGCGCATGGTGCTGCGCTGAGGCGTCTCGTCAGTGGACGTCAAGACCCGAGGCGGCGCCGTGTAGCCCACTATCACCGCGGGGGTGTTGTCGCTGGGGCTCATGATGTAGCACTCCGCGCCCACCTCCGGGAGATGGTGGATACCCTCGCCGTTCTCGTAGTGGTGGTACGGCGACAGCGGCTGCACGTCGGGGAAGGTCTTGGAGCTGTGCACCGATTCCACAGTCACGGTGAACGTGGCGCGGTTCACGTCTGTGACGATCCCCTTCTCGAAGATGACATGTGAGTACTTATTGCTGCTGGGCGACTCAGCGGTTTGCATCGGTCCCTCGTCGAGGATTGTAGCCGGCGCCATGCGCCAGCCCCGGGATCGGATGGATGCCGGCGTGGTCCGTGGAGTGGCCGTGTTGCACCGCGACCGTGAGGCTGCGCGAGATGTTCTCTCCCTGCAGTCGCGCCACGAAGTCCTTCTGTCGACGCAGCGGGATCGACTCCATGGGCTTCAACGTGGCCTCGTACTTGATCGGGGCCTTACTGGGGTTCGTGTGGTTCAGCGCGTCGGCGGTGGGCTTCATCATGTAGTCGCCCCGCAGAATGCCGCTGTGCTCCCCGGGATCCTCGACGCGCACCAGACCAGCGACATTGCGTACCCCGAGCTCGACATGGCGCCGCAGGACGCCCTCGCGGCCGTAGATGTCGCCGATGCGCTTGGTCATGTAGTTCTGCACCGCCTCGATGCCCTGGGCCTCGAGCACGCTGTGGATGTTGGGGCTGCCCTGCGTCAGCACCTCGCCACGCTTCGCCACGTAGCCGGGCTTCACGTGCTCCAGGGGTTTCTGCCGCGTGTACACGGGCTTCTTCGAGCCTTCGAAGTGCAGCTCCCAGGAGCCCTGGCGCAGGGGCTCGACGCGGCTGATCTTGGTGTCGCGCGTCGCGACCACGGCGTCCTCGAGCCCGGGCTTCGCCGCGTTGAGCATCGCCTGGACGTCGGAGAAATCCCGGACGCTGTGCGGGCTCAGCGACACGATGCCGCCGCCGTGGGTCTGCTTCAGCATCAGCTGTGCTGCACGCTCGCCAAGGGCCTGCGCCGCGATGACGCCGACGTTCTCCCCGATGCTGTACTCGTGCCCACTGGGATGAGTCCCCATGCAGCGGCTGCAGACGCCCTGCGGTAGCCTGCACTTCAGGGGGCTACGCACCTGGAGCTGCGTGACGCGTTCCTTATCCGCGTGGTGCAGCATGTCCGGCGTCACCACCGTACCCGCAGGATGCGTGATGCTGCCGATTTTCACCGGTGCAGCGAGATGCCGGTCCACGATATCGCGGTCCTTGATGCCCATCGAGATGCCCTGCGTAGTGCCGCAGTCCCGCGCCATCACCGGCTGGTCGATCGACATCTGCACCAGGAGCTTCGACATGTAACCGGGCTCGCTGACGCTCTCGACCTTCTGGATGACGCCGCGGCGCGCGCCGGCAGCCTGGACGAAGTAGCCACCGACGTCGATGCCCTCGGAGAAGCTCTTCGTGATCGGAATCTTGCTGGGGCGTCCCAGGTGGTCCTCGACCAGCATCGGGGCCATGACGAGGCCCTGGAACTGCTCCTTCTTCGCCTTGATCCCGGACACCGCCATGTCGCTGACGTTGGTCGGGTTCTTCGTGTAGTGGTCCCCGTAGGTGTCGTGCAGCTGCTTCGTTGCGTCGAGCCAGATCTTGGTGGCCTCCTGGCGGCCCTTCTCGGTCCGAGGCAGCGCGTCGACGCGCTTCTGCGCCGCCTGCACGATGGTGTCGCGTTCCTTCCGCAGAGGCTCCAGATCCTTCAGCGTGACGCTGTGCCCGGTCTCGTAGGCCATCTGGAAGCCCAGTCGGCTCATGTTATCGGCCAGCTCAACGAAGTGCTTCGGCTGGTTCTTCGCGACGTCGGACAAGATCTTGTTCTGCAGCTTGCGATCAAACGGCACGTCGAGCTTCGTCAGCACCTGGGCCTTGTAGGCCTCGGGCACGATGTGGGCGATGCGGACACGCCCCAGCGTGGTGTCGCCGACGCCCTTGATGTGCACCACGGAATCCAGGTCGATCTTGTTCTCCTTGAAAGCCTTCTCTACCGCGGCTTGGTCCGCGAACACCTGCCCGGTCTTCTTCCGGCCCAGGCTGACGCGATACAGGCTCAGTGCCGACTCGTTCGCCGGTGTGTACAGCACGTCGCCGCTGGACGCGCTGATGGTACGGGCGCTCGGCACGATGCGCTTGATCTCTTCGACTGCATGCTGGCCCAGAGGCACATACAACGAGACGGTATCGCCGTCGAGGTCACCACCGATGGGCGGCAGCACCAGAGGGCTCATCGTGATGGCTTCGTGATCCACGAGCTTGACGTGCTGGCCCACCAATCCGTACTGGTGCAGCACGGGGTCGCGCTTCATCAGAACCGGGCGGTGCTTGATCTCCTCCTCGAGCGCTCGCATCGCGATTGGGTCCTTGCGGCTCACCATCAGGTTGGCCTTGATGGCGTCGTAGCCCGCACGAATCAGGCGCTGCGCCACCATGGGGCGCATCAGTTCCATCGCGATCTTACGGGGTACGCCGAGCTGGTCCACGCTGAGGTTGGGATCCGCCACGATGGTGGCGCGCGCCGTGTAGTCCTGCTTCTTCCCGATCATCTTGTCCTGGAAGAAGCCGTCCTTGGGCTGCTCGCCGCTGATCATGTGGATGATGCCCGGCAGCTTCTTGTTGGCGTCTTCCTTGGTCCCGCGCATGTCGAGGTCCAGAGCCTTCTTGCCCTTGGGCGTGGTGCCGAAGAGGTTGTTGAGTTCCTGATAGAGCCCGGCGCGCGCGTCGAGCTGCGCGTCCCAGGGCACCCCGACGGCAGCGCCGCGCTGCAGGGTCTCGTTCACCATGCCGAGGCGCCGGTACAGCGTGTTCAGGGGATTGTTGCGCGTCGTGTTGTCCGGCATCGTGGCCACGGGACGGAACACCGGAGGAATCACAGGGACGGCCTTGATCATCCAGGCATCCACGGGCTTCTTTCCGGCGGACTTCAGCGTCTCGAGTGCTTTGTACTTGAAGTGGGCCTTGTTGAGCTCGGAGCCCTTGAGGCGCGGCGACGCCAGTTGCTCGCGCAGCGCCTTGAGCTCCGCGTCGACGTTCAGCTTGCTCAGCGCGTCCTCGAAAGCCTTGGCCCCGGTCTTGCCGTTGAGCTGCTTCTTTCCCGCGAGGATCTCCGGGATGTCGGAGGGCTTGATGCTCAGCGTCTTCGAGATCGCTTCTGCGTACACCGGATGCGGCATACGCTCCGCCAGCTCGATGTGGCTCCAGTGCTGGCCCTCACGCCCGCCGGTCACGATGGGATCGAAAAGCCCGCCGCGCTCCGGCGCGTCGTCCTTGCCACGGATGCCACGCGTCGGCCGGCTCAGCTCGCCGCGGCTCAGCTTCCGGGTCTCCTCGTCGGTCCGCGGCACCAGGCGAGTCACGGTGCCGTCCTTCTCCAGGTTCACGCCGAGGCCCTGTAGCATGGCTTCGAAGCGCCTGTAGACGAACGGCACCTTGGGCGGCGGCAGGCGGTCGCCGTTGGTCAACGCGGCCCACACGGCGCGCGCCTGCGGCTCGTCGGACTTCAGCGTCTGCATCTCCTGCAGGTTGCTGTGCAGGCCGCTGGCCAGCGCCGAGTAGATGCCCAGGGCACCGAGGCTCTGCGCGCCGTGGTGCCCGCCGCCTCGCGGGATCTTGGTGTCGGCGTCGTAGTGCAGCTTCGGCGCCTCGGCCTGCGTCAGTGGCGGCCCGCCGCTGCGCACGTGGGTCTTCTTGTCGATCTGGTGCTCCAGTTGGAACACGTAATGCGGCCCCACGGTAACCTCGCCGAGCCGCCGCCCGGTCTTCGGGTCGTACAGCGTCTCGGTCTCCTTGAGGCCATGAGCCTTGAGATCGTCTTGAACCTTCTTCAGGTAGTCGACCCCGCCCATGAAGTTCTTCACCACGTAGGGCTTGCCGGTCTTCTCCGCGATCTTGCCAGCAGCAGTCTCCAGGATCTGGCCGGGATTCTGACGCCCGGGCACCGATACGCTGTTGATCAGCATCTCGACGTGCCGGCCCTTGTCGTCGTGTGGCATGTCCTTGTCGGCAAGGATCTGAGTCACGATGCCCTTGGCGCTGTGCCGCGTCGAGATCTTGGAACCGATCTGTGCAGGCTCCAGCGTCTTGACATGCACCACGACATTGCGGCCGCTCCTGTGCACTCCTACGACTTCGCCTTCGTAGTTGCTGTCCCAGACCAGCGAGCTGTTGGAGTAGCGGTCCCGGAGCTTCGCACCGAGACGCTGCACCGTGGACGCGTCGATGCTGCTGTTCACGCGGTTCTCGCCTAGCGCCAGGATCAAGGGATCGCCTGGCTTGACCTTGGTCCCGACCTTCACAGTACCGTCGTCATCGATCTTGTTCAGGCGATCCATGGAGAACACGCCGGGCTTCGACAAGAGGAACTGCTTCTTCCCGATGATCGTCGAGTCCGTGGTGTAGAGGCTCGGCTTGTAGAGGTGCTGGGATGCCAGCTTAGCCGCGGCCGATTCGCTGATCACGATGCCGTCTTCGTGGTTGTAGCCGTTGGCCAGGTACGCGGCACGGACGTTCGTGCCCAGCGCCAGGGCGCCGTTCTTCGTGTGGTTGTTGTCCGCCAGCACCTGCCCCATCTTCACGGCCTGCCCGACCTGTACCAGGGGCGTGCTGTGCAGCATGCCTTTGGTCTCGTTGGTCGGGTAGTGGTTATACAGGTGCACGCTGTGGGCCTTGCCCGCGGAATCTCGCAGCGTGATCTCGTCCTTGGCGACCTTGGTCACGATGCCCGAGACCGGCGCGCGATGCGACAAGAAACCCGAGCCAATGAGCTCCTCGAAGGTCTTGCCGCCACCGGCCTCGACCCGGACC
>Ga0196978_1000646_pt1 | contig 17174 bp, 12 predicted proteins | sample S3v_2013CmetaG_FD_155491 | JGI IMG/M metagenome (GOLD analysis project Ga0196978, IMG submission 155491) | Soil microbial communities from Anza Borrego desert, Southern California, United States - S3+v_20-13C | ecosystem: Environmental > Terrestrial > Soil > Desert | place: USA: California... | reverse complement strand
ATGCGGTACTCCAGAGTCCCGGCGCCGAGCTCGGCGCTCCACGCTCGCACCGCACCGTCGTTGCGCGGCGCGATCTGCGCATGGGTGCGCAGCGGCAGGGCAAGCGGCAGGACTGCGCCGCCGTTGTAATCGGTGTGCTCGCCGATGAGATTGACGCGGCCCGGAGCGCTCGCCTCGACGGCATACGGTCGGCCGAACAGCTGCCCGAAATCCTGCACGCCGCTTACGCCCATTTCCTGCCCTGACTGCTCACGTCGCCCCGCAACGGTTCACCCTCGCCCCGCATCTCATGCGGGAACCAGCTGCGCGTAGGCATGCCGTGTCGTTCCCGCGCTGGGTGCTCACGTCGCGTTCATATCCCGCGCGCGGCCTGCGCTCAGACCATCCAGATCGGGCGCTGGCTGGCCGGTCCCATGGTCGCGGCACGGATTCGCTTGAGGTCGAACTTGGGGCTGCGATCGGCGTAGAGCAGGCCGTTGGCCTCCTGATAGGTGTCGGCAAACTGCGTGTAGCAGTAGCCGGTGAACATCCCGAGGGAACGGACCACCTCCATCAGCTTCTCATAGAGCTCGGCCAGCTCCTCGGGCGTGCGGCTGGTCGAGTAGCCCCATGCGTCGGGCTCGGTCGACAGCTTGATGCCGCCGAACTCCGATAGCACCAGTGGATGGTCGTGGTGCGCGTGCGTTCCCACCACCAGCAGGCGCCCACCCGGCCTTTCCTGCTTGAGAAGGTGCGGCAGCAGCTTGTCTCCGTGATAGCGGTGGCGAAGGCGTTCGGGCTCGCCGTCGTAGTCGTGCACGCCGATGATGTCGGTGGTCACGCTCTCCCAGCCATCGTTGCCGACCACGGGACGGGTCGGATCGTAGGTCTTGGTCAGATGATAGAGGGCCTGCACGTAGTGCTGCTCGGCCTCGTTCTGCGGCAGGTTGGGAACGCCCCAGGATTCGTTGATGGGGACCCAGACGACGATGCACGGATGCGAGTAGTCGCGGCGCAGCGCCTCTTCCCATTCCCGCATCACGCGCGCGACGGCGTTGCGGGTGAAACGGTAGGCGCTGGGCATCTCGCCCCACACCAGAAGGCCGAGCTTGTCGGCCCAGTACAGGTAGCGAGGGTCCTCGATCTTCTGATGCTTGCGCACTCCATTGAAGCCCATCTCGCGCGTGCACTCGACGTCGCGACGAAGCGCGGCATCGTCGGGCGCGGTCAGGCCCGTTTCGGGCCAGTATCCCTGGTCCAGCACCATGCGCAGATAGTAGGGTCTGCCGTTGAGGACGAAACGATCGTTCTCGAGCGAGATCGATCGCAGCGCCGTGTACGAGCTCATCTCGTCGATGACCTGGCCGTCGCGCGTCTCCAGGCGGATCTGCGCATCCAGCAGCGTCGGGGAGCGCGGGCTCCACAGCAGCTCGTTGCGGAAGTCGTCGATGCCGGGATCGGAGAGCGCGAGGCGGCGGTGCACCTCGTCCGACATGATGTCGTAGTGGTCGTCGGCCAGCCGCATGCCCTTGGCCGACAGCGTCAGCCGCATGCGCAGGTCTTCGCGCCGCACGCCGCCGAGCCAGGCCTCGAAGCCGCATTCCCACCGCAGCAGGCTCGGTGTCCATGCCACGTGCTGGATCCAGGTGGCGGGAACAGTCTCCATCCATACGGTCTGCCAGATGCCCGTGGTCCGCGGATACCAGATCGAATGCGGCTCGAGCTGCCAGTCCTGTTTGCCGCGCGGCTTCTCGAGGTCGATGGGATCGTCTTCGGCACGCACGACGACGGTCTGCGGTCCGCCGGCAGCGAGCAGGTCGGTGATGTCGAAGGTGAACGGGGTGTAGCCGCCCTGATGACGCCCGGCCTTGCGACCATTGACCCACACCATGGTCGAGTAGTCGACGGCACCGAAGTGCAGGTGAAGCCGCTCGCCGTTGCGCAGCGGCGGCGGCTGGAAGGTGCGCCGGTACCAGCACACGCGGTAGTAGCCGCAATCGCCCACGCCGCTGCGATCCGATTCGGCGGCGAAGGGCACCAGGATCTGCGTGCTCCAGGAAACGTCGTCGGGGCCGACGATGGCGCCTTCGCGGTCGATCGCGAATTCCCAGGTTCCGTTGAGCGATTGCCAGTGTTTGCGCCGCATCAATGGCCGCGGATAGCCGCGGCCGTCAGGATCCAGCTCTTCGCAGGACAGAAGCTCAGACAAATCCCACCGCCTCCTGCGGACAGTCCGCAACGTAGCGTTCCAGGCAGCTCTGCAGTGACGGCAGCAGGATGCCACGCTCGCTTCCCAGGGCCGAATAGCGCGGCCGCGGCGCAAGCGAGGCGCGACGCACCGGTGCGCGCACGAGGTCGGAGGGATAACCCTGCAGCGCAGCCAGGCGCAGGGCGAGCTCGGCCCAGCTGACCGGATCGGGATTGGCGACGTGCCAGATGCCGGTCTCACCGTCGATGAGAAGATCCAGGCAGATGCGAACGAGCTCGGGAACGTAGGTGGGCGTGACGACCTGCTCGGGATCGGCCTCGACCGCCGTGCCCGCGCGCCAGCAGCGCGTGGCGTGGCGCAGGAAGTTGTGGTCGTCCCACGGGCCGAAGAACGCGCTGGTGCGAACGACCATCGCGCCTTCCCAGGACGACAGCACGAGCTTCTCGGCCTCGGCCTTGCTCTGGCCGTAGGCGTTGAGCGGACGCGGACGATCGCTCTCCAGATACGGGCGCGTCACCGAGCCATCGAAGACCAGATCGGTCGAGAACGTCATCATCGGCAGCCGGCGACGGCGGCAGGCTTGCGAGAGAATGGCTGCGCCGCGGGTGTTCTCGCGAAAGCAGCGCGTCCGGTCGTTCTCGGCATCGTCCACGCGCACGTAGCCGGCCGTGTTGATGACCGCCCACGGCTGCCATCGTTCGAGGGCCGCTTCGACCGAACGCACGTCGGCGATGTCCATGTCCGCGCGGCCGAGCAGGCGATACGGAATGGCGCGCTGCCGGCAGGAGCGCGCAAAGGCCTGACCGAGAGTTCCGGTGGCCCCCGTGATCACGACGGGCGGGGCCGAATGCTGCTCGCCGGCATGTTCGTCGTCGGAAGCGCCCTTCCAGCGGCACGGTCGTCGCCACCAGCCTTCCTGGCAGAGCACCGGGTGCGAATAGGTCCCCTGGGTTGCGTACGCGCGAATCATGCTGGCGACCGCCGTGGCTCGTGGCTTGTTGCCCGGCGTGCGCAGATCGAAGGCACCCGACTCGTAGTAGCCCGCATCTTGCGTGACCAGCGAGTTCCAGTCGAAGGACCCGAGAAGGGCCCATGCCGTCACCGCGCGCACGTCGGCGCCGGCTCGGCGCGCCGCTTGCGCGCCGCTCCATGCCTCGCGCAGCCAGCGCAGCTGATCCTCGCGCGTGCTGTCGATGTGCACCTCGGTCAGCGCCACCGGAATGCCGTAACGCTGCCACGGATCGCGCAGCGCGCGCTCATGCCCCGAAACGCCGGCGCATGCGACGCGCACCGCCTCGACGTCGGCATAGCGGTCACGTCCGTTGCCGCCATGCGACCATGGCGGATGAAGCTCGAGCCTCTCGTCGAGGTACCGGTCGCTGGTGACGTAGTAGTTGACGCCGACGATGTCGGGCGGACACGGCTGCTCCAGCAGTGATCGCAGCGGAGGCTCGCCCACGGCGTCCTCGAGCATGCTCCAGAAGCGGTGCGAAGGATCGACGCGGCCGCACAGCAGATCGAAGCCGAGCCAGCGGCGCTCGTTGTCGAAATCGGCCTGATACTGCAGCGTCGGCCTCGCCAGCGTGGTGCCGAGATCCTCGGTCTGGATCAGTCGCGCATCGGGCCGCACGCGGCGGATCTCGCGCATCGCGGCCGCAGTGGCCAGACATTCGTGCACGAGCGCGCGCAGGAACGAGGCGTGGTCGGTGGCATGCGGATACCAGTGCCCGTACAGGGCACTGAACCTGGCCGTGGTCACGGGCTCGTTGACCGGCGTGTAGTCGCGCACCCACGGGTATCGCTCGGCGACGGCGCGAGCATAACACGCCAGCTTTTCGGGCAGCTCGGGGTCGAGCAGGTGCGTGTCGGAAGGTCCGCTGCCGTGATGGATCAGCCCGGCGATCGGCTCCAGCCCGAGCTCGCGCAATCGCTGCAGGCGCTCGTCGGTCCAGCTCCAGTCGGCGCGTGACAGATCGCCGTCGGGAGCGACCATCTCCCACAGGACCGGATAGCGCAGACGCCTGGGACCGAGCCTGGCAAAGAGCTCCAGATCCTGGATGCGGAAGCGATGCCCGGATTTGGCGGTCTGATCCAGTCGCCGGTCGCCGACACGGTTGACCGTGCATTCGACGCCGGCCCAAAGCTCGATGTCACCCGGCACGCGCCAGAAGCTCCTTTCTCTCCACGACGAGCATCCGGGATGCCAGCGTCAACGCCTGGGCGGTGACCTGATCCATGTTGTAGTAGCGGTACGTAGCCAGCCGCCCGCAGAAGTGAACGCGCGGCGTCGACTCCGCCAGCGCTTCGTAGCGCTTGTAGAGCGCGGCGTTCTCCGGGCGCGGAATCGGATAGTAGGGGTCGCCCTCGGCACGCGGATACTCGTAGACGATGGACGTCTTCTCGTGCTCCTGGCCGGTCAGGTGCTTGAACTCGGTGACGCGAGTGTACTCGTGCTCGTTGGGATAGTTTACCACCGCCACGCGCTGACGCTGGCGAACGTCGAGCGTTTCGTGACGGAACTCGAGCGCGCGGTAGGGCAGCTTGCCGTAGCAGTTCTCGAAGAACTCGTCGACGGGACCGGTATAGACCATCTCGCCGAACGAGACGCGATTCATCAGATCACGATAGTCGATGCCTACCTCGATGGTGATATTGGGATGATCCAGGATGTTGCGGAACATCGCCGTCATGCCGTCGGCGGGCATCGCCTGGAACTTGTCCGTGAAGTACCGGTCGTCGCGGCAGGTGCGCACGGGAATTCGTGCGATGACGGTCGAGTCGAGCTGGCTCGCGTCCAGGCCCCACTGCTTGCGCGTGTAGTTCTTGAAGAACTTCTCGTACAGCTCCTGCCCCACCTTGCTGACGATCACATCCTCGGAGGTCCGGATCTGTGCGCGCGGATCGGCCACGCGTGCGAAGAACTCCTCGAGGCCCTGCGAGTCCAGGTCCCAGCCGTACAGCCAGTTGACCGTGTCCAGGTTGATGGGAATCGGCAGCAGCTTGCCGTCGACGCTGGCCAGGACGCGGTGCTCGTAGGGCCGCCAGCGCGTGAAGCGCGACAGGTACTCGAAAACGTCGGGCGAGTTGGTGTGGAAGATGTGCGGCCCGTACTTGTGGATGAGCACGCCGCTGGCATCCAGCTCGTCATAGGCGTTGCCGCCGATGTGCGGGCGCACGTCGCAGATCAGGACGGTCTTGTTGGCCGCCGCCGCCAGGCGCTCGGCAACCACGCTTCCGGCAAATCCGGCGCCCACCACCAGATAGTCGAAGTGGGGCTTGGCGACGCGAGTCGTCTCGTTGACGCTCAGGCCACTGGACCACCCGACGTTGGCCCACTGGCCGCTGCGCCCCTCGAGCAGGTCCGAGGCGTGGTGCCCGTTGCCGCTGGCCGCAGGGCCGTTGGCGACATGACCATTGCCGTTGCCCGCATGACCGTTGCCGCTGGCCGCGTGCCCGTTGCCGTTGCCCGCATGACCGTTGCCGCTGGCCGCGTGCCCGTTGCCGTTGCCCGCGTGCCCTTTGCCGTTGCCCGCATACCCGTTGCCGCTGGCCGCGTGCCCGTTGCCGCTGGCCGCGTGACCGTTGCCGGCATGGGACATGGGCGCATGTGCACTGCGCCCGCCGTTGTCTTTGGACGACGCATGCCCGTTGCCGTTCTTCCCCTGGCTGGGCGGCGAGCCGGGATCCTGCGGGTCTTCCCGCAGGACGCCTTGAACGAGATCGCGCATGGCCTGCCAGGTGCGATCCCACGAGATGTCGGCCAGGAACGCATCCGCGTGGCGGGTGCGCTCGCCGGCGTCTTCGGCCAGAGCTGCTTCCACCGCCTTCTCGAAGCTCTCGGCGTCGTCGGCGATGCGAGCAAGGCCCATCTCGCCGTAGGGTCGCACGACGTCACGGATCGACGTGGAGACGACCGGTTTCGCGCCGGCCATGTACTCGGGCGTCTTGGTCGGACTGATGAAGCGCGTGGCCTCGTTGCGCGCGAACGGCAGGATCGCCACGTCCCATCCGCGCAGATAGGCGGGCAGCTCGTCGTAGGTCTTGCCGCCGAGGGCGTGAACGTTGTCCCGTTGCGGAACGCTCGCCGGATCGATCTTGACCACCGGCCCGACGAGCACGATGTGCCAGTCCGGGCGCCGCGCCGCCAGACCGTCGATCAGCTCGAGGTCCATGCGTTCGTCGATGACTCCGAAAAAGCCGAGCCGCGGGTGCGGAATGGCCGCTTGCGGCTCGGGGTCGGGACCTTGCGTGCGCGCCTGCGCGAAATGCGCGACGTCGACGGCGCTGGGAAAGGCGTGCACCGAGGGATGCATGTCCTTCTTGGCTTCGTACAGGCTTCGGCCGCCCGTAAAGACCAGGTCGGCGCGCAGGCACAGCTCGCGCTCCCATTTCTTCAGATCGGCGGCGGCGCCGTGGAAATTCGCCAGCTCGTCCATGCAGTCGTAGACCGAGGCGAGCGGACGCAGCTCGTCCGTGAACGTGACGGCATGCGGCGTGTAGTACCAGGCGATGTAACTGCGGATGTCGTGCTCGGCGAGCATCTCGCGCAGCAGAAGACGCAGCATCGGCTGCACGTCGGTTTCTTCACTGACGACGGGCGTTGCCACGTACACACCCTCCGCGGAGCGTTCGACGAGCAGCCGGGGTGTCGCGCCAGGTTCGACTCGAGGTTCTTCGAAGAAGAAAACGCGCCGTTCTTTCGCCCACCGGCTCATCAGATGCTGTGGCCGCTGGAAGACGAAGCCCCAGCGTAGATGGGAGAAGCATAGGAGATCGGGCGTGTGAGCCTCGCTCCTAGACATGGGGTGTTCTCGTCATTGCGTGCATGACGAAGATACTATGTGGACTAGTGAAAAGGATGAAGAGGGATTGGCCGCAGTCGTGCCGACACTCCCCGACGTTGGGGACGCTCCCACGTCGAATCTACCCGCTTACCACACACTGCATGCAGCTTTGTTGCGATCTCCATGACGCACGCACCACGGATACGCAGAGAAAATCGTGGCCGACGACGTGCGCGGTTGCGCTACAGGGGAAGCGCGTCTCGATTACTCGCGCGTTTGCACGGTCGCAGACGGATCATGGATCTGCTGCGCCTCGCGCAACTGGTAGAAAGGAATGCCCTGCGCGAGCTGGTAGAGCCGCTGGCAGTATTCCCCGACGAGTGAAACCAGGACTCCCAAGCCGCCGCAACAGAACAGCACGGCGCCGGCCATTGCCGATCCGGCGATCCACGCACCTGCACCGGCGACGGCCACCGTACCGGCCAGGAGGCCGGCGACGAGGAAAGGCCGCTTGGCGGTCAGCATGTAATAGTCGACCGCGATCCCGAGCAGCGAAAGGAACGAGTGACCTCCCGAGCGCCGCCCGATGCCGGGCGTCAGCCTGTGCTCGGCGATCCGGCTCGCCCGCCGCAGGAAGAGCGGAGTCAGAAGACGGCGCGCCTCGCCTTCCGACGCCAGATCGCGCACCACCCAGGACTGGAAGGCGCGCATGCCGCATCCGATGTCCCGAATGGTCGTACCTGTCCGGTTGCGGACATAGGCGTTCATCATCGCCGAGGGCAGGCGGCGCGAGAACAGCGGGGAGTCGCGGCTCTGGCGGTAGCCGCATACCAGGTCATGGCCTTGATCCAGAAGGGCCAGCAGGGCGGGAATGTCCTCGGGGCAGTTCTCGAGATCCGCGTCCATGCATACGACACGCCGGCCACGCACCAGATCGAAGCCGGCGCAGACGGCGGCTTGGCTCCCGAAGTTCCGCACCAGTGCGAACGGCCGCAACCGCGCGTCGCGCGCCGCGCGCGCCTGCAACATGGCCAGGCTTTCGTCGCGCGAACCGTCGTCGACGTAGATGACCTCGAAGGGCACCTGGAGCTTTTCGAGAACGGCGACCAGCCGGTCGGTGAGGGCCTCGAGCGTGGCCGAGTTGTTGTAGACCGGGATGACGACCGAGACGTCGATGGATGTAGGGACCGACTCCACGCGCCAGCTTGTATCGGCTTCGCCGTCCGCCCGCTAGGGTGCCGTCCGACGAGCCGTCACCAGATCGTAGGTCTGCAGATACGAGGGATGGTTGGTTGCCAGCAGCCGATCCCACCACTGCAGCAGCAGCCCATAGTTACAGGCCGCGTGCGTATGATGCATGTTGTGGTGCGTCGCGGTGTTGATCCATTGCAGCACCGGATGGCGAGCGAAGCCTGCCGGATACAGCTCGTAGCCGAGGTGCGAGACGATCCCCAGCCCGAAATAGACGAGCCCGACGGCGCCGAGCGCGAGCGGATGCATCGGAACCGCCACCACCAGCAGCACGAAGAACGCGTTGCCCAGGAACGTCTCGACCGGATGATGCGCAAAGCCGGCAAGCGGCGTGGGATTGGTGGAGCGATGGTGGACGGCGTGGAAGCGTTCGTACATCCAGCGCGTATGCAGCAGCCGGTGCTGCCAGTAGAACCAGGTATCGTAGCCGAGGACCCCGAGCAGTGCCGAGGCTGCCAGCCAGGCCCAGCCGTACTCGGCCACATCCAGATACATGCTGGTGCGGCCGCTTGCGATGAGCCACAGAGTCAGCATCGTCGAAAGGCCGGTACACAGGGAATTGGAGAACGACCACCCGATCTCCCGCCGCAGATCGGCGGCCGAGGGAAACGCCATCTGGATCCGATACGGCATGGCGGCGCGCCGCAAGACGACGTGCAGGAGCACGGTAGCGCCGCCGGCCAGCAGACCGTAGCGCAGCAGGAAGCCGCCGATGTACTGCAGATAGGCTGCCAGGCCGGGCTGAAGGGATTCGCTCATCGCGCCACTGCGGCGCAAGGCCGCATCCGCCAGCATCTGCGCACGGCTGCGCCCACGCAAGGCGGCGTCGTCGATGGCACGCCAGGCATCATGCTCAGCACGCCCATTCGTCCTGACGGATTCCCGTCACCCGCTTGAAGAGCGTCGAGGCAAGGGAAGCCAGCTGAACCGCAGGCCCTCCCCACCAGAAATTGATCGCCACCGCATCCTCGAGCGTACGCGTGTGATGCCACCAGCCGCGCGGGATGAAGAGCGTCTCGCCGGCCTCGATGATGCCGCCGAGTGCCGTGACCCCTCGCAGCAATGGATAGCGCTCGAAGTCGGGCCGTTCCGGATCGATGGCCGAGAAGTTGGGCATGCCCGAGAACATCCCGCGCGGATACATGCCGCGCTGCCCCGGCGCGAAGAGCATCCATCGCTTGCGGCCGGAGAGGTGCACGTTGAGGTTGTGCGGAACGTCCCAGTGAGGCGGCGTGACCGTACCGGCCCTGCCCAGCCAGAACTTGGCGCGCAGGTGCGTCGCGCCCTCGCAGTAGCGCGGAACGCGGTAGGCCTGATGAAAGGCGGGCGGCAGGTTGCCCACTGGAGCCATCACGTAGTGGGAGGCATTGGCGCCGTGGCCCATCGAAGCGACGAACTCGCCGAGCGGGATGCGGCGGAAGATTGCTCCGCCGCGCGCGTCGTCGCGCAGCGTTCCGCCGACCAGCTCGGCCGCGACCACGGTTGCCGAGCCGTACAGCTCGCCCACGCGCGCGACGCTCCAATCGCCTGGCGGCCACGATTCGGTCAGACCGGTCAGGATCACGGGCCGCAGCCTGCGGATGTAACGGCGCTCGAACTCCTCGAACGACGGCGCGGCCACGCGCTCGAGCTGCCCGACGCGCAGCTCGGCGACCGAGCTGTGGGAGTGATGGAATGCAGGGGTGCTGGCGGCGCTGCTCACGGTCGAATCCAACCTACCGCAGCAACCTGCCCGTCAGAAATCCGACACCATAGGAGCGCCGGGGCGCTCGCGCAGCTCTCGTCTTCGATGCGCTGCCCGGCTCCGCAGCGCGTCGCCTCGATGTCGGCCGTGACGCGCATGTCAGAGAACTTCGAGCCAGCTGGCCAGAGCGCCGGTGACGACGACCCGGTTGGCGCGGAGCGCCGCAACGTCGCGCGCTCCGGTCAGGAGAGCGGCCTGGCGCAAGCCGGCAAGAACCCCTTCCAACGTCTGCCTCGCCAGCGGAAGCCCGCCTTGCTGCTGCGCACGAAACAGCGGCAGCGCCATCCCGGCCATCGACGCGCCGAGCGCGAGGCACTTGGCGATCTCGACGCCACTGCGAATGCCGCCCGATGCGATCAGCATCGCATCGTCACCGATCGCGCGATGGACCGACGCCACCGCAGCAGCCGTCGGGATTCCCCATCCATCGAACGACTGTGCCAGCGAAGCGGCTTCGGGCGCCGAGCGGAGCTGCTCGACGCGGATCCAGGAGGTGCCGCCGAGTCCGGAAACGTCCAGCGCCTTCACTCCGCAATCGACCAGTCGACGTGCGACCTGCGGCGACAGGCCGCAGCCCGTCTCCTTGACGACCAGGCGATCTGCGAAAGCCGCAGCCAGGCTCTCGATGAGCGCATAGCCGCCGCGAAAATCGCGATCGCCTTCGACCTGGCCGAGCTCCTGGGCGACGTTCAAGTGCACGGCCAGACCATCGGCATCGATGCCGTCGGCGAGGCGGCGCACTCCGTCGCAGCCCACACGCGCCGCTTCGGCCATGCCGATGTTGCCGAGCAGCACGGCAGTGGGGGCCACCTCCCGGACGCGAAACGTGTCGGTGCGCGAGGCGTCCTCGCTCATCGCGCGCTGGCTGCCGACGCCGAAGGCCAGGCCGAACTCCTGCGCCAGGCTGGCAAGGTCGCGATTGATGCTGCCGGCCCGAGCCGTCCCGCCCGTCATGCCAGTGACCAGCAGCGGGTAATGCAGCCGCTTGCCGAAAAGGGTCACCGACAGATCGACGTCGGACAGGGCCAGCTCGGGAAGCGCGCAGTGGATCAGATGGGCCTGGCCAAGAAGGGTATCGTTGCCCTGCGGCTCGACATCGGCGCCGGCGCAAAGGTCCAGATGCGCCTCCTTGCGCACGACAGTCGAGGTTTTCTCGGCCATGGCGGCGGCGACTATACCAGCCCGGAGGCGCCGAAAGCACGGTCGCTCTTCGGGCGGGTCAATCCAGGGACGAAGATTCCAGAATGGAGGACCTGCCGCCGCCGAAGCACCCGGGTAGGTGCGCATGGAACTCTTTGACTATGGTTGCGGCGAACCTGTACAAGCCCCGGGATGGAGTCGCAGCCCGTGGCTGAGACGGAGGCCTTTGCGTCCTCGCGCGCGCTGGCCGCCGATTCTCCCCTCGCCCTTTGCTGGGCGGTATGGGCCTCCACGGCGTATCGCCTGCGTCGCGGCGAAGGCGCCCTGATCGCCATCAATCTCTCGATCATCGCGCTTGCCGGCAGCGGCGCCGGTACGCAGCTGGCGCAGAGCGTCGTCTCGATCCTGACGCTGGCGTTGATGTACGCCTACAACGACCTCCACGATGCGCCCGAAGATTCGATCAATCCGAAGAAAGATCAACGGCTTATCGCCACTTATCTCGCTCATCGGGTAACCTTCAACGCCTCGATGTTCGGACTCAAGCTGGCGACCGTGGCCCTGGCCTTTGCCACCCTGGGCGTGCGCCCTGCCCTTGCCGCCGCGACCGTCATGACGGTCAACTTCCTCTACTCGACCCTGTTCAAGGGCGTGCCGGTCATGGACGTGGTCTGGTGCGGGATCTGGGGAGCCCTGTACACCTACATCGTCACGACCTCGCCGGTACTGCTGCTGTTCGTGGGCCTGATGACCGGCGTCTGCCACCTCTACCAGACCCTGGACGACCGCATCAGCGATGAGCGCAACGGCATCGTCACCACCGCGGTGCGTTCCTCTGTCCTGTCCAAGACCGTCCTGTTCTCGATGTGCCTGCTGATGTCGCTGGTCGCGTACGGACAGTTCGGCGCCATCGGCGCCATCACCGCCTATGCCCCCTTCGTCCTGCTGTTCCTGGTCCAGCGGCCGGGCACGGGATGGCTGCTGACCAAGGCGTACTACGGTGCGCTGTGGCTCTCGCTGCTGGGGTCCTTCCGTGCGGCTCTCTGAGAAGATCGCCGTCGGCTACGCCTACGGCACCAGTCTGCTCTCCTACATGGTCGACGGGCCGGCGCGGCCATTTTCGGCTACGTTCGCCGTGACCAACCGCTGCAACCTGCGCTGCGAATACTGCAACTGTCCTTTCATCGATCCGTCCAACCTGGCGCTGCCACAGATCGAAACGATGTTCGACCGGCTCCAGCAGATGGGCGTGCGGCGCCTCGGCCTGGCCGGCGGCGAGCCGACGCTGCGCGCCGACCTCGGCGAGATCGTCGAGATGGCCAAGGCGCGCAAGTTCTTCGTCAGCATCAACTCGAACCTGACGCTGTACAGCCGCCATCCCGAGCGGCTGTGGCAGGGCGACCTCATCTACACGAGCCTGGACGGCGATGCGGCGGCCCATAACGCTGCGCGCGGGGAGCGCGCCTTCGAAGGCGTGCTCGAAGCCATCGAGGACCTGATCGGGCGCGGCAAGCCGGTGATCGCGATCTGCGTGGTCACCGAGCACAGTATCGGCCAGTCCGAGTTCCTGCTGGCGCAGGCCGAGCGCCTGGGCTTTCGCCTGCACTTCCAGCCTCAGTGCGTCGATACCGAGATCGTGCGCGGCGAGGTCTCCGGAGCTCTCTCGAACGAAAGCATCCGCCAGTTCTGGCGCGGGCTTGGCGAGCAGAAACGGAAGGGTCGCCCGATCGTCAGCTCGACGCCGTACCTGGAGTTGCTGTCGAAGTGGGAAGACTTCTCGGTGTCTGCCTACTACGACGCCGACACGCGCTGCCCTGCAGGCCACGGCTACATCTACATCGATCCGCAGGGCAAGGCGTGGGCATGCGCGTACACCAAGGGACTGACCAAGCCCGTCGACCTCCTGTCGCAGGACTGGCAGGAGGCGTGGACGAAGGACAACCCGTGCACGCGCTGCACGGTCGGCCCCATGCTCGAGTTCAATCTGCTCTTCCAGCGGCCCCTGAGCGCGATTCGCGAAGGCATCCGAACCTACGGCTGAGAAGCATGCGTCTTCGGACCGCCGCATTCCTGGCCATGCTGCTCCCCTGCCTGCTCGGCGGCTGCGTCGAGCGGTCGGGCAGCGAGCTCGACCTCTCGAGCGCCACGCTGCTTTCCAGGGACAAGCACGGTGATCTGAACAAGGCCGTCTTCAGCTTCGAGCACGGACATCGGGACGAGGCCCTGGCCGGCAACGACTGGGACGTGGAGTTCGGCAACGGCGGCGACGGTTTCAACGTCACGATGGCCACCGACGACCGCAGCCGGATTCGCGATCTGGGATGGATGCAGTGGTCGGGCCTGGACCTGGCCACCCTGCCGCACCTGCCGGCGCATCCCGAGCCCGCGCGCGAGCCGCAGGCCAAGGCTTTCCAGGGCCACATCTACATGGTCCATACCAAGGACGAGAACAGCGACCTTCACGTGCTGTTCCGCGTCGAGAAGCTCTTCCCCGGCGATCGCGCCGAGCTTTCGTGGGCCAAGGTGGAAGCGCCCGGCAAGTGATCCCTACGGCCGTTCCCTGAGCATGGCGGCGGCCTGTGGGTAGACTGTCGCGAGCACGTCCGACAGCATCTCGCGCACGGTCTCTTGCGCTTCGGCGGCGGTGCCAGCCGTGTAGCCGCCCGACTCCGGTGCGGCGAGCACGCCGGCGAGCGCAGCGGCGCGCGCCGCCAGTGCGCGATCGACCAGCGAGGTCCAGCGATCCGCATTGCCGATCTCCCGCCACTGGCCGCGGCCGCGCCCGAAGTGCGCGACCGCGAGATATCGCAACAGGGCCTGCTGCGTCAGGTCGCGCAGAAAATCCTGCGACCACTGCACCTGCGGCTGGGCGGTGTCCGACGCCATCTGAAAGCCCTTGAGCAGCCCCGCCGCGCCGATGGCGCCCAGGACCGCGCCGACGATGGCGCCGGCACCGAAGGACAAGCCGCCCGTGGCCACGTCGGTGATCAGCCCGCCGGCAGCGCCGCCCATGGCCGCACCGAACATCGCGGCGCGACCCGAGGAGACCACCTCGCCCGGCATGCGGAAGTCCTCTTCCAGCCGCGTGAGAGCCTCTTCCTGAAAGCGCCCCTGCAGGCCGTGCATGTCGAGGAGGTCCGCCATCAGCTCGACGGTCGATCGATCGAGCCGCATCGCCAGCGCACGCATGGCGCGCCGCTTTTCGGACGTCGCGGCGCTCTCGCCGGTCAGCAGCTCGCGGTCGGCGGCGGCGGCGATCAGATATGCGGCGATTCGACCGGCGGCTCGGCTGAAGATGCGCAGGCTGCGCGCCTGCCATTCGGTGGCCAGGGCATGCATGGCAGGCTTGCGCTCGGGCGCCACCAGGTCCTCGACGTGCTCGAGCAGCACGACCTCTTCGACCCAGGAGCGCGTGAACGCATCCAGCGGCAGCACGTGCTGGACGACCGGCCAAGACTGCATCGCCTCCGTCCATCGAGCCACGGGATTGCCGGGAGCGCCGGCGCCGGATGTCGCCTCGCCTATCTGGTTCAGCAGCACCAGCACCGGCTTTCCGATCCATCCCAGCAGCTCGAGCTCATGCGTCACGTAGCCGGCATCGGCGGGATCCTCGGACGCGTTGACGAGATAGAGCACGACGTCGGCGTCGGTCTGGATGTTGCGCACCGCCTCCTGGCTCGAATACAGGGGGCGGTCGCGGTTGCGATCCCAGACCTGGTGGAGCAGCCATCCCATCGGATTGTGCTCCTTGCGAAGGCGGCTCATCAGGCGCGCGGAGTCGCCGAGGCCCGGAGTGTCCCACAGCATCAGTCGATGCTCGCCAGTGGCGACGAGCTCGTGCGCCTCGCTGACCTCGGTCACGTGTGCCTGGTCGAGGACCTCGCCGATGTCGCGCCGCAACAGCGTTCGGGCCAGCGTCGTCTTGCCGACGTTGGTGTGCGAGATCAGGCTGAGCGTGATCGTGCTCAAGCGCCGCTGCTCCGCGCGCCGTGCAGGCGTGCCTCGGCTTCCTCGACGATGCTCGTGGTCACTTCCGCCGCCAGGTCGACGTGCAGCGGTGGCAGGCCGGCCTCGTGGAGCACGCGGTCCCATGCCCGCTGCCGCTCGGCCTGGCGGCGCTCCTCGCCGCTGCCCAAGCGCGCGTGCCAGGCGGAGCTGTCGACCAGCGCGAGCACGCACGATCCGTTGCCAGCGTGCGCGCGAAGCTCGCTCGCGAAACGCCCGTGCACCTCGCGCTCGGGTGACTGAACCAGGCCATAGACGACGACGGTGCATGCTGGCCGGCGCGCGCCCGGCACGTGTGGCGCGCCCTCGTACGCCGCGTCTTCGCCATACGGCACCACCGCGCCGATCTGCACGTCGGCCTGTAGACCGAAGACGTCGTGCAGGAGCTCGCGCAGCGTGTCCGCCTCGCGGCCGCCGACGCCATAGCTGTACGGCAGCACGTCGACCGCCAGCCCAGCGCCGCGATCGGGCGCGAGCAGCACGCGAAAGGACCCACCGATCGGATCGACGTCGAGGCGCCGTGACAGGCGCGCCTGCCGCGACCACGCCGCTGCCGCCAGCACGCCGCGCGGCAGCAGCACCACGAGCGCTGCCGTCACGGCCCATAGATGAATCCAGATGGCGGCCGGTCCATCGGCGGGAGCGCGCATCGCGGCCAGTCCGGCGGCATCGGGCAGCGTCACGTCCAGCAGCGCTGCCGCCGGCGACAGCACGACGCGGAGCAGGGACGACGCCGTTTCCGGCCCTGCAAACGTGCTCTCCCAGCTGGCGCGGTACTCCAAGGTCAGGCCGCGCGCATACATGCCTGTGACCGCGCCGAGCACGACGAACGCGGCCGCCAGGTGCAGCGCCAGCCGGATGCGCGCAGCCACCAGCGGCGTGGCAGCCGCAGCCCAGCGCTGCCAGTAGCTGCGCAGCGCACGCGCGGCCACGGCGGTGCGCGGCGCATCGGGCAATCGCACGCGCCGCAGCGAATGCTCGGCGATCCAGTTCGCGATGGCGCCGATGGCCCCGCCTGCGCGCCGTCGCGCCGGTCCGTCATCGCCAGTGCTCGCAGCGCCCGCCTGCAGGGCGGTCATCGTCAGCAGCGCCGCATAGACCAGGACATTCCATGCAAGGATGCCCAGCAGCGGAAAGGAGAGGATGTTGACGTGCCGGTCGGGGCCGAGCACGTGGCTGAGCGCGCCCAGACAGAACGCGATCAGCGGCAGCGGTGCCAGCGCACGCAGCGGAAGACGCGTCGCGCGGGATGCCATGGCCAGTCCCGGCACGGCGGCTTCGAGGTGGTCCAGGATGCGCCTTGCGCGTGCGGCCGCCTGCGCCTCGGCGTCGCCGGCCGCACGAGCAGCCTGGGTAGCGTCCTGCCGCACCTTCGGCGGCAGCAGCACCCCCTGCGCGTCGGCGTCCTCGAAAGCACGGGCGAGGAGCACGGCCTGGGCGGCGCGTTCACGCATCGCAGCGGTAGTGGTTCATGAGAATGACCGCGGGCCTGGGCGCGACCGGACCGCCTCTACACCAGGGCGATGAGCTTCATCAGGTCGCCGATCTCGACCGGTTTGACCGTGTGGTCGTCGAAGCCGGCTTCCCTGGAGCGCTCGCGGTCGCGGTCCTGGCCGTAGCCGGTCATCGCGATGATGCGCGCGTCGGCCATGCCGTTTCGGCGCATCTGCCGGCACACCTCGTAGCCGTCCATTCCCGGCAGTCCGATGTCGAGCAGGACCACGTCGGGCTTGTCGTCGGCGCACAGCTGCAGCGCGGCCGGACCGTCATGCACCATGCGCACCTCCTGCCCGCGCAGGCGCAGCAGCATGGCCAGGCTCTCGGCGGCGTCGACGTTGTCGTCGACGACGAGGATGCGCCGCGCCTCGTCGCCCGTCGTCGCGGCGACTGCCTGCGTCGCCTGCACGCACGGTACGCCCGGCGCGCACGGCAGCCAGACCTTGAAGGTCGCGCCGTGACCCGAGCCGTCGCTGGTGACCGAGACGCGCCCGCCATGCATCTCCACCAGGTTCTTGACCAGCGACAGGCCGATGCCGAGGCCGCCCTGGGCGCGGTCCAGGCC
>Ga0196978_1000644_pt1 | contig 17179 bp, 17 predicted proteins | sample S3v_2013CmetaG_FD_155491 | JGI IMG/M metagenome (GOLD analysis project Ga0196978, IMG submission 155491) | Soil microbial communities from Anza Borrego desert, Southern California, United States - S3+v_20-13C | ecosystem: Environmental > Terrestrial > Soil > Desert | place: USA: California... | reverse complement strand
GGTGTTCGAGGCCTGCGTCGACTCGATGCCTGCCCGGGCGGGGCGCGTTTTCGTGATGCGTGAGGTCATGGAACTCTCGACCGAAGAAATATGCAAGGAGCTCGGCATTACCGCGACCAACTGCTGGGTGCTTCTGCACCGCGCGCGCCTCGCCATGCGCGAATGTCTTGAAATGAAATGGTTTAAAGCTTGAAGCTGATACCGAGTTGCAGGGAGACTTCGGAGCTCCTGTCGCAGGCCCTGGACCGGCCGCTGACCGTTCGCGAGAAGTTGCTCGTGCGCGTCCACCTGCCGCTCTGCAACGGCTGTCGCAACTTTCGGGAGCAGCTCGCATTCATGCGCCGCGCGGCGAAAGACTGGGCGCGGCGCTCGCCTTGAGGCTCCGCCGTCAGTGGTGGTGGGCGCCGGACGCCGCGGCGCGCACTTCCAGCTCCACCTGTAGCGCCTGCGGCGCCGCGCCGGCATGCTGCACGCTCAGCGTGAGCGGAACCTTCTCGCCGGCTTTCAGCGGCCGCTTCAGGTCGAACAGCATCAGGTGCACGCCGTTCGGCGCGAGCTTCACCGTGCGGCCCGCTGCGAGCTCGACGCGCGGAATCGCACGCATGCGCATGACGCCGCCTTCCGTGGTCGACTCGTGTATCTCCACGCGTCCTGCCGCAGGGCTGTTGGCCGCGACCAGTGCCGCGTTGCGTGCGCTCGTGATCTCGAGATAGCCGCCCGCCGTCTTCTGTCCCGGCACAGGCGCTCGCAACCAGGCGTTGCTCACCTGCACCGACGAGGCGCTCTTCGCCGTGTCGGCTGCGTAAGCGGGCGGCACGGCCGAGATGAGGAGTGCAAGTACAACGTTGGTGAATTTCATGGCCGCATAAGACCTTTCGGGACGCGCATTGTTCCAGCCTGCGCGCGTGACGGCAACGGCCATTTCGACGGCCTATAATCAGCGCTTTTTTCTCGCCGTTCATGCCCTTCCTGTTCGCGCTTCTGCTGACGTTCGTGCCGGCCTTCGCCGGGGCGCAGCAGGTACCCGCGCTGCCGCCGATCGCCGCGAAGGCGTACCTCGTCGCGGACTTCAACAGCGGCCAGCTTCTCGTCTCGCAGAACCCGCACCAGCGCATCGAGCCGGCGTCGCTCACCAAGCTGATGACCGCGTATCTCACGTTCAGCGCGCTCCGGCAGAAGACCCTGAAGCCGGAGCAGATCGTGCCGGTTTCGACGCGCGCGTCGAAAAGTGAAGGCTCGCGCATGTTCATCGAGCCGAACAAACCGGTGAGTGTGGAAGAGCTTCTGAAAGGGCTGATCGTGCAGTCGGGCAACGACGCGTGCGTTGCGCTCGCGGAAGCGATCGCCGGCACCGAAGCAGCGTTCGCGCAGATGATGAACCGCGAAGCGCAGCGCCTGGGCATGAAGAACACCAACTTCGTGAACTCGACGGGGCTCCCGCACCCCCAGCACTACACCACCGCGTACGATCTTTCGCTGCTCGCGTCCGCGATCATCCGGGATTTCCCGGAGTACTACCCGGTGTACTCGCTCAAGGAATACCGCTACAACAACATCACGCAGTCGAACCGCAATCGGCTGTTGTGGGTGGACCCGACGGTCGACGGCATGAAAACGGGCCACACTGAGAACGCGGGATACTGCCTGGTCGCGTCGGCGCGCCGGGGCTCGCGCCGGCTGCTCTCGGTGGTGCTCGGCACGGGCTCCGAGTCCGCGCGCGCGATCGAAAGCCAGAAGCTGCTCAATTTCGGCTTCCAGTTCTACGACACCGTCCGGCTCTACGAAAAAGATCACGCCGTATCGACCGTCAAAGTCTGGAAAGGCAGCGCGAACCAGGTGAAAGCCGGCTTTCCATACGATCTCTACGTCAGCGTCCCCAAAGGCTATGGCGAAAAGCTCAAGGCCACCGTGGAAACGCAGCAGCCGCTGCTCGCGCCGATCGCCGCCGGCCAGAAGATCGGTGTGATGCGCGTCGAGCTCGATGGCAAGCCGTTCGGCGAATACCCTGTGGTAGCCTTGGAGGAAGTGCCCATCGCCGGCATTTTCGGCCGCGGCTGGGACAGCCTGCGGCTCCTCTTCAAATAACGATTGAAGGCCTCACCATGAGCGAAATCGTGTACCTCAACGGCGAGTTCATCGCGCTCGAGAACGCGAAAATATCGGTGCTCGACCGCGGGTTCATTTTCGGCGACGGGGTGTACGAAGTGATCCCGGCGTACTCGCGGCACCCGTTCCGGCTCGCCGAGCATCTCGTGCGCTTCCAGCGCAGCCACGATGCGGTCCGCATTGCGTATCCGTTCAGCGACGCCGAGTGGACGCGCCTGGTGCACGATCTCATCGCGCGCAACGCCGGCGAAGATCAGTCGATCTATCTGCAGGTCACGCGCGGCGTCGCGAAGCGCGATCACGCTTTTCCGAAGGACGCCAGACCGACCGTGTTCGGCATGAGCACCCCGCTCGTCACCCCGGCGAAAGAGGCGGTGGACGACGGCGTACACGGCATCACCGCAGTCGATTACCGGTGGCTCAAATGCGACGTCAAATCGACCTCGCTGCTGGCGAACTGCCTGCTGCGCCAGCAGGCCGCGGACGCCGGCGCAGTCGAAGTCGTCATGTTCCGCGACGGCTTCCTCACGGAGGGCTCGTCGAGCAACGTATTCGTGGTGAAGAACGGCGTTATCCTCGCGACCCCGAAAGACAACCTCGTGCTGCCGGGCATCACCTACGACGTCGTGCTCGAGCTTGCGCGGGCGAACGGCATCCCGCTGGAAGTGCGCCCGATCAGCGAGGCCGAAGTGCGCGCCGCGGACGAGATCTGGGTCACCTCGTCGACCAAGGAAGTGCTGGCGGTCTCCACGCTCGACGAGCGCGCGGTCGGCGGCGGCAAGCCGGGAACGGTCTTCCGCCGGATGCACCAGCTCTATCAGGATTTCAAGCGCACGGTGATGCGCCAAGCGGCCTGACAACCTACGACGCGCCTCGGCGCTTCGCCCCTCGGCGCAAAAAGTAGCTTAGCGCGGCGATCGCCGCGCTCGTAGTGACCTATGGAAAACCCGTCGCTGATCGAATACCCGTGCGACTTCCCGATCAAGGTCCTGGGTCGCACCCAGGCCGGGTTCGCGCAGGCCGTGCTCGGCATCGTGCGCGCGCACGCGCCCGACTTCGACGGCTCGACGATGGAGATGAAGACGAGCAAGCAGGGGCGCTACCTGAGCATCACCTGCGTAATTCGCGCGACGTCGCGCGAACAGCTCGATGCGCTCTACAAGGAGCTGTGCGACCACCCGATGGTGTCCATGGTGCTTTAGGGGACTGACGCCTTTTCCGGACCCGGCGAGCCGCACAATGCGGTCTGTCCCCGCTTCCAGGCTCTAGCGCGGACGCTGCTGCGGTGTGCGCGGCTTCGGCGCTGAACCTTCCGCGGGCTTCTTGTTGGGGTCGTGCGGGCGCGACTTGCCGTAGGAGCCCTTGAAGATCTTGCCGCGCTTGGTTCTCTTGTCGCCTTTACCCATTTCGCCTCCTGGCTTGGTTGATATCCAAAACACCAGCCGTCCATCGCGCCGGTGCTCGACTTTCGCCGTCACCGGCCCGGCAGCGGGCGCTTGCGCACGATCGCAAGCTCTTCCGCATACGCTTTCTCGAGGTCCGAATCCGCGCTGCGCAGAAATTCCGGCAACGCTTTGCACATCGCTTCGAGATCGCTCGGCAACTGCTGAAGCAGCTCCTTTTTCACTTCCTCGCGCTGGCGCAGGATCGCGCCCTCGTACTTGCCGACGTTGCGCGCGTAATCTCTTTCGTCCGTCGAGGCGCCGCGGATCATCATCGCGACGCGGAGGTCGAGCTCGTCGATCAGCTTACGGTGCCGGCCCTGCCAACCTGCATAGGCTTTGTCGGAGACTGCGCGCAGCTTCGGATACGCGGTCGCACACGCTTCGCGCCGCGCAAGCACGCCCTGATACGCGCCGAACACCTCGCGCAGGTTCGACGTGTAGTCGAATCCGTCGGCAGCCGCGAGCGGCGCGGAAAAGCAGACGAGGAACGCGGCACTGAAAAGCGCGCGCGGCAGACTGCGGGTATTGCGGATCACGGCGGGTGGCGGGCGAAAGTGCGGCATTGTGCTACCGTTCCCATGTTGAAACAACATCGTATGTCCCGATGCAAGGCGTGAGCCGCGCGCGCATCGCGGCGCGTCCGATCGTGCGCAGCCTCGGTCTGACCGGGTACGACGCAACGTGGCGGGCGATGCAGGACTTCACCGCGGCGCGCACGTCCGGCACGCCCGACGAGATCTGGCTGACCGAGCATGCGCCGGTGTACACGCTCGGCGTGGCCGGCCGCTCGGCGCATCTGCCGCGCGAACGCAGCGACATACCCGTGGTGCGCATCGACCGCGGCGGCCAAATCACGTATCACGGACCGGGGCAGCTCGTCGCGTACGTGCTGCTCGACCTGAAGCGGAGCGGCCTCACCGTGCGTGCGCTCGTCCGGCGGCTGGAGGCCGCCGTGATAGACTTGTTGAGCGAGTACGGCATCAGCGCGAGCAACCGACCCCAGGCGCCCGGCGTGTACGTCGGCGACGCCAAGGTCGCGGCGCTGGGCCTGCGCATCACACGCGGCTGCTGCTATCACGGCATCGCGCTCAACGTCGAGATGGACCTCTCCCCTTTTCACGCGATCGATCCCTGCGGCTATCCCGGCTTGGCCGTGACGCAGCTTCGCGAGCTCGGCGTCACGGATGATCTGAAAAGCGTCGGCGAAAAGCTCGCGCGCCATCTCCTGGAGGGCTTGGCGTGAGCTCCGTCGGCGATAAGCAGAAAGGCGCTGCGAAGACCGCCCGCATTCCCATCAAGGTCGTTGCGGCGGAGCGCCTGAAGAAGCCCGACTGGATTCGGGTGCGCCTGTCCGAAGGCACACGGTTCCAGGAGGTGAAGCGGATATTGCGCGAGCAGAAGCTGCACACCGTGTGCGAGGAAGCGTCATGTCCGAATATCGGCGAGTGCTTCGGCAAGGGCACGGCGACGTTCATGATCCTGGGCGATCTGTGCACCCGCCGCTGCCCGTTCTGCGACGTCGCGCACGGGCGCCCGCTGCCGCCCGATGTACAGGAGCCGGCCCACCTCGCCGAGACGATCGCGGCGCTGAAGCTCTCGTACGTCGTGATCACGAGCGTGGACCGCGACGATCTGCGCGATGGCGGCGCAGGGCACTTCAGCGACTGCATACGGGCGGTTCGCGAGCGTTCACCGCAGACGCGCATCGAAGTGCTGGTCCCGGATTTCCGCGGCAGGCTGGAGACCGCGCTCGATGCGTTGTCGCAATCGCCGCCGGACGTGATGAACCACAACCTCGAGACAGTGCCCCGGCTCTACAAACAGGCGCGACCCGGCGCCGATTACGCGCACTCGCTCAGGCTGCTTCGCGATTTCAAAGCGCGTTATCCGCAGATTCCGACGAAATCGGGATTGATGGTCGGTCTGGGCGAAACCGACGATGAGATCGTGGGCGTCATGCGCGATCTGCGCGCGCACGACGTCGACATGCTGACGGTCGGACAGTACCTCCAGCCGTCCGCACATCACCTGCCGGTGCTGCGTTACGTCGAGCCCGCGCTATTCGACGAGTACGCGAGAACAGCCCACGCGCTCGGGTTCGCGCACGCCGCATGCGGGCCCCTCGTGCGCTCGAGCTATCACGCCGACCAGCAAGCGGACGCGGCGGGGCTCGCCTGAAGGCTCGCGCCGCCATTCGGCGGCCCGCCTCGGCCGGTAAACGATTCAGAGGAAAACCCAGCATGGGCAACCCTAGTGGGTGCCCGTGTTTCCGCCGAAACCTCCTTTCCTCAGACCGGTTCGGCGAGCTTCTCCTCGATGAGCTTCTCGAGCGCAGCGAAATCCGGCTCCCCCAGGATGCGCTTCACGACGTTGCCGCGCTTGTCTATGACCACCAACGTCGGCGTCAGCTTCACGTCATCGAACGCTTGCGCGAGATCGCCCATCGGGTCGAGCGCGACCCTGAAGGGCAGCGCGGTTTTCTCGACGTAGTTCAGCACGTAGTTCGGCGGATCGTGGCGCATCGCGACGGCGATCACCTCCAGTCCACGCGGCTGATACGTCTTGTATGTCTGCACGAGCCGCGGCATTTCCCTCACGCAGACCGCACAGTCGGTCGCCCAGAAGTTCACCAGCACCACGCGGCCGCGCAGATCGCCCGTGCCGATGCGCTCGCCGGTGAGCGATGTGAACGTCACGGACGGCGCGGGCACGGTCCGGCTCCACGAAAGCACGCCGGTCACGGCCGCGACGAGGGTGATCGCAGCAACTACAATCGCCGTTCGGCTCGAGGCCCATGTCATGAAAGGTGCGCGCATGCTCGCCGCGATTCTCCGTTGGTTGACCTGCCTTCTCATTGCCACCTCGGCATCCGCCGCCGATCTGTCAGGCATCTCCAGTACCGAGGCTACCGGAGGTTTGAAGCAGGCGCTCGTCGATGGTTCCTCGGCTGCCGTGTCCCTGCTCGGACGCACCGACGGCTTTCTCGGCAATCCGAAAGTGAAGATTCCGCTGCCCCCGGCGCTGCAGCGCGTGGAGAGCGCCCTGCGTTTTGCGGGCATGAAGCAGCAGGCGGACGAGCTCGTGGTGGCCATGAACCGCGCCGCGGAAGCCGCCGTGCCGGAGGCGAAAACGCTGCTCGTGGACGCCGTCCGCAAGATGACCGTCAAGGACGCGCATGGGATACTCACCGGCGGCGACACTGCGGCGACCGAGTACTTCCGCCGCGCGACACAAGCCCAGCTCACGCAGCGCTTTTTGCCGATCGTCAAGAAAGCGACCGACCGGGTCGGGCTGGCGGAGCAGTACAACTCGCTCGCGTCCACGGGATTACAGCTCGGTCTCGTCCGGCAGGAGCAGGCGACGATCGAGAGTTACGTGACGCAGAAGGCGCTCGACGGTCTCTATTTCATGATCGGCGAGCAGGAACGCGGATTCCGCACCAATCCTCTCGGCGCGAGCAGCGACATCGTCAAGCGCGTCTTCGGCGCCATGCGCTAGAGATCGTCATTCCGGCGGCGGCCGGAATCCAGTGCGCGTTCTGGGTCCCGGCCTACGCCGGGACGACGGATCAGTGGGCCTCGTCCCAGTTTTTTCCGACGCCGACTTCGACCACCAGCGGCACCGCGAGCTGAGCGACGCCGCTCATCAGCCCGGGCAGCTCCGCGCGTACGCGGTCGACTTCCGCCTCCGGCACTTCGAGCACGAGCTCATCGTGCACCTGCATGACGAGCTTCGTGCCGAGCCGCTCCGCGCGCAGCCAGTCCTGCACGCGAATCATCGCAAGCTTGATTAAGTCCGCGGCAGTGCCCTGCATCGGTGCATTGATTGCGGCGCGCTCCGCTCCTTGACGGCGCATCGGGCTGCCGCTCTTGATGTCGGGCAGGTACAGCCGGCGGCCGAAAACCGTCTCGACGTAGCCGCGTTCGCGCGCCGATTCGCGCGTCTGTTCCATGTACGCCTTCACGCCGGGATACCGGGTGAAATATCGATCGATGTACTGCGCCGCCGCCGAGCGCTCGATCTCGAGCTGGCGTGAAAGCCCGAAGGCCGACATGCCGTACATGAGGCCGAAATTGATCGCTTTCACGTAGCGCCGCTGCTCGGCGGTCACCTCGGGCACCGTCGTCCCGAACACTTCGGCTGCGGTGGCGCGGTGGATGTCCTCGCCGGCGGAAAACGCCTTGAGCAGATTCTCGTCGCGCGAGATGTGCGCCATGATCCGCAGCTCCACCTGCGAGTAATCCGCGGACATGACGCACGAGCCGCGCTCGGCGATGAAGGCCTCGCGAATGCGCCGTCCCTCGGCGGTGCGGATCGGAATGTTCTGGAGGTTCGGCTCGCTGCTCGAAAGGCGTCCGGTCACCGCCACCGCCTGCGAATAGCACGTGTGCACGCGTTTCGTGCGCGGATTCACCATCTCCGGCAGCTTGTCGGTGTAGGTCGACTTGAGCTTCGACAGGCTCCGGTATTCGAGAATGAGCTTCGGCAGCGGGTGATCGAGCGCAAGCTGCGCGAGCACGTCTTCGTCCGTCGACGGCGTGCCGGAGGGCGTCTTCTTGATCACCGGTAGCTTGTGCTTGTCGAACAGGATCTCCTGGATCTGCTTCGGGCTGTTGATGTTGAAGGGCTGTCCGGCCTGTTCGTGCGAGCGGCGTTCGATATCCATCATCTTGCCGCCGAACTCGCGCGACAACCCGGTGAGGAGCTCCATGTCGATCAAGACGCCGTTCCTCTCCATCTCGAAGAGCACCTGCATCACCGGCATTTCGATCTCGCGGTAGATGCGGCACATCTTCTCGTCGCGGTCGACCTCGGGACACATCGCGCGGTGCAACCGCAGCGTCACGTCCGCGTCTTCGGCGCCGTACTCGGTCGCCTGCTCCACCGCCACCTGCTCGAACGGGATGCGGCGGGCGCCCTTGCCCGTCATCTCGTCGTACGTCGTCGTCTTCAACTGAAGATGGCGCTCGGCGAGGTTGTCCATGTCGTGGGACTTGTGGCTCTCGAGCACGTAAGACTGGATCAGCGTATCGTGCTGCACGCCCGCGAGCGTGACACCGTAGTTCGCGAACACGTGCATGTCGAACTTGATGTTCTGACCGACCTTCGGTCGCGCGGGGTCCTCCAGCCACGGCTTGAGCCGCTCGAGCACGAGCTCCACTGGAAGCTGTTCCGGGGCGCCGGTGTAACGATGGCCTACCGGGATGTACGCGGCGCACGCGCGTTCGACCGAGAGAGAGATGCCCACGAGCTCCGCCCTGAACGGATCGATGCTCGTGGTTTCGGTATCGATCGCGGCGAGCTCGGCGCCTTCCAGGCGGAGCACCCAGGCATTCAACTGCTCTTCGGTGAGCACCGTCTCGTAATCGCACGCTTCCTCGGCGCGCACCGTGAGGCCCGCCGGCACTGCAGACGGCGGAACCTCGACCTTCGCCACTTCCGCCCCGGCTTCGAGCTCGCGCCGCCAGGTCTTGAATTCAAACCGATCGAACATCTGCGCGAGCTTCTGCCGGTCCTGCGGCTTCAGCTCGAGCTCGCTCGCTTTCACCGGCAGCTCGACGTCGCACTTGATCGTCATGAGCTCGCGCGCTTTCGGCAGCCAGTCCGCGACCTTGCGCAGGTTCTCGCCGACGACGCCGCCGATCTCGCCCGCGTGCGCGAGCACGCCTTCGAGCGTGCCGTACTGCATCAGCCATTTGCACGCGGTCTTCGGTCCGACCTTCTCCACGCCCGGGATGTTGTCGATCGCGTCGCCGATCAGCGCCAGATAATCCAGGAACCGCTCGGGTTTCACGCCGAACTTCTTTTCCACTCCGGTTTCGTCGAGCGTCTCGTTCGACATCGTATTGACGAGCGTCACCGCCGGCGTGACGAGCTGCGCCATGTCCTTGTCGCCGGTGGATATGACGACGCGGTTGCCGGCCTTTTCCGCTTCCTTGGTGAGCGTGCCGATCACGTCATCGGCTTCCACCCCGTCGACGACGATCAGCGGCCATCCCATCGCGCGTATCGCGTCGTGCAGCGCCTGCACCTGGAACGTGAGCTCGTCGGGCATCGCTTCGCGGTTCGCCTTGTAGTCGGCGTACAGGTCGTCGCGAAAGGTCTTGCCCTTCGCATCGAAAATCACGGCGCTATAATCCGCGCGCACGTCCTTCAACAGCTTGCGCAGCATGTTGAGCACGCCGTAGATCGCACCGGTAGGCTCGCCTTTCGTGGTGCGCAGATCAGGCAGCGCGTGATACGCGCGGTACAAATAGGACGACCCGTCGACCAGCAGCAGCGTTTTCACGGAATCCCGAGATGACTTTCAAAGACAAGTTCCCGCACCCGCTAGAGCCCGCCCTCAGGGAGAAAACCTGGGCGGCACGGGAGTCGTGGAGAGTGCTCGGTATTATGTCAGAGTTCGTACAGGCGACCGAGCGGCTGGCCGCCATACGACCGGCCGTGAGCTTCTTCGGCAGCGCGCGGACGCTGGCGGCTCATCGCTACTACACGCTCGCCGAGAAGACCGCGCGCCTGCTTTCCGACGCGGGCTTCAGCGTGATCTCCGGCGGCGGCCCCGGCATCATGGAAGCGGCGAACAAAGGCGCTTTCGAAGGCCGCTCCGCGAGCGTGGGACTGAACATCCAGCTTCCGCACGAGCAGCAGTCGAACCTCTACCAGGACATCAGCCAGACCTTCCATCACTTCTTCGCGCGCAAGGTCATGTTCGTGAAGTTCGCGACCGCGTACGTCGTAATGCCCGGCGGATTCGGCACGCTGGACGAGGTGATGGAGGCGCTCACGCTCGTGCAGACGGGCAAAACGCGCAAGATGCCGATCATCCTCATGCACGAGCCGTTCTGGCGCGGCATGCTCGACTGGTTCAGGACGACGCTCGTCTCCGAAGGCATGATCTCTCCGGAAGACATGAATCTCGTGCAGGTGATCGACGAGCCGCAGGCGGTGGTCGACGCGATCTTCGATTACTACGAGAAGCGCGGCTTCGAGCCCTCGCAGGCGGAGCAGGAGATCCTGCTCTATCTCTAGGCGCGCACTGCCGCCTGCAGCGAAGCGAAGGAGCGTCGTAAATGTAGGTAGCGCCGGCAGGCGCATAAGCGCGCACTTCACGCCCGGAGCGAAGCGAAGGAGCGTCGTAGTATTTGTTTGGCACGTTTTCTGCTGTCGTACGTGCGGAGAAACCCGCATAATGCGCGTATGAAAAACTGCCGCATCCCCGCTCTGATTTGCGCTGTCAGCCTCGGTTTTTCGCTTTCGGTTCACGCACAAAATCCGGCCGACCGGCCGCTGCCCGCCAACACGCCCGCGGTGAAGCCCAAACCCGCGGCCGGTAAGCCTTCGAATCTGCAACCGCTGCCGGAACCGCCGCCGCCCCCGCCGGGCTTCGAGCTCGATTCGTCTCTCGAGCCGACGGTGACGATCCAGAAGCGCGGCACGCAAACGATCGAGGAGTTCCGCATACGCGGGCGGCTGTACATGATCAAGGTGACGCCGGCGCACGGGGTGCCGTACTACCTCGTCGACGAGAATGGCCGCGGCGACTTTGCGCGCTTCGATACGTACGACACCGGCACGCGCCCGCCGATGTGGGTGATCCACCAGTTTTGATTTGTCCGTCTACACGACCGTCAGCCCGGACGAGCTGAGCGACTGGCTCGACGATTACAACGTCGGCACGCTCACGGACCTGCAGGGCATTTCCGCCGGGATCGAGAACACCAACTACTTCGTCTTCACGACGGCGGGCCGCTACGTACTGACGATATTCGAGAAGCTGACGGCGGCCGAGCTGCCGTTCTATCTCGATCTCATGGCGCATCTCGCCGACCACGGCATCCCGAGCGCGCGTCCGCTGCCGCACGGCTCGGGCGCTTTTCTGGGCCAGCTCAAGGGCAAACCCGCCGCGCTCGTGTCGTTCCTGCCGGGAAAAGACGTGAACGAGCCCACTGTCAGGCACTGCGCCGCCGTCGGAACGATGCTCGCGCGCATCCACCTCGCGGGCGAGTCGTACCCGAAGCGGATGGACAATCCCCGCGGGCTCTCGTGGTGGCAGCAGGTGCTGCCCGAGATCGCGCGCTTCCTCGCGCCGCGTGAAGCGTCGCTGCTGCGCGAGGAGGTCCGCTACCAGGCGGGCCAGACTCCGCGCGAGATCCCGCGCGGCGCGATCCACGCCGACCTCTTCCGCGACAACGTGCTCTTCGAAGGCATGCGCGTTTCCGGCGTGATCGATTTCTACTTCGCGTGCACCGATACGTTCCTCTACGACGTGGCGATCACGATGAACGACTGGTGCGTGCTGCCGGACACCGCGATCGACGACGAACGTGCCCGCGCCTTGCTCACCGCCTACGGTGCGCGCCGACCCTTCACCGATGCCGAGCATGCGGCATGGCCGGCCACGCTGCGTGCGGCGGCCTTGCGCTTCTGGATCTCGCGCTTGTACGACTTCCACCTGCCGCGTCCCGGCGAGCTCACGCACGCGAAGGACCCGGCGCATTTTCAGCGCATCCTGGAACGGCACGTGGCGCGCGAGCACAGGCTGCCTGCGTGAATACGCGATCGGTACCGGCCGTTCACGGCTGGCGGTGGATCGTTCAGGGTTACGCGCTCTTCAGACAAAACCCGGCGACCTGGCTCGCGCTGGTGGTGCTCCTCTTCGTCACGGCCAAGCTGATTCTGCGCATTCCGCTGTTCGGGCTTGCGTTCGCGCTGTTCATGCCGATTTTCATTGCGGGACTGATGGAAGGCTGCCGCGAGGTCGAGCGCGGCGGACGACTCGGACTGTCGCATCTCGCGGCGGGCTTCCGCCGGAATGCGGCGCAGCTCGTGACGATCGGCGGCGTGTCGCTCGTCGGCAATCTCGTCATCATGATGATCGTGCTTTCCATCGGCGGCGACGCGATGGCCGAGCTCAACAAACGCGTGGCGCAGGGCGCCGCCGTCACGGCGCAGACGAGGCTGGAGATGCAGGGCGCGCTCGTCACGGTCGGGCGCGCGCTCGTCGTCGGCACGCTCGCATCGGTGCCGCTCCTGATGGCGCTTTGGTTCGCGCCGCTGCTGGTGTACTTCGACGACGAAGGCGCGCTGGCCGCGATGAAGGCGAGCTTCGTGGCATGCCTGAAGAACGCGGGCGCGATGCTGCTCTACGGCGGCGTGATCTTCGCGGCGATGTTTCTCGTGATGCCGCTCAGCCTTGCGATCGGCCAGTACGATTTCGCGCTGCTGCTGCTGGCGCCCGTCGTGCTGCCGTCGCTGTACGTGAGCTACAAGGACATCTTCCTGGCGGGTGAGCCGCCGGAACGGCACACCGACTCCGTTAGCGGTTCCGCGTAGGTTGCGTCACTGACGGCACCGTCGTTCGTCATTCCGGCGGAGGCCGGAATCCAGTGCCACGCCCGATCGTTCCGGATCCCGGCGTTCGCCGGGATGACGTTTTCAGGCAGGTTCAAGCCTCGCGTACTCCAGCATCAGCCACTTCAGGCCTGAATCTCTGAAATTCACCTGAACGCGCGCGTCCGCGCCGCGTCCTTCCGCGCTCACGATGACGCCCGCGCCGAACTTCGGATGCGTCACGCTCTGGCCGATGCGCCACGGGATTCCGGATTCGGTCGACACGATGTCCGGCTGAACGGGAACCGAACCGGTGTAGCCGCCATAGCCACTGCGGCCGCCGTAGCCGCCGAGCGCCGGGCGCACCGCGCCCTTCAACTTGCGCATGAGCTGCGGCGGGATCTCCTGGAAAAAACGCGACGGGACGTTGAAGCGCGTCTGCCCGTGCAGCATGCGGCTCTGCGTATAGGTGATGTAGAGCCTGCGACGCGCGCGCGTGAGCGCGACATACATGAGGCGCCGCTCTTCTTCGATGCCGTCGGCTTCGGTGAGGCTGTTCTCGTGCGGGAACAACCCCTCTTCGAGGCCGCTCACGAACACGGCGTAAAACTCCAGCCCTTTCGCTGAGTGCACCGTCATGAGCTGCAGCGCATCGGCGCCCACCTCGGCCTGATGCTCGCCGGCCTCCAGCGCGGCGTGCGACAGGAAGGCGGTAAGCTCGTCCGGCTCCTGCTCCCCGTCCATGGCCGGCTGAATCTCGCGTTCCGAGATAAAGGTCGCGGCGGCATTCACGAGCTCCGCGAGGTTCTCCAGCCGGTCGGCGCCTTCGCGCTCGTTCCTGTAGTGGAGCTTGAGCCCGCTCGCGTCGATCACGTGGTCGATCACCTCCGGAAGGGGCAGCCCTGATGTCGCGATGCGCATGTTTTCGATCAGCCGCACGAATCCTGCGATGCTCGCTGACGCTTTGCCGGAGAGCGTGTTCGCGCACGCGGCCGCCCACAAGGTGATGCCGCGCTCCCGCGAAATCTCCTGAAGCTGCTCGATCGTGCGCGCGCCGATGCCGCGCGTCGGGAAATTCACGATGCGCAGGAACGCGCCGTCGTCTTCGGCATTCGCGACGAGCCGCAGATACGCGAGCGCGTGCTTCACCTCCTGCCGCTCGAAGAAGCGCAGTCCGCCATAGACCCGGTACGGAATGGACGCGTTGAAGAGCGCGTGCTCCATCACGCGCGACTGCGCGTTGGAGCGATAGAGCACGCCGATGTCGCCAAGACCGACGCCAGCGGCCCTGAGCGCCTTCACCTCGTCGATGATGTAAGCGGCTTCCTCGAAATCGGTCGCCGCTTCGTACACCCGCAGCGGCTCGCCCTTGCCTTCGGAAGTCCACAGGTTCTTGCCGAGGCGTTTGCGGTTGTGGCCGATCAGCGCATTCGCGGCGTCGAGGATATTGCCGTGCGAACGGTAGTTCTGCTCGAGCTTGATCACGCGATCGATGCGGAAATCGCGCTGGAGGTGCTGCATGTTGGCCGTATTCGCGCCGCGAAACGCATAGATCGACTGATCGTCGTCGCCCACCGCGAATATCGAGTTCTCCGGTCCCGCGAGGAGCTGCAGCCACCGGTACTGGAGCTTGTTCGTGTCCTGGAATTCGTCCACCAGGATGTGCTTGAAGCGATCGCGGTAGTGCTCGCGCAGGATGTCGTTGCGCGACAGCAGCTCGTAAGAGCGCAGCAGGAGCTCCGCGAAATCGACGACGCCCTCACGCTGGCACTGCTCGTCATAGGTGACGTAGACCTCGACGGCCTTACGCGAGAGCTCGTCGTACGCTTCCGCGTCCTTCGCACGCCGGCCCTCTTCCTTGTTCGCCGCAATGAACCACGTGATCTGCCGCGGCGGGAAGCGGTCCTCGTCCAGGTTCATGCTCTTGGCGATGCGCTTGACCATCGCGAGCTGGTCCTGCGTATCCATGATTTGAAAGAGATTCGGCAGTCCCGCCTCGCGCGCATGGGCGCGCAACATGCGGTTGCACAGCCCATGGAAAGTCCCGACCCACATGCCGCGCGTGTTGATCGGCAGCATGGCCGAGATGCGCGTGAGCATCTCCTTCGCCGCCTTGTTCGTGAAGGTCACGGCGAGCACGCGCTGGGGGCTCACCTGATTCGTGTGGATGAGCCATGCGATGCGCGTGGTGAGCACGCGTGTCTTACCGCTGCCGGCACCGGCGAGGATCAGCGCGGACTGACTGGGTAACGTGACGGCTTCGAGCTGCTGCTCGTTGAGCCCATCGAGAAAAGCGGGGGACATGCGAATCGGCGTGCGGGGACACGCCGATTCTATAGTTATTTACTTCCCGGGCCGCGCCTGCTTGTAGCCGAGCCGCTGCATGCGTTGCGCGAGCACGCCGGCTTCGGTCGCGTCTGCGATCGAGGCAATGCGCACTTCGTGCCGGTCGCCCACACGCGTGACATCTGCGGGAAAGCCGGAGTCGCGCAGCTTGTCGCGCTGCGCATTTGCGGTGCGCTCGTCAGTGCCGGGCACGACGACGACGAAGAGCGCGCCTCCGCGGCGTGTCGCACCGGTTTTAGGATCGATCTCGGTTTCCGCGGACCACTCCCGCACCTGCTGCGGCGTGACCCGCGACGGCGGCTGCGCCTGACCGGTGCGCGGCGCGATATAGAACGAGTTGGGCTCGGTCATCTGAAACTGCGCGGCGCCGTGGCTTACGTTGATGCGGCCCTCGAGCAGGCACACGATGTCCCGGTCCATGTCCGATTTGCCCCAGACGTCGGTGCCGCGGATGCCTGCGGTCACCGCGTTGACTCTGACGCGAACATCGCGCTGGCCCTTAGGGTTGCCGAGGAGTCCCGTCGTGAACCGGAACGCGCCGCGCACCACGTCGAGCGAGGCGCCGACCACGCCCCCTTTCGCGTCCGGCTTCTCCACGAGATCGTCGACGGAAAGTGTCGCGCCTTCACCGAGCTTGACTGCGCTGCCTTCGGCCATGCGCAGCATCGCGCGCCCGCCGTCGCCGGTATGCACCTTCTCCTTGTTCGCGAGCGCCATGCCGACGGTAAGCGGCTCGCGCCGTGCGTTCGCGCGCTCGACCCATGCGGGCGGGAGCACGCTCTCGACGGTCAGCACCGCGGATGCGCTCGCAGCGAATGCGGATGAAGCGAGAGCGAGCGCAGCGAGCATTGCGTATGCGGCTGCGTGAACGACGTGTCGAGTCATCGCGAGAATCCTCCCGTGCTTTTGTCGAGCATACGGGCGATTGGTTCAAAGGGATGCGATTATAATTGTGATTTTTCTCCGCTTTGCCGGCTCCCGCCGCGCGCCCCCCATGCAGCAGAGATACAACCCGCACGTCATAGAGCGTGAAGCGCAGGCGTACTGGGAACGAGCGAACGCATTTCGTGCAGTGGAATCGGGCGCCAGACCGAAGTACTACTGTCTGTCGATGTTCCCGTATCCATCCGGCAAGCTGCACATGGGACACGTGCGCAATTACACGATCGGCGACGTGCTCACGCGCTATCACCGCATGAAGGGTTACAACGTCATGCAGCCGATGGGCTGGGATGCGTTCGGCTTGCCGGCCGAGAACGCGGCGATGGCGAATGGCGTGCCGCCGGCGAAGTGGACGTACGACAACATCGCGTACATGAAGAAGCAGCTCCAGTCGCTCGGGTTCGCGATCGACTGGAGCCGCGAGCTCGCCACCTGCAAACCCGATTACTACCGCTGGAACCAGTGGTTCTTTTTGAGGATGCTGGAACGCGGCCTCGCATATAAGAAGACCGGCATCGTTAACTGGGATCCGGTCGACCAGACGGTGCTCGCGAACGAGCAGGTGATCGACGGCCGCGGCTGGCGCACGGGCGCGCTGGTGGAAAAGCGCGAGATCCCGATGTACTACCTCGCGATCACCCGTTATGCCGACGAGCTCCTCGCCGCGCTCGATACTCTCCCCGGCTGGCCCGAGCGCGTGAAAGCGATGCAGGCGAACTGGATTGGCAAGAGCCACGGCGTGCGGTTCGCATTCGAAGCCGCCGCCGAAGGCGGGACCGGGGGCGGGGGTGATCGGAAGCACGAGTCAGAGCGGCTGTGGGTCTTCACCACCCGCGCCGACACGATCATGGGCGTCACCTTCGTCGCCGTTGCCGCCGAGCATCCGTTTGCCACACGTGCCGCGCGCGACAACCCGCAGCTCGCCGCGTTCGTTGACGAGTGCCGCCGCGGCAGCGTCATGGAAGCCGATCTCGCGACGGTGGAGAAGAAAGGCATGCCCACCGGGCACT
>Ga0196978_1000643_pt1 | contig 17211 bp, 18 predicted proteins | sample S3v_2013CmetaG_FD_155491 | JGI IMG/M metagenome (GOLD analysis project Ga0196978, IMG submission 155491) | Soil microbial communities from Anza Borrego desert, Southern California, United States - S3+v_20-13C | ecosystem: Environmental > Terrestrial > Soil > Desert | place: USA: California... | reverse complement strand
GTGGTCATCGAAGGGACGCCCGTGAATGCGAAAGCGCTCGCCGCGATCCGCAAACGTTCGCTCGGTTTCGTGTTCCAGCAGTTCAACCTCTTCCCTTCCCTGTCCGCGATCGAGAACGTCGAATACGCGCTGAACGTGAAGGGCGTGAAGGGCAGCGAGGCGCGTACCGAAGCGCAACGCGTGATCGAAGCGGTCGGCCTCGGCGATCGCCAGAACTTCCTGCCGCGCGAGCTCAGCGGCGGGCAGAAGCAACGCATCGCCATCGCGCGTGCGCTGGCCGGCAAGGCGCCGATCCTTCTCGCCGACGAGCCGACCGCGAACCTCGACGCCACCGTCGGCACGCAGATCCTCGAACTGTTCCGCGCGCTCGCCAAGCAGGAAAACCGCGCGCTCGTCATCGTCACCCACGACCCGAAAGTACGCACGATCGCAGACCGCGTCGTGCAGATACAGGATGGAGCCTTCGTATGAACCGCCTTCTCTACCCGATCCTCGGACTGCTCATCGTCGTCGCCACCGTCGTGCAGGTGAAAGCCACGCGCACGCCGACACCCGCGAAATCGCAAGCCGTCGCGAAAGCGGAAACGCCGCGCATCGTGGCGGAAGGCCGCGTGGTCACGTATCCCGGCGCGGAAGTCACCGTCGGTGCCGACGTCTCCGGCACCATCGATCGGCTCGAAGTCGAGGAGAAGCAGAATGTGCGTGCCGGTCAGGTGATCGCGATCATCAAAGCCGACGACACCCGCGCCGCGCTTTCGGTTGCGCGTGCACGCGTCGGCGAAGCGCAGGCGGACATCCGCCTCTTCGAAGCGGAAGTCGCACGCGCGCAGCATCTCTATCGCGAAGACGTCGGATCGAAGCAGGCGTGGGACAAGGCGGATCGCGACCTCGACTCCGCACGCGCGCGAGCCGCATCGGCCGCCGCCGAAGTGCGCCGCCTCGAAGCACTGGTCGAAAAGACCGTCATCACCGCGCCGATCGACGGTGTCGTGATCACGCGTCATGTCCACGCCGGCGAGACGATCGACACGGGCGACGCGATCGTGACAGTTGCCGATCTGAGGAAAACGCGCGTCGAAGCGGAGATCGACGAGTTCGACACCGCGCGCGTCCGTCTCGGCGCCCCGGTGGAAGTGACCGCGGAAGGATTCGGCCGCACGTGGCGCGGGACGATCGAAGAGATCCCCGACGCCGTCGTGAATCGCCGCCTCAATCCGCAGGATCCTGCCAAGCCCATCGACACGCGCGTGCTCCTGGTGAAGGTCGCCTTCGCGGAGCAGACGCCGCTCAAGCTCGGGCAGCGCGTGGAAGTGCGTATCTCGGGCATGTAACGCGTAAGATTCGCCGCATGCAGCGGCAGCTCGAGATCCTCAACGAAGTCGCGCGGATCGCCACGATGGATCTCGAGCTGCGGCCGATGATGCAGCGCATCACGGACGCCCTGGCGGAGAAGTGCAACTGGGAGTTTGTCGCGCTCGTGACGATCGATCGCGAGCGCAACGCGTTCGTCTGCGAGGCGCTGACGTCTTCGGTCGAGACGTCGGTGCATCCCGGCTATACGCGTGCGCTCGGCAGCGGCGTCGTCGGACAGGTCGCCGCAACCGGCCAGGCCATCCTGATCGATGACGTCAACACGTACCCAAATTACGTGGAGACGTTGCCAGGCGCGCGCGCGGAACTTTGCGTGCCGGTCTGTCATCACGACAAGATCGTGGCCGTGCTGAATCTCGAAAGCACGCGGCCCGGCGTGTTTCGCGATCAGTTGCCGTTGCTCACCGGCGTCGCCGCGCAAATCGCTGGCGCGGTCGCGAGCGCGCAGCTTTACGCGGAGTTGCAGAAGGTCACGGCGCAGCTCGAGCAGAAAACCCGGGCGCTCGAAGACGCAAACGCACACCTCGGCCGCGCGATCGAAACCCTGCATCGTATCTCCACCGAAGACGGGTTGACGCAGGTCGCCAACCGCAGGCATTTCGACGACACGTTGTCGCTCGAATGGCGTCGCGCCACGCGCAACGGCACGCCGCTCTCGCTGCTGATGCTCGATCTCGACTACTTCAAGATCTTCAACGACGAGCGCGGACATCAGGCCGGCGACGAAGCGCTGCGCGACGTCGCCCAGGTGCTGCGCGATTCCGTCCATCGCGCGGCCGATGTCGTCGCGCGCTATGGCGGCGAGGAGTTCGTCGTGCTGCTGCCCGAGACCGACGCCACGAAAGCACGTGACGTCGCCGAAGCATTACGCAAGAAGATCGAGGAGCTCGGAACGATTACCGCCAGCATCGGCGTCGCGACCGAGGTTGCCTCACGCGACAACACGCCTGAAGCCCTGGTGAAACGCGCCGACGAAGCGCTGTACGAAGCGAAACGCGGCGGTCGCAACCGCGTGGCGTGAGGGACGACCGAGGGCCTCCGGCCCTTCGTGGTCTAACGCCTGCGTCGCGGTCGCGGTGGTGCTTCGCCGCGCCGTCTGCCGTTTGCGAGCGGCGGCCGTTCCTGCGACGTCACGATCTCCACGCCTTCGTTGCCGCGCCGTCCGGCGCCGCCGCGTCGTGCTTTCTCGAGTGTCATCAGGAATCCGAAGGCCGGATCCTTGAACTGCAGGTGCCGCAGCATGTGCCAGTGCTTGCGTACGTAACGCTGCAGAAACGCTAACACGTGACCGAGGGAGATGATGCGGCATGGCGGGACGGCGGAGCCGGGCGGGAACGAGCCGAATGCGATCAGCCGCACCGAGAACGATGGCGGGATCTCCGCCGTACCGTTCGCGAGCAGATGATCGACGATCATCGCGGCGTCGCCGACTTCGCCGAAACGGCTGACCACCGTCTTCAGGATCTCGGGGTCGCGGATGCCGGTGTTGATGCCGACCCGGCCTTCCTTGACCTCGCCGATGATCATGTCGATCGATTCGCTGGGGACCGCGAGTCCCGCATCGAGATCGGTGATGTCCAGGCCGGCCGGCGACTTGCGTCCCGGCCGTGCCATCGGCTGCCCGGAAGGAAAACGAAACGCGAGGATGTCGATGTCGGTCAGCGTGCGGAAACCGCTCCGGGCGGTGCCGGCGATGATCGGATATTCGGCCGAGGTGAAGTAACCATTGAGCTGAAGGTACGCCTGAACGAGGGCGACGGCGTGGTCCATGCGGTGCACATGGTACGCGACATCATCACGCCGTCACCGTAGTCCGTTGCTGCATTTCATTTCGGCGTTACCGCGGTCACCTGCTGCGTCTCGTTGTTCGTGATCGAAACGAATCCCCAGATGTTCGGAGGCGGCGGCGAGACGTTCGCGCCATAGTTCGTCAGCTCGATGCGGATGCGCTCGTTCCCCGAAGCGCGGACGGCGTCCGTGATCGGATCGAGGACGAAGTACGCCGGGTGCGGCGGGAACGGCACGAACTCAGTCGTGACGATGCCGAGCAGGTCCACGTCGAACTGATCGATCGGGACCATGCCGTCCTCCGGATAGATCTTCACGCCGACTCGCATGGGCGCCGCCGTGAAACCGTAGACGCGCAGCGTCGCGCGATACCGTGGGTCGGTGGGGATGTCGATCAGGGTGATGTCCGGTGCTGCCTGATTGCCCCACGCCACGGGGAAGTCGGTGCCGGCGCTGACGGCGTTTTTCGACGTATCGCGGATGCGCAGCGAGAACTTCGGTGAGCCGACCAGCGGGATCGGCACGTAGAGAAACGCGCCGTCGACCTGATTGGCGCGCCGGTTCAGAATGACGCGTTCCGTCTGATTCGGTTCGATCACGATTGCGGGATCGAACGGTATTTCCATGAACACCGCTTCGGGTCCCGGCATCCGCAACGTCAGCGCGCCCGCGTTGTAGACGCGTAGTTCCGATGTCCACACCGAACCGTGCGAACCCTTGAATTCCAGCGGCGTGAGCGGCACGATCACCGGCATGTAGTCCTCGGGTGACCCCTGCGCCAGCAGATGGAAAAAGAAGGCGTTGGTGAGTTTCGCTTCGCCTTGTCCTGCCACGCGAACCGTGACATCCGCCGCGCCTTCCGCGGCTGGGGGCACGCGCACGCGAATCATGTTCGCCGTGACGAAGAAGACCGTGGCCTTCACGTCGTCGAAGAACACTTCGACCTGTCCGGCGTCGAACCCGAAGCCGGTGATGGTCACGTGGGTGTGGCCGTACGTGAATCCTTCCTGCGGATTGATGTCGGTGATGATCGGTTGCGCGGATGCAGAGAAGGCGAACAGGATGAACAAGAGAGCGGCGAGCGTGGTTCGCATGATCCCTAGATTACGAAGAAGGCGCGCGTTTCGTTTGTTACACTGAACGCAAAAAAATATGACGACCACCATCGCGCCAGCGCCGAAGCTCTCCTACGACTGCCTCAAGTGCCCCGCTTACTGCTGCAGCTACGACCGGATCATCGTCGAGAAGCGGGACCTCGCGCGGCTGGCGCGGCACTTCGGCATCGACGTCGAGACCGCGCGGCGCCGCTTCACGAAAGTCACCTCCGGCGAGCAGGTCCTGCGTCATCAGAAAGACAAGATCTACGGCAGCATCTGCATGTTCATCGATCAGAAGACGCGCCGCTGCTCGGTGTATGAAGCGCGACCTGGCGTCTGCCACGAATACCCGGACAAGCCGCGCTGCGGCTACTACGACTTCCTGAAGTGGGAACGGAAGCATCAGGAAGACGAGGAGTACGTTCCTCTTCGCAAGGGATGAGTCCGGCGCGGCATGCACCGCGGCGATCGATTGTTATTCGCAGCATGAAACGCAGTCTCGCCGTCCTTTTTCTGCTCCTCTCCGGGTCGCTTTTCGCGCAGGAGAACTTCAGCGAGCAGGTCTCTGTCAGCTACGTGATGGTCCCCTTCAGCGTGCTGGGACCGAAAAACGTTCCGATCACGAACCTCGCGGCGAAGGACGTCACCCTGCTCGTCGACGGGCAGAAGGTTGCCACCGATCTCTTCGAGAGTTCGATGAACGCGCCGGTGTCGTGGACGATCCTGCTCGACGGTTCCGGCTCGATGGCGCTGGCCGGCAAGATGGAAGCGGCGAAGGCCGCGATCAACGCGCTCACCGCGCGCCGCCGCGAAGGCGATGACTTCGCGCTCTACGTGTTCGATTCCGAGGGGCGGGCGAATGAGCTGGTGCCGTTCACGGAGAATCCGTCGGCGATCACGCGCGCGCTCGACGTCGTGAAGCCGTGGGGCAAAACCGCGTTCTTCGATGCGCTCGCGCAGATGCCGGAGCGCAGCGAGCTCGGTCGCAACGGCTCGCGCGCGATCATCCTGCTCAGCGACGGCATCGACAACGCCTCGAAGCTGACGCGCGCGGAGATCGAAAAGCGGATGGAAGGCGTCTCCATCCCGATTTACGCGTTCGGCCTGCGCGACCCGATCGAACAGGACACCAAGAAGGTGGTCCCGATCAGCGAAGAGATGTCGAACATCGACCTGCTGGAGGAGCTCGCCAGCGCTTCCGGTGGCCGTCTCTTCGTCGGCAATCGCCCGGAAACCATTGCAGCGGCGATGGATGGGATCGAAAAGGCATTGCGGGCCCAATACTTGATTGGGTTTCCGCCGACGGGAAAGGGTGCAGTAAAGTACCGTCGCATTTCGCTCGAGCTCGCTGGACGCGTCCGCTCCGTCCGAGTCCGTGCCGGCTACCGCGGCACGGAGCCTCCGGTACAAAGCGCGTCGTCCCGTGCGCGGAAGCGCAACGAAAGGAAGAAGAGTTGATGAAGAAGTTGACCCGGGCAGTTTCAGTCACGGCGCTCGCCGTCGTCCTCGGCGCGTGTGCGACGTCGAAGTCGGTGGACGAGAAGATCGCCGCCTCGCAGGCGACGACCAATCAGCGCATCGAATCCGTCTCGTCGCAGGTGGAGGATCTGCAGCAGAAGCAGCAGCAGACCGACATCCGCCTCGAACAGCTCAGCCAGTCCGCGCAGGAAGCACTGAAGCGCGCGCAGGAAGCGGGCGTGCTGGCCAAGGGCCAGGTGGTGTTCGAGCAGTCGTTCTCCGAGGATCGGATCAAGTTCAAGCTCGACTCGTATGAGCTCGACGCGGCCGCGAAGAGCGCGCTCGACGAGTTCGCCGGCCGTGTGAAGGTCCTGACGGATCAGTACTTCGTCGAGATTCAGGGGCACACGGACGACAGCGGCGGCGAGCGTTACAACGAAGAGCTCGGCCAGCGCCGCGCCGATTCGGTGCGCCGTTATCTCTCGCGCGAGCACAAGCTCCCGCTGGCGCGCATGTCGACGATCTCGTACGGCGACACGCTGCCGCTCGAGTCGAACAAGACCCGCGCAGGCCGCTCGGCGAATCGCCGCGTGGTGATGGTGGTTCTCGAGTAGTCAACCGCTCCGGAGCGCAGCAAAAAAGCCGGCGTAGTCACGCCGGCTTTTTTGTGAGGGTCGTCGGTAGCACGACCCTGATGTTTATGCGAACGTCGCCACTACAGGCGCGTGATCGCTCGTGCCGATCTCGCGCTGCGACGGACAGGAGACCGCCGTCTTCGCGAGTGGTGTGCTCGCGAGCACGTAATCGAGACGCCAGCCGATGTTGCGCTCTTTCATGTTCCGCCACGGCGCCCACCAGCTGAAGTAGTCGTCGGCGTCGGGATAGAGCATGCGGCCGACGTCGACGAGGCCACCTTCACCGAGCAGCCGCTCGAACAGCTCGCGCTCCTGCGGCAACTGACCGATCGCGCGCGGCTTGCGCTCTTTCGGATGCACGTCACGCTCGCTGCGCGCGATGTTCATGTCGCCGCACAGCACCAGTTTCAGTCCGCGATCCCTGATGCCGGTCGCGTACGCGGTCAGTGCATGGATGAACGCGATCTTGGCTTCGAAGTCTTTGCCTCCGTTCGGAACGTACACGCTGGTGAACACTGTGTCCTCGATTTGCGCCTGCACGATGCGCGTCTCGTGATCGAACTCCGGGTGCGTGTACTCGACGTTTTCCGCGAGCCCTTTGCGCACGTGCAGCGCCACGCCCGAGTAGCCGCCCGCGCCGTGCCAGTAGCACGTATATCCTTCGATCGAACAGCTTTGCGGGATCTGATCGAGCTTCGCCTTGATCTCCTGCAGGCAGATCACGTCGGGTTGTTCCGACGCCGCCCAGGCCGCGAATTGCTCGTGCCGCGCGCGGATCCCGTTCACATTCCAGGTAGCGACTTTCATGGTGCGCGGATTGTATCGGCAGGCCACGCGACACCATCCAACCTCTCGGAGGCAACAATGCGGAAGTTCACGTTTCTCCTGTTCCTGATTCTCGTTCCGACGGCGCTGTTCGCGCAGGACGACGACTGGCGCCGGCGCCGCGCGGAACGCGATCGCTGGACGCCGCGCGACCGGTTCGAGCTGACGCCGTTCATCGGCTATCGCTGGGGCGGGACCATCTTCGCGGACCAGTCTTTCGTCTTCAACGACGACGTGCAGGTGGCCAGCAGCCCGAACCTCGGCATCACGTTCGCGATGCCCCTCGGCGACTCCGGCATGAAGCTCGAGCTCATGGCCAATCGCCAATCCTCGGAGCTCGAGACCGAGAGTGGTCTCTTCGAGCCTGAAAATGAGGTGGCCGACATCGATGTCACCTATCTGCACGCGGGCCTGCAGTTCCCGTTCGCGCGCTCGCGCAACGCCACGCCGTACTTCGTGGTGAGCGGCGGCCTCGCGAATCTCAATCCGCAGGTCAGCGGCGTTTCCGACGAGAACCGCTTCTCCGCTTCCGCCGGCGTCGGCGTGAAGATCCCGGTCAGCGATGTGATGAGCGTGAAGCTCGAAGGGCGCGGCTACTACACCTCGCTCGAAGAAGAGAGCGACTGCTCGTTCTGCGATTACTTCTACAACCAGGATTTCTATCAGGGTGAAGTGAACTTCGGCGTCATGTTCAACTTCTGAGCGTTTATCGTGCTCGGGTGATTTTCCTGAGCCGCCTCATCGCCGCGTCGGTCTATGCCGGCGCGGCGTTTTTGTTCGGCATGCTCCTCGGCGAGCGCGGTGAGCTGGGCGTCGTGCAGCACGTGTTCCGCGTCGTGATCCCGCTCGCGACGATCGTGTTGACCATCGTTTCCCTCAACGCACGCATGCCCGTCCTCGCCACCGGAGCCGCCATGCTCCTCGGCGTCCTCCTCGGCCAGCAACACTTCGCTCGCGCCTGGAACGATTGCACGACGCGCGCCCCGCTCGTACGCGCTGCACTGATCGCGCATCACACGCAACACGGCGGCTACCCGTCGCGGCTCGAAGAGCTCCCGATCGACATCCCCTGCGCCACGACGTTCCGCAAAACGATCCTGCACTACCTGTCGAATGAGCGAGGGTTCCGGCTCTGGTATACGGATGACCGGGAGCAACGTGTGGCTACGGACCGGGCCGCGTTTCGATGATCCTATTTCTTCTTTGCGCCGTTTCGCGGAGCTGACATCGTCTTCGCAGTGATGTGACTGGGGATGCGTGGTCTCGACGGCGCCACACGATTCGTTCTCGCGGCAACGGCACTTCGCGGAAGAGAGACTGCAGAAAACTTGACGCGTCGACGGACGAAGGGATGCGCAAGGTGAGCTGATTAGAAAGCTCACCGTAAAACAAGACGAAGTGGTCACCGGTGTCGAGCTTGATGAGTGCGGCTTTCGATGGCTCCGCCACTTCTTCCGGGTCGGTGATGTGTTGAAACGGAACCGGGAACCAATTCGAAAGTTCAGCTTCCGAAATGGCTGCCGCCAGAACGGGATACGCGTGCGTTTTCAGCTCGTCCGGCTTTGCAGCTCGCATGATGAGTCATCCGCCACTACGCTTCAGGTAATAACGACGCTGATCGCAACCAACTCGCCCGGCTCGATGGCGATGACTCCAGGCTGTCCTTCGCTCCATTCCGGCCATTCTGGCGTCGACCACGGATCCGGTGCGACTTCGGTATAGAACTCCACGCCGATCGCGTCAAATGGTAATGGACCCTCCCATGCCTTCACGGCAGGAATCAGTCCAGCGAAAAAGTTCCGGCGAGGTCGCCCCCACAGCGCGCCGGAAGAACAACTCTTCTCCACGTCGTCGGGTCGCGGCTCACATCGGCGGTGGAAGGGGCCATATCGCGCGGGCGATGAGCTCGTGACCCCGAAGCACTCACTGCCATCTGAAAATCTTCAGCCCGATCACCGAAGTCACCACCGCCCACGCCAGCAGGATCGCCAGTTGCGGTGCCACGTGCGTCAATCCATAGCCGTCGTTCATGACGGCGCGGAGTGCGTCGTTCAGCGCGGTCAGCGGCAGCGCGCGAATGAGCGGTTTCACCGCATCAGGGAAACGCTCGTACGAAAAGAAAACGCCGGAACAGATCCACATCGGCATCATCACCACGTTCATCAAGCCGCTGATCGCTTCGATCGTACGCACGCGTGAGGCGAGCAGCACTCCGATCCCCGCGAAACTCGCGCCGCCGATAAGGCAGGTCACCGCGAACGCGAGCATCGAGCCGCGGACCGTGACGTCGAACACCAGCCATCCGAATACCGCCACGATCGTCACCTCCGCGATGAGGAACACGAGCCGCGACAGGAATTGCGAGAAGAGGTAGTGGCGCTTGCGCATCGGCGTGGCGATGAAGCGTTTGAGCAGTTTGCGCAAGCGCGAGTTCACCACTGAAAACGCGATGCTCCACATGCCGGTGCTCATGAGGTTCATGCCGAGAAGACCGGGGACGAGGAAGTCGATGTAGCGCGAGCCCTGCTCGGACACGTGCTGCACCGGCGCCTGAAACACGTCGCGACGCCCCGCGCTCACCTGCAGCGCATTGTCCACTTCCACGCGCGCGGTCCGCGCCTCGGGGCGCGTCGGATCGAGTCGATACACCGGCCGCGCATCGGCACTCACGAGCAGCGAGATCTTGCCGCGCCGCAACTCCTCGCGCCCTTCCTGCTCCTCATAAATGCGCGGCTGCAGCGACGGCGATTTCCGCAACGCGGCCAGCCGCTGTTGCGCGTGCGGGCCCTGCGCGACGCCGATCGGAATGCGATCGGGCGGTTTCTCGCGGAACGCGAATCCGAGCGCGAGCGTCAGCAGGAGCGGGAACGCGAAGACCCAGAACGCGACGTCGGGCTCGCGGCCGAACTCCTTCAGCCGCACGATCGTCATTTCGACGAGCTGATGATAGGTGGGACGGTCGCGCCGCTCTGGCAAGCGCTCAGACATCGCGCAGCTCCCTTCCCGTCAGCGCGACGAAGAGATCCTCGAGCGTGGCCGCGTGCGTCGAGAGCGTCTCGAGCTTCGCACCGCGCGTCTCGACGATCGACAGCAACTGCGGCACCGAATGCGCGAGCGAGTCGACGCGCAACTGCCAGCGGTCGCCGCGCAACGTCGCGCCGTGAAATCCGGAGAGCGTCGCAAACGCACTCTCCTCGAGCGCGGGCATGCTCACGAACTCGATGATATGCGGCGCGTCGAGCTTCGCGATCAACTGTTGCGGCGTTCCGAGCGCGATGCGCTTGCCGTGATCGATGATGGCGATGCGATCGCACAGCCGCTCCGCTTCTTCCATGTAATGCGTCGTGAGCAGCACCGTTCCGCCGCGCTTGCGATAGCCCTGCACCACGTCCCATAACTGCAGGCGCGACTGCGGATCGAGTCCGGTCGTCGGCTCGTCGAGAAACAACACGTCCGGCTCACCGACCAGAGCGCACGCCACCGCGAGTCGTTGCTTCTGGCCTCCGGAGAGATTCACGACGCGCGCGTTGCGTTTCTCATCGAGCGAGAGGCTGCGCAGCAGATCGTCGGGATGCGGACCATTCGCGTAAAACGAGCGAAAGAGCCGCAGGGTCTCGTACACCGTCAGCTTTTCCGCGAGCTGCGTTTCCTGCAGCGACACGCCGATGCGCTCGCGCAGTTCGAGCTCGTGGTCGCGCCAGTTCATGCCGAGGATACGGACTTCGCCGCTGGTGGGCTGGTTGATGCCTTCGAGGATTTCAATGGTCGTGGTCTTGCCCGCGCCGTTCGGGCCGAGGAGGCCGAAGCACTCGCCGGGAAGCACGTCGAGATCGATCCCGTCGACGGCTTTGACGTCCGGGTAATGCTTGCGCAAGTCGATGCAACTGATGACGGGGTTCGCGTTCACGGACGGAGAAGATAGTCTGTGCCGGTGGAAGTCTCAAAGTGGACCGCGGATGATCTCCGCATCGCGAATCGCGCGACGTCGGTGAACCGCGCCGATCTGTTGCAAGCCGCCGGACGCTACCCGCCCCCTCCCGGCGCCTCCGACATCCTCGGCCTCGAGTGCGCCGGCGTCGTCACCGAGGTCGGCGCAAACGTGCGCGGCTGGGCGGTGGGCGATCGCGCCATGGCGCTGCTCGCGGGCGGGGGTTACGCGCAGGAAGTGATCGTGCACGCGGGCTCCGCGATGCACGTGCCGGATACGCTGACCGATGAAGAAGCGGCGGCGCTGCCGGAAGTGTTTCTCACCGCATTCCTCAACCTGTTTCTGCTCGCGCAGATTCGCGAAGGCGAGTCGGCGCTCATTCACGGCGGCGGCAGCGGCGTCGGCACCGCAGCGACGACATTATGCAAGCTCGCGGGCGTGCGCGTGCTCGTCACAGCGGGCTCGCCCGAAAAGTGCGCGCGATGTCTCGAACACGGCGCCGACGTCTGCATCGACTATCGCAACGAAGATTTCGTCGAGCAAGCGCGCAACGTGAACGTGATCCTCGATCACATCGGCGCGCGTTATCTGTCCCGCGATCTCGAAGCGATCGCGGTCGGCGGACGCATCGTGATCATCGGCTCGATGGGCGGTCAGCGCACCGCGGAGATCGACGTCGCGCAACTGCTCATGAAACGCGTGCAGGTTGTCGGCTCGACTTTGCGCGCGCGCCCGGTGGAAGAGAAAGCCACGATCGTAAAAGCGTTCCTCGACCGCTTCGGCACCGATCTCGACGCGGGTCGCATCCGTCCGGTGATCCACACGGTGATGCCGCTCGCGCAATGGAAGGAAGCGCACCGATTGATGGAGTCGAGCAATCACTTCGGCAAGATCGTGCTGCGCGTAGGGTGACGACGGGAGGCCTGCCGTCGCTACTTACGCGCAGCGCGGCGCTTTTGCGGAGGGGCTTGCGGGACGTAGGGCGTCGCGGCTACCGCGGCGGCGACGTCGAGGCGCGGGAACACGAGACCGTTACGCGCGTCGAGCGTCGGGCGGCCTGTGTTCTTCAGGATCGCTTCTGCCTGCTCGGCGGTGAGCTTGCCGGCGCTCACCTGCTGCATGAGTGCGAGCGCGCCGGCGACATGCGGAGCGGCCATCGACGTTCCGTACATCGTCGCGAATGCCGCGCCGCGTCCCGTCGACGTGATGAACGCGCCCGGCGCGACGAGATCGATTGCGGTGCTGCTGTTCGTGAAGCAGGCCACTGCGTCGCGCTCGCTCGGCCACGCGACATCGCATGTGGGCGCCTGCTCGCCGGTGGAGTCGTACGTGGCGCCGACGCCGATCACATCGCGCATGCATGCGGGGATGGTCGTGGCGGCGAGATAACTCTGGTTGCCGCTCGAAGCGGTGATGAGCACGCCGCGGCGGCGCAGCTCGGTGACGACGGTTTGCATGCCGATGGCGATCGCGGCCGAGTCGCAATCGTCCGGCGCGAACGGCTGCCACGAGCCGAAGCTCATGTTGATCACTTTGACGTCGGGCCGCTCGCGCGCGATCCATTCGAGCGCGCGGTAAACCTGCGTGAAACTGCGGAAGCCGCGGTTGTGATCGAGCACTTTGACGGCGAGGATGCGCGCGCCCGGCGCGATGCCGCGCGGTGCATTGGCGCCGTTGCCGGCGACGATGCCGGCGACGTGCGTGCCGTGGCCGTTGTCGTCCTGCGCTGCGTCGCCGTGGACCTGCGACGCTTCCCCGTTCGGACAGCAGCCGGTGCCGTCGAGGTTGTCGCAGAAACAGCGTTGCCCGACGATGCGTCCGGCGAAGTCGCGGCTGTTCACGTCGATGCCGCTGTCGAGAATCGCGACGGTCACGCCGCGGCCGTCGAAGCCGCGTGCGTGGACGGCATCGGCGCCGACGAGCGGTACGCTCTCGAGCAGCGCGCCTTCTCCGCCGCGATCGATGGAGATCGCGCGCACGCGCGGATCGAGCTCGAGCAGTTCGAGCTCGTTGCGATCGAGCTCCGCGGCGAACGCGGCGCTGGTCCCCCAGGGCTCGACGCGCGTTGCGGTTTCAAGCGACTGCACGACATCCGCGCGCAGCGACAGCATCGCCTGATGCCGGGTCTCGGGCAGACCGACCGCAACGATCACGCGGACTCGTTCAGCTCGGAGCGGAAGCGCTGCGGCGATGAGGATCGCCAACGACATTCGGAACACGGGACGCGCATAATAACTTATCTTCACGGTCAATCGAAAAGCGAGCTTTGTGCCGTACGCCGCCGGAAGAACTCCGTCGTCAGCTCGCGCTCCTCTTCGTTGAGGCCGAGCTTCCTGCACGTCACCTCGAACAGCGCCTTGATCTGCTCCGCGAAGATGCCCGTGCCGCGGCCGCGCTGGCCCCACTGCGCGTCGTACAACTTCCCGCCGCGCAGCGCGCGCATGCGGTTCAGCACCTTGTCTTTGCGGTCGGGGTAATGCTCTTCCAGCCACTTCTCGAACAACGGCGCGACCGCCCACGGCAGGCGCAGCACGACGAAGCCTGCCCACTTCGCGCCCGCGTCGCGCGCGGCCGCCAGGATCGACGGCATCTCGTGATCGGTGAGTCCGGGGATCGTCGGCGCAACGTTCACCGTCACGGGAATCCCCGCGGCTGACAACCTGGAAATCGCTTCGAGCCGCAAATCGGGCGAGGACGTACGCGGTTCCATGATCCGGCCGAGCGCCGGATCGAGCGTCGTCACCGAGACCGTGACCCACGCCGCGTTGTAGTGCGCAAGCTCGGACAGCAGATCGATGTCGCGCGTGACCAGATGATTCTTCGTGATGATCGCCACGGGATTGCGGAACTCGGCGAGCACCTCGAGCACGCCGCGCGTGATGCGGAGCTTGCGCTCGATCGGCTGATAGGGATCGGTCACGCCGCTCATCACCAGCAGCTCCGGCTCCCACTTTTTCGAGTTGAGCTCCTCGCGCAGCAACGCCGGTGCGTCTTCCTTGACCAGGATCTTCGTCTCGAAGTCGAGGCCGGCGGAGAAGCCGAGGTATTCGTGGGTGGGGCGCGCGAAACAGTAGATGCAGCCGTGCTCGCAGCCGCGATATGGGTTGATGCTCGCATCGAAGCCGACGTCCGGGCTGTCGTTGCGGGCGATGATCGTGCGCGTCGGATCGCGGAGATAGATCGTGTTCGGCGACTCGTCGTCGAGCGGTGCTTCCTCGTCCCGGACGTATTCGATCGTCTCGAAACGATTCTGCGGATTCCAAGTGGCGCCGCGGCCCTTCATTCGTGTGGTGAGAATAGCGAGCGTGGGCGGTTCTATGCCGCGTAGATCTGGAGCGACGGGCTCTCAGCCGTCGAAACCGGGCGGGCTAAGAGCCCGCCGCTCCAGACTAAATCTCCCGCATCCGCCTCAACTGCGGCGCTCGCCACGCGGTGATCGCTACGACCAGTAGCGTCATGCATCCTCCGAACAGGACCGACGGCACCACGCCCATTAGCCGTGCCGCGACGCCCGACTCGAACGCGCCGATCTCGTTCGAGGAGCCGATGAAGATCTGATTCACCGCGGCCACGCGGCCGAGGAGGTGTTCGGGCGTGCGCGTCTGGAGGAGCGTGGAGCGGATGACGACGCTCACGTTGTCGAATACGCCGCTCGCGAACAACAAGCCGAGCGACAGCCAGAACTCGCGCGACAGTGCGAACAGGATCATGCACACGCCGAAGCCCGCCACCGATGCGAACAACGCCGGTCCTGCGCGTTTCATCGGCGGGCGATGCGCGATCACGAGGCCCGTCACGATCGATCCGGCCGCCGGCGCCGCGCGCAGCACGCCCAGCCCTTCCGGCCCAACCTCGAGCAACTTCGCGAAGGCGGGTAGCAACGCCACGGCGCCGCCGAATAGCACCGCGAACAAGTCCAGGGTCATGGCGCCGAGGAGCATCGGCTCGTTCCAGACGAATCGAACGCCGCTGCGGAGGCTTTCCATGAGCGGCACTTCTTCCTCCGGCGGCGCGGGGCGCCCGCGGTGCGAGACGGCGAGCATCGCCGCGAACGAAAACGACATCGCGATGATGACCGCGATGTACGCGGCCGCCGGCCCGCGGAATCCATACAGCAATCCGCCGATCGCAGGCCCGACCACCGCCGCGATGTGCCACACCGACGTTCGCCACGCGACGGCGTTCGGATAAAGGTCGCGCGGCACGACCGCCGCCGACAACGCGAAGACCGCCGGCCGCGAGAAGCTCCGCGCCGTTGCGCTCAACGCGATGACGAGATACACCGGCCACACGCGATCGGCACGAATCGCGTCCGGCGTCACCGTCAACAGCAGCAACACGACCGCCGAAAGGATCACGCCGAACGTTCCCGCGAGCGCGATGGTGCGGCGCTCCGCGCGATCCGCCACATGCCCCGCATACAACGCCACGGCGATGAACGGCAACGCCTCGGCGAGTCCGATCAGGCCCAGCGTCAGCGGATCGCGCGTGAGCTGGAACACCTGCCATCCCACCACGACGATCTGCGCCTCGCGCGCAATGGTCAGCGTCGCATTCGCCGCCAGGAGCTTTCGAAAGTCGGAGATTTTCAGCGAGGCATACGGAGACAGCACGGCGGCGGAGTGTAATCGTTTATGCTGCGCGCCGATCCGTATGCAGCGTGAGGAAAAGTCGGAGAGAAGCCGGCGCGGCGTGCTCGATGCAGCGCTGTACCTCTTTTCCCATCAGGGATATCGCGCCACCACCATGCGCGAGATCGCGGAGCGGGCGAAGGTCTCCACCGGCAACGTCTATCACCACTTCCCCGACAAGGACGCCATCTTCCGCGCACTGATCGACGAGTACCTCGAGATCACCGAGACCGATCGCTTCCCGTTCACGCGCGTGCTGCATCACTCCGCGCCGTTTCCCGACAACATCGAGGAGCTCGGCTTCGCGGCGCGCAACAGCGTGCGCCAGTTCCGCGATTACCTCGCGCTGTTCTACGTCGATGTGATCGAGTTCCGCGGCACGCACATCCAGTCGTTCTACACGGCCATCGCGAACCGCTACACGCGCTATTTCGATGAGCAGACGTCGATGGATGACATCCGCGCGCGGCTGCGTCCGAACGTGATGCCGGTCTCCGCGCTGCTGCTCACCGCGCGCATGTTCTTCAACTACTTCTCTCTCGAGATCCTCTTCGGCGTCCCGGAGCCGTTCGGAAAAAGCCCGAATGAAGTGGTGAAGGAACTGGCGGACATCATTCGCAACGGAGTCTGCGCGCGATAGTTCCTCCGTGTCTCTGTGGTGAAACGATTCAACCACAGAGGACACAGGGGACACAGAGAACTGATAACGTCGCGATCATGCGACTGGCACTGGCACTCACCCTACTCGCTACCACAGCACTCGCACAGAACGACGACACCTACACCGCGGAGATCCGCAAGCACACGACCGAAGCGCGGTTCATGACCGAGCTGGTCGACCATCTCCCCTCCTCCCCTACCGTTCCCACGCCGCTGAAGTTCCTCGGCTACATCGCCGGCGCGGAAGGGAAGCTGACCTACGCCGAAGACGTGTATCGCTACATGCGCGCGCTCGAAGCCGCATCGCCGCGCGTGAAAGTCTTCTCGGTCGGCACAACGGAAGAAGGACGCGAGTTCATCGTCGTCGCGATCGCACATGAAGAAACGATCGCAGGCCTCGACCGCTATCGCGACATCACTCGCCGGCTCGCTGATCCGCGCACGCTCCGCGACGACGAAGCGACGACGCTCATCGCGCAGGGCAAGCCGATGTATTACCTCACCGGCGCGATGCACTCGCCGGAGACGGCCAGCCCCGAGATGCTGATGGAGCTCGCGTACCGCCTCGCGGTCGAGGACACGCCGTTCATCCGCAACATCCGCGACAACGTCATCACGCTGATCACGCCCGTGCTCGAAGTCGACGGCCGCAACCGGCAGGTGGACCTCTGGCGCTACCGGGAGAAGAACTCGACGCTGCCGACGCCGCCGCTCGCGTACTGGGGCAAATACGTCGCGCACGACAACAATCGCGATCAGATCGGCATGGCGCTCGCGCTCAGCCGCAACGCGATGAAGGCGTACATGGACTTTACCCG
>Ga0196978_1000641_pt1 | contig 17276 bp, 12 predicted proteins | sample S3v_2013CmetaG_FD_155491 | JGI IMG/M metagenome (GOLD analysis project Ga0196978, IMG submission 155491) | Soil microbial communities from Anza Borrego desert, Southern California, United States - S3+v_20-13C | ecosystem: Environmental > Terrestrial > Soil > Desert | place: USA: California... | reverse complement strand
CGGGCCCGCTGACGGCGCGCCTGAGCCAGGCGTTCTTCGAGCTGGCACGCAGCACGGGCACACCGGTGCCCTACGCCAGCGCGGCGGCGTAAGCGCGAAGGTCGGGACGCAAAATCTCAGGCGCCGAACGCCCTCTTCGATGCCTGACGCCATTGCCACGCCGTGCTCATGAAATGCTCCGGAGTCGCTCAAGCTCGCTGGCGCCGTCTCGCCTAGAACCGTACCTGCCGGTGCCTCCCTTTTTGCGAGGCGCCTCAGCCAACGGAGCGCGACATGCCATCGAACCGCAGCATCGTTTCCTTCGCCCTGTGCCGCTTCCTGCTGCTTGCCGTCCTTTCTCCGACGACCCCTGCGGCGGCGGCCCTCCCCGTCGAGGTCGTCTGTCCCGAGCCGCATCTGGCCCTTGTCGGCACCGCCGGTGACGACAAGCTCAAGGCCGGCGGCGACGCGCGCTGCATCCTCGGCGACGAGGGCAACGACAAGGTCAAGGGCGGCAAACGGAGCGACATCCTCGATCCCGGCCCGGGCATCGACAAGGCCATCGGGGGCGGCGGCGACGACATCATCGTCGTGCGCGGCGCCTGCGAGGTCGGCGATCGCGAGGTCATCAAGGGCGGCCGCGGTACCGACACGCTGCGCAGCCCGCTGACCCTGAGCGAGCTCGAAGCGCTCGGCGTCAAGGTCCGCACCATCGAGATCTTCGAGCTGACCACCGTGGGCGGAGAAGGCGCCTGCGTCAGCACCGAAGAGGGCGCGCTTTGCACCTGCTGCGACAAGACCGGCTTCGACGCAGACACCGGGTGCAACGCCTGCGCCGATGGCTTCCTGCTGAGCAACCCGCGTAACGGCGACGGCGACTTCGACGACGGCCGCCTGCCCGAGCCTGCCTGCATCGAATTGCCTGCATGCGAGGACCTGGCATGCGGTACCCGCGGCACCTGCGAGGCGACGGCGCGCGGCGCGACCTGCGCCTGCGATCGCGGCTATGCCGGACCGTCGTGCGAGGCGTGCGCGCCGCACTACGAGCGCAGCGCCGATGGCCGCTGCGTGCTCGGCCTGGCGTGCGGCGAAGAGCTTTGCGGCGGACACGGCACGTGCGTGGCAACGCCCGACGACGTCATCTGCCAGTGCGACGACGGCTTCACGGCAGAAGACGACTGCGGCGGCGACGACCTTCTGATCAGCGGCCCGAGCAGCGTCGATGCCGGCGATGGACCTTTCACCTATCGCCTGCGCCGGCAGAACGGTGCGCACTGCACCGTTCCCTACCAGTGGGAGCTCGAAGGCGCGGGAACGCTGACGCCTTCCAGTGCCGACCCCACCGGCTCCACCGCAACCTACCGCCCGCCGACGACGACCGGCGGCCGCGTCGACGTCGTCACGATCCATGCCGAGTGCGGCAACAACGCCGCCCTCGATACCCGCTTCGACGTCAGCGTCGAGACGCCTCGGCCCGACGAGCCCACCGACAACGGCGGCGGCGACATCCAGGGTCTGTGCTCGGAGGCGCTCGAAGGCATCGACGAGGCGATGCTCGAGTGGCTCGACCAGCAGGACATCGAAGGCGGCACCATCGCCGTCACCTATCAGGAAAAAGTGGTCTGCCTGCGTGCCTACGGCCGCGCCTCTTTCAACGCGGCCAACGGCGTCGAGCGCGACATGCGCACCTGCACGCCGATGCGCGTTGCCAGCGTCAGCAAGCCGTTCACGCGCGCCGCACTGCGCGGCAACCTGTTCGGCACCATCATCCCGGCCCAGCTCGGCGGCGGCACGCTCGGCGAGAACATGCCGATCCTTCCGATCCTGTCCCCGACCATGGGGCTTGGCCCGCTCGGTCAGGTGCAGTGGCAGGCGCCGGCAGCGCTCTACGGCGCCAGTCATCCCGTCAACCTCGGCCTCGGCATCCCGTGCAACTCGGGCGACGGGCTGATCAATCCCTACTGGTCGCAGGTCACCGTCAACAACATGCTGGCCCACACCGCCGGCTTCGCACCCAACCAGAATTACGCGTTCTCTCCGACCACCGGCGGCTGCACCGGCAACATGGGCGAGGTCTGCGGGACCTTCGGCGGCGTCAACGATCCGACGGTGTCGACTTCGCCGCAGATCACGATGGCCAACTCGCTGCAGCTCGACCACGGCCTGCTCGACATCGACGACATCGTCACCTGGATGGCCGGCGTCTGTCCCTACGACACACCGGCGGCGGGACGCTTCCGCTACTCGAACGTCGGCCTGACCGTCGCCGGCAAGGTGGTCGAGGCGATCTCGGGACAGGACTACGAGAGCTTCCTCGTCGACTTCCTAAAGGACGACGAGATCATCGACCTCAGCGGCTACGGCAACCCGGTCGTGTACCTGGGCCAGAGCAAGGGCGGCGGACCCAAGAGCTACGCGCTGCCCGACCACATGCCCGAAGCCGACTACTACACCTGGCGCGGCAACATGACCGACGTGACCGCGCCCGTTCTCGACGATACGACCTGGACCTATCCCGACAGCGTCCCGGCGGCGTATGGCGGCACCAACTTCGACATCATGGGCCCACATGGCGGCCTGGTCATGAACGCGCTGGCACTGGCACGTTTCGGCAGCGAGTACCTGATCAAGGACGGCACGCCGCGCGACGCCGACCGCGGCGGCGCGGGAAGCAACGTCTACTTTCCCACCGACACCGGCATAAGCCACGGCGGGCTGCTGTTCGGGACCTCGGCTCTTGCCTGGGAAGTGCCCACCACCGAGCCCGCCAACGCGACCAATCCCAACGGCGCCGGCTGTCTGATTCCGGACGACAAGACGGACGCCGACGATCCCAACGGCAACAACAACGGCCTGGACGCGCTCGACGTCGAGCCGTGCCCGCTGCCGCCCGGCATCCGCGTCTCGGTGATGTTCAACGGCGAGCAGCGCGCCGGCAGCGATCCTCTCTTCATCCGCGGCCGTCATGCGTGGGGGCTGCTCAGCCACATGCTGCGGCGCGCTCTCAGCCAGGCCGGCACGACCGCCGAGGATTGGGAGACGATCCAGCCCATCGAGGGCAAGGATCTTCGCCTGGGCTGCAGCTACTCCTGCACGCTGGAGCGCGGCTGCGCGCCCATCGACTGCGGTGACGGCTTCGTCGACCCGAACGAGCAGTGCGACGACGGCGACCTGGACGACGACGACGCGTGCAGGAACGACTGCCGCAAGCCCCTGGACGTGCCGGCGGGCTACGAGGACTGCGCAGGGGAGGACCCGGGCAACTGCCTGGGCGGTCCGTGCGCTCCGCGCCAGGAGAAGGGCCCGATCGACGACACCGATCGCCTCGATCCCTACAGCGCCGTGCATCCGGACGGCGACTTCTCGCCGGGCACGTACTGTCACGACTCTCACACGCAGCTGGCGCCGCCGTGGGACGAGGCGACGTGCGTTCGCACCACCGTTCTCGGCAAGGACTTCGGCGTCTGCCAGGAGTGCGGCGTGCAGACGATGATCGGCTGCACCTGCCCGGCGCCCAATGCCGAGGACGGCGGCTGCAACATCGACGGCGTCTCCACCGGCTTGTCGTGCGTCGGCGGCCGCTGCTGGGAATCACTGCCGCCGAGCTGGATGTGCACGGCCGATTGCGACGACGACATCTACGGCACCGGCGGCTTCTGTCATCACGACGATCCCAAGGGGGCGGTCTGCTATCACCTGTTCTGCGACGAGCCGGTGACGACCTACTGCGCCGAGACGTTCGGCCAGGTCTGCGACGTCGACGTCGACGGCTGCAACGACGATTCGTGCTGCGAGCCGGAGTGCCTGGACGAGCAGGACTGCGACGACAAGGGATACGAGGCCGGACACCTGTGCATCCAGGAGCGCTGCGTACTGCAGTGAGGACGCAGGGGGGAGCTTCGACGGTTGCCGACCGGATCGCGTGACGCGCCATGCGTCCGCTCCCGAGGCGACCGTCGGAGCATGCCCTGCGCACGACGAGGACTCGCGGCGATGAAACTGGACGGGACGCGCGGCGCCGACTCTCTGCTGCTGGCAACGGTGGCCGTCTCCGAGAGCGAGGCGGTCGCGAGGCTCGAACGCAGGCTTCGCCAAGCGGCGGTGGTCTTTCTGCGGACGCCGCAGGCCGGCGCGCGCGAAGCGGCGGCGCGGTGCCTGCAGGAACTGGCCGAGGAGAGCGGGGCCGAAGCGGCCTACGTCGCCACGACGCGGCCCAGAACCGGACGCATCGAGCAGGCGCTCGGCGCCGAACGCGGCGGGCTAGGCGTGCTGGGTGATCGCACGCTGCCCGCACTGGTTTCGGCGGCGGCAACGGCGGCGCGCACCAGCCTTCCCTTCGAGCATCCGGTCACCGATGGCGCGCGCGTCGCCGCCGATACCTTGCGCGAGCTCGACGCATGCGGAGTTCGCGCGCTGCGATGGGTCGTCCGGCCAGGACAGCGCGGAAGCCTGATCATCGTCGGCATGCACTGCCTGCGACGGGCGAGCTACTGGACGCCGAGGCGGCAGCATCTGCACGACGGCTTGGCCGAGATTCTCCTTGCCACGCTTCAGCGCACCAGGAGGGGTCAGGCGCCCGTTCCGAAAGCCGGAAACGGCGCCTGACCCGTTTTGTTTCCTGTGCACCGCCGCGCCTTGGCATGACGGCGCGCGCGTGGAAAACCAACCAAGCCTACGATGAAAAGTCTCTCGAACCATTTTCGCATTCGACGGGCACGGACGTTGCCGGCCCGGGCAGCGGGGGCTGCGGCGCTGGCGCTGCTGATGAGTGGCTGCGCGACCGGCCCGCGCGTGGCGACATTGGCCGCAGAGGAAGTCCATCCCCTCGAAGGCAAGCAGTGTTCCTGCGCCGCGTTTCGACAGGGTAAAGCCATGACCCTGCGCAACGTGGTCTTCACGACCGGCCCCTATGACGGTCCGGCGCGTATCCGCGTGGACGGTGAGACGGTGCAGCTGCGACGCAAGGGCGAGCCCGAGGGCCGCAACCCCACGCGCAACACCTACACCGGCGAGGGAGTGGTCGTGGTCAGCCTGGCAACCGAAGCGCCCTACGAGGCCTGCGCCGAATATCCCAAGCCGCCGACGCAGGGCTCCTGCTTCACCGGAAGCCTGACCGTTCGCCGCAACTCGGCCCACACGACCATCCCCGTCATCCAGATCTGCGGCTGCTGACGCCAGCACGGCGCCACACCGCGCGCGTCCGCCTCAAGCGGCGGGAGTGGGGGCCATCCTTCCGGCCAAGGTCGCCACGACGACAACGAGCTCGCTCGCCTCGGCCGGCTTGGACACGTGCATCTGGAAACCGGACATCAGCGCCATGCGCCGATCCTCGGAGCGCGCGAACGCCGTCAGCGCCACGGCGGGAGTGTCGCCACCCTCTTCGTGTGACAGCTTTCGCAGCCTGCGCACGAATCCGTATCCGTCTTCTTCCGGCATCCCGATGTCGCTGATGACGATGTCGGGGCGCGTCCGCCGCAGCATCGCCAGGCCTTCCTCTGCCGACGGCGCCGTGTCTGCTTCGGCGCCGGCCTTGCGAAGAATGCGCGCGACCAGCTCGCGCGCGTCGGGCTCGTCGTCGATGACGAGCACGTGCACGCCGGCCAAAGACGGCAGCTCTCCCGTGTAGACGGCTCCAGGCATCGCGGCCGACATCCCGTACGCCAACGGCTGCTGCTGCTTGACCACGCGCAGTGGCAACGAGACCACGAAGGAGCTGCCCTGATCGCGGCCGGCGCTGTGCACGCGCACCGTCCCGCCGTGGAGCTCGACCAGATGCCTGACGATCGAGAGTCCCAGCCCCAGCCCTCCGTGGCGGCGGGTGGTGCTCGAATCGGCCTGTCGGAAGCGGTCGAAGACGTGCGGCAGGAACTCGGGCGGGATGCCCTCGCCCGTGTCCACGACCGACAGCTCCAGATGCGAGTCGACGCGCTCCAGGAAGACCTGCACCCGTCCGCCGCGCGGCGTGAAGCGGATCGCGTTGGTCAGCAGGTTCCATACCACCTGCTGAAGCCGTGCTGCGTCGCCGGCGAAAGGCCCGGCATGAGGATCGAGAACGCTCTGCAGACGCACGCCTTTGGCATCGGCGGCAGGAGTGACGGCATCGACGGCTGCGCGGATCACCTCGCTGAGATCGATCTTGTCGATCTCCAGACGGATCTTGCCCGAGACGATGCGGCTCATGTCGAGCAGCTCCTCGATCAGCTGCACCTGCACGCGCGTGTTGCGCTCGATGACCTCCAGCCCCTGCTCGACCTCGGGCGTCTTGCCCTCGTGCTCGCGCAGGATCTGCGACCAGCCGAGGATCGACGTCAGCGGCGTGCGCAGCTCGTGCGAAAGCGTGGCCAGGAACTCGTCCTTCATGCGGCTGGCACGCTCGGCGTCGCTGCGGGCGGCGCGCTCGTTGGCCAGCAGCGTCTCGCGCTCCTTCGCGATGCGCTTCTGCAGCGTGATGTCGCGTGCGATCTTGGACGCGCCGATGATGATCCCGGTCGAATCGCGAATCGGGGAAACCGTGATGGACACGTCGATCAGACGGCCGTCCTTGGCACGGCGCAGCGTTTCGAAATGATCGATCCGTTCGTCGCGCCGCAGCCGCGCAAGGATCTCTTTTTCCTCATCGCCGCGGTCCAGAGGAACGATCTTGAGAATGGACTGCCCGATCATCTCCGCCGCGCTGTACCCGAAGAGCCGTTCGGCGCCGCGATTCCACGAGGTAATGATGCCGTCGAGGTTCTTGCCGACGATCGCGTCGTCGGAGGACTCGACGATGGCGGCCAGACGCGCGTGCGCGACCGAAAGCTCCCGGCGCGAATCCGCCTCGCTGCGCAATTCCACGTTGGCTCGCTGCAATTCGACGGTGCGCTCGTCGACGCGGCGTTCGAGCTGTTTTTGCGCATGACTCAACCGATCCTGCGCCACCACGCGGTCGGCCACCTCCCGGGCGAGCTCGGCATTGGCCAGGCGAAGCTCGTTCGGTGAGGGTATGGCGATGGCGCGTCGAATGATCGGAACCAGCAAAATGGCGATGCCGACGGAGGCGACTGCGGTGACGGCCTTGATCAGCCCGTCGAGCCTGTACATCGGATGCCACAGCGCAACGACGTCCATGACGTGGGTAGTGCCACCGGCGAGGATGAAGATCGCCACGCACGCGAAAATCCAGCTGAACTGCAGATCGGTGCGTTTGCGGACGAAGTACAGCAGCGTCAGCGGAATGCTGTAGTAGGCGAGCGCGATGAGCACGTCCGAGACCAGGTGCAGCCAGATGACGGTCGCCTCCTGGTCCATGCACACCGCGCGCGGCGTGTACTCGCGAAACAGATCGTCGAAGAACGTCACGAGCGGGCCGACGAATACCGAAAACCGAAGTCGCCCGCCAGTTTGTCGAGGAGCATCGACGCGGACGCACCTCACCTGCGCCCCGGCGTTTCCTGAGCGTTCGAGCTAGCCCGCTACGGATTCGATCTGCCGAGCCACCTTGACCAGCCCGGCATCACGCGCCTCCTTCCACGTCTGCTGCAGCATCGCCGCACCGCGCCGTGACTGCGCGCTCCTGCCGCGGCGCACCAGGACGCTGCCGAGCTCGGTGCGAGTGCGAATCAGTGGCAATCGCACACCCGCCTGTCGATGGATGCGCTCGGCCTGCTCCAGAAGGGCGATGCCCTCATCGACGTCGCCGGCCGTGGCCGCGAGCATTCCGAGCAGATGCTCGACGGCACCCAGGCACACTCCGGCCAGACCGACCACTACCCATTGGCCGGCATACGGCTCCAGGCGAGGCCTGAGCAGGCGCGCGGCTTCGGCGTTGCCGGTGTGAGCCGCAACCTCGGCCACGCCGTGCAGTGCCGCGAAATGGACGATGTGCGACTCGGGCGGCAGGCCTTCCTGAAAGCCGGCGTTCATGAGCTTGTCCAACATGGCAGCGGCCTCGTCGTGACGGTCGTCTTCGCACCACAGATGGCAGAGCAGCCAGTCCCACGAGATCTGGGTGACCTGCGCGGAGAACATGTGGATACCCGCTTCGATCTCGGCCAGGCGGCCCTGCTCCCGTCGCGTGTAATACAGCTGCGACCACAGCGTCATCGACGCGCTGGTCGGGTTGGCCCGATGCGACATCTCGTAGGCGCTCTTGGCGAGGAACTCCACGTCTTCCCAGGCACAGTCCAGGAGCGCTCGCATGGATCGGAAGCTGAGCGCGTTGGCGCGATAGGCCGGCAGTCGCGAAGCGGCAGCTTCGCGCTCGATCAGATCGATCTGACGGTCGGCTTCGGCGATTTCGCCCTTCTGAACGAGCGCCGGAATGTACCAGGTGCGGGCCGAGACGCGCGCGATCACGTCCTCGCCCTGCTCGGCCACGGCCACGTGCTCGCGGCCGAGCTCGAGACGCCGGGCCAGATAGCTCGGCCGCCACTGCGCCACCTGGCTTCCTGCCAGCACGCGCAGGAGCACGAAGCGGTCACCGCTGGCTCGCGCCAGTGCGAGCGCCTCGTCGGCCAGATCGTCACGCCGATCCGCCATTCCCGGCGAGCTGTACAGGGCCGCTGCCAGCGCGCTCAGCAATCTGGCCAGCAGCGCGGGATCGGCGTTTGCGCGGCGCAGGCCGCTGACGGCTTCTTCGAGCAGGGCGACCACCTCGCCGCCGGTTGCCGGATACATCGTGGCCAGCCGCAGCGCTGCACGGGCCAGATCGCGGGCGGAGCCGTTGCTGCGCGCGATGTCGACGGCATCGAAGATGGCCGCGCGCGACCGCTCGTCGTCGCCCGCGCGCACCGCTGCTCGCGCCAGGCCGAGCAGCAGCTCGAAACGTTTCGACGCATCGTAGCTGCCGCTATGCGCGATCTGGCAGGCCCGTTCGAAGTGTGCGGTCGCGTCCTCGTAGGCGAGCTGGCGCATGCACAGATTGGCCGCCTCGGTCTCGTACTGGATCGCCTTGGCGATATCGCCGAGGACGGCGGCCTCGTGGAAGTGATGAGCGAGCTCGCTGATACGATGCAGCTCGTCGCCGCCGCTGCGCTGCTCCAGCGCCCGTCCGGCACGCTGATGCAGTCCGGCGCGGCGCAGCCCGCCGATGTCGCGATAGAGCACCTCGTTGACGAGCGCATGCGCGAAGACGTAGCTGCCGGGCGCATCCGGCTTGGCATGCACGATGCCGGCGCGCTCGGCCTTCTCCAGCACGCCCAGCAGCTCCTGCGCCGGGAGGTCGCAGCAGCGCTCGAGCACGCCGTACTCGAACTCGCGACCCAGCACGGAGGCGACGGTCAGAACGCCATGTGCCCCATCGCCGAGCCGCTGCACGCGCGCGAGCAGCACGTCGTGCACCTCGCTGGGCACGCGCAGGCCGTCTGGTCCGGCAGGCCGCGCGACCTCGCGCGTCTCGGCCAGCTCACGCCAGAATTCTTCGACGAAGAACGGATTGCCGTCGGTGACTCGGCCGAACGACGACAGCAGCTCGGCATCAGGCTCGGAACCAGCCAGCTCGCGCACGAGCGCACCGACTTCGTCCTGCGACAGGCCGTGCAGTCGTACCCGCACCGAGCGGCGCGTGCGGTGCAGCCATGCCAGCAGCGACGACAGCGCACCCCCGGGCTCGACTTCGATGTGCCGGTAGGTGCCGAGCACCAGCAGCGGGGAATCGAGCAGCTCGCGCACGAGGTGGCTAAGCAGCAGGAGAGAAGAAGCGTCGGCCCAGTGCAGATCGTCGAGCACGACGACGGTGGAGCGCTCGCGCGCGATCGCACGAAGGAAGGTGACGATGCTGTCGAACAGGCGCAGCCGAACGTGCTCGACCTCGGTTTCCGAGAGCGCCGGGACCGCGTCCGGGTCTTCGCGATCGAGCAGAGCGGGCACGAGGCGCGCGATGTCGGCGCAGCCTTGACCCGCTGCTGCGCGCGCAGCTGCCACGCCGCGCTGCTCGACATAGGAGCGCACCACCTGAACCCAGGGCCAGAACGCGGGCGGAGATCCCTCGTAGCAGCGGCCGACCAGCACCGTGGAACCCGATGCCTCCGCTTCGGCGGCCAGCTCCGCCGACAGGCGCGTCTTGCCGACACCTGGATCGCCGAGCACGAAGACGGTGCGCGTCTGGGACTGGCGGCTCGTTTCCAGCTCGCCGCGCAGGGTATCGAGCTCGGCCGCGCGGCCGACGAAGCGTGCGGCTGCGGGCTGGAGCTGCACGCGGTTCCACGCCGAGCCCGCCCTCGTCGGATTCCCGGACTGCCGCAGCGCGGGCGTCGCGGGCGCGGCAGCAGCAGCCGGATCGCCGAGACACTCGGCGACGAAACGGTAGCCGCGGCCGTGCATGGTCCTGATGACCTGCTGGCTGGTCCCGTCGTCGCCGACCGCCTTGCGAATCGCCTTGATCGAAAAGCTCAGCGCCGACTCGCTGACCACCTCGTCGGGCCAGAGCTGGTCGAACAGCTCGTTCTTGGACACCACGCGGTCGCGGTTGCGCGCCAGATAGACCAGGACGTCGTAGGCTTTGGGCTGCAGGGAGACTGCCGCTCCGCCGACGCGAAGCTCGCGCGTGGGGACGTCGAGCACGCAATTCGCGAATCGAAGGCTCGCCGCCGACGTCGCAGTGCGATCCTGCTGCATCGCCGCGAGCTATAGCGACGCGAGTACCTGCGGGCAACCGGGCGGTCGCGCGCGTTTTCCCGGGAGAGTCGGGGTGATACACGCAGCCGCCATGAAGCTGGCCACGTTCACCCACCAAGGCAGTACGCGCATCGGCGTGGTGTCCGGAGAAGAGATCGTCGACCTGGCACGGGCCGCGCCTGCCCTGCCTCGCGACATGATCGACCTGCTCGAAGGCACCGGAGATCCGCTGGCGATGGCAGCGCGCGCCGCGGAGTCCTCCGCCGCGCGCATCGCGCTGGCGGAGGTCCATCTGGAAGCCCCGGTGCTGCGTCCGCGCAAGTTCCTCGCCATCGGCCTGAACTACGCCGATCACATCGCCGAGACCGAGCGCGAGAAGCCGGAGTTCCCGGTCTTCTTCAACAAGCAGGTGACCTGCGTCAACGGCCCCTTCGATGCGATCGTACGGCCGCGCGTCTCGCGTGCGCTCGATTACGAGGGAGAGCTCGGCTTCGTCATCGGACGGCGCTGTCGCCACGTGCCGCGCGACCGTGCGCACGAGGTGATCGCCGGTTTCCTCGCCGTCAACGACGTCACCATCCGCGACTGGCAGCGCAAGGCACCGACCATGACGCTGGGCAAATCCTTCGATACGCACGGGCCCATCGGTCCCTGGATCGTGACGTCCGACGAGATCGGCGATCCGCACGCGCTCGAGCTTCGCACTTTCGTCAACGGACAGGAGCGCCAGCACTCCAACACGCGCCATCTGATCTTCGACTGCTACGCGATGATCGAGACGCTCTCGACCGTCTTCACGCTCGAGCCGGGCGACATCGTCTCCACCGGAACGCCGAGCGGAGTGGGCTATCCGACCCGAAGCTGGCTGGTTCCGGGCGACGTGGTGCGCGTGGAGATCGAGCGCGTCGGTGCCATCGAGAACCGCGTGGTCGACGAGCCGGCGTGAGGCGCGGGCTGCAAGGGCCGGCGCTGGCGCCGGGGTTCGCGGCGAGCCCGGCGGCGACCGTCGCGAATTCAGTACCTGACCCCAAAACCGCGTTTTCAATACCTGACCCCGTGCCATGGCGGTGATCCGGCTGGAGACGGAGCGGCTGGTGCTGCGCGACATCGTGGCCGGCGATTTTGCGGGCATCCATCGCTATGCCAGCGACGAGCGCGTCACACGCTACCTTCGCTGGGGACCCAACGACGAGGCGGAGACGCGCGGCTTCATCGAGCGCACGCTGGCAGAGCAGAAGCTGCGACCGCGACCGACCTACCACGTGGTCGCCGTCGCCAAGGACGATGGCCGCATCATCGGCGGCTGCGGATTGATGCGTCGCCTCTCCCCGCAGGCACGCGCGTGCGAAGTCGGATATTGCTTCGCCGTCGACGAGTGGGGCCGCGGTTACGCCACCGAAGCGGTCGGCGCCATGGTCGACTTCGGATTTCGCACCCTCGGCATGCGCAGGATCTTCGCGCTGGTCGATCCGGGCAACCACGCTTCGGCCCGCGTGCTGGCTCATCTCGGCTTCGAGCCGGAGACGGATGCGGGGCGCCGCAATCGCTGGATCGTGCACGAGCCGTGTACGAACGCACAGGCTTTCGTCCTGCGGCGCCCCGGGGCATCCTGAGCGCTCGCATGTCATCCAGCAGCAGCGATGCCTCGGACGCACGAGGCAGGCCGAGAGGTCGGGCGTGGTTTCCCGTCATCGCCGTCTTCGGCGCCACCGTCGTTCCCTACCTGCTGGCCGAAGGTATCTACGCGCTGACCAGGGGCGGCCAGGCCGAAACGAGCCTCGCCTATTCGTTCTATGCGAGCCGGTTCGTGGCACGACGCCAGGTCGAGCCCGATCCGCGCGATCCTCTGACCGTCACCATCACCGACCTGTCGCAGATCGAGCCGGTGCTCGAGGCGATGCAGCAGAACAACGTCGGCGTCGGCAATTCCCCGTTCTCGGAGCTGAAGACGCCGCAGGCATCCATCAATGACGAGAGCGGCGAGTGTCGGCGCCAGAAGCCGAATCTTCGCAAGAAGGTCGGTTTCCTGCGCACCAACCTCTTCAACCCGTTCGACCAGATGACGTTCTTCTACGACGCGGACCGGACGCTGCCGCCGGAGCTCGAGGAGTTCTTCGCGCGCTACGCGTTCCGGACCGTCCTGCACACCACCAACGAGCATGGCGAGCGCGTCACGCTTCCGGCGGTCAGCTCGCCTTCCAAGGTGCTGATCGCGGGCGACAGCGTGGCCAACGGGATCATGCTCGAGGACGGCGAGACGCTGGCGTCCCAGCTGCAGGCGGCCGATCGCTCGCGACAGTACGTCAACCTGGGCATCTCGCGCGCCGCCGCCGACGACATCGCGTGCGCCATGGAGGAAGCAGCCGTGCGGTATCGCGGCAGCATCGAGCAGCTGCTGTACGTCGTGTGCGAGAACGACTTCGATCCCGAGGTCCGCAACGGCAAGCCGCAGGAGCTGGTGGCGTACCTGAGGTCCTTTGCCGAGCGCGAGAAGATCGCGCGCGTGACCGTCCTGTACATGCCCTACATCTACAACAGCGTGCCCGAGGTGACGCGCCTGCGCGGCCATCTCCAGTACGACTTCCCGACCTATCGCGAGGAGAAGCGCGAGCTGATCACGCACGCGCGCACGGCCGGCTTCGCCGTCTTCGACTACCTGGACGTCACCAACGAGGAGCGTGAGCGGGCGCAGTCGCAGTTCGCACCGCTTGCGCTGTACGTGGACCAGACCCACATGTCGCGCGACGGAGTCACGCGCATCGTGCCGCGGCTGTCGGCGCATCTCTCCGGCGCAGCGCCGGCGGTCACGACCCAATGAGCCTTCAGCACGACAGCGGCGCCATCCGTGCGAGCAGCGACCGTCCGAGCGATGCGCTCGGCATGAAGCCTGCGCGATGAACGAGCGCGGCCTCGGTCTGCACTGGAAGATCCTGATCGGCCTGATCGTCGGCGCGGTCCTCGGCGTCACCGGCAACGTCGTCCTGGGTGCCGGCGATGCGCGTCTGCTGTGGGTCGCCGACAACGTCGCGCAGCCCGCCGGACAGATCTTCCTGCGCCTGATCTTCATGGTGGTGCTGCCGCTGGTGTTCTCGGCGCTGGCGCTCGGCGTCGTCGAGATCGGCGATCTCTCCCGCCTGCGGCGGGTCGGGCTCGCCACTCTGGTGATGACGATGCTGCTCTCGGCAGCCTCGGTGGGAATCGGCCTGACGCTGGTCAACACGATCGAGCCCGGGAATCGGCTGTCCGAAGAGACGCGCCAGAGCCTGCGCGAGCGCTTCGCCACGGGCGATGCAACCGAGATGGCGATCGCCGCCACCCGTCAGGCCAAGTCGCTGCGCAACGTCCTGCTCGACCTGATCCCCAAGAACCCGCTGCAGGAGATGGTCGGGGCGCTCGACGGCAGCTCGCCAGGCGGCGGCATGCTGGCGGTGATGGTCTTCGCTCTGATGTTCGGCGTGGCCATCACGCTTGCGCCGGCGCGAACGGCGGCCCTGGTCGCCGTGCTCGAAGGCCTGTACGACGTTTCGATGGTCATCATCGCGATCGCGATGAAGCTGGCACCGATCGGCGTGGCGGGCCTGGTGTTCGCGCTGACCGCAACGCTCGGGCTGTCGATCCTGTCGACTCTCTTCGGTTACGTCGCCATCGTTCTGGCGGCGCTGCTGCTGCAGGCGAGCGTGGTCTACTCCGCCGCGCTTGCCGGCATTGCCCGCATGAGTCCGATCCGCTTCTATCGCCAAGCCTCCGATGCGCTCGTGACCGCGTTCGGCACCTCCTCCTCCAACGCCACCCTGCCCACCTCGCTTCGGGTCGCCGAGGAAAAGCTGCATCTCCATCGCGACATAAGCCGATTCGTTTTGACTGTTGGCTCAACAGCGAACCAGAACGGCACTGCCCTCTACGAAGGTGTCACCGTCCTGTTCCTGGCCCAGGTCTTCGGCGTCGAGCTCGGGCTGACGCAGCAGATTACCGTGGTGCTGATGTCGGTCCTTGCGGGAATCGGTACCGCGGGAGTGCCCGGCGGGTCGCTCCCTCTGGTCGCCATCGTGCTGATATCGGTGGGAATTCCCGCCGAAGGCATCGGCATCATCCTCGGTGTCGATAGATTGCTCGATATGTGCCGGACCACGCTCAACGTCGCCGGCGATCTGGTCATCGCAACGTGCGTCAGCCGGCGTAGCAGCCTTGCGCCCTCTTGAGGTAGTCGAGCATCCCAGTTGACCCGAGGCTCTTGCCGCGCCCGCAATCGCTCCCCCGCTACGAACATGAGCGTCATCAAGCATACGCCCGTCTTGCATGAAGTCGCATTCGCGGCGTACACATTGTTCATAGAGGGCGGCAACAGGGCGAGGGATGCGGTGGAGCCTCGGCGGCTGCCCGCGCAAGGATGAGCAGGTTCGCGCTGGCCGGCACGACGGACCTGCTCCTACGTTGTTCTGAAGGCGTGGACCGAGGAATGCAGACCAGCCCAAGCCCAACCTCTTCGTGTTTCCGCGACCGCGACGATGTCCTGCAGGATCGCGAGCTCCTCGAAGCCATCGTGTCGTCCTGCGACGACGCGATCTTCTCGGTCTCCGAGGACGCCGTCATCACCAGCTGGAATCCGGCGGCGGAGCGCCTCTACGGCTACACGAGCCACGAGATCCTCGGTGCGTCTCCCGAGATCCTGGCGCCGCCCGACCTCATCGCCGAGGTGGCCAGTTTCGTCGCGCGCACGCTCGGCGGGGAGAGCATCGTCGACGTCGAGACGCGCAGGCGCTCCAAGGACGGACGTCTGCTCGACATCTCGGTGACGAATTCGCCGCTTCGCGACGCGCACGGGCGCATCTGCGGAGTCTGCGCGGTGCATCGCGACATCGGCGAACGCAAGCGCGCGCAGCGCCGGATGGAAGAGCTCGCAGCCGACCTGGAGCGGCGCGTCGACCACCACAGCTCCGAGCTCGCGCTGGCCAACCGCGACCTGCGCGAGTACGCCTACACCATCGCGCACGACATCCGCACGCCGCTGCGGGCCATCGCCGGGTTCGCTGCGGTCCTGGCCGATAGTCACGGCCACAACCTGGACGAGGAAGGCCGCCGCGTTCTCGACGTCATCCAGCGCAACACCGAGGAGGTCGGGAGGCTGATCGATTCGTTCGTCTCGCTGACGCGGCACGGCGAGGCCGAGCCGACGCGCACCGACGTGGACATGCGACAGCTCGTCGCCGGCTGCGTGGCCGAGCTCGCTGCGGAGCGCCAGGGGCGCGACGTGCGCATCGACATCGGCGATGTTCCGCCGTGCGTGGGCGATCCGGTGATGCTGCGTCAGGTCTGGATGGCCCTTCTCTCCAATGCGCAGAAGTTCACCGCTTCGCGCGAGCACGCCAGCATCGAGATCGGAAGCGAGCGCGTCGATGGCCGGGCCGTCTACTTCGTCCGAGACGACGGTGTCGGCTTCGACATGGCCAACGCCGAGCGCGTGTTCGGTCTCTTTCAGCGCGCGCATCGCTCGGACGAGTACGAGGGCATGGGCGTCGGTCTGGCCGTGGCCCTGCGCATCATCGAGCGGCACGGCGGCCGCATCTGGGCGCAGTCGAAACCCGGTGCCGGAACCACCGTGCGTTTCCACGTGGGTCAGGCATGAGCCCCGAAGAAGGCTTCGAGGGCCCGGCCGAGATCCTTCTGGTCGAGGACAACCCCGCCGACGTGGAGCTGACGCTGCGCGCGTTCCGCAAGAACGGCCTCAACGCGCGCATCAAGGTCGTCACCGACGGGCTGGAAGCCGTCCAGTATCTGTTCGGCGAGGGCCGCTTCAAAGGGAGGAATGTCGAGGAGTCTCCCAAGCTGGTGCTGCTGGACCTGAAGCTCCCGGTTCTGGACGGCGTCGAGGTCCTGCGGCGCATCCGCGGCGACGCGCGCACGCACAACGTTCCGGTGGTGGCTCTTACATCGTCCGTCCTGGATCGCGACGTGCTCGAGACCTACGAGCTCGGCGTCAACAGCTACATCGTCAAGCCTGTGGACTTCCAGCAGTTCAACGAGGCCGCGCGCGTGATCGGATCCTACTGGCTGCTGCTCAACAAGGCGCCGCCGGCGCGGACCGGATCCTGGCGGCCCTAGGCGCGGCACAGCACGCGCTCACGACCAGAATTCGTCGACCTCGTACAGGTTCCATACGAACTCGTGGATCTCGACGATCCTTCCATCCTGGATGCGCATGCGCAGGCAGGTAGGGTTGTCCAGCGTCTTGCCATTGCGCTCGCCATGGCCGCGAAACAGCGCCACCGCCCAGCGGTCGTTGGCCACCACGTCCTCGAGCTCGAGGTGAAAGCTGCCCGCTGTCAGCGACTTCACGTTCATGAGGAAGCCGAGTACAGCCTGGCGGCCCTCGTGGCGGCCGGCCAGCGCGCCGCGCTTGCCCGGGAACTCCCAGGCGGCATGCTCGGGAAGAGCGCGCTCGATGGTCTGCATATCCGCATCGCGAAAGGCCCGAAACAGGTCGCGTACCAGAGTGGCGTTGGGGTGCTCGCTCATGCTCGTTCCTCCATCGGACCGCTCTTTGGCACGCCACTACCGGCGGAGCCAGCGACGGTGAGCGTCGCGACTCATATCAGGCGCGGCCAGCCCTGCCGGCTCTGGACATGGCGAACCTGAAGCTGCGCTTCTCCGTTCTCGTCATGATCGTCGCCGTCGCGGTGCGTCTTCTTGCATGGCAGGAGGCGTCG
>Ga0196978_1000640_pt1 | contig 17287 bp, 13 predicted proteins | sample S3v_2013CmetaG_FD_155491 | JGI IMG/M metagenome (GOLD analysis project Ga0196978, IMG submission 155491) | Soil microbial communities from Anza Borrego desert, Southern California, United States - S3+v_20-13C | ecosystem: Environmental > Terrestrial > Soil > Desert | place: USA: California... | reverse complement strand
TCTGGTCTTCGCTCGAAGGCTCGATCCTCTTCTGGGGCCTCGTCCTCGGCGTGTACATCGCCGCTGCGACCTGGCTCACGCGCGCGTACGCCGAATATCAGCCGGACGCCATCGGCGTGTGGCTCAGTTGCGCCGCGTTCTTCAGCTTCCTCATCGCCGGTCCCGCCAATCCGTTTCTCACGGTCGCGAATCCGCCGGTCGATGGACCCGGTCCCAATCCGCTGCTGCAGAACCACGTGCTGATGGCGATCCATCCGCCGTTCCTCTACCTCGGCTACGTCGGCATGACCATCCCGTTCGGCCTCGCGTGCGCCGCGCTGATCAAAGGCCGTCTCGGCCACGGCGTGCTCAAACCGCTGCGCGAATCGCTGATGCTGCCGTGGATCTTTCAGACCATCGCCATCATGCTCGGCGGCTGGTGGGCCTACGAGGTCCTCGGCTGGGGCGGTTACTGGGCGTGGGATCCGGTCGAGAACGCGTCGCTGCTGCCGTGGCTGACCGCGACTGCGGCGCTGCACTCGATCATGGTGGTCGAGCGTCGCGGCATCCTGAAAGGCTGGACCATCACGCTGATCCAGTCGACGTTCCTGCTGGTCATCCTCGGAACCTTCATGACGCGCTCCGGCGTGTTCAACTCCGTCCACTCGTTCACGCAGAGCGCAATCGGCCCGACCATCCTCGGATTCCTGGGCGTGTCGCTGCTTTTCTCCATCGCACTGCTCGCATTTCGCATCGACAAGCTCGAAAGCGACGGACGCATCGAAGGCGCCGCCAGCCGCGAGGCGATGTTCCTCATCAACAACCTGCTCTTCGTGCTGCTGACGTTCACGGTGCTGATCGGCACTGTCTTCCCGCTGATCGTCGAAGCGTTGAACGGCAAGCAGATGAGCGTCGGACGGCCGTACTTCGACTCGATGGTCGTGCCGATCGGCGCGGTGTTGCTGTTCATCCTCGGCGTCGGCCCCGCGTTGCCGTGGGGCCGCGCCACCGGCGATGAAGTGAAAAAAGCGCTGCTGCCACCGATCGCGGGGGCGGTCCTCTTCGCGGTCATCGGCTTCATCGCAAACGTGCGCAGTCCATGGACGCTGATCACGCTCGCATTCGGCGGCTATGCCGCGTGGGTCACGCTCGGCCAGATGTTCCTGCCGGTGCTGCAGCGCATGAAGCGCGGCGAATCGGCGACGACGTCGTTCATCGACGCGAACCTGCGCCGCGGACGGCGGCGCTTCGCGTCATACATCGTGCACGCCGCCGTGGTGGTGACGTTCATCTGCATCGCGGTGAGCAGCTCGATGCGCCAAGTGACGGAGCTGCACTTCACGAAAGGTCAGACGTTGCAGGCATCCGGATTCAACGTCACGTTCCTCGGCGTCGAAGAACGGCACGAGCCGCATCGCACGTCGATCATCGGCAACTTCGACGTAACGCGCGACGGCAAACCGGTGGCGCGCCTCGCGCCGCGCATGAATCAGTATCAGATGATGCGCGAGCCGATCGGCACGCCCGACGTGCACACCACCGCCGGCGGCGATTTCTACATCGCGCTCAGCAACATCGATCCGGTGGCGCAAACCGCGAGCATCACCGTGTTCGCTACGCCGCTGGTGATGTGGATCTGGGTCGCGGTCATCCTCATGGGCGTCGGCGCGCTGTTCGGACTCGTGCCCGCGCGGCGCAGAGCTGTCGCGGCGACGGCGGCGGTCGATGAACAGCCGATCATCGCGGAGACCGCATGAACCGCACCGTCCTCCTCGTCGGCGTGATCATCGCCGCGGTGCTGCTCGGCGTCCTGTTCATGGGCCTCGGCAAGAATCCGAACGAGATCCGCTCGCCGCTGATCGGCAAACAGGCACCTGCGTTTGCGCTGCGCGAGGCCGGCACTGGCCGCACGGTCGATCTCGCGACGCTGAAAGGCTCGCCGGTGATCATCAACTTCTGGGCGACCTGGTGCGGTCCGTGTTGGGAAGAACATCCGGTGCTCGTGGCGAACGCGAAGATGCTGCCGAACGTGAAGTTTCTGGGCGTGGTGTTCCAGGACGAGGAATCGAAGATCCTGAGCTTCCTGCAGCAGCGCGGCTCGAGCTACCCGACTGTCGTCGATGACAAAGGGAAGACCGCGATCGCGTACGGCGTCGGCGGGGTGCCGGAGACATTCTTCCTCGACGCGAACGGTGTGATCCGCGCGAAATACAGCGGGCCGATGTCGAGCGACATCCTCCAGGAAAATCTTCAGAAGGCGCTGCGCTGATGGCGGCGATCGTCCTGCTGCTGATGCTGCAACTGAAAGTGCCGGACGCCGCGAACTTCGTCGGCGCACCGCAAGGGACTCCCATCACAGGCCAGCAGCTCACGCAACGCACGAATGAAGTGTCGGCGTTGCTGCGCTGCCCCGTGTGCCAGGGCATGGCCGTCGCGGATTCGCCCGCGGAGATGGCGGTGAACATGAAGGCGCAGGTGCACGAGCTCCTCGCGCGTGGCTATACCGAAGAACAGATCCTCAAATACTTCGAGCTGTCGTACGGACAGTTCGTGCTGCTGCGGCCGAAGTTCGAAGGGGTCAATCGCCTGGTGTGGCTGCTGCCACTCGGTGCACTCGTTCTCGGCGCCGGCATCGTGTTCTACAAACTGCGCAAGCTCGAGACTGCGCCCGCGCCGACCGCCACCGTTCCACCACCGACTGATGCCGATCTCGATCGAGTCCGCAAACTCGTGCGCTGGGGGAAATCATGAGCACCGACTGGGTCAGCGCCCTCGCTATCCTCGCCGCCGGGCTCGTGCTCGGCGCGCTGTTCGTCTACTTCAACAAACGCCGCAACGCACCGAAGCTCGGCAACGAGCGCGATCTCGAGCGCATCGATCTCGAAGCGAAACGCGATACGCTCGTACAGCAGTTGCGCGATTCCTCGCTCAGTGCTGAAGAACGCGCGCGACTCGAACTGGAAACCGCGGACACGCTGCGCAAACTAGACGCATACGCGCCATCTGGAGCGACGGGCTCTCAGCCCGTCGACCCTCCATCGCCGCTGGCAATGAACCCCACCATCAAAGGCTTCCTCTGGGGCGCCGGTTCCGTCGCCGCACTGGCGGCGCTCGCGTACTTCGTAATGCAGCAGGCCACGCCGCGGCAGGAAGGCGACGAGCTCACCGGCGGCTTCGCGCAATCGCAGCCGCCGCAGCAACAGACGCCCGCGCAGCAGCAGAACGATCCGATGATCCAGCAGTTGCGTTCCGCGATCCAGGCGCAGCCGAACAACCTCGAGCTGCGCAACGAGCTCGCGCAGGCGTACCTCGAGAACAATGACCTCATGGCCGTCTTTCAGGAGACGAAGTTCGTGCTCGCGCAGTCGCCCGAAGACAGCCGCGCGCTGACGTTGCAAGGGTTGGTGCGCATGGCCATGGGCGAGACCGGCGAGGCCACGCAGATGCTGCAGCGCGCCACGAGGAGCAATCCGAAGAATCTCGATAGCTGGGTCGCGCTGGCGTGGGTACATGCCCAGGCCGGCCGCAACGCCGACGCGCAGAAGATGATCGACGAAGCGGCACGGCAGGTGCCGCAGGAGAAGGTGCGCCTCGAAGGCGTATGGGCGCAGATGCAGCAGCAGCTCGCGCAGCGTGGCGCGCCGCAGCAGATGCCCGAGGGACATCCGCCGATCGCGCCGGACGAGACGCCGGTGCCGGCGGCAGCGGGGGGCGGCGTCCAGGTAACGCTCGACCTCGATCCCGCCGCGCGCACGCGCAGCGGCATCGTGTTCGTCATCGCCCGCAACGCCTCGGGCGGACCGCCGGTGGCCGTCAAGCGCGTCGTCGCCGGCGCGTTCCCGATCAACGTCGAGCTGACCTCCGCCGACTCGATGATGGGTCAGCAGCTCCCGGCGACGTTCCGCCTGGAGGCGCGCCTCGACGCGGATGGCGATCCGATGACCAAACCGCCGACCGATCCCGCGGCCATGCAGGACGGCGTCGCGCCCGGCGCAACGGTGCGGCTGTCGCTCAAGTAGCGATGGAGTGCGGCAGCGAAAGCTGCCGCTTTCGCAGTCAAAGCGGCAGCTTTGCTGCCGCACTCCATAGCGCACGAGCCCTTCTGCTACACTCCGCGCAGCCTCGGGGTGGCCATCACGGCCTGAGATCACACCCGCGGAACCTGATCCGGTTTGCACCGGCGTAGGGAAGGCGAAATGAAGACAACAGTCCTGGCGGTGTTTTTCCTCGTAACCACCTCTCTTTCAGCGCAGACCTTCACCGAAACGATGGAAGTCGCGGCCATTCGTGCCGATGACGACGTGCCTGTCACCAAAACCGACATTCCGCGCGAGGAAATCGAAAAGCGCTATCACGGGCAGGACGTGCCGCTGCTGATGCGCGACGCGCCGTCGATCAACGCGTATACGGAGTCCGGCGCGGGCGGGGCCGGCTATTCGTACATTTCACTGCGCGGCATCGGTGCGACGCGCATCAACTTCACGCTTGATGGAGTGCCGCTGGCCGACTCCGAGGACATGGGCACGTTCTTCGTCGATTTCCCCGATCTGGCGCGTTCGCTGGAGAGCATTCAGATTCAGCGCGGCGTGGGCACTTCGACGTTCGGCTCAGCATCATTCGGCGGCTCGGTGAATCTCGAAAGCGTCAATCTCACACAAGCCGCGAAAATCGACGTCACACTGGGGATGGGCTCATTCGGCAATGAGCAGGTTTCGGCCGCGTATCAGTCCGGCGCACTGCCCGGCGATTTCTCGTTCTATACGCGTCTGTCGTATCTCGAAAACGACGGATTCCGCGATAACGCCGCGACGCGCCAGCGCAATCTTTTCTTCAGCGGCGCAAAACAGTTCGGCGACGCACAACTGAAGCTCACCGGTTTCGCCGGCCATGAGAATCAGCAGCTTTCGTTCTATGCAACGGACGAGGACACCTTGCGCAATGACGTGCGCGCGAATCCGCTGCGTGAAGAGGAGCGGGATAGTTTCGGATATGACCTCGCGCAATTGCAGTACATCCGTGCGCTCGGCAGCAATTCGGACATGACTGCGTCCGTCTATTACCAGCGCGGCTACGGCTGGTACCGGCTGTTCGACCTCGGTACCAATGATCTCCGCCAATACGGCCTCGACGGCATGCTCCTCGGCACGATCCTCACGTATTCGCATCGCACCGGCGCGTTCACATGGAATTACGGCGCGCACGTGAATCGCTTCGAGCGCGATCACACGCGTGACGAGGTCGCGGCCGGCACGCGTGACTACGCGAATTACGGCATCAAGGGCGAAGCCAACGCGTTCGCAAAGGTGCAATACGACACCGGCCGCTGGAACCTGTACGGCGACGCGCAATTGCGGCATTCGACGTTCGATTATCACGGCGACGTCGACATCGACGGCGTGGATTGGACGTTCTTCAACCCGAAGGTCGGCGCGCGCTACGCATTGAGCGGCCGCTCCAGCGTCTACGCATCGGCCGGAGTGACCACGCGCGAACCGACGCGGAATGACCTGTTTCAAGGTGAAGACAACCCGTCCGTCGCGCATGATCTGACTGCAGTGCGCCCGGAGCGGGTCATCGACTTCGAAGCGGGTTGGAATTACCGCATGGCAACATTGGAGTTGCAGGCGAACGTCTATGCGATGGAGTTCCGCAACGAGATCGCCTCGACTGGCGAACTGTCGGAAATCGGCCTGCTTCTGCGCCGCAATGTGGATCGCAGCCATCGGCGCGGGATCGAGCTCGACGCGGCGTGGCAGGTTACGTCGCAATGGCGGTCCAGGACGACGGCGAGCTTCAGCCACAACCGCATCGACGAGTGGACGCAATTCTTCGATGTCTACGACGGTGCCGGCAATTACATCGAAGCCCGCCCCGTGCATTACGAGAATGTACAGCCGCTACTCACTCCGGCGGTGCTGCTGACGCAGACCGTCGATTACTCACCGAGCGCGCGTCTCAGCACGACCGCAACCGCGCGTTATGTCGGCCGCTCGTATCTCGACAACACCAACGATTCCGCGTTCGACGCGCCGGCGTTTTTCCTCATGGACGGCAGCGTCTCATACGCCCTCAGTTCGCGAACCCGTGTTACGTTGCAGCTCAATAATCTCCTCGGCGCCGATCGCGTCTACCCGAGCGGCTACAGCTACCGCTTTTATGCGGATGATGTGCAGACCGGCACCGCGTATTACTATCCGCAGGCAACGCGCAACGCCGTCGTGCTGCTGGATTTCGAGTTGTGACCATCAACTGGTTCGAGCTCACCGCCGCGATCATCACGCTGCTCAGCATCTGGCTGGGGACGCGGCAGAACATCTGGTACTACCCGACCGGCATCGTCGCGCTGGTGATGTACACCTGGATCTATTACCAGGCCAGGCTCTATGCCGAGTCCGTCCTGCAGATCGTCTGCCTCGGCTTGATGATCTACGGCTGGTACGAGTGGCTGCACGGCGGCGAGCACAAAGAGGAATTGCCGGTGTCGAAGACGCCCGGCTGGGCGTGGGTTGCGGGCATCATTGTGGGAATGGCCGGTTCCGCGATCGTGATCTGGGTGCAATTGAATTACACCGACAATCCCTCGCCCTACGTCGACTCGTCGCTGTTCGTCTGGAGTCTCGTCGCGCAATGGATGACCGCGCGCAAATGGCTCGAGAACTGGATCCTCTGGATCCTCGTCAATACCGTCTCCGTGCCATTGTACGTTACGCGCGAGCTGGGGATCACGGCCGCGCTCTACGTCGGCCTGTGGCTCCTCGCGATTCTCGGATACGTCAAATGGCGCCGCTCCCTCGCCGCATCTGCCTCATAGGCCCCGAGTCCACCGGCAAGAGCGAGCTCGGAGCGCGACTGGCGCGAGAGCTCGGCGCCGCATATGTGGCGGAGTTCGCGCGCGCATACGCTGAAGAACACGGCGTATTGACAGAGGCCGACGTTGTACCGATCGCACGCGGCCAGATGGCCAATGACGACGCCGCTCGCGATGCCGAACGCGTCGTGCTCGACACCGATCTGATCTCCACCGTCGTGTACGCGCGTCACTATTACGGCTCGTGTCCACCCTGGATCGAAACAGAAGCGCGAAACCGCCGCGCCGATCTCTATCTCCTGATGGACACGGACGTCGCGTGGCAGCCGGACCCCGCACGCGACGCCGGCGGCGACACACGCGAAGACCTGTTCGACGCTTTCCGCGCCGCGCTCGATGAATTCGAGACGCGCTGGACGATCGTCAGCGGCGTGGGGGAAGAGCGGTTGCGCGCGCTGCTCGAAGCTTGTTAGCGGTCTGCATTCGCGCTGCGGCGTTCGCCGTATAGACCCGCATGACGACACGAATCGCGCGATTGATCCTCGGAATGTTGCTGGCGTGCAGTGCAGCGGCTGAGACGCAACAACCCTCGGCCGGCAAACTCGTCGTGGAGCCGTATTCGTTCCGCACGTTCGACGGAAAGGAAGTGCCGGCGGAGCTCGGGAAATTGTGGGTGCGGGAGAACCGAAGCAGTTCGTCGGATCGCGTCATTCAACTCACGTTCGTGCGGCTCCCAGGCACCGCGGAGCGGCCCGGTGCGCCGATCGTGTTTCTCGCGGGCGGCCCCGGTGTGCCAGGCATCGGCATGGGACGCGTTCCCGTTTACTTCCGGCTTTTCCAACAGCTGCGTTCTGTCGCCGACGTCATCCTGCTCGATCAGCGTGGCCTGGGGATGTCGTCGCCCGCGCTCGATTGTCCGGCGACGCCGATTCCAGCCGACGTTTTCGCCAACTCCGCGAACTGGCTGAGCGTCGTCACCGCCAAATCGCGTTCCTGCGCGGAGGAGTGGCGCGCCAAAGGAGTGGACGTCGCCGCGTATACCAATGACGCCAGTGCTGATGACCTGAACGACCTGCGCCAGGCGCTCGGCGCGGAGCGCATCAGCCTGATCGGGCATTCGTACGGAACGCTGCTCGCGCAGGCAGCAGTACGCCGGCATGGCAAACACCTCGATCGCGTGGTATTTGCGGCCACCGAAGGTCCCGACAATCTCGTCGCGCTGCCGAGTGTGTGGGATGCGCTCATCCGGAAGCTCTCGTATTTCGCGAGCGAAGATCCTTCCGTCAACCAGCTCGTTCCGGACATGGAAGCACTCTTCCGGCGTGTCCTGGAGAAGCTCGATCGCAAACCACTCACCCTCACGATCACCGACCCGAGAAGTAAGACTCCGGTCGACATCACGGCCGGTCCGATCGGTCTGCAGTGGCTGCTGCGGCATGGCATGACCGACGGCAGAAACTACGCGCGACTCCCGGCATTGCTCTACACGATCGATCAGGGCGATCCCACGCTGCTGACGCGACTGATTACGCCGCTCTATTACGACATGCAGGGCAGATCGCCGATGGCGAACGCCGTCGATTGCTCGATCGGCTGGTCTACCGCGCGAATGGCCGCGGCAAACAAAGAAGCGACAGGCGCGTTGTTCAGCATCGTGAATCTGCAACGCACCGCCGAAATCTGCAAGGCGGTTGGCGTGAACCTCCACGATCCGTCGTCAAAGCCGCGCCTGTTCAGCCGCGTCCCCGCGCTGTTCGTGAGCGGCACGCTCGACGCCAACACGCCTCCGTTTCAGGCCGAGGAAGTGCGCTATGGCTTTCCGGACAGCACGCATCTGATCGTGGAGAACGGTGGCCACGAAACGCTGCCGAGCGCGGACGTGCAAGCGGTCGTGGTCGATTTCTTCAAGGGCGTGAACGTGCGCGGGCGCGAGGTGTCGTTCGCGCGGCCGGACTACATCACGGTCGAAGAAGCGAAGGCGCCGCCGCCGCAACGCCGTTGACGGATCAGCGCTTCTTCGCAGGCCGCGCAGCAATCGCCTTGACCGCGGCTTCGATCCGCCGCGCGCGTGTCTCCGGCTTCTTCGCATCTGTCACTGAGTCCGCGTATTCGCGCTGGTGCGAGTAACTCAGCTCGCGCCAGCGATCCCACGCGGGCGGCGCGGCGCGCAATGCCTTGGCGAGATCGGCGGGCGGCTTGATCTCGCGCGTTTCGGTGTCAACGTCGAGCCGCACGTCGAGCGTTTCGTTGCCCTCGAGCCCTGCCGCTTCCCGATTGCTCCTGCGCAGCGGAAGGAGCGCTTTGCCGCCCATGATCGCGATGGTGCTGCGATACGTGTAGCCGTTCAGCGTCACCTTCACCGGCACGCGCGCGCGGCCGAACACTTCCTTCGGATCGAACGGCAGCGGAATCGCGCAGAGGTTGCCTTCGCGAATGAGCGTGGTCTTGAACGTCTTCGAGCTCATGCGGACCATTCTGCCACGGGCATTCATCGTGAACTGAGGCGTTCGACGGATGACGAAGACCCAGGCCTTCACCGGCTTCGTGCGCGTTCGCGGCGCGCGCGAGCATAACCTCAAGAATGTCGATCTCGAGATTCCGCGCGACGCGCTGGTCGTGTTCACCGGCGTCTCCGGCTCCGGCAAATCGTCGCTTGCGTTCGGGACGTTGTTCGCCGAGGCGCAGCGGAGATATCTCGAATCGGTGGCGCCTTATGCGCGGCGGCTGTTCGATCAAATGGGCGTGCCGCAGGTCGATGAGATCGACGGACTGCCGCCCGCCGTCGCATTGCAGCAGCAGCGCGGCGGGACGAGCTCTCGATCATCCGTCGGCAGCGTTACCACGCTCTCGAACCTGTTGCGCATGCTCTACTCGCGCGCGGGCACGTATCCGCCGCGCCAGTCGGAACTGCATGCTGAAGACTTTTCGTCGAACACGCCGCAGGGCGCCTGTCCGCGATGCCACGGCGTCGGACGCGTGTTTGAGGTGACCGAGCAGTCGATGGTGCCGGATCATTCGCTCACCATTCGCGAGCGCGCCATCGCCGCGTGGCCGCCGGCGTGGCACGGGCAGAATCTGCGCGACATCTCCGTCACGCTCGGCTTCGACGTCGACAAGCCGTGGCGCGAGTTGCCGAAGAAAGACCGCGAGTGGCTGCTCTTCACGGACGAACAGCCGACCGTCCCGGTCTACGCCGGATACACGCCGGAGGAGACGCGGCGCGCGCTCAAGCGCAAAGAAGAGCCGAGCTATCAGGGCACCTTCACGAGTGCGAAACGTTACGTGCTCCATGCGTTCGCGACCACGCAAAGCGCCTCGATCCGCAAACGCGTCGCGCGCTACATGGTCGCGAGCGAATGCCCGGTGTGCCACGGCAAACGCCTGCGTCCCGAGGCGTTGTCGGTGAAGTTCTGCGCCATGGATATTGCGGAGATGTCGCGATTGCCGCTCAAGCGCGTCGGCGAAGTGCTGCGGCCGACCGCGAACGGCAAAGCAGCGGGATGGAAGGAGCTGCAGGAGGAGCATCCCGAGAAAGCGGTCGTCGCGCAGCGTATCGCCGCCGACCTCGCGGGCCGCATCGACGTCCTCCTCGACCTCGGCCTCGGCTATCTGTCGCTCGATCGCAGCACACCGACGCTATCTCCCGGTGAGTTGCAACGATTGCGATTGGCCACCCAGGTGCGCTCGAACCTCTTCGGCGTCGTATACGTGCTCGACGAACCGTCGGCCGGACTGCATCCGGCGGATACCGAGGCATTGCTGGTGGCGCTGGAGAGATTGAAGGAGTCGGGCAACTCGCTGTTCGTCGTCGAGCACGATCTCGACGTCATCCGTCACGCCGACTGGATCGTCGACGTCGGCCCCGCGGCGGGCGAGCAAGGCGGCCGCATTCTGTACAGCGGACCGCCGGCGGGGCTCGAGCAAATCAAGGCATCGCAAACGCGGCGGCATCTCTTCGCGCGCGAGACAAAGGCGGAACGTACGCCGCGTGAGCCGCGCGGATGGTTGCGGCTGGAAGGCGTCACGCGCAACAACCTGCACGAGCTCGACGCCGCGTTTCCGCTCGGCGTCTTCACGACGGTGACCGGCGTCTCCGGCTCCGGCAAATCGAGTCTCGTCAGCCAGGCGCTCGTCGAGCTGGTCGCCGAACACCTTGGCCATGAGATCGATGGAGAAGAAGAGGAAGAAGAGCTGCCGGTGACGATTGGCGGACGCATCGTCGACGGGATGGAGGAGATCCGGCGGCTCGTTCGCGTCGACCAGAAACCGATCGGACGCACGCCGCGCTCGAATCTGGCCACGTACACGGGTCTCTTCGATCACGTGCGCCGGCTCTTCGCCGAAACCAAAGCGGCGCGCGCGCGGCGTTATGACGCGGGACGTTTTTCGTTCAACGTCGCGAAAGGCCGTTGCGAGACGTGTGAGGGCGAAGGCTTCGTCTTCGTCGAACTGCTCTTTCTGCCGAGCGTGTACGCGCCGTGTCCGACGTGCCACGGCGCTCGGTACAACGCGAAGACGCTGGAGATCGAATATCGCGGCAAAAACATCGCGCAAGTCCTCGGCATGACCGTCGATGGCGCGTGGGAGTTCTTCGCGGACGAGCCACACATCCATCGATCGCTGGATGTGTTGCGGCAGGTCGGCCTTGGCTACCTGCGTCTCGGCCAGCCGGCCACGGAGCTGTCGGGCGGCGAAGCGCAACGCATCAAGCTCGCGACCGAGCTGCAGCGCATGCAACGCGGGAAGACGCTCTACATCCTCGACGAGCCGACCACCGGTCTGCATCCGTCCGATGTCGAGAAGCTCGTCGTGCAACTCGATGGACTCGTCGACGCGGGCAACACGGTCATCGTCGTGGAGCACGACATGAGCGTCGTCGCCGCGAGCGACTGGGTGATCGACATCGGCCCGGGCGCGGGTGAGGAAGGCGGCAAACTGGTCGCGTGCGGACCACCAGCCGAGGTAGCGAAGTCGAAGAAGAGTAGAACGGCTCCGTACCTCTATGGAGTGCGGCAGCGCTAGCTGCCGCTTTCGAACGCGGCGGCTTTGCCGCCGCACTCCAAACTAGGCAGCGCGAGTGAGCGTGAGCAGCAACAAACACCCATCCGCCGACGCCACCACATCCCCATGATGCGCGGTCGCATCCGCGTGGTGAAAGTCGCCCGTATCGAGACCGAGCGCGCCGATGCGGCAACTGCCGCGGATCACGTATGAATCTTCGCCGCCTTCGTGATCGTGCGCGGGCACGGTGGCGTGCGGATCGAGCTCGAGCAGGAACGTCATCCGCGCGCCTTCCTTCGAGAGCACCTTCATGCGCGCGCCGGGCGCGACCGTCTTCCACGTTCCTTCCTCGGCGCGCACGGTGCGGCTCTCGTGAGCGCCGGGGACATTGCGAATGGCGTCCATCACCTTCGCGCGCACGGCTGCCGGCGGGGCGACCGGATCGATCGCCTGCGCCGCGACGCGGTCGAGAAGGTTCAGGTCGTCGGTGGTCAGCTCGGTCATCGTTTGAGTCTACGTACCACGTCACCTGCCGGATTTGTCAGAAAAGGTGCAGGGTGCGAATGCATTCGACGGGCTGAGAGCCCGTCGCTCCAGATTGTACGCGGTGGCTGCCCGATCGGACGGGTGGACCTACACTCAGCCCATGAACTGGCTGATCAAGAACTTCCTGCGCGGCCTCGTGATCGTCGTGCCGATCGCGCTCACGATCTACCTCATCTATCAGGCATTTCTCAAGCTCGATCAACTCCTGCATGTCGAGACGCCCGGCCTCGGCCTGGCCATTCTCGTTGCCGCCATCATCGCCATCGGCGCGCTGGCCGGAAACTTCGTTGGGCGCCGCGTCTTTGCGCTGATGGAGAAGTTGTTCACGAAAGCGCCGATCGTGCGCATCGTGTACGCCGCGATCAGGGACCTGCTCGAAGCGTTCGTCGGCAACAAGCGCCGCTTCGATCGGCCGGTCACCATCACTGTCAGCGATGGCGTGAAGACGTTCGGCTTCATCACGCGCGACGATCTCGAGTCGCTCGGCATGCCGGGCGACGTGGCCGTGTATGTCCCGTTCTCTTACACATGGGATGGATGCCTGCTCGTCGTCGCGCGCGATCGCGTCACTGCACTCACCGCGGACAGCGCCAGTGTCATGGCTCTGGTCGTGTCCGGTGGCGTGTCGCGCGTCTGAACGTGGAAGGGTTGCGTGACATGCGATTTTGAATATGATGCCGCCCGTCGCGCACCCGCGGTGCCCGCGCGCTTCCGCAGCAGCACTTCGCAAATCTTCGACACGGACGGTAGCAGCCTGGAATGGCGCAGATTTTCCACCGCAGTGCCAATACGCTCTCGCGCGTCACGATCTTCGGCGCGATCTTCATCGCCGGCTTCGTGCTCTGGGTGATCGGCGGGATCGTTCGTTCGCCGTACTTCACGAACCAGGGCATCACGCGCGAGCAGGTCGTCCCGTTCAGCCATCAGCATCACGTCGCCGGGCTGGGCATCGACTGCCGTTACTGCCACACCACCGTCGAGACCTCGGGCTTCGCCGGCATCCCGCCGACTTCGACGTGCATGAATTGCCACGCCCAGATCTGGACGAACGCGGAAATGCTCGAGCCGGTCCGTGCCAGCTTCAAGACCGGCAAGCCGCTCGTGTGGAACCGCGTGCATCGCCTGCCGGACTTCGTTCACTTCAAACATGACATCCACGTGAACAAAGGCATCGGCTGCTCCACCTGCCACGGTCCCGTCGACCGCATGAACCTGATGTACCAGGCCTCGCCGCTGACGATGGAGTGGTGCCTGAACTGTCATCGCAATCCGGAGAAGTACATCCGGCCGCGGGAAGAAGTCTTCAACATGAACTACGTGCCGAAGAACCAGGCTACGCTCGGACCGGAGCTCGTGCGGCGCTACAGCGTCAGCAGCAAGACGCATTGCTCGGCGTGCCACTACTGACATGACTGATCGTAAGAATCTGAGCTTCACCGAATTTCGCGCGCGCATCGGCGACCTGCGCGGCAAGGAGTTCTGGCGCAGTCTCGAAGACCTGTCGCGCAGCGACGCCTTCGACGAGTTCTTCGCGCAGGAGTTCCCACAGCAGGCCGTGCCGCTCGAGAAGGGCGTCCACCGCCGCGATTTCCTGAAGCTGATGTCCGCCTCGGTGGCCATGGCCGGCCTCACCGCCTGCCGCCAGCCCGCCGACGCGATCGTTCCGTACGTCAATCAGCCGGAGAGCCTCATCCCCGGCAAGCCGCTCTTCTTCGCCACCGCGATGGCCCTCAACGGCGTCGCCACCGGCGTCCTCGTCGAGAGCCACATGAATCGCCCGACGAAGATCGAAGGCAATCCCGAACATCCGTCCAGCCTCGGCGCCAGCGACGCGTTCATGCAGGCCTCCGTGCTCGGCCTCTACGATCCCGATCGCTCGCAGGTCATCCGCAAGCTTGGCAACACCGCGACGTGGGGCGACTTCATCGCCGCGCTGCAGCCGCTGCTCACCGCGGCGAAGACCAACGGCGCCGGAATGCGCATCCTCACGCAGACCACGACCTCGCCGACGTTCGGCGCGCAGATGCAGGCGCTGCTCGCGCAGTACCCCGGCATGCGCTGGCATCAATGGGACGCGGTCAATCGCGACGGCGTGCGCGAAGGTGGACGTCTCGCATTCGGCCGCTACGTCAACACGCACTACGACTTCACCAAAGCGAACGTGGTCGTCTCCCTCGGCTCCGATTTCCTCGGCGAAGGTCCCGGCCACCTGCGCTACGCGCGCGACTTCATGTCGCGCCGCAAAGTGCGCTCGGTCGGCGTGACGCCGACGCAGTCGATCAACCGTCTCTACGCGATCGAAGCGTCGATGTCGAACACCGGCTCGGTCGCCGATCACCGCGTGATCGTCAAGCCCTCGCAGATGGAAGCGATCGCGCGTTCGATCCTCTCTGGAGCGACGGGCTCTCAGCCCGTCATCAATACGTTGATCAAGGATCTCCAGGCCAACCGCGGCGCGAGCGTCGTCATCGCCGGCGAAGAACAGCCCGCCGTCGTCCACGCCATCGCGCACGCGATCAACACGCAGCTTGGCAACATCGGCACGACGGTGCTCGTCACCGATCCGATCGAGCCCGCGCCCGTGAATCAGCTCGCATCGCTGATGGAGCTCGTGCGCGACATGAACAGCGGCGCGGTGCAAGCGCTGATCATCCTCGGCGGGAACCCCGTGTTCGACGCGCCGGCCGATCTGCAGTTCGCCAAGGCGCTCGACAAGGTTCCGTTCCGCGCCCATCACTCGCTCTACTACGACGAAACGTCGCTGCGCTGCCATTGGCATATCCCCGAGGCGCATTTTCTGGAGACGTGGGGAGATGCGCGGGGACATGACGGCACCGTGTCGATCGTGCAGCCGCTCATCGCGCCGCTCTACAACGGACGCTCGGCGCACGAGATCATCGGCGCCCTGATCGGCGGCCTCGATCAAACGCCGTATCAAACGGTGCGCGCGTACTGGCAGACGCAGGGCGCGACGGATGCCACATGGCGCAAGTGGCTGCACGACGGCCTCATCGCCAATAGCGCATTGCCCGCGATCTCCGTGGCTGCAAACGCGCCTGCACCGACAACCGAAAACCGAACACCGACAACCGGCATCGAGATCGAGCTCCGCCACGACCCGACCATCTACGACGGCCGCTTCGCGAACAACGGCTGGCTCCAGGAGCTCCCGAAACCGCAGACGAAGATCACCTGGGACAACGTGCTGATCGTCGGGCCGAACACGTCGGAGAAGATCGGCTATCCGTCCGAAGAGCGCGATCCGCTCGTGAATGAGAAGAAGACGCGTTTCGCGGACGTCGCCTATCGCGGCGTCACCATGCGCCTGCCGATCTGGGTCGTGCCGGGCTATGCGGAAGATGTTGCGACGATCTACTTCGGCTACGGCCGCGAGCGTAGCGGCAAGATCGGCACCGGCATCGGCTTCAACACCTATCCGCTGCGCTTCTCGAACGCGTTGCACGGCGGAGCCGGAGCCCGCATCACGATGTCGAACGATGCGCCAACGACGTATCCGGTTGCCTGTACGCAGGAGCATCAGTCCATCGATCCGAAAGTGGTCGGCGAGCGCGGTCTCATTCGCGCCGCCACATTCGAGGGCTACAAGAAGAACCCGAAGTTCGCGCAGGACCCGCATCACGGCAGCGATGTCTCCGGCCACGGCGACGAGTCGATGTACCCGAACTGGGATTACAGCGACAAGCATGCGTGGGCGATGGTCATCGACACGAGCATTTGTACCGGCTGCAACGGCTGTGTCATCGCCTGTCAATCCGAGAACAACATCGCCATCGTGGGCAAAGCCGAAGTGCTGCGCGAGCGCGAGCTGCACTGGCTGCGCATCGACCGCTACTTCCGCGGCGACGTCAACAACCCCGAAGTCTTCCACGAGCCGGTGCCGTGCATGCAGTGCGAGAACGCACCGTGCGAGCCGGTGTGTCCGGTGGAGGCGACCTCGCACAGCGAGGACGGCCTCAACGACATGACGTACAACCGTTGCGTCGGCACGCGCTACTGCTCGAACAACTGCCCGTACAAAGTCCGCCGCTTCAACTTCTTCGGCTACGCCGATTACGACACGCCGTCGCTCAAGCCGATGCGCAATCCCGACGTCACGATCCGCACGCGCGGCGTGATGGAGAAGTGCACGTACTGCGTGCAGCGCCTCAACGCCGCAAAGATCGATGCCGAGAAAGAGGGACGCCGCGTCCGCGACGGCGAAGTGACGACCGCCTGCCAGCAGGCGTGCCCGACGCAGGCCATCGTCTTCGGCGACATGAACGACAAAAGCAGCGCGGTGGCGAAGCTCAAGGCCGAGCCGCATCACTACGCGCTGCTCGAAGAACTGCAGACCCGCCCGCGCACGACCTATCTCGGCACGATCCGCAATCCGCATCCGGAACTGGCGGGCGGACATGAGGCGGACGGTGGGCACGAATGATCGAAGACAAATTGAAAATTGAAAATTCAAAATTGAAAAATATGAAAGAGCGAACTGACGTGCCTGCCCCCTTCGTTTTTTCAATTTTCAATTTTCAATTTTCAATTCCGAATTAACGCCAATGGCCAGCAACAAAGAACAGCCGCCAGTCCACGAACTGCGTCCGATGACGCAGGAAGTCCGCATCCCGGAACGCTTCCTGCCCACTCCGACCATCGAGCCGGGCCACTCGTTCTCGACGATCACCGATCACATCTCCACGATCGTCCTGCGCAAGAAGACGCCGCTCGGCTGGCTGATCGGATTCATGATCGCCCTCGGCGGCGTCGGCCTGCTGACCGTGTCGATGTCCGTCCTGATCGGCAAAGGCGTCGGCATCTGGGGCATCAACCATCCGGTCGGATGGGGCATGGACATCATCAACTTCGTCTGGTGGATCGGCATCGGCCACGCCGGCACGCTGATCTCCGCGATCCTGCTCCTGCTGCGCCAGGAGTGGCGCACGTCCATCA
>Ga0196978_1000635_pt1 | contig 17309 bp, 16 predicted proteins | sample S3v_2013CmetaG_FD_155491 | JGI IMG/M metagenome (GOLD analysis project Ga0196978, IMG submission 155491) | Soil microbial communities from Anza Borrego desert, Southern California, United States - S3+v_20-13C | ecosystem: Environmental > Terrestrial > Soil > Desert | place: USA: California... | reverse complement strand
TCGCTTCCAACTTCGACACGGCAAGGCCGACGATCTCAAAGCACCTGCACATACTCACCGAGTGCGAGTTGCTCGAACAAGAGCAGAACGGCAGGGAGATCTACTATCACTTCAACGCAAAAAAAATGAAAGAGGTCGCCGATTTTATTGAGCCGTTCCGCAAAATGTGGGACGATCGCTTCAATAAGCTGGAGGCCCTCATGAAAAAATACAACACCGGCAGCCGCCGGGGGAAAAAATAGAACCAGATGGAACGGAAAACAAAGGTCCATGCCGAAGACGGCAAGCAGGAATTGTTCATCACGAGGGAATTCGATTTGCCGCTGGAACTGCTTTTTAAAGCGTATGAGGAGCCCGAGCTCGTCGAGCAATGGATGGGAACGAAAGTGCTGAAGCTCGAAAACAAAAAGCACGGCAGCTACCGGTTCGAAACAACCGATCCGAAAGGGAACAAGCACGGCTTCAACGGCGTGATCCACGAGTTCGAGCCGGGCAAAAGGATCACCCGAACTTTTGAAATGGACAATGCGCCTTTCGGCGTGCAGCTCGAGTTCCTGGAATTTGAAAAGCTCACCGGCGATACCAGCAAGCTCACAATTCACGTGGTATATAAATCCGTTGCGCTCAGGGACCAGCTGCTGCAGCTGCCGTTTGCTCAAGGCATAAACATGGCCCACAACCGGCTGCAGGAAATAGCAAGCAATTTAAAATAACATGCCATGAAGAAGAGCAATAAGATCATCTATTGGATCGCTACGGCCTGGCTGGCATTGGGCATGCTGTCCAGCGGGATCGTACAATTGCTCCAAATGGAAGAGGAGGTGAGCTTTACCTTAGCCTTGGGTTATCCGTCCTATTTCCTGACGCTGCTGGGCACCTGGAAAATCCTGGGAGTCGTTGCGGTGCTTGTTCCTAAATTTCCTTTGCTGAAAGAATGGGCTTACGCAGGTTTTTTCTTTGTCGCGTCGGGCGCGGTATTTTCGCATCTCGCGGCGGGTCATTCCGTAAAGGAAGTATTTCCCCCGTTGCTGCTTTTGACGCTGACGGCGGTATCGTGGTATTTCAGGCCGGCGAATAGAAAAATCGTTTCGGTAAGCGCCGCGGCAGCCAGTCAATAAATGAATAGAATCCAGGCAGTCATAAAAAGCACGAACAACATGAAAAAGAAATTGTCACCGGAACAACGCGACGAGCTGCTCAGAACTTTGCAAGCCCGTTTTGAAAAAAACAAGAACCGGCACAAAGGTCTTGACTGGGCGAAAGTGCAGGCAAGGCTGGAAGCGCATCCTGAAAAGCTGTGGTCGCTCAATGAAATGGAGCAGACCGGCGGCGAGCCCGATGTCGTTGCGCAGGATAAAAAAACGGGCGAATTTATTTTTTACGATTGCTCGGCGGAAAGCCCGAAAGGCCGCAGAAGCATTTGCTACGACCATGAAGCGCTGGAAAAAAGAAAAGAGCATAAGCCGAAAGACAGCGCTATGAATATGGCAGATGAGATGGGCGTCGAGATCCTGACGGAAGCGCAATACCGGGAACTGCAGGAGCTTGGAGATTTCGATACCAAAACATCGAGCTGGATCGTCACGCCTCCTGCTATCCGGAAGCTCGGCGGCGCCCTCTTTGCTGATCGCCGCTACGATCATGTGTTCGTGTATCACAACGGGGCGGAATCGTATTATGCCGCCCGGGGATTCCGCGGCTCGCTGAGGGTTTGATCTGATAGTTTTAAGGAGATAAATTCTGCGGCCACGACTTTCGCTGGGCAAGCTACTCTTCTTTTCCGCGCTTCTCTTTCGATCGTGTTCTCGCGCGCTCTTTGTTGATCTCTCCTTCCACGCTCACGCACTCACCGTCGCGCAACACCACGCGCGTGCCGTCTTTTTTGATCACGGTGCCGTCTGGCTTAATGACGGTTCCGTTTTCCAGCGTGACCTCGGCGGTCACTTCCTGGCCCTGGTGCAGCACGATGAGCCGGCCGTCGCGCAGCTTCGCGCAATACTTGTCAGGGCTTCCGCCTGTTTCCGTGAGCGTGATCTGCTCGTACGCGGCATAGCCGTACCCGTAAATGGCGCTGGCGCCCATCAGCAGGCAGATCGCGCCGGTCAGAATTTTCTTTTTCATTTTTCTCTCCCGAAAAAATACCAGGATTGCCCGGCACAGCGAGTATAAACTCTTCCTGTACCGCAAAATCCCGTGCCGCGCTGTGTTTCCAGTAGAAAGCGGGAGCGATCGCTGTTTTTCTTCGAAGACTTGTAGAAATTTTTTAATCGTTTGGGGAAAGCGGTAGACAAACGGTGCTGCTCGCTGCGGTAAAAAAAAGACCCGGAACGTGCCGGGCCTTTTTATTTCGTCGTAATGTTTTTTAAAACCAACCCGGATCATCCTTCACCACGCCCTGCACGTACAAATAAACGCTCAGCGCGATCATGGCCGCCAGGCAGATGCCGAAGCCGATCGCCAGGCGCTTGTAGAGCTTCACGTTGCCTTCCAGCTTCAGCTTGCGGATGATGTTCAGGATCGCGTTCTCGGAACGGTGGAAAGAGCTTTCGTTCTTCACGATGTAATCGAACGCGCCGTGCTTCATCGTGTTCACGGCCACCTCGATCTTGTCCTGCCCGGAAAACATGATCACCTCGATGCTGGGGTCGGCCTGCTTGATGGCTTTGAGGATCTCGATGCCGTTCTTCGCCTTCGCGCCCGCCTTGTCGAAGTTATAGTCCAGGAAAATGATCTGCGGCTTCAGCGAGAGGTTGCTGAGGCATTCTTCCCCGGAGGTGAAGGTCTTGATCGTGATGTTCCTGAACTTCGCCAGGTGATCGGCGACCATCGTGACCTGGTTCGCATCGTCGTCGACGATGAAGATGGTTTTTACCTCTTTCATTTGCGCTTTGGGTGTTTAGTTGAGCTGTTGGAGTACGGTTTTCAATTCTTCGCAGGCGGCGGCGAAAATTTTGTCGAACTCGCCGACCAGCGCGGGCAGTTGCGCAAGATCGGTTTTTTCCCTGGCTTTATCCTCGATCTGCCGCAATAAGCTTTCGCCTTCCCTGATGCCCATGTAGGTCATCTGCGGGCGCAGGCTGTGCGCGGAAGCACGCATCGCATCCCAGTCCTGCGCGGGCAGGCTGTTGCGGATCTTCTCCGCTTCGCCCGGGGCCGCGGCCAGGAACATGCCCACGTATTTTTTCATGCGCGCGGGATCGCCGCCGGTGAAATTTTTCAGGAAATCGAGGTTGGTTGCGTTGGATTCCATGGTGCGTGTTTTTTTATTTGCCGAGCAGCTCCGACATTTTCAAAAATAAATCTTCAGGCACGAAAGGTTTCGCGATGTGCCCGTTCATGCCGCACTCGCGGCACTTTTCGATCTCTTCCCGCGTGGCGTTGGCCGTCATGGCGAGAATGGGAATGCTGTTGAGCGGCGCGCTGAATTGCCCGCGGATGTATTTCGTCGCGTCGTAGCCGTCCATGCCGGGCATCTGGATATCCATCAGCACGAGATCGTACGCGGCTTCCTGCAGTTTTTTGATCGCTTCGTTGCCGTCGCCCGCCACGTCCACCTGCGTTTCGCCGAGGTATTCGTTCAGCGTGTCCACGGCCACGATGCGGTTGAACTCGTTGTCTTCCACCAGCAGGATGCGCGCCTTGCGGATCCTGTCGAGCTGCGCTTCATCGGGGCCGGCGGAAGCGGCGGTTTTTTCTTCGCCGGAAACGCGGAAGGGCAGGGTGAAGGTGAAGGTCGTGCCTTTGCCCGGCTCGCTGCTCGCGTAGATCGTTCCGCCCTGCATTTCCACCAGCTGCTTCGAGATCGTCAGGCCCAGGCCGGTGCCGCCGAATTTGCGGTTGGTGTCGGCGCTGGCCTGCGTGAAGCTTTCGAAAACCTTTTCAATTTTATCCGCGGCGATGCCGATGCCGGTGTCGTGCACGGAAAATTCGAGCACCGCGTTTTCGCCTTCGCGGCTGAGCAATTTGCAGACGAGGCGCGCCCCGCCTTTTTCGGTGAACTTGATCGCGTTGCCCACGAGGTTGATCAGCACCTGGTTCAGGCGCGCCGGGTCGCCGAGCAGCCTTTTCGGGATCTCCAGCTCGAGCTCGCGGCTGAGCGTGAGGCCTTTTTCCTCCGCTTTGAAATGCAGCACGCTGTGCACGTTGTCGAAAACCTCGCTCACGGAGAACGGGATGCTTTCGAACTCGATCTTGCCCGCCTCGATCTTCGAGATGTCGAGAATGTCGTTGATGATGCCCAGCAGGTTTTCCGACGACACGCGGATCGCCTGGATGTATTTCAGCTGCCGCTCGTCGAGCTCGGTTTTCAGCACCAGGTTCGTCATGCCCATCACCGCGTTCATCGGCGTGCGGATCTCGTGGCTCATGTTGGCCAGGAACAATTGTTTCGAGCGTTTCGCTTCTTCCGCCTTGTCTTTTTCGATCAGCGCGATCTCTTTTTCGCGCAGCGCTTTTTCGAGGTTTTCTTTCGCCGCGAGGCCTTGGCGGAACAGCTCCACTTCGCGCAGCGTTTTTTCGATCGTCGTCTCCAGGTCTTTGAAATCGATCGGCTTCACGATAAAATCGAAGGCACCGCGGTTCATGGCCGTGCGGATGTTGCCCATGTCGCCGTAAGCGGAAACCACGATGGTGCGGAACTGCCCGTTCAGCTCGCGCAGCTTCAGCAGCAGCGTGAGCCCGTCCATCTCGGGCATGTTGATGTCGGTGAGCACCACGTCGTAATTACCGCCCGCCTGCACTTTCTCCAGCGCATCTTTCCCGTTGAGCGCAAAGTCGAAGCCGAGCTCCCCGCTTTTGATCCGCTGGCGGAACTTCTGCAGGATGAGCAGCTCCAGGTCGCTCTCGTCGTCCACTACAAGTATTTTCGCTGCCATTGTTGTCTTCGTGTGACCCGGGAGTTTATCCCGGAGACAATTTACTGATCAATTGGTTCCGCGCTGCTTCTTCATTGCGTGAGCGGCAGGCTGATGGTGAATTCCGTAAAAACATTCTGCTTCGATTCCACCTGGATGCGCCCGCCGTGCGAATGCACGATGTCGTAGCTGATGCTCAGCCCCAGGCCGGTGCCTTCGCCGGAAGGCTTGGTGGTGAAGAAGGGGTCGAACAATTTCTCCATCACTTCCGGCGGGATGCCGCTGCCGTTGTCGCGGATGATGACCTGCGCGATGCCGTTTTCCGCCCTGGTGGTGATGCTCACTTCCGGGGTGTACTCGTGGCCCGCTGTCTTGCGGCGCTCGTTCACGGCGTAGAACGCGTTGTTCAGCAGGTTGAGCAGCACGCGGCTGATGTCCTGCGGGATCACGTAAAGCTGCGGCAGGTTCGGGTCCAATTGCTTTTTGAGCGCGCAGCTGAAATCCTGCACGTTCGCGCGCATGCTGTGGTAGGCGAGGTTGGCGAACTCCTCGCACATCTTGTTGATGTCCATCGCCTGCTTCTGCGCGCCGGCGCGGCTGTGGTTGAGCATGCTCTTGATGATCGAGTCCACGCGGTTGCCGTGGAAGCTGATCTTCTGCAGGAAATTTTCCAGGTTGGCGAGAATTTCTTCGCGCTCTTCCGGCGTTTCCGCGTTGCGCAGTTCAGAGAGCATCTCGCCGCCGAGCTCCGAAAAATTATTGATGAAGTTGAGCGGGTTCTTGATCTCGTGCGCGATGCCGGCGGTGAGCTGGCCGAACGATGCGAGCTTCTCGTTCTTGATCAATTGCTTCTGCGTCTGCTCCAGGTGCAGCACCGAATCGTTCAGCTCGCGCGTGCGCTCTTTCACTTTTTCCTCGAGCAGTTTCCTGCTGCGGCGCAGGCTGGCGGTGCGCGCGAAGAAAAAGCCCACGACCGAGCCCACGGCCAGCAGCGCGAACAAGGTGCGCGCCCACCAGGTCTGCCACCAGGGCGGGAGCACGATGATTTTTAATGTGCGTCCTGTTTTGCTCCACACGCCTTCGCTGTTGGCGCCCAGCACGACGAGGCGGTACTCGCCCGGGACGAGGCCCGTGTAGATGGCTTCGTGGCGCGGGCCGGAGAAGGTCCAGTCCTTGTCGAAGCCTTCGAGCATGTACTTGAACTGGTTTTTTTCCGGGGCCGCATAATCCGTCGCGGCGAACTCCACGGCGATCACGCTCTGATCGTACGTGAGCACGATCTCTTCCATGAAGTCCACGGGCTTGTTGATGACCGAGCCCGAATCGCGGAAGCTGACGCTGCGGTTGAAGAGGCGGAGGCCGGTGAAGGAGACGGCGGGCGGGCGCTCGGGGTTGTTCAGCGCATCCGGTTTGAAGAAGCTCACGCCGTTCACGCCGCCGAAGTAGAGCTCGCCTTTGCTCGTTTTGAAATACGCGTAACGGTTGAACTCGTTGCCCTGCAGCCCGTCGCTGGCGAAAAAATTCTTGCAGGCTTCCGTGCGCACGTCGAAGCGGCAGAGGCCGTAGTTGGTGCTCAGCCAGAGATGTCCCTGCGCGTCGCCGAGCACGCCGTAGATCACGTTGTTCGGCAGGCCCTGCTTTTCGGTGTAGCGGCGGAATTTTCCCGTCGCGAGATCGAAGCGGTTCAGCCCGCCGCTGTTCGTGCCCGCCCAGAGATAACGTTCGGGCTGCAGCGGATCGGGACAAAGCGAGAAGATGATGTCGCTGCTGAGCGATTCTTTATCGCCCGGAACGTTCCTGTAAATTTTCCAGTCGCCGGTTGCCGGCGTAAAGCGCATCAGCCCGTCGATGGTGCCCAGCCACATGTCGCCGTTCGCGCCGATGTGCACCGAGGAGACGTACGCGTACGTGAAGTTGTCGCGCACGAGCGGGATCTTCACCGGCGCATCGAAGCGTTCCGACGCGCGGTCGAAGCGGCAGATGTAATTGCTCGGTCCGCATTCCAGCGAGATCCAGGGATCGCCGTTCTTGTCGAACCAGGTTTTCGACGCGAAGTTGGGCCATTCGCTTGGAGGCGCTTCCGCGCGGAAAAATTTGATCGAGTTCGCGCGCTCATCGTAGCGGGCAAGCACGCCCTCGCCGTAATTCAGCCAGAAGATGTGCTGCGCATCCTGCATGAACGTGCGCGGCAGCAGCCCGGCCCGGTCGCCGATCGTGTGCCGGAACAGCGGGGCGTTGAACGCGCGCTCGCCGAGCAAACGCGCCGCCGTATCGAAGCGGTACCAGTCGCTCATCAGCGAAACGTAAACGTTGCCCGCATGATCTTCGTTGACGAGGCTGACGCCGCGGCTGTCGAGCAGTTGGAACGCGGCCACGCGCGGGTTATACTTGAACGCGCCGAAACCGTTGGTGCCCAGCCAGAGCATGCCGCTGCGGTCGACCAGCGCCGCGCGGAAATTGTAAGAGGAAAAAACCTCGCGGGAGATGTTCACCGGCTCCACCTGCTGCAGTTCGCCGCTGCTGCGCTTGTACACGCGCAGGCGCCCGTCGAAGTACATCCACACGTTGCCGTGCTCGTCGATGCTGGTCACTTTCGGGTTGGGGAAATCGCCGAGCTTGCGCAGGACGATCTTTCCCGCCTGGCGCGAGCGCTTGTCGTAGAAGACGAGGCCTTCGCTGGTGATGAGCAGCAGCTCGTTGCGCAGCGTGTCGGGAAAGATCTGCCGGATCTCGCCGCCGGGGACGCCGCTGAACGCGGATTGCGCGTAAGCTGCGGAGGGCTTGCCGGCGGCGAAGCTTTCTTTCGTAAAGAAAAAGAGCGAATCGTTCCGCCCGACCCACGCGTCGCCGTTGCGCTCGAAGCAGTAGAGCTGCGCGCGCGTTTCGTTGCGGAGAATTTTTTCCAGCGGCGTTGCAGCGATCTTGTACCGTTCGCTGAAGCGCGTGCTTTTCGTATCGCGTTCTTTCGCTTCGAAGCGGTAATACCCTTCGGGCGAGCGTCCCCAGACATTGCCCTGCGCATCTTCCGTGAAGTCGGCGGCGATGCCCGGGCGATTCGTCTGCACCATCGTGAAGCTGACGTGGCTGAAGGTTTCGCTGAGCGGATCGAACACGTCTACGCCGTGCGGCATGGCCAGCCAGAGGTAGCCGCGGGAATCTTCGAAAATATCGAGGATGAAATTTTCGCTGAGCGAGAATTCGTTTTCAGGATCGTGGCGGTACACGCTGAACGAGTAGCCGTCGTATTTGTTCAGCCCGTCCTTCGTCGCGAACCAGATGAAGCCTCGGCTGTCCTGGATGATGCACGACACGAAGCCCTGCGACAAGCCTTCGTTGCTGCTGACGGGTGTGAAGCGCGCCGGGAAATAATCACCGGCCTTCGTGAGAAAGGGGTGTAAAAAAGCGAATAAGAGGAAGACCGTTCTCAGTCTTCCCCATGCCGCCATGCGAATGCGTATCGTGACCCCGGGATGCTTCATTTCTTTTTTGCCTTCAGGTTCCGCAGCTCTTCGTTCGCACGCGCGCACACGGTGTCCACCAGTTCGAATAATTTCCGGATGCGCTCCGGCCGCGTTTTGTTTTCGCCGAGCTGCTCCATTTCCACCAGGTGCTGGCGGATGTGCTTTTCCAACCCCACGAAGCCGATCGAGATCTTGATCTTGTGCGCGAGCAGGCGCACCGTTTTAAAATCTTCCGTCTCCACCGCTTTGCGCAGCGCTTCGACGTCGGCCACGTTCTGCTCCAAAAATAGATCGATCATCGACATGAAAAAACCTTTCCTGCCGTTGGAGATGCGCTCCAGGTAAGCCAGGTCGATCGTGCCGCCTTCGGGCGGAAGGCTGCTGCGCAGGGCGGAGACCTGCTCTTCCAGCGCTTTTTCTTCCAGGTTCAGCGAGCGGCAGATGAGCGAGTACAGCTCGTTTTTCTGGAACGGCTTCGAGATGCAGGCGTTCATGCCGGCTTCCAGGCAGCGGCGGTTTTCTTCCACCGTGTTGTACGCCGTCAGCGCGATGACCGGCATCTGCAGGCCTTTCGCGCGGATGTGCCGCACGGTTTCGAGGCCGTCCATCACCGGCATCTCCAGGTCCATCAGGATGAGGTCGAATGAAACGATCTCCATCATGCCGAGCGCTTCTTTGCCGTTCCCGGCCGCGCTGCAGATGAACCCCATCTCTTCGAGGAAAGAGGCGGCGAGCTCGCGGCTGAGCTGGTTGTCTTCTACGAGCAGCACGCGCTTGCCCGCGACCGCCGCGGCCAGGTTCTTCACGCCAGGATGAAGCGCTTCCATTTTTTCCCTTTCTCCTGCTTGATCTTCAGGATCGCGTTCACCAGCTTGCCGGGCGCGTGCTGATCCTTGATGATGTATTCGTACGCGCCGGCCTTCATCAGGCGGATGGCGGTCTCGATGTCTTTCTGTCCCGTCATCAGGATCACCGGCGTATCGGGCAGCTGCTTCCTGATCGTGTTCAGCACCTGCAGGCCGTCCATGTCCTCGTCGAGCATGTAGTCGAGGATGACGATGTCGGGCGTCAGGTTCAGGGATTTGATGCATTCCTTGCCGTTGGGGAAAGTGCTGATGCGGAAGTTGAACTGCTCCTTCAGGATCGTGTCGATGTACAGCGTGAACATCTGGTTGTCCTCGACGATGAAGACGGAGAGCTGCGGGACGTTTCTCATGGCGTGCAGGTTTTGACGTTGTACTTGTTCACTTTTTCGATGACGGCGCTGACCTCGAACGGCTTGGGCACGAAGTCGATCTCCTTGATGCCCGCCTGCGCCGCCAGCAGGTCGGCCCGGTCGAGGGAGGAGATGACGATCACCGGGATGCTGTAGTTGTGAAAATTGCGCAGCATGGTGATGAAGGTAAGGCCCGAAATGTTAGGCATCATCAGGTCGCAGATGATCAGGTCCTGGCGCGTTCGCGAGTTCTCGATGCGGTCGTGCGCTTCCGAGCCGTCTTTCGCCGTGGTGACGGTGTGACCTTCCGCCTCCAGGTGCAGCGCGAGCGTGCGCAGGATCAGGGCGTCGTCATCGATGATCAGGATGTTCATAGGGCCTCCTTTTTTTGCGAGGTGAATTTCTTGCCTTAAAAGTAGCGGGCGGCCGGGCGCGGGAGGGGAAAAATTGATGAAACGGGTAAAAAAGGGGGTGAAAAGGGGAAAGTACCCGGTAAGGATTCTATGCCGAAAACCGGGCATTTTGGTTCATGCAGCATGCGGCGGCGGCAGGCGGCAATACGTCCTCCCCGATTAAACAGCTTTTGACGGCCTGCGGCCGCTAAAGCAGGTTCAACCGTTTCAGCAAGCCTTGCTTCTGCTGCTCCCCGATAGGGATCGCATGCTTCTGAATAAAAACCGTCTCCTGCTCGATCGTATCCACTTTATCCAGCGCGATGATGTACGAGCGGTGCAGGCGGAAAAATTTGTCGGCGGGCAGCTTCTCCTCGATGGCGCGGAGGTTGACGTGGATGGTGTATTGCCTGGCGGGCGTGCAGATCGTGACGTAATCGCCCATGGCCTTGATGAAGAGCACGTCGTCCATGCGCACTTTCGTGAGCACGCCTTTGTCCTTGATGAACACGTAATCCTTGTCCGTCTTCTCCACCGTTTTGAAGCGGTCGCCGAACACTTCCTGCGCGCGATTGATCGCTTTCATGAACCGGCTGCCGTTAACGGGCTTCAGCACGTAGTCGACCACGTTCTGCTCGAAAGCTTCCACGGCGTATTTCTCGCGGGCGGTGATGAGGATGACGAGCGGGGGATTTTTCAGCGAGCGAAGAAATTCGAGCCCGCTCATCTTCGGCATCTCCACGTCGAGCAGCAGCAGGTCGATCTCTTCTTTGTCGAGGATCTTTTTCGCCTGGAAGGTATCGGAACATTCGGCGACCAGCTCGATCGAATCATAGGAGGAAAGCAGGTCCTTCAGCATTTCCCGCTCCAGCGCGCTGTCGTCGACGATGATGCATCTCATGGCGTAAAAATAATTGAAAAGCGAAACCGCGGCGAAGTACGCAGGCTGCGGATCACGGAAAAGAAATTTTTGACCAAGCCGGCAAATCGATCGCCGAAACGGCAAAAGCAAAGGCCCTTCCCGGTCAAACAAAAGCCGGGATGCCCCCGAAAGCCGCGTGTTTGCAGGAATTTAATTTGGAAATGTGGAAAACAAGAGCATACTTTTACCCGCCTCGCACCCGCTCTTCCGGGCATACGCGCAGACTTTTTACCTGTGATTTTTTTCGGGGCCGCGCGTGAAATACGTAACGGGCATCCTGCTTTTTAAAAAATAAAAAAACACCCATGGCTAAAAAAGTCATCATCCTCGGCGGCGGCGTGGCCGGCATGAGCGCGGCGCATGAATTGATCGAGCGCGGCTTCGAAGTGGAAGTCTTCGAGCGCAACCCTTTCATCCCCGGCGGCAAGGCCCGCAGCGTGCCCGTTCCCGGCACCTCCGAAGCACTGAACGCGCTTCCGCTTCCCGGCGAGCACGGCTTCCGCTTTTTCCCCGGCTTCTACAAACATTTGCCCGATACGATGAAGCGCATTCCCTTCGGGAAGAAAACGGTGTTCGACAACCTCGTGGCCACCGATCGCATCATGGTGGCGCGGTACGGCAAAGCGCCGATCGTCACCGTCGCGCATTTTCCGCATTCGATCAAGGACGTGTCGCTGATCCTGAAGGATATTTTCGGCGGCGTGGATTCCGGCCTCTCGGAAGAAGAGATCGATTTCTTCGCCGCGCGCGTGTGGCAATTGATGTCGAGCTGCCACGACAGGCGCCTGAACGAATACGAGCGCATCGGCTGGTGGGAGTATTGCCAGGCCGACCGTTTCTCCGATGCGTACCGCTCGCTGCTCGTGGAAGGGCTGACGCGCACGCTCGTCGCCGCCCGCGCGGAAGTGGCCAGCACGAAAACCGGCGGCGACATTTTCCTGCAGCTCATCTTCAACATGATGATGCCCTGGGTGGATGCCGACCGCGTGCTGAACGGCCCGACCAACGTGCGCTGGATCGATCCCTGGCTCGCGTACCTCGAATCGAAAGGCGTGAAGTATCACGTCGGCGCGGAGGTGCAGAGCTTGGACTCGGACAGCGCGCAGATCACCGGCGTGAACGTGATGCTCAATGGAAAAATTCAGAAGGTCACTGCCGATTATTACATCATGGCCGTGCCCGTGGAAGTGGCCGCGAAGCTGCTGAACGAAAATATCCTCAAGCTCGATCCTTCGCTGGAAACGATCGCGCCTTTGTCGCAGTACGTGTCGTGGATGAACGGCACCCAGTTTTATCTCAACGAAGACGTGCAGGTCAACAAAGGCCACGTGATCTACAGCGACAGCGAATGGGCGCTGACCTCCATTTCGCAATTGCAGTTCTGGGCCGCGCCGTTCGACATCAGCAAGCACTACAACGGCAACGTGAAAGGCATCCTTTCCGTCGACATTTCCGACTGGTACACGCCCGGCCTCAACGGCAAGCGCGCGGTGGACTGCACGTTCGAGGAGATCAAAAAAGAAGTGTGGGAGCAGCTGAAGAAAAGCCTCAACGTGAACGGGCAAACTATTTTGCGCGACGACATGATCGAGTACTGGTTCCTCGATCGCGACATCTCGTTGCCCGAGGGCGGGGACATGACGAACAGGGAGCCGCTGCTGGTGAACCACACGAACAGCTGGACGCTGCGTCCTTCCGCGCACACGAACATCCCGAATTTGTTCCTCGCTTCGGATTACGTGAAAACCTTCACCGACCTGGCCACGATGGAAGGCGCGAACGAAGCGGCCCGCAGGGCCGTGAACAGCATCATCGACGTGTCCGGCGCGAAAGCGCATCTCTGCGAGATCTGGAACCTGCACGAGCCCGACGTGCTGTCGCTCTTCCGCGCGCACGACGAGAAGCGCTATAAGAAAGGCTTGCCCTGGAAGGATGAATTCAGCGCGTTGGAAAACCTCATCTCCGAGCTGAAAGTGAGGTTTCACCGCGCCACGAGCTGAGGAATATCGAGCATCGAACAGGGAACATCGAATTTCGAAGTCACCCGATTCACTTCGACGTTCATCATTCCGTGCTCGATGTTCAGGATTCGTGATCACGCACTAACCGAAAACGCATGACCATTTTCGAATACGTCAAGGAGCCGCATCCCTGGATCAACCTGGTGGATTACACGCTCACGCAGGTGATCATGTTCTTCGCCGGCTCGCTGCTCTGGCTGGTGTGCTACGTCGATACGCTGATCGACATCAGGAAGAAAAAATCGATCAACATTCCCGTGGGCTGCGTGATCACGAACTACGGCTGGGAGATTTCCACCTGCCTTTTTTTCGTGCCCGACATGGGTTTGCTGCTCGTGGTCGCTTACTGGGCCTGGATGCTGCTCGATACGTTCATTTTTCTCTCGACGTTCCGCTACGGCTACAAGCAGATGATGATCGCCTTCTTCAGGAAGAACGCGCACTTTTTCATCATTCTCGGCATCCTGGTTTCCTTCAGCTCGCAGGCCACTTTCATGATCTGCGGCTACGACATCCCGATGGCGCCGATCTCGGGCGACATCATCAACCTGTACATGTCGGCCGCGTTCCTGTACCTGCTGTTCATTCCCGGCTACGAAGGCAATTCGCTGGTCACGGGCTGGTGCAAATTTTTGGGCACGGGCATCATCAACGTGATGTTCTTCATGAAGTACCCCGACAACTATTTCCTGGCGACGATCGGCCTGTGCATCGCGATCCTGGACATCACGTATATTGTGCTGCTGTATAAAAAGAACAACAACAAGCTCGCCCTCTCATGATGCTTGCCGGACTTAAAAAGTTCGCCGACAACGCGCACTTGTTCTTCATTCCTGTTTCGTACAGGAGCGACGACGTCGTGTTCCGGAAATGCAAGATCTTCATCAACACCACGCTGCTCACCTCGGTCTTCGCGCTGTTCTTCCTCGGCAACGCGATCCTTTTCGAAATGCCGATGGCCACGCGCTCGATGATCGTGTGCGCTGTTTTGTTTTTCTCCTTCGCCTGGATGCTGAAGCTCGGCGTGCCGTTCAAAGTTTGCACGAACCTCTACATCGCGCTGGGCGTGAGCGCTACGGCCTGGGACGCTTACTGGGCGGGCGGCCTGCACAGCATTCACACGCCCTGGTTCGTTTTTCCCGCCATCGGCGCGATCCTCATCGGCTCGGTGCGGCAGGGCGTGTTCTGGATGATCGTCTCCGCCCTGGTCGTGCTGGCCTTCGGCGCGGCGACGTTCGCGGGTTATCGATTTCCGCCGAACGAGCTGGGCCCGGATTATATCGACGCGATGGGCCTGAGCGCGCTGCTGGGACTGATCGTCATTCTCTTTCTCGTCGTGCACGTGGTGGAAAGCGCTTACCAGGCGGGCCTGAAAAAATTAGAAGCCGCGCTGCATTCCCTGCGCAAAAGCCAGCAGCAGCTCGTGCACCAGGAAAAGCTCGCTTCGCTGGGAAAAATGAGCGCCGGCATCGCGCATGAGATCCAGAACCCGCTCAACTTCGTCAACAACTTCGCCTCCGTCTCCAAAGAGCTGCTCGACGAATTGAAAGAAGCCCAGAGCGAAGAAGACCGCGAGCAGATCGTCAAGCTGCTCACCGAAAATCTTTCGCGCATCGAGCAGCACGGCCGTCGCGCGGAGAGCATCGTGAAGGACATGCTCATGCACAGCAGCCGCACCCCCGGCGAAAAGCAGCTCAGCGACATCACCCGCATCTGCGACGAAGCGCTCAGCCTCGCCTGCCAGAGCGCCAAAGCAGGCATCCCCGATTTCGAGTTTTCGATCGATAAAAAATATTCGCCCGCCCAGGTGCTCGTCATCCCGCAGGAAATTTCGCGCGTGGTGCTCAACCTGCTGAACAACTCCATCTACTCCGTCAACCAGAAAAGCAAATTCATCGGCGCAGCGTATCGTCCATCGATCTCGGTGAGCACGCAGGTTTCCGGCAGCGCCGTGCTGATCACCGTGCGCGACAACGGCATGGGCATTTCGCCGGAGCACATGAACGATATTTTCCAGCCCTTCTTCACGACAAAACCGACGCGCGAAGGAACGGGCCTGGGCTTAAGCATCAGCTACGACATCGTGAAAGCGCACGGCGGCGAGATCAAAGCCGAGAGCAGCGAGAAAGAAAATGCGACGTTCACGGTGAGCCTGCCGCTGGTCGTTTAGAGCGCTTGCCGATAAGCTGAACGATTGGCCCGCCGCTGCCGCTGCGCGTGGAATTTCGAGGGCAGCGTTGTTGACATGTTTTTTTGTGCGCGCCGCTGCAAAGCGATATTTTGTGACGTTTTTCTCCAATGCGCGCGAAGAAAAAAAAGCCACTTCCTGAAGGCAGATCCAATGCCGGCGCTCTCGAGCCCGGCGGGAAAGGCATCGGGTTTCCCGCCCCGCTGCAGCGCAGCACGAACCTGGACGCTCAGCCCGCGCCGGAAAAAGAAGCCGGCGTGATCAACGAAAAAATTTCGCAGCAACCGCACGCACAGCGAAAAACGCTTCAGCAAAAAAGCGCGAATAAAGTGACGCAGCGGGAAGACGACGGCAAAGAAGAGGAAAGCGGAACCATTTCCAATCTCGATGAGGCGATCGCGGAATTCAAAGAGCTGCTGGAGAAAGCGAAGGAAAAAGGCCCGGGTTCCAACGAGCTGAATACGCTTGCTGCTTATATCGTTGAGCTCGAAGCCGTCGCTTCCGGTTCCGATGAAGAAGCGAAAACCGCGCTGGCGGCGGCGCTGCAGGAGCAGATGCAGCACGCGCCTTCGCCTGGAGAAACGACGACCGGCACGGAAAATAATTCCGGCGAGGTGATGCAGGGCCGGTTCCTGATCCCCTGGCTGTTCAGCTTTTTCAAAAGCAATCCCATCGCGCTGATCCCCGTCGGCCTGTTCATCCTCGAGCGCGGCATCGCTGAATGGAAGCGGAAAAAGCTTCCCCCGAGAACGGATCAGAACCTGTTCATCAACAACCGCACGCAGTTTGCGCTGGTGGTCGGGCGCAAGGTGCTGGAATATTGCAGGCTCAACGGCATCGGCGATCCCGACATGAGCGCGATCAAAACAGCTTGCCACCTGGCGGTGTACAGGGCGAACAGCGCGGACAATTTCTACGGCGGCGAGCTGGTGAAAGGCCTGTTTGCGCTCGATTACGCGGGTCCCAACACCGCAACGGCCATGGGCGCGAACAACCACACGTTCATGACCGCGCTCGAGACGGGGGTGATCGCCGTTTCCGGCCGCACGATCGAGGAGACGAGCGTGCCGGAAGAGGAGAAAGCGGGATTCAGCGAAGCGCTGCGGGGAATGTATTTCGTGAAGCGCATTTACAGCGGCGGATTGCAGAAAAGCATGGCGAGAACGGACAACGAGCGGCAGCGAAAGAAGCATATGGGCAAATGGAAGGACGGCGGCAACCTCGACGATAATATCCAGGAAGTGGACGACGGCAACAAGTTCACGCGCGACCGCCGCGAAGTGGACAACGGGAATTTCCAGGAAAAAGTAACCAGGGCGGAAACCTTCATTCAGCTCGCCGTCGAAAAGTCCAGGCTCAATTATGTCGTGCGTCCGCAGATCCACGTGCACCTGCGCGGGCAGAGCAAGCCTACGCGGCCCTGGGGCTTCCGCGCTTTCCAGCGCGGCAGCGAGATCCACGTGGCGCAGGATGAAAATATCGACGTCATCGTGCATGAGCTCGGGCATTATATCGAATCGTACCTGCCGCTGGAACAGTGGAACGATATCCAGCTCCTGCTGCAGTCGCGTAACGAGGGAGAGCAAAAAGGCGGCTACATTTATCCGCACTCTTACCGGGAGCAGCGTTTCGGCGGTGATTACCCGGGCACGGGAAAATACACCTCCAAATATTACGAGAGCGGCGACACCGAGGTCATGTCGAAGAGCCTGGAATTCCTCGCGCATCCCACGAAGTTCAAAGACCTGATCGAAAAAGATCCGCAGCAGGCCGCGATCATCCTGCGCAGCATTCGCCCGCACGATTTCAACAGCGTGAAGGCGCTGAAGCCTTACCGCAAGTATCTTCCGCAATAATTTTCCATGAGCACGCGCCCGCAGATCATCGATGTGAACAAGCTGAACGCGCTGCGGCAGCAAGCCTTATCCGCCTGGCTCGATGAAAAATATTTGGACGTTCCTGAAGGTTGGTCGATTTCTCGCTTCGATCCGCAGGAATTGCTGCGCATTTTTTCCCCGCTGCGTTTGCAGGAAGATTACAAACTCATCGCATACCAATTCCGTGAGGGCGAAAACGGGAATGGATTGATCCTCGCCGTTCCCGAAGATCAGCAGGAAGTCATGCCTCCACCCCCGCAGCTCGAAAAAGAAGCGAACGCTCCATTGCCCGGGCAAGTCATGCAGCACCTTCGCAGCGACGGTTCCGCCGAAAGCTATGCAGCCGCTTCCATCTTCATGCGCGAGCTGCGCGAGTTCG
>Ga0196978_1000633_pt1 | contig 17369 bp, 7 predicted proteins | sample S3v_2013CmetaG_FD_155491 | JGI IMG/M metagenome (GOLD analysis project Ga0196978, IMG submission 155491) | Soil microbial communities from Anza Borrego desert, Southern California, United States - S3+v_20-13C | ecosystem: Environmental > Terrestrial > Soil > Desert | place: USA: California... | reverse complement strand
CCCCGGCACGCCGCTTCAATATGGCGTCAGCATCACGGACGGCTGCATCGCCTGGGAGGACAGCCGCGCGATCCTGGACGAGCTCGCGGAAGCGGTGAGAAAGCGCCGCGTCAAAGCCGAGGCCGAGGCGGAGTAGACCTACGACGCGCCTCGAGGCTGAAGCCTGGGGCGCACAAGGTTAGGGAAGAAGATGGGGGCCGTCGCCGATTTTGTTGGCGACCGGGCTGCACAGTACTATAGTAGCGGGGACATGATCCCCGGGGGGACGGGCCATGGTGCAAGCACACGAGAAGTTCCCGGCGAATCTCGACAAGCTGGGACGCTTCGAGCGCATTGCCGAAGACGCCGCAATAACGGAAGAGCTCGGCAGCCTGCTCGGGCGGGCGCCGCTCTTCTCCGACTTCACGCGCGAGGACGTGAAGCACCTCGCCGAGTACATGGGCGTGTACAAGGCCGAGGCGAACGAGACCATCATTCACGAGGGCGACACCGGCGATTTCATGCTGCTCATCGTGCGCGGTGAAGTCGACATCCTGAAAAGAAGCCTGCAGCGCGAGCAGCAGCACATGACGACCGTCGGCGCGGGCACGACCATCGGCGAGATGTCGATGATCGACGGCGAGCCGCGCTTCGCGAGCTGCCGCACCACGCAGGCGACCACGTTCGGCGTGCTCACCCGCGACAACATGGCCAAGATCATCCTCGAGCGCCCGCAGCTCGGCGCCAAGATCCTGGTGAAGCTCGTCACTATGCTCTCCGCACGGCTGCGCCAGACGAGCGCCAAGCTGATGCGCTACATGGAAGGCGTGATCAGCTAATTCTCTCCTCGGGGCGCGCGTACCGGCGCGCGTTGCGCGCGGCGTTTTTCTGCTTCCTTCTCGCGGGCGTTTCTTCGCCCGCCTGCGCCGGGCCCGTCGTGCTGAAGGACGATCGCGGCGTAACGGTACGACTCACCGCGCGCCCCGCACGCATCGTCGCGTTGTCTCCGCACCTCGCCGAAATCGTGTTCACCGCGGGGGCGGCGTCACAGCTCGCCGCGGTCGTGCGTCACAGCGACTATCCCGCGGCGGTGAGAAAGCTGCCCCAGGTCGGGGATGCGAGCCGGGTCGATCGCGAGCGCGTGATCGCAATCGGCCCGGACCTCGTGCTCGCGTGGAAGAGCGGAAACCCCGTTCACGACGTCGAGCGGCTCGAGCGGCTGGGCATTCCGGTGTTCGTGACCGAACCGCGCCGCCTCACCGACATCGCGCGCCTGATTCGCACGACCGGCGTGCTCGCGGGAACCGAAAGCGAGGCCGAGCGCGCGGCTGCGGCGCTCGAGCGCGAGCTCGCGAGCTTGCGCGCGCGCTATGGCGGGGCGCGGCCGGTGCGGGTGTTCTACGAGATCTGGCACCGGCCGCTCCTCACCGTGAACGGGGAGCATCTCATCAGCGACGTGCTCGCGCTGTGCGGCGGCGTCAACGTCTTCGCCGGGGCGCCGGTACTCACGCCTTCGGTGTCGCTGGAGGCCGTGCTCGCGGCGCGGCCGCACGTAATCCTCGGAGGCAGCTCGGCGATGCGGCCCGGCGAGCTCGAATCGGAGTGGCGCGCGGTGCGCGTGGCGGCTATTCGCACGCTGCCGGTGCGCCACGTTCCGCCCGATCTGATCCAGCGCCAGACTACGCGCATCGTGCAGGGTGCGCGCGCCGTATGCGAGCACCTCGACGCTATCCGCTCTCTGTACGGGGCGCGGCCCTCAAAGTAAACTCATGCGCAATGGGCTATTTCACGACTAAAGCTCCGGCTTGATGGAGAGAAACCGGACGGGACGTCGGGCCTTCGTCGTCTGTGCGCTGCTCGCGCTGACCGCCCGTCCCGCCTCCGGCGCGGATCTGCTCGACATTTTCCGGCAGGCCCAGACTGCCGATGCGACGTACGCCGCGGCACGTGCGACCTGGGCCGCGTCCCAGGAGCGCATTCCCCAGGCGCGCGCGGGCCTGCTGCCGCTCGCGACGCTGTCGGCGTCGGCGCAGTACAACGACCGCGGCACCGAGTTTCGCGACGACACCACGCCGCGCGCCGCCACGAACTTCGGTTCGACCGTCGTGACGCTGTCGGCAACGCAGCCGATCTACCGCCGCCAGAACTCGATTGCATACGACCAGGCGCTCACGCAGGCCGAGCAGGCCGACGCGCAGCTCGCGCTGGCGGCGCAGGACCTGATCCTGCGGGTGGCGCAGGCGTATTTCGACGTGCTGCTCGCGCACGACAACGTGGTGCTCGCCGAATCGCAAAAAGTCGCGATCGGCGAGCAGCTCGAGCTCGCGCGGCGCAACTACGAAGTCGGCGTGGCGAACATCACCGACACGCACGAAGCGCAGGCGCGCTACGACTTGACCGTCTCACAGGAGATCGCCGCGCGCAGCGAGCTCGACCTGCGGCTGCGGGCGCTGGAGCAGGTGATTGCCAAGGCGCCGCCCGGTCTCGCGCCGCTGGGCGCGCGCTTCGTGTTGAAGGCGCCCGAACCTGCGGCAATGGACACCTGGGTCGGTCTCGCAGAGCAGGCCAATCTCCAGGTGCGCATCGCGCAGAGCGCGCTCGCCTTCGCGAGCCAGGAGATCGATCGCAACCGCGCGGGACACCTGCCCACGCTCGACGCGTTCACGACGTTCAGCAACAGCGGATCGAACCGCGATCCACTCGGCGGCGTGGGGACGGACACGCGCGCCGCGACCGTCGGCGTTCAGCTCGCCATTCCGCTATATCAGGGCGGGGTCGTGAGCTCGCGGGTGCGGGAGGCGATCGCCACCCGCACGCGCTCGCAGGAGGAGCTGGAGGCGGCGCGGCGCGCAGCCGCGTTCAACGCGCGGCAGGCGTATCTCGGCATCACCAATGGCATCGCGCAGGTGCGCGCGCTGGAAGCGGCCCTCGTCTCCACCCGCAGCCAGCTCGAGAGCACGCAGGTCGGCCGCGAGGTCGGCGTGCGCACGCAGGTCGACGTGCTCAACGCGCAGCAGCTTCTGTTCGGGGCCGCCCGTGATCTGGCGCAGGCGAAGTACACCTATATCCTGTCGCTGCTGAGGCTCGAGGCCGCGATCGGCGAGCTGACCGAGACCGACCTCGGGGCCGTGAACCAGTGGCTCGACCGCTCCGCCGCGCTCGTGACGGTGCGCACCACGCCGATGCCGCAGCCGATCGCCGCCGCGCCGGCGGACGCGACGCCGGCCAAGCCGATTGCACCGAAGGCGGCGCCCGCGCTCGCGCCGAACCCGGTGCCGCCGGCAGCCAGGGAACCGGATCGCGCGGCGCCCGAGGTCCAGCGCACGATCGAAGCGTGGGCCAAGGCGTGGGCGTCGAACGACGTCGCTGCGTACCTCTCGTTCTACGACGCGAGCTTCGAACCGCCGCGCGGCATGACGCGCGCAGCGTGGGAAGCGGAGCGCACCGCGCGTATCGAAAAGCCGCGCCCGATCGACATCGCCATCGAGTCGCTCGAGGTCACCACGGACGGTAAAGGCGGCGCGATCGCGAACTTCCGGCAGCAGTATCGTTCGGGGCCACTGCACTTCACGACCGACAAAACGCTGGTGCTCGTGAGACGCGAAAGCCGATGGCTGATCCGCGAGGAGCGGATCCGGGCCGAGACGCGACATTGAGGCTGCATCCGCCGCTCAGGGCACGCGTCCCGTGGCGAGATCCACGGCTCCGCTGGGAGGCGTGACTTAGTTGCGCCGGGAGCCAATTTCGCGTTTTGGCTCCGTGATTTATCACACGCCGGGCAGCTCGCCGCGCTTGCGGCACAAGGTCCTGAAATCTACATTTGGACGGCCTACCGGCACGTGCGCGGCCATGACGCCCCGCATGATGATTGGGAGACGTTCTGAACATGGAGGAAACAGTGGCGCGCCGTAGCCGCGTAAGGGGTGCCGGCGCGCCTGTCATCGGGAGTCGGCCGTGATGCCGCTGCGCTCGGCGTCCGAGGAGACCGGCGGCCGCGCCGAAGCGCCCGCACCGCGCGTGATCTCCTTCGGCGGCGCACAGCCCGTGGCGCCGCTGGCCGCCCGCATCCTTCAGCTCCAGAGCGCCGTGCTGGCGCAGGAGACCTTCGCCGAGGCCGCCGCCGCATTCGCGACCGAGAGCGCCGCGATGTTCGGGTTCGAGCGCGTGGCGATCGGTTTTCGCGACCGCGGCAACGCGCGCGTCGTGGCGACGTCGCACACGGCGGATTTCCAGGCTGACGGCGAGCTCTTCAGGAGCTTCGCCGCGGCGATGGACGAGTCACTCGACCAGGCCGCCACCGTCAGCGTGCCGGCCGCGCCCGGCGCCCGTCCGCTGGTCACGCTTGCGCATGCGCAGCTCGCCCGCCGCTACGGCGGCGCCGCGTGCACGGTGCCGCTCGTCTCCCGCGAAAAGATGTTCGGCGCGCTCACGCTGGTCCGCGCGCCGGACGAGCCGATCGGGGCCGAAGACCTCGCGCTCTGCGAGCACGTCGGGTGCATCGTGGGCCCGATCCTCGAGCTCAAGTATGACGCGGAGCGGCCGTGGTACGCGCGCGTCGCGCGCAACATGCGCCGGATCTCGCAACGGATCGCCACCGGCAGTCCGGCCCTGAAGATCGGGCTCGGCATCGCCGCGGCGGCCGTGCTCGCCGCGCTCTTTCTGCCCGTGCAATACCGGATCGGCGCGCAGGCGCGTGTCGAAGGCTCAGTGCAGCGCGCGCTGGTCGCGCCCGCTGACGGTTACCTCCGTCAGGTTCATGCGCGTCCGGGCGACCACGTGAAGACCGACCAGGTGCTGGCCGAGCTCGCCGAGGACGATCTCAAGCTCGAGCAGCGCAAGTGGCAGAGCGAGCTCACCCAGCACGAGAACGCCGCCGCTGCCGCGCTCGCCCGCAGCGAGCGCTCGCAGTACGTGATCAACCAGGCCAAGGCCGACGAAGCGAAAGCGCAGCTCGAGCTCGTGGAGAGCCAGCTCACACGCGCGCGGGTCGTCGCGCCGTTCGACGGCGTCATCATCAAGGGCGACCTCTCGCAGTCGCTCGGCGCGCCGCTCAAGCGCGGCGAGGTGCTGCTCACGATCGCGGCGAGCGAGCGCTTCCGTCTGCTCGTCGAGGTCGACGAGCGCGACGTCGCCGGGCTGCGCGAAGGCCAATCCGGCACCGTGGCACTCGGCGCGCTGTCCGACCACACGCTGCCGTTTCGCGTCGAGCGCGTAACGCCCGTCGCGGTCACGCGCGACGGCCGCAACTTTTTCGAAGTCGAGGGCGCGCTGACCGAGGGGGCGCCCGGCCTGCGTCCCGGGCTTCAGGGCGTCGCCAAGATCGACGCCGGTCGCCAGCCGCTCGTGTGGATCTGGACGCGGCGCTTCATCGAATGGGCGCGGCTCACCGCCTTCGAGTGGGGCTTGTAGGCCATGGCCGAGTCGCTCTACAGCGCCATCTGGTACCGCGTGGCCGCGCAAAAGCCGCGGCTGCGGCCGGAAGTGCGCGTCCAGCGGCAGGAAAGCCGCGGCCAGCGCTGGTACCTGCTGGTCAACGCCGCGAGCGGGCGGCAGTTCAGGTTGAACGAGCGCGCGTACGCCTTCGTCGGGCGCTGCGACGGCGAGCGCTCGGTTGAGCAGGTCTGGGAAGCGCTGCTGGAGGATCTCGCGGACGATGCGCCGACGCAGGACGAAGTGATCGAGACGCTGGAGACGCTGGCGCAGCACGACCTCCTCGTCCACGACAGCGTGCCCGATGCGCGCGCGATGGTGCGGCGGCGCGAAGCGAGAACGCAGCAGCGCATCCAGACGTTCGTCAATCCGCTCGCGCTGCGCGTGCCGCTGGGGGATCCTTCCGCATGGCTGCGGCGGCTCGATGCCTGGCCGCAGCGCCTGTTCAACTCCGCAGTGTTCTGGATATGGCTGGTCGTGACGGGAGCTGCCGCGCTGGCGGCCGCATCGAACGCGCGCGAGCTCACCGCGCACGCGGCCGAGTACATGCTCACGCCGCGCTATCTGCTGCTCACGTGGCTCACCTTCCCGATCATCAAGGCGTTGCACGAGCTCGCGCACGCGCTGGCGGTTCGCCGCTGGGGCGGCGAAGTTCACGAGGCGGGTTTCACATTGTTCGTGCTGGTGCCGGCGCCCTACGTCGACGCTTCCGCGTCGGCCGCTTTCCCGCGCCGGCACGAACGGCTCGTCGTGAGCGCGGCGGGCATCATGACCGAGCTCGTGCTCGCGTCGATCGCGCTGATGGTCTGGCTCAACGTTCAGCCGGGGGTCCTGCGCGATGTCGCGTTCGTCACGATGTTCATCGCCGCGGTCTCCACGCTGCTCGTAAACGCCAATCCGCTGCTGCGCTTCGACGCCTATTACTTCCTGTGCGACGCGCTCGACCTGCCGAACCTCGAAGCGCGCAGCCGCGCGTGGTGGCAGGAGACGCTCTCGCGCACGCTCGCGGGATCGACGAGCGCGCGCCAGCAGATCGCGCCGGGCGAAGGCAAATGGCTCGTGCTCTACGCGCCGCTCGCGTTCGCGTTTCGCGTCGTCATCTCTTTCCTGCTCGTCCTGTGGATCGGCGCACATTCCGCCGTGCTCGCGGGCTTCGTCGGGCTGGTGCTCGGTTATCTCATGCTCGTGAAGCCGGTTGTTGCCACCGCACGCAGCATCTGGAGCGCCGCCCGCGCCGCGAATGTCGGGCCGGCGCGCACGATCGGCGCCGCGGCAGCCGGTATCTGCGTACTCGCCGCGCTGTTCGCGGTGCCGGTACCGTTTCACACCGTCGCCGCCGGCATCGTTTGGCTGCCGGAGCACACGCGCGTGCGCTCGGGCACCGAAGGCTTCATACGTGAGCTGCTGGCGCGCGACGGCGACTGGGTGAAGCCGGGGCAGGTGCTGGTGAGGCTCGACGATCCGGCGCTCGAGGTGCAGCGCGCAAACCTCGCGCGGCACGTCGAGCGCCTGCAGACGTCGCGTTACTCGAGCTTCAGCGAGAACTCGGAGCAGATGCGCAAGGCCGAGGAAGAGCTCATCCGGGTCCAGTCGGAGCTCAAGCGCACGGAAGAGCGCATCCGCGAGCTGGAAGTGCGCTCCAAGGCGGAAGGCAGGCTCGTGATGCCGCGGCAGGACGATCTGCCGGGCACGTTCGCGCCGAAGGGCACGGTACTCGCGCACGTGCTGCAGGAGAAGAACATCGAAATCCGCGCGGTCGTGCCCGAATACGACGCGGTGCTCGTGCGCGGCAGCACCCGCCAGGTCGACATCAGACTCGCGGGCGCCGGTGAAACGCTCGAAGCCGCGCTGGTGCGCGAAGTGCCGGCCGCGACATTCGAGCTTCCGAGCGCGGCACTCGGCGACCGCGGCGGCGGACCTCACGTGACCGATCCGGCCGACAAGGACGGTATCCGCACGCGCCAGCCGATCGTGCTCGTCGATCTGGCGGTGCCGGGGCACGCGCTCGAGCGTATCGGCAGCCGCGCATGGGTCCGCTTCGATCACGGCGCGCGTCCGCTCGCGCAGCGCTGGTACCGCCAGCTTCGGCAGGCGCTGCTCCAGCACTTCAATCCGGCGGGCTAAGGATGAGCGCGATCAATACGAAGGTATTGCCGGTCCCGGGTGTGGTGCTGGGCGCGTATCCGGAGCGCCGCGCGACAAAAGGCGCTGAGACGCCGACGCTCGCCGCTCGTGCGGCCGCCGTAAAAACAGCCGCGGACTATGCGCCGTTCGTGGAAGAAGTCGCGGCGATCGACGAAGCACTCGGTGCGCTCGACGCCGCTGAAATCGAAGCGCGGCTCCTCCGCCTGCGCGCGGGGCTCGCGCGCGAGCGTCTGAGCGCCTCGCTGACCGCCGAAGCCTTCGCTCTCATAAAGCGGGTCTGCGCGCGCGAGCTCGGGCTCGATCTGTTCCGTTCGCAGCTCATCGCCGCTCGCGTGATGCTCGACGGCCGGCTCGCGGAAATGGCCACCGGCGAAGGTAAGACGATCGCCGCCGCCGTATGCGCGGCGACAGCGGCGCTTGCGGGCATTCCGGTGCACGTGGTCACGGCCAACGATTACCTCGTCGCACGCGATGCGCAGACGCTGCGGCCGCTGTACGCGGCGCTCGGCCTCACCGTCTCGGCCATTACGCAGAGCGCGCAGGCCGATGCGCGCCGCCGCGCCTACGACGCGAATATCGTGTACTGCACGGCGAGCGAGCTCGTCTTCGATTACCTGCGCGATGGCCTCACGCGCGAGCGCTCGCGAAGCGATCTCGAGCAGCGCGTTGCCGCGATGGACAAGCGCAGCGGCAGCCGACGCGGCACGCTGCTGCGCGGACTGTGCATGGCGCTCATCGATGAAGCGGACAGCATTCTGATCGACGAGGCGCGCGTGCCGCTCGTCCTGTCCGAAAGCTGCGTGAACGACGGGGAACGCCGGCATTTCGAAGTTGCGCTCGAGCTCGCGCGCGGGCTCGCAGCCGAAACGCATTTCGTGCTGCACCGGCACGCTATGCGCGCGGAGCTCACGGCTGCCGGGCGCGACGCCCTGCTGAGCGCGTGCGAAGCGCGCACGGGGCGCAACCGCCTGCACCGCGAGGAGACGCTCTGCACCGCGCTCGCCGCGCTGCACCTCTACGAGCGCGACCGCCATTACCTGCTGCGCGACGATTCCGTGATCATCATCGACGAATCGACCGGACGTCTGGCGCCGGGCCGGGTGTGGTCGCGCGGGCTGCACCGCCTGATCGAGCTCAAGGAAGGCTGCCGCGGCAGCGCCGATACGGCGACGCTCGCGCAGATCACCTATCAACGCTTCTTCACCCGGTATCTGGCACTCGCAGGCATGAGCGGCACGCTTTCCGAAGCGCGCGCCGAGCTCCTGTCGGTGTACGGCCTTCGCGTCGTCGAGGTGCCGCTGCACCGTCCGCGCCGCCGCAGGGTTCTTCCGATGCGCCTGCTGCCCGACCGTGAAGCGCTCGTGCGCACCGTCGTCGCGCGCGCCATGGCGGTGAGCGCGGCCGGTCAGCCGGTGCTGATCGGCACGGATTCCGTGGCGGAATCCGAGACGCTCTCGCGTGCGCTCACGGCGGCAGGCGTCGAGCACACCGTGCTCAACGCACGTCACGACAGTGAGGAAGCGCGCATCGTTGCTGAAGCCGGCACGCCGGGCCGCATCACCGTCGCGACGAATATGGCCGGCCGCGGCACCGATATCGCGCTCGCTCCGGGCGTGGCGGAACGCGGCGGGCTCCACGTGATCTCATGTCAGCACAACGCTTCGCAGCGTATCGACCGCCAGCTCGTCGGCCGCTGCGCGCGCCGCGGCGATCCGGGCAGCGCCGAGACGCTGCTCTCGCTCGACAAACCGTTGATCGCGCGCTGCACGCCGCGCTGGCTGTCGCGCTTCGTCGCCGGCGGCCTCGAGCGCCCGCAGTGGCTCGTGCGCGCGATCGTGCGCATACCGCAGCGTCTGGAAGAACGGCGTCAGCGCATGCAGCGCCGCGAGCTCCTGAGGCAGGACCGGCTCGCAGCCGAAAAACTCTCTCTTGCAAGACCGATGGAATGAGGTTGCCCATGAAAAGATCGACAACGCTTCTCCTGACAGCAGTGCTTTCGGCGCCGCTCGCCGCGTTTGCCGCGCAGCCGCCGCTGCGTTGCGTAATCGAGCCCGATCGCATCGCGGAGGTCGGAACGCCGGTGATCGGCGTCGTCGAATCGATACACGTCGAGCGCGGGGATTTCGTGCGGCAGGGGCAGTTGCTCGCGCAGCTGCGCGCCAACGTGGAGCACGCCTCGGTCAGCGCCGCCCAGGCGCGCGCGCAGGCCGACGCCGACATCCAGGCGGCGGCTGCGAACTACGAATTCCAGAAGCAGAAGCTCGCGCGCACCGAAGAGCTGATGCAGAAAAAATTCGTGTCCGCGCAGGCGCTCGATCAGGTCCGTGCCGAGACCGCCGTAGCGGAGCAGCGGCTCGCGCAGGCGAAAGAGCAGCGCCGTGTCGCGAAAGAGGAGCTCGAGCTCGCGCGCGCGCAGCTCGGCTTGCGCGCGATTCGCGCGCCGTTCTCCGGCGTCGTCGCGGATCGCTACGTGAACCCGGGCGAGCGCGTCGAAGTGAAGCCCATGTTCAGGATCGCCAAGCTCGATCCGCTACGCGTGGAGGTGATCGCGCCGGCCGCGATGTTCGGCACCATCAAAAAGGGGATGGCCGCGCAGATCACGCCGGAGCTGCCGAATGCCGCGCGGCTCGATGCCAAGGTCGTGCTCGTCGATCGCCTGATCGATGCGGCCAGCAACACGTTCCGCGTGCGCGCGGAGCTGCCCAACGCGAATAGCGCGGTGCCCTCGGGCGTGCGCTGCCGCGCCGAGGTCGCCGGGGTGACCGAGGCGGTCCAGCCGGCGGCCGCGCCGAAGGCCGGTGCACGCATGCAGCCGCGCGCGCAGGCTTCGCTGCGCATGGATACGCGGCTTACCGGCACGGCCACGAGATAACGCATGTTCCCCGGCGCGAACGCGTTCAGGAAGCTCTTCCGCCGCACGGCGGCAGCCGAAGGCGTGGCAGCGGCGGTGCGCCCGCGCGTGCGCATGCAGGTGGAAGAGATCGAGCCGCGGATCCTGTACTCGGCGGATCTCGCGCCCGGCCTGGTGACGGATGCGGGTCCGGCGCCGGTACAGATGCGAGTCGTCGCGCCGGTCACGACACAGTCGACGGACACACAGGAAACACGCCGCCATGAGCTCGTGGTCGTCGACACGGCGACACAGGACTACCAGTTCCTCGTCGACGACATCGTCGCGAACGCCGGTCCCGAACGCAGGTTCGATGTGCTGCTGATCGATGCCGGCCGTGACGGTATTGCCGAGGTGACCGGGGCATTGGCATCGATGCAGGACATCGATGCGGTGCACGTGATATCCCATGGCAGCGATGGCGTGGTGCGGCTCGGTTCCGCGGTGCTCGATGCGCAGGTGCTGGAGGAACGCGGCGACGAGATCGCGCGTTGGGCGGCGTCGCTGACCGCGAACGCGGATCTGCTGATCTACGGTTGTGACGTGGCGGCCTCGGTGCAGGGACAGGCACTCGCCGACGGACTGGCAGCGCTCACGGGAGCCGACGTCGCAGCTTCCGAAGATCCCACAGGCAGTGCCGCGCGCGGTGGTGACTGGGAGCTCGAATACGGTGCCGGCGCCGTCGAAACGCTCGTCGCGCTCTCGCCGCTCGTCCAGGCGCAGTGGCAGGGTCTGCTCGCGACCGACGTCGTGATCCACCAGTACGATACGGCGCTCGGCGGCCTCGACGATTCCGAGCTCAAGTCGGACCAGTCGTGGGGCCAGCGCTTCAGACACGACAGCGCGGGCGCCACGTATCAGGTGGACAAGGTCGCGGTCGTGCTGAGCCGGGCGAGCGACGCGCCGGCCGGACAGACCGTTACGGTGTCGCTGCGCTCGACGTTCAGCGGCGCCGTTATCGCTTCCGGCACGGTGTCGTCGAATGCGCTCTCGACGTCACCGGCGTGGGTCACGATCGCGCTCAACTCGAGCGCGACGCTGAACGATAACCAGAACTACGTGATCCGCGTCGACGGCTCGAACCAGAAGCTGTACGTCGGCACGGACGGATCGGGGAACTACAGCACCGGAGATCTTCTCGACAAATCCGGTGCTGCACAGGGCGGCAAGGACATGGCGTTCCGCCTGATCGACACCGTGCCGACCGCAGCGCCCGTACTGAACGGCGCGAACAATCTCACCGGCACCAACGAAGATTCCGCGAGCAATAACGGGACGCTCGTCTCCGCGCTGATCGCGGGACAGGTCACGCTCGATCCGCTGCTTTCGACGACCGGCATCGCAGTGACCGGCGTCGACAACACCAACGGCCAGTGGCAGTACACGACCGACGGCACGACGTGGAACGCGTTCGGTGCGGTGACCGAGACATCGTCACGACTTCTTGCTGCGGACGCAAACAACGCCGTTCGCTTCGTGCCGAACGCGAACTGGAACGGGACCGTGACGAACGGGCTCACGTTCCGTGCGTGGGACCAGACGAGCGGTACCGACGGCGGCACGGCCGATTCGTCTACGACGAATCTCACCTTCCGCGACAACTTCAATATCAATTCGTACTCGAACAACGACGGCACCGGTACCTGGAGCGCAAGCTGGGTCGATACGGACGGCAGCTTCAACAGTGGTCAGATCCAGATCACCGGCAATCGGCTGGAATTCGACGGCGGCGCAGCGAGCAGCAGCACCATCTACCGCGACGTCAATCTGTCCGGCGCAACGAGCGCGATCCTGACGTTCGACTTCAGCAATTCGGTCGATCCCGGCACGCTGACGCTGCGTATATCGTCCAACGGCGGCGCGAGCTACACGACGCTCGAGAACAACTTCCCTGCAGGCTCGTTCGCCGCAACCGCGGACATCACAGCGTTCGCTTCGGCGAACACGCGCATCCGCTTCGATGTGGTGGGCGATCCCGGCCTCCTGGGCATCGGCGCAGGCGGTCCGTTCCGCGTCGATAACCTGCAGATCGCTTACGTTCAGGCGCGCAGCGGCGGCAATACCGCGTTCAGCACCGCCACCGCGAGCAGCAGCATCACTGTCGCAGCGGTGAACGACGCACCGGCTGGAGCCGCGACGACGAAGACGATCCTGGAAGAAGGCAGCCACGTGTTCGCGCTGGCCGATTTCGGCTTCACCGATGCGAGCGACACGCCGGCGAACAACTTCACGGCGGTGCGGATCGCGACGCTGCCCGGCGCCGGCGCGCTCACGCTCGGCGGCATCGCCGTCACCGCCGGCCAGTCGATCGCCGCTGCGGACGTGACGGCCGGCAATCTGCGGTTCACGCCTGTGGCCGGCGCGAACGGCACGGCTTACGCGAGCTTCACGTTTCGCGTCGAGGACGATGGCGGCACCGCGAACGGCGGTGTGAACGTGGACACGACCGCCCGCACCTTCACCTTCGACGTGACGTCGGTCAACGATGCACCGCAGGGCACGACCGCGACGCTCGCCACGCCCGAAGACGTGCCGCTCGTGCTCAATGCAGCGGCGTTCGGATTCACCGATCCCGGCGATACGCCTGCGAACAGCCTCGCTGCCGTGCGCATCGAATCGCTGCCCGGCGCCGGCACGCTCACGCTGAGCGGCGCAGCCGTCGCGGCGGGTCAGACGATTGCGGTCGCGGACCTCAACGCCGGCAGGCTCGTGTTCACCTCGGCCGCGAACGTGAGCGGCGCGGGGTACGCGAGCTTCACGTTCCGCGTCCAGGATGACGGCGCCACGGCCAATGGCGGCGTCGACCTCGATGCGAGCGCGCGCACGCTCACGATCGACGTGACGGCACGTAACGACGCGCCGGTGGGCGCGAGCAATACGCTGACGACGACAGAAGAGACGCCGCTCGTCTTCAGCGCGGCGCAGTTCGGTTTCACCGATCCGAACGACGCCGCCCCGAACGCTTTCGCGGCGGTTCGCATCAGCGCCTTACCGACGGCCGGCGCGCTGACGCTGGCCGGCGCGGCGGTGACGGCCGGCCAGAGCGTGACGGTCGCCGACATTACCGCCGGCAGGCTCGTCTTCACGCCCGGCCTGAACGGCGCGGGCGCCGGTTATGCGAGCTTCGCGTTCCAGGTTCAGGACGACGGCGGCACCGCGAACGGCGGCACGGACCTCGATCCGACCGCACGCACGATGACGATCGATGTGACGAACGTGAACGATGCGCCGCTGCTCTCCGGTGCGAACAACCTCACCGCGATACTCGAGGATGCGGTTGCGAATTCGGGGACGCTGGTGTCGGCGCTGCTCGCCGGCCAAGCGAACGATCCGGACGCGTCCGCGCTCTCCGGCATCGCCGTGACCGCGGTCGACAACACCAACGGCGCCTGGCAGTACTCGACCAACGCCGGCGCGAGCTGGAACGCCTTCGGCTTCGTCGCGACCGGACATGCGCGGCTCCTCGCAGCCGATGCGAACACGTACGTGCGTTTCGTGCCCAACGCGAACTGGAACGGCACCGTCGCGAGCGGCCTCACCTTCCGCGCATGGGACCAGATGATCGGTGCGAACGGCGGCACCGCGCCGACGATCGCGAATCCCGTGCTGCTCGACACGTTCTCGACCGTCTCCTACGCGAACCAGAACGGGACCGGCGGCTGGAGCACGAATTGGGTGGACGCCGGCGGCAGCGCCGCGGGCGGCGACATCGGCGTCAGCGGCGGCGCCCTCACGATCCGCACGAAGAACAACGCCGACGGGCCGATATACCGGCAGGCCGACTTGAGCCATGCGACCAGCGCGACGCTTTCGTTCACGTACAACAACCCGCTCGGCGCGGGCGACGGCGGCTCGATCGTGCTCGAGATCTCGGGGGACGGCGGCGGCAGCTATACGACGCTCGCCACGTTCTCGGATGCCGCGAACGTGGGCCCCGGCGCGTTCTCGAGGAACGTGAGCGCGTTCATCGCGGCGAACACCCGCATCCAGTTCCGCGTCGTGAGCGACAGTATTCCGAACCGCACGTTCAGCGTCGATAACGTGCAGATTGCCTACACCGCGGCGGGCAACGGCGCTGCGACCGCGTTCAGCACGGCGACGGCCTCCGCAGGTATCACCGTCACTGCTGTAAACGACGCACCCGCCGGTGCGAACAATACGGTCACGGCTGCCGAAGATGCGGCATTCATCTTTAGCGCGGCGCATTTCGGCTTCAGCGACAGCGCCGATGCGCCGGCGAACGCGCTCGCCGCGGTTCGCGTCGACGCGCTGCCGGGCGTGGGAGCGCTCACGTTGAGCGGGGCGGCGGTCGGCGCGGGCCAGTCGATCGCGATCGCCGACATCGCCGCAGGACGCCTCGCATTCACGGCGGCGGCCAACGCGAATGGCGCGGGCTACGCGAGCTTCACGTTCCGTGTGCAGGACGACGGCGGCACCGCCAACGGTGGCGTGAATCTCGATCCGACCGCACGCACGATGACCATCAACGTCACCGCGGTCAACGACGCGCCGACCGGCACGACCGTGACCCTTGCGACGCTGGAGGACACGCCGGTCGTTCTCAATGCGGCTGCCTTCGGCTTCACCGATACCGCCGATACGCCCGCGAACAATCTCAGGGCCGTGCGCATCGCCACGCTGCCTTCGGCGGGCGCGCTCACTCTGAACGGAGCCGCCGTCATTGCGGGGCAATCGATCTCGGCGGTGGACCTGGCAGCAGGCAATCTCGTGTTCACACCGGGCGCGAACGCCAACGGCGCGAGCCACGCGAGCTTCACGTTCCAAGTGCAGGACGACGGCGGTACCGCGAACGGCGGCATCGACCTCGACCCCGTGGCGCGCACGATGACGATCGACGTGACGCCGGTGAACGACGCGGCGGTGGGCGCGAACCGCACGGTCACGGCACTCGAAGACACCGCGTTCGTTTTCGACGTCGCGGCTTTCGGTCTCATCGATGCCGCCGACGCGCCGGCGAACGCGCTCGCCGCCGTCCGGATCTCGTCCCTGCCCGCGGCTGGCTCGCTGACGCTGAATGGCGCCGCCGTGAACGCCGGCGACACCGTCACGGCCGCCGATATTGCCGCCGGCCGGCTCGCTTTCACGCCGGGCGCGCAGGCGAATGGCGCCGGTTATGCGAGCTTCACGTTCCAGGTGCAGGACGACGGCGGCACGGCGAACGGCGGCGCCGACCTCGACCCGGTCGCACGCACGATGACGATCGACGTGACCGCGGTGAACGACGCGCCCGTCGGCACGAGCACGACGGCAGCCGGGTTCGAGAACGCGCCGCTCACGCTGACGGCCGCGAATTTCGGTTTCACCGACCCGAGCGACACGCCTGCGCACAGCCTCGGCGCCGTGCGCATCACGAGCCTGCCCACTGCCGGCACGCTCAGGCTGAGCGGTGTCGGGGTCACCGCGGGTCAGACGATCAGCGCGGCCGATATCGGTGCCGGCAATCTCGTGTTCACGCCTGCCGCAGACGCGAACGGCAACGCGTACGCGACGCTCACGTTCCAGGTGCAGGACAGCGGCGGAACGCTCAATGGCGGCGCAGACCTCGATGCGGTGGCGCGCACGCTGACGATCGACCTGGCGCCGGTGAACAGTGCCCCGGTCGGCACGAACGCGACCGTCTCCGTCTTCGAAGACACGAGCTTTGCGTTGAGCGCGGCGCACTTCGGTTTCACCGATCCGAACGACACCGCGCCGAACAACCTCGCGGCCGTGACGATCAGCGCGGTGCCGACGGCGGGAAGCCTCATCCTGAGCGGCGTCGCCGTCACGGCGGGTCAATCGATCGCCCTTGCGGACATCAATGCCGGCAACCTGCGGTTCCTCGCGGCCGCCGACGCTGCGGGTACGGCTTACGCGAGCTTCGGCTTCCGCGTGCAGGACGACGGCGGCACCGCCAACGGCGGTGTCGATCTCGACACGACGGCGCGGACCATCACCTTCGACGTGACGAACGTGAACGATGCGCCCACCGGCGCCGACCGCACGGTCACGGCGCTCGAGGATACCGCCTTCGTGTTCGACCTCGCGGCGTTCGCGCTCACCGATCCTGCGGACGCGGTGGCGAACAATCTGGCCGCCGTGCGTATCGCTGCGGTGCCGACGTCGGGCTCGCTCACGCTGAACGGCGTCGCGGTGAACGCGGGCGACTTCGTCACCGCCGCCGATATCGTCGCGGGTCGGCTCGCATTCACGCCCGGCGCCGACGCAGCCGGCGCCGGCTATGCGAGCTTTACCTTCCAGGTGCAGGACGATGGCGGCACCGTCAATGGCGGCATCGATCTCGATGCGGTCGCGCGCACCATGACCATCGACGTTACGGCGGTGAACGACGCCCCCGCCGGCACGAGCGGCACGGTGACCGCGGTGGAGAATGCACCGTTCGTGTTCACCGCCGCGGCGTTCGGCTTTACCGATCCGGCCGATGCGCCCGGACACAACCTGAGCGCGGTGACGGTGAGCGCTCTGCCCGCGCTGGGCACGCTGACGCTTTCCGGCGTGGCGGTCACCGCCGGCCAGTCGATCGCCATCGCGGATATCGATGCCGGCAATCTCGCCTTTACGCCGGCGGCCCACGCGAACGGCGCCGGATACACGAGCTTCACCTTCCAGGTGCAGGACGACGGCGGCGCCGCCAACGGCGGCGTGAATCTCGATGCGACGGCGCGCACGCTGACGATCGACGTGACGCCGGCGAACAGCGCGCCCGTCGGCACTGCGAATACCGTCGTGACGCTGGAAGATACGCCGCTGCCGCTCACGCTCGCCCATTTCGGGTTCACGGATCCCAACGACACGCCCGCGAACCTGCCGGTGGCCGTGACGATCAGCTCGCTACCCACGGCCGGCACCCTCGCTTTGAGTGGCGTCGCGCTGACCGCGGGACAGTCGATCACCGTCGCCGACA
>Ga0196978_1000632_pt1 | contig 17372 bp, 17 predicted proteins | sample S3v_2013CmetaG_FD_155491 | JGI IMG/M metagenome (GOLD analysis project Ga0196978, IMG submission 155491) | Soil microbial communities from Anza Borrego desert, Southern California, United States - S3+v_20-13C | ecosystem: Environmental > Terrestrial > Soil > Desert | place: USA: California... | reverse complement strand
CGCCGCATTGGCGGCGGCTCGCGATGACAGTTGCTGAGGCGCTATGGCGCCGCATTGGCGGCGGCTCGCGATGACAGTTGATGAGGCGCTATGGCGCCGCATTGGCGGCGGCTCGCGATGACAGTTGATGAGGCCCTATGGTGCCGCATTGGCGGCGGCTCGCGATGACAGTTGCTGAGGCCCTATGGCGCCGCGTTGGCGGCGGCCCGCGAGGACAGTTGCTGGATCGCCACGCCGCCGCGGCCTCAGCGGCGCGCGATGACGATCGTTACTTCAGCGGGGCGGCGGCGTCGGTCTGTTCGGCGGCGAGCTCGCGGGGCTCGCCCTCACGCGCGAGCCTGCGCTGAAGGGCGCACATTTCGTCGCCGAGCGCATCACGCGTGTCGCTATCGAGGAGCTTTTTCACTTTGGGAAAAAGGTTCTCCTCCTCTTCCTTGTGATGGTGCTCGGCCTGCTCTTTCAGCACCTTGAATTTGGGCTCGAACGTCTGGTCGCCGCCGTCTAGCGGCAGCAGATCGGCGACCAGTCGCTTGAGCGAAAGGTGCTCTTCGAGCGACTCCAGCAGGATGTCCTCCGTGCGGTTCGCCTTCACGGCCGGGTAGAACACCTGCTCCTCGGATTCCATGTGCACCGTCAGGAGGTCCGCGATGCGCGTGAATCGTCTCTTGCGCTCTTCGGGTTCTTCGACTTCGAGCGCTCGCCTGAGCAGGCGCTCCATCTCCTGATGCTGCTGCAGCAATAGATCGACGGCGTCCATGCGCCCTCCGTGTCATGTGGCGCAGCGGATGAGGCAAGCGGTGTGCCGTTGATGACGTGCGCCATGGGATCGCGACGGCGCCGCGTGCCGGCGCCTCGCAATGACGCCCGACTATTGAGGCTCGATCCGGGCGCTCTTGACGATCTTCGCGTAGAGCGCGATCTCACGCTTGATGAACTGCGCGAACTCTGCGGGCGTGCTGCCGACGGGGATCAGGCCGAGATCGTCCAGGCGTTTCTTGATCTCCGGCGAGAACAGGATCTTGCGGACTTCGCCGTGCATGCGCATGAGTCGATTCTTGGGCACGCCGGCCGGAAACCACAGCCCGTGCCAGCCGGCGAACTCGAACCCGGGGAACCCGGACTCCTGAAACGTCGGCACGTCCGCGAGCTGCGGAGCGCGCTTGCCGGCGGTGATCGCGAGCGCGCGCACCTTGCCGGCTTTGACGAAAGGCGTACCTTGCGCGACGCTCACCATCATCGTCTCCACCTGTCCGGCCATGACGTCGTTCAGCGCGGGGCCTCCGCCTTTGTAGATCACGTGCACGAGGTCGAGTCCTGCCGCCGCTTTCATCATCTCGGTCGCGAGGTGTGTCGCGTTGCCGGTGCCGGCCGATGCGAAATTGAGCTTGCCCGGGCGCGACTTGGCGAGGCTGATGAACTCCTTGAGGCTGTTGGCGGGCACGGACGGGTGGACGACGAGCACCATGCCGTAGGTCGCCGCCATCTGCGTGATCGGCTGGAAGTCGCGTACGGAGTCGTACGGCAGCTTCTTGTAGAGGTGCACGTTGGCGACGTGGCTGCCGGTCTGGTAGAGGAACGTGTAGCCGTCGGGCGGGCTCTTCGCGACGAGCTCGCTGCCGATGATGCCGTTCGCGCCGGGACGGTTGTCCAGCACCACCGTGTGGCCAAGGCCTTTGCTGAGCTCGCCCACGAGGACGCGGCCCCAGACGTCGATCGGCCCGCCGGGCGCGTACGGGACGATCATGCGCACGGGTTTGGCGGGGTAGGGTTCCTGCGCGTGCGCGGCGCAAGTCCAGACTGCGAGAGCGATGAAGAGTGCGCGTACCATGCGATTGATTATGGCATAGTGGTTTTCCGGTTTTGAAAGGTCGGCATGGAAGAAATTTTTCCGAAATTCTCGGAAGCGGAGTATCGGCGGCGCGAGGCCGTCGTGCGCCGCGAGATGGAGGCGCGCGGGCTCGACGCGATGGTGATCGCAGGCGATTCCGGCGGCCGCACGGCGAATCAGGCGAGCGTGTACTGGCTCACGAACTGGCTGGATCCGATGGTGAATTACGTCGTGATGACGCGCACCTGTGGGCCTTTTCTGTTCGTGAGTTACCCGCTGTTCCTGCACACCGCGAAGCGCGCGGCGCGCGGCGAGACGATCGAGTGCGGCGCGCTCAACCCGGGACCCGATATCGCGAAGCGGCTGATCGATCTCGGTCACGCGAAGGGCCGCATCGGCATCTCGGGCGTGCGCAACATCGCGAAGGGCTCGATGCTCGCGGACCATCGCGATGCGCTGGTTAAAGCGATGCCCGAGGCGGAATTCGTCGACGCGCTCGAGGCGATGGTCGCCGCACGCATGATCAAGAGCCCGGAGGAGATCGAGTGGTTCGAGCGCGGCGCGGAGCTCACCGACAAGGTGATCGCGCACATGGCGCAGAGCATGGAGATCGGCATGCCCGAGTACCAGATCTCCACGCTGATTCACGAAGTCGTGCTGCCGGAGGGCGGCAACGTGCGGCTGCAATTCTTCGGTGCGACGCCGATGGACGCACCCGAGATCATCTTCCCGTGGCAGTACCCGTCGAACCGCAAGCTCCAGCGCGGCGACGTGCTGCTCACCGAAATCAGCGCGAGCTGGGGCGGCTGCTCGGGACAGATCCAGCGCGCGTTCGCGATCGGCGCCAAGCCGACGCCGCTGTATCAGCGCCTCTACGACGTGGCCGCGGAGTGCTATTACCGCATTTTCGAAGTGCTCAAGCCGGGCGCGACCGACGCCGACGTGCGCAACGCCGCGATCTTCATCGAGAAGGAAGGCTTCCGCACACTCGATATCCTGATCCATGGCTGGGGGTTGCAGATCGAGCCGCCGCGCGTCGATCTGCCGGGCGCGATGATCAAGCGCGAGCTGACGCCCGTCACGTTCGAGAAAGGCATGCTTATCGTCATCCAGCCGAACATCGTGACGGCGGACGGCAAGGCGGGATTGCAGACTGGCAACCTCGTGCTGATCGAAGAGAATGGCTGCAGGTCGCTTCAGAAATACCCGATGGAGTTCATTCGGGTCCAATGACGCAAAACCGTCACCGCCGCCCGCGCGGGAACGACGACTGAGGAGGTTGACTGCTTGATTATCGATACACACGCGCATGCACTGGATGAAGCTTTTTTGGCCGGCCTCTGTAAGAAACCGGCGTTCGGCCTTTCCGCCGAGCGCCGCTCCGACGGCCGCTACTGGATCAGGCGGGGGAATCGTCCGGCGCATTCGCTGGACGAGAACCTGATCGATATCCCGAAGCGCGTGGCGAGCCTCGCGCGCCGCGACGTGGAGCTTCAACTCGTGGGACCGCCGCCGGGCTTCGTCGCCTGGCCGGGCGGCGCGGCGGACGTCGAGTACGCGCGTGCGTTGAACGAGCACGGCGCACGCGTGGCCTCGCAAAGCGAGGGGCGGATGGAGCTCATGGCGACGCTCGCGATGGGTTCGCCGGAGCAGTGCGCGTACGAGCTCGAGCGCGCGATCGATCTTTACGGCGTGCGCTCGGCGCTGCTGCCCGCGACGGCGGGCGGCCGGCCGCTCGATGCGCCCGAGTTCGACGCGCTCTTCACGGTCGCCGAGAAGCACGGCGTGCTCTTCTTCATGCATCCGGTCTCGGCCGACGAGCTCACGCGTTACCCGGTCTATGGCGTGCAGGTGCTCGTGCAATGGCCGTTCGAAACCACGCTCGCGGTGACGCGGATGATCTTCGAAGGCGTGTTCGATCGGCACCCGGGACTGAAGCTCCTGCTCGCGCACGGCGGCGGCAACCTCATCTATCTGAAAGGCCGGCTCAACTCCGCATACGAAGCGGAAGGCTGGGAAGCGGACCCGTACTACAGGAAGAACATCTCGAAAGCGCCGGGCGAGTACTACAAGCAGATCTATTTCGATACCTGCGCGTTGTCGCCGGAGTCGGTGGAGTTCACGATCAGCATTGCGGGTGCCGACAACGTGATGTTCGGGACCGACTATCCCTTCGACATCGGCGATCCCGAGGCGAAGCGCGCATTGCCGGCGCTGGAGCGGCTGGATGAGGCGACGAAGCGGAAGATCTATCGCGAGAACGCAGCGAGAGTGCTGAATGTGAAGCGATGAAAAAAGAAATCATCTCGAGCTCCAAAGTTCGGGCGCCGGTCGCAGGCTTTCCGGTCGCCACGCGCGCGGGGCACCTGCTCTTCATCTCCGGGCGCGTGGGGCTCGACAGCGAGTCGGGCCTGCCGCTGACCGGTTACGCGCAGCTCGGCCGCAAGCCCGTGCCGTCGCTCGGACTGCTCGCGCCGGATAGCTGGGAGGAGACCTTCGTCGCGCAGGCGGCGCGCATGTACGAAGACCTGGAGACGCTGCTCGCGGAGCAAGGCGCGCAGAAGACGGACCTGCTCTTCTACAGCATCTACGCGCGCGAGATGCGCAACTTCCCGGTGATCGTGCGCACGCGCGCGGCGCTGTTCGAAGGCGGTGTGGCGCCGCCGAGCACCGCGTCGCAGGTGCCGGGGCTGCTCTATCCGGGCGCCGTCGTCTACTTCGATCCGGTGGCGGTCATTCCGGATGCAGGCAGCGGCATCGCCAAGAAGGTGCTCACGTCACGCCATGTCGTGCAGGGGCCGCTTTCGAATTACGAGCTCGCGACCCGCGCGGGCGATTACACGTTCTATGCCGGCGTGGTCGGTGCGCACCCCGAGACCGGCACCATCGTCTACGGCGGGAAGGAGCTGAAGGACGAGACCTGGCCGAAGCCGCAGGGCGGTCTCGCCACGCGGCTCCTGCTCGAGCCCACGTCCGCGCAGACCTACACGATTCTGAAGCTCATGCGCTCCATGCTCGAAGAGCACGGCGGCGGCCTCGACCGGGTGCTGCGCACCAACATCTATCTGCGCAGCATGACCGAGCTGCCCGAAGTCGAGCGCGTTGCGGGCCGCTTCTTCGGCACGCGCGCACCGGCCGGCACGGTGATCGGGGTGGAGAGCCTCGCGCGCGGCGATTTCTTCATCGAGATCGAGGCGATCACCTACGACCGCGGCGCGACGCGCGCTTCGCCGGCGGATACGCAGGTGGCCTCATGGGGCCGCTACGCGAACGCGGTGCGCGGCGGCGATCTCGTATTCGTGTCGGGACTGCTCGGCTACGACGCGGCGTCGAATCGCATCGTGAAGCGAGCGGCCGATCTCGGATCGAGCGCTGCGGAGCGGGTGAACAAGGCGATCGGCGGATCGGACGTTCAGACCGCAGGACAACTCGCAGCGGCAGCGCAGACCCAGAGCATTCTCGATCAGCTCGCGCGGGTGCTGAAGAGCCTCGACTCCAATCCGGGTTCGCTGCTCAAGCTCACCGTATACCTGCGCGAGATGAGCGAATTTCCGTACGTGAAGAACGTGCTGCTCGCGACACTGGGCGAGAATCCGCCGGCGATCAGCGTGCTCGCCGTGCAGGATCTGCCGCTGAAAGAAGCGCGGGTGCAGATCGAGGCCACGGCGGTTTAGGCCGTCCGTCCTTCGACAGGCTCAGGACGAACGGAATACAGGAGGGGGAGATGGAAAAGAAGAGAGTCGTTCTGCCGGAGATCGAGAAGTTCTACGCCGGCTCGCTGCACAAGGACATCCCGGAATACCAGCCGGTGAAGATCGCGCATGCGATCGTCACGCGCGGCGGGAACACGCTGCGCATGTCCGGTTATCCCGCGATCGGACCGAACGGTATCATCGGCAAGGGCGACATGCGCGTGCAGACGCTGACGGCGCTCGATTACGTGAAGCGCACCGTCGAAGCCGCGGGCGCGACGTGGGACGACATCGTCCACATGACGTTCTTCTTCACCGACCGCGAGAAATGGCATCGCGAAGCGATACCGGCGCGCGTGGAGTTCTTCGGCAAGCACGCCAAAAATGGCGAGCTGCCGTGCATCACTTCGATCGGGGTCGCCTCACTGATGCACCCGGATATGCTGATCGAAATCGAGGCCACCGCGGTTTGGGATTGACTGGATCCCCGCCCCCGACTACACCACTTCGAGGGCGTCGCCTGGCGCGGGGATGAAGATGCAAGCCGTCCTCCGTCATTCCCGCGGAGGCGGGAATCCAGAACGAGGAGCAATCATGAAAATTCTGTCTGCCCTCACTGCTGTTGCACTGACCATCTCTCCCGCATTCGCAGCGCAGAAAAAAGCCGACCCCGTCGGCGACTACCCGAACAAGCCCGTGCGCTGGATCATCGACTTCGGAGCCGGCGGGCTCTCCGACACGCTCGCACGCATCGTCGCGATGAAGGTGAGCGACATGTGGAAGCAGCCGATCATCAACCAGGCGCGTCCCGGCGCGAACGGCACGATCGCGTACGACATCGGCGCGAAAGCGACACCCGACGGCTACACGCTGGTGTTCGTCTCGACGCCGTTTTCGGTGAACCCGAGCGTCTACACGAACCTGCCGTACGACACGCGGAAGGACTTCGCCGCGGTCACGCTGATCGCGATGTATCCGAGCAGCCTCGTGGTGAATCCGAAGGTGCCGGTGAAAAGCGTGCAGGAGCTGATCTCGTATGCGAAGTCGAAGCAGGGCGGCCCCACGTGGGCGACGGTCGGGGTGGGCAGCTCGCCGTTCCTCGCGACGGAGCTCTTCAGGAAGCAGACCGGCTTCGACGGCATACACGTGCCCTACAACTCGAGCCCGCAGGCGCTCACCGATCTTGCCGGCGGGCGCATCGAGTTCATGTTCGTGAACATGCCGACCGCGGTCGGTTTCATCAAAGGAAACCGCATACGCGCGATCGGCATCGCGTCGCCCGCGCGCAGCGTGCTCATGCCCGACCTGCCGACGATCGCCGAGTCCGGCGTGCCGGGCTTCCAGTCGGTGGGCTACGCCGGGGCGGCGACGCAGTCGAAGGTGCCGCGCGCGATCGTCGAGAAGATCAATGCCGACATGGTCAAGGCGCTCCACATGTCCGACGTGCAGGAGCAGATCCGAAATCTCGGCGGAGAGCCGCGCCACAGCACGACCGCGGAGTTCCAGAAGCTGCTGAACGACGAGATCGCACGCTGGGCGCCGGTCGCGCGCGAAGCCGGCGTCAAGCTCGAACGCTAACCGTAAATCCCCCTCTCCCCCACGATGGTGGGGAGAGGGTAGGGATGAGGGGCAACATGAAAAACAAAACCACACCCATCGGCGCCATCACGATCCCCGGCACCGACATCCATTACGCTCCGGCGATCAAAGCCGGACACTGGGTATTCCTCACCGGCATCGAGGCGGCCGATTACGGCCGCGGTCTGCACGACACGGTGCGCGGCAATCCGGAATTTCCGCTGCACGGCCTGCCGAAGCACCGGCGCGAAGGCGATTTCATCTGCGCGCGGCTGAGCGCGCTTCTGAAGGAAGCGGGGACGAGCTTCGCGAACACGGTGCGGCTCGATCAGTACTACCCGACATGGAAAGCGGTCGATCCCTATCACCTCGCGCGGCGTGCCGCGTTCGGCGACTACATTCCGCCGAGCACCTCGATCATCATGGAGGAGCTGCTCACCGGCGGGGCGGATATCACGACTTCGGTCCTCGCAGTAGTGCCGGGCGACGGGCGCGAGCCGAAGCGCGTGCCGACGCCGAAAGTCACCGCGCCGGTGTGGTCCGGATTCGTGCCGGCCGTCACGTCCGGCGATTTCATCTTCGTCGCCGGACAGATGGCGCGCGGGGCCGATGGCAATGCCGATCCGCGCGCGCATGTTCCGCCGCACAGCCTGTGGGGCGGCTACGAGATCCGCCGCCAGACCGAATACCTGGTGCGCGAGAAGTTCGTGCCCGCGCTCGAAGCGGCCGGCTCGTCGCTGCGCAACGCAGTGAAGGCGCAGGTGTATCTGCGGCACATGGAAGACCTTCCGCATTTCCTCGACGTGTGGGAGAGCCATTTCGGCGCGCGGCAGTGCGCGCTGACGATCGTGCCGGGCAAGGATTTCGGGCTCGTCCCGGGAAACATCGAAATCAATCTCGTCGCGCTGACGGACAACGCCGGCGCGAACAAGCGCGTGATCGACGGCTGCATTCCGCGGGAGATGAGCTTCGGCGCCGCGGCTGTACGTGCGGGCGACCTGCTGTTCTGCTCCGGCCTGACCGCGGTGGACGCCGCGGGCGCGATCGCCGCCGTGAAGCATCGGCAGCTCGAGCACCTCGGCGTTCCGGCACGTGCGCAGATGCAGCACATCGTCGATGCGCTGAAGGCCGTATGCGCGGCCGGCGGCACGTCGCTCGAGAACGTGGTGCGCGTGCATCAGTTCCACACCGATCTCGGCGAGTTCTATCCGATGCACCGCGCCTGGCAGGAAGCGCTCGGCGGCGCGCCGGTTCCCTTCACGGCGGTCGGCGTGCATGCCGACCTGCCGGTGCCGTCGTGCAGCGTCGTCGTGGACCCGTGGTTTTACGCGCCTTAAGCGTCGTCCCGGCGAAGGCCGGGACCCAGTGCCGCTGTTTTCTGGATCCCGGCCCTCGCCGGGATGATGATCCCTCCGTCATTCCCGCGTAGTGTCATTGCGAGGCGGAGCCCATGCTCCGCCGCGGCAATCCCGTCTACGAACGTGGCTTTTACGTGCGCCACGAGACGTGCTGCGAGCGAAGCGCGGCAATCTACCCCGCGCTTGTTCGCGGCTCGCGATGACACAGTAGGGCCCGGCCTACGCGGGGGTGACGCTTAGCAGCCGGCGAGTATCGCCGCGATGAATTCGTCGCGGCGGATATCGAACTGCGTTGCGGTCGTCACCGCGGCCGTGCTGCCAGCGTCCCTGACGACAAACTGCACGAGCGCCACAGGTGCGCCGCGTGTGACGTGCACTTCGATGAGCCCGGGCGCCGTGCCTTCGCGAATCCGTGAGGTGAATCCCGCGGGGTGCGCATCGAGATTGCGCGCGACGCAGACTGCCGCGCGATGCGGCTCCTGACGCAGTGCGTGTGTACTGCGGAGGCCCGTCTCGGCCGGCGACTCCGTCATGGTCTGGCATGCCGCCAACGCGGCGACCGCTACGACCAGTGCGATGCAGTTGCGCATTCTCAAGGCGTCGACGCTTCCTCGATGCTCCGAACCTCGAGTATGCCCGGTAGGCGTCGCGGTCGACAGGCGGGCGCGCTACTCGTGGCAGACGACATCAATAATGTGATTTGGCGCGTCGCGGCTCCCGCTTTCGTAGGGTGCGCCACCTGCGCACCCTACGGGCGGCAATCGTTGCTGGCGCCGCGCATGAGCCACACGCGGCTCCCCGCGCGCGGCCGGAAGCTGCTGTTGACGATGGCGATGTCGTCGCCGCGCACATCGAGCTTGCGCATGAGCAGACCCTGCTGGCTGCCGTTGAAGCCGCCGTTCGCGTCGGCGCTGCCCGGCACGATGACCGGCGCGCTGAACGTGCTGCCGCCGTCGCGCGACCGCGCGAAGGCGAGGCCGCGCGGCGGCTGGCGATGATCCGTATACGTCTCCCAAAGCACGTAAACGTCGCCCGACGTACCGATACTGAGCGCCGGAAACCCGGCACTCGCCGCCCGCCCTTCGACAGGCTCAGGGCGAACGGCCGAAATATCTCGCACTGCCTCGAAACTCCTGCCGCCGTCGCGCGAGCGCGTATAGCGGACGTGATAGCGATCGAACGGACCCGCCGCGCTCTCCGCATAGACGAGATGCAGCACGCCCTTACCATCGACCGCGATTTTCGGCGCGTCCGAATAACCGGGCGTCTGTGCAACGATGCGCGGGGCGCTTAAGGTGCGGCCGCCGTCGGACGAGCCGGCGATGTGAATGTCCGCGCGGTCGTCTTCGCCGACGGGCCACGCGAGATAAATTGCGTGCCGCTCGGCCTGACCCTCTCCGCGCTGTCGCGGCGCGAGGGGAGCACGTGAAACGGCGAGTGCAGGCGCGCGCGCCGGCTTCGCGGCGCCCGAGTTCAGTTGAAGCGGTTTGGAAAACGACGCGCCGCGATCGCTCGAGCGGCTGAGCCAGAGCGCGCCTTCGTATTCGGTCCATGCGGCGTAGATCGTGCCATCCGCCGCCACCGCGATATCGAGGCTCCCGTTGTGCCAGATGTCGCGGTTGATGCGGCCTTTGCCGTCGCCGCCGGTGGAGTTCGACAGGTTCACCGATTTCCCGAACGTTGCGCCGCCGTCGCCGGAGCGTGCGAAAAAGATGTCGCCGCCGTGCGAGCCGCCGGAGAAGACGATCTCCTGCCACAGAATGTAGATGTCCCGCGGATGCCGCTGCGAGAGCGCGATGCGCGGCAGCCACGAGAACACCTGCGGCGTACGCGAGACGTTCACGGGCTGCTCGAGACGCGGCGCGCCGTTGCGGTCGTAGATCTGAAACAAGACATCCTTGCGACGCTGGTCGACCCAGGCGACCGCGGCGCCGCCGCCTGCGTCGAGCGCGACGGTCGGATCGTCGACGTAGTCGTAGCGCGACTCGTTCTGCTGCCACGGGCCGCGGTGGCCTCCGCCTTTTGCGATTTCGAGCGTGCCGCACCAATGCACGATCGAGGTTTGCTGCATTCCCGCCTGCGCGGGAATGACGAGGAGTGCGAACGTTGCGAGCAGAATGGTGCAGCGTGTCATCGGCAGATGCGGAAGCCGCCGCGGTCGAGATGGAAATGATTGCGGTGCGCTTCGTTGTACTCGGGGCCGAGCACGCTGTCGAAGACGCGGCACGCGCCGTCGTGCACGTCGCGGAGGAAGCGGCCGTCGGCGTCGTCGCTGCCCCAGTCGCGTTCCACGCGGACTTGCCTGCCGTCCGCCAGGACGAACGCGGCGATGTCGATCGCGTCGGCGGTGGCGTGGCGGCTGAGCGGCGCGTCCTTGCGGCCGTAAATGTTGCGGCACGCGTACGTACCGAAATGCTGGAAGCGCACGACCGGCCGCTCGAAGTGCTTCTGCGCCGCCGGCGCGACGATGTGGCGCTCCCACATCGCGAGTGAGACCGCGCTGCGGCAGGTGAGCGTGAACGGCTCGCCCACTCGCACGCTCGTTGCGCTCACGCGGACCGCGTTCGCATACCCGCAGCCGTCGGGGCCATCGTGGTCAGGCGCCGGCTCGTAGCGCATCTTCGCCCGATCGAGGACCGCGAGGCACAGCGCCGGATCGCGCGACAGGCGCGACAGCTTGTAGCGCGTGAGCCAGTTGAGCGGCTCGTCGAGCTTCAACGGCGCCCACGGGTTCCATTCATCCGGTATCACGATCCTGCCGGAGTAGATGCCATGCGCCACCCACGTCACGACCGACAGCAGCAGAAGACCCAGAAGAGTGGAGCGCACAGAACCAATTTCCCTCTCCCCGCGGGTGCGGGGAGAGGGATAGGGTGAGGGGAATCAGTCGTACACGGTTTCCGAGTAATGCGCCGGATCGACCTCGACCTCGATCACCGTCGGCCCGTCCGCGCGCAACGCCTGCACCAGCCGCGCTTCGAGCTCCGCCGAAGTACCCGCGCCGACCGCAGGCACGCCGAAGTAGTGCGCCGGCGGAGCTACGTCGGAGCGCTCGAAGGAGAGCGCCGTGCCGTAGTGCTCAAGCGAGCGGCGTTCCTGCTTCACCTTGATGAGACTCAACCAGCGGTCGTTCAGCACCACGAACGGGATCGCGAGGCGCTCGCGCTGCGCGACGGCGAGCTCCCCGCAGGTCATCTGGAAGCAGCCGTCGCCGACGATGCACGCGACCGGCAGAGTGGGGCGCTCGAGCTTCGCGGCGATCGCCGCCGGCAGGCCGAAACCCATCGACGACCAGCCGTTCGTGATGAGGAACGTGCGCGGGGCGTGCGCCGTCCACTGGCTGGCGATCTGGTGCGTGTGGGCGCCGACGTCGAAGGCGAGCACGCCCTCGCGCGGCAGGACGCGGCGCACGACATCGATCGCCTCGTGGGGCGAGAAATGCGATGTGGCGGGCCGCAGCGCGCGGTGGAATGCGGTGCGATGGTGTTCAAGAGCGTTCGGCTGGTGGGTTTCACCCATCCGATGCCAGTCGTTTGAACTAGCGGGCAGCGAAGCCAGCGCGGAGATCGCCGCGTCTAGGTCGCCGACGACTTCGTGCGCGATCGTTACGGAAGCGTCCACGTCCGCCCGCCCGGTGTCGACATGCAGCACCGGCAGCTTGCCGATCCAGGCCTCGTACTCGACTTCGATCGTGTCGTAGCCGAGGCCGATGATGAGATCCGCGTTGTCGTGTATGAAGCGCCGCTGAAGCTGACGCTTCGCGCGCTCGATGCAGCCGATCGCGAGCGGATGCGCTTCGTCGATCAGCCCTTTCGCCATCGTGGTGGTGGCGAAAGGAGTCTGGTGCCGCTCGACGAATTCGCGCAGCGTATCGTGGTGGCGCATGCGCATTGCGGACGCGCCGATCACGGCGAGGGGGCGGCGGGCGCGGCTGAGGATTTCGGCGGCCTTGGTTACACCCCCACCCTGACCCTTCCCCGTCGAGGGGGAGGGAAGGCCCGTCCTCCCCCCTTGCGGGGGACGATTGAGGTGGGGGGTGACAGCCTCACTCACCTCCGCCACTGCCACATCCTCCGGCAAATCGAGATGCACCGGCCCCTGCGGCTCGGTGAGCGCGAGGCGCAGCGCTTCCGCGACCGTCGCGGCGATACTGCCGGGCCGCAGCGTGAAGCTCGCCTTCGTGATCGGCTTGAAGAGCGCCGCATGATCGATCCACATCTGGATGCGGCGGCCGAGCTGGGGCTGATTCAAGTTGCAGGTGATCGCGATCAGCGGCGAGCGATCGAGATACGCGCAGCCCACGCCGGTGGTGAGATTGGTCGCGCCCGGGCCGAGCGTCGCGATGCACAGCCCCGGTACGCCCGACATGCGCGCGCTTACGTCGGCCGCAAAGCCGGCGGAGCCTTCGTGCGCCGTCAGCACGAAGTCGATGCCGCCGACGCGCATCGCGTCCATCAGCGGCAGCACGTTGCCGCTGGGCACGCCGAAGCCGCGCCGGATGCCCGCCGCCTTGAGCAGCGCAACGATGAGATCGGCGTTTTTCAATGGAAGAGCACGCCACCGTTGACGTTGTAGCCCTGGCCGGTGATGAAGCACGCTTCATCGGAAGCGAGGAACGCGACGAGATTCGCCACGTCCTCGGATTCGGCCACGCGGCCGAGCGGCGTCGCCTTCGAGGCATTCGCGACGACCTCGGCGCGGAACGCTTCCGGTGCGACGCCTTTCGCGCGCGCCTGCGCCTGCTCCCAATAGTTCAGCCGGTCGGTGTTCACGGTGCCGGGACACACCGCATTCACCGTGATCCGGTGGGGCGCGAGATCGAGCGCGGACGCCTGTGTGAGCCCGAGCAGCGCGAACTTCGACGCGGTGTAAGCCGCAGTCATCGGCTTTGCGCGCTTCGATGCATCGGAACCCATGTTGATAATGCGGCCGCCGCGGCCCTGCTCGATCATGATGCGGCCGACGTATTTCGTGACGAGGAATACCGCCGTTGCATTGATATCGAGAAAGCGTCGCCACACCGCCTCGTCGAGCTCGGTCACCGGCACGCGGTCGCGTCCGATGATCGCGCGCGCATTGTTGACGAGGATATCGAGGCCGCCAAACGCGGCTGCCGCCTCCTTGGCCATTGCCTCGATCTCGGCGGTGACGGTGAGATCGCACCAGATCTTGTGGCAGCGCCGTCCGAGCGCCTGCACTTCCTCGGCGACGCTGTCGATGCTGCGCCACTGCGCCTGCACTTCCTGCGGCGGCAGGTCCTTCGGGTCACGCCGCACGTCCGAAAGCACGATGTCCGCGCCCTGCGACGCGAGCTTCAACGCCGTCGCGCGTCCAATCCCTTTCATGCCGCCCGCGCCGGTGATCAGTGCGACGCGGCCGCTCAGGTTACTCATGTGCTGCTCCTTCGGTTGGTCTGGTCCGTGTTCTCGGATACTCTAAAGCCGTAGCCTGCCACGGAGGAGCCATTCATGGGCGAGATTCTCGGACTCGGCATCACGCACTATCCCAACCTCTCGGCGAACCTCAACATGGCGTGGCGCTTCCAGAAGTGCCTCGAAGATCCCACGTTGCCCGACCAGTACCGGTCGCCGGAGAAGTGGCCCGCGAAGGCGCGCGAGCAGTGGGGAAACGACAACGGCCTCGCGCATTCGAACCAGCACCGGCGCGATTTGATCGAGCAGTTTCGCAAAATCCGCAGCGAGATCGACGCCTTCAAGCCGGATTTCGTGCTGATCTGGGGCGACGATCAGTACGAGAACTTCCGCGAAGACTGCGTGCCGGCGTTCTCGGTGCTCGCATACGACTCCATCGAGTTCCAGCCGTGGAAAGGCAGCAAGCGCGGCCGCAACATCTGGGACGAGCCGGAGGACAAGACCTTCAGCTTCAAAGGCCATCGCGCCGCCGGCAAGTATCTCGCGACCGAGCTGCTCCAGGACGGCATCGATGTGGCTTACGCATACAAGCCGCTGCACCATCCGCTGGGCCACGCGTTCTCGAACTCGCTGCTGTACCTCGACCACGACCGTAAGGGCTTTCCGTATCCGGTGGTGCCGTTCGCGCTGAACGCGTACGGCCGGCTGCTGGTCTCCACGCGTGGCTCGGTGCGGCGGCCGTACGAAGGCGCCGGACAGGCGCCGCAGTCGCAGAGCGAGCTCGACCCGCCGTCACCGCCGCCGTCGCGCTGCATGAAAGTCGGCGCCGCGGTCGCGCGCGCGATCAAGCGCAGCAACTACCGTGCGGCGATCATCGCCTCTTCGAGCTGGAGTCACGCGTTTCTCGTCGCGAAGAACGAGCTCGTGTTTCCCGACGTCGACGCGGACAAGCGTTACTACGAGGCGCTGAAGAACGGTGACATCAAGGTCTGGCGGGAAACGACGCTCGAGCAGGTCGAGGATCGCGGGCATCACGAGGTGCTGAACTGGTTCTGCCTCCTCGGCGCGATGAGCGAGCTCGGCCGCGAGCGGCCGGATTACTCGGTGTTCCTCGAATCGTGGGTCACGAATTCGGACAAGGTGTTCGCGGTATACCGGCCATAAATCGAAAGGGAGCAAACATGACGGACAAGATCAAGTATTCGGTCGTCGAGGGCTGGGAACAGTTGCCGAAGGGGTTCGTGCACCGAGACGTCGCGGGCGTCGCGGTGGACCAGGAAGACCGGGTATATCTCATCTGCCGCGGCGATCACCCGGTCATCATTTACGACCGCGACGGCAATTTCAAACGCTCGTGGGGCGAAGGCGAGTTTTCCTATCGCACGCACGGCATCTATGTCGCGCCGAACGGCACCATCTTCTGCACCGACGACGGCCAGCACACGGTGCGCCAGTTCACGCCGGACGGAAAGCTGCTCATGACGATGGGCACGAAGAACACGCCTTCGGACACCGGCTACGACGGCAAGAACCTCGATACGATCACGCGCGGCGGGCCGCCGTTCAACCGGCCGACGAATGTCGCGATCGGGCTCAAGGGCGAGATCTACATCACCGACGGCTATGGCAACGCGCGCGTGCACATCTTTTCGCCGAAGGGCGAGCTGGTGCGCTCGTGGGGCGAGCCCGGCAACGGTCCCGGGCAGTTCCACCTGCCGCACGGCATCGCGGTGGCCGCGGACGGCCGGGTCTTCGTCTGCGATCGCGAAGCCGACCGCATCCAGATCTTCAGTCCCGAGGGCGAATACCTGAGCGAATGGACCGACACGCAGCGTCCGACGCACCTCTGCTTCGACTCACAGGGCCGCGTCTACGTGACCGAGCTCGCGTGGTACGAAGGCGACAAGAACTATCGCGAGAACGCGGTCGTCAAGAAGTATCGCCATGCCCGCATGAGCGTTTATGACAAGGACGGCAAAGTGCTCGCGCGCTGGGGCACGCCGCAATGCACCGACCCGGGCAGCTTCGCAGCGCCGCACGGCCTCGCGCTCGATTCGAACAACGATCTCTACGTGAGCGAGGTGACGTGGACCTTCGCCGTGAGCCGCGGCCGCGCGCCCGACGATTGCCACACGTTCCAGAAGTTCGCGCTGACCGCGTAACGGGTAACAACGCTAGGGTCCGAAGTCCGCACATTCGTCATTCCCGCGCAGGCGGGAATCCAGAACGTGTTTACCTGGACCCCCGCCTGCGCGGGGGTCACAAGCTCTCTAGTTTCCGCACGGGCGGTGCGGCAGGGCCGTGACCGGCCCCGACTGGTCGAGCTCCACGTAGATGTCGCCCTGCTGCACGCGCAGCGCGTACGTTTCCAGCGGCCGGTAATCGTGGATTTCCCGGCCGTTCTGTTTCAGATCGAAGCGCCACGCGTGCAACGGACAGGTGACGATCGTGCCCTGGACTTCGCCGCGGTGCATCGGGCCCGCGACGTGCGGGCACAAACCGTCGAACGCATAGAGCTCGCCCTCCAGACGCGCGAGCGCGATCTTCTTGCGGCCGACCTGGAACGGCCTGATCTTCTCGCCGATCTCCGACTCGGCCGCGACTCTTACCCAGTTCTTTTCCATCGTCGGTCTCTCTAGCAAAACACCGCGCGCTCGACGAACGGCCTCACGCCGTCTTCGGTGTAGCCCAGCGCGTCGATCTTCGGCCGCAGCGCGGCCATCACGGCATCGACGTCGTCGAGCAGCCGCAGGCGCTTGAGCGGCTCTTCGAACGGGATGTCGAGCGCCATCGCGAGGAGCCCGAAGTAGTGCTGCGTCTCCACGCCATATTGGAGCTGCATCTTGATGTGCTGGCGGTAGCACGAGTGATAAGGCACGACCAGCGCGTCGGCGCGCAGCTCGCGCGCTTCGGCGAACATCGCGGCCTGGTCGGCGGGCGGCATCGGATGCACGGTCTGACAGTGGATGCCCGGACCGTGCGCGCGCTGCGCCGGGATGATCTCGAGACCGGGGATCGCGTTGAGGATCGTCAGCACGCGCTCGGAATCGAGCACGCGCGAAGGGCTCACGTCGTGGAAATGGACGATCACGCGCTTTTCCACCGGGCGCATCATCGAGCGCAGCCGGTCGAGGTGCTCGATGAATAGATCCGAGATGTTTGCGTGCTCGAAGCCCTGATTCCTGAGCGGGTAGAGCGAGAACACGTCGTCGCAGTCCGGACAGATCGAGAGCACTTTCTTCGGGCTCGCGCGCTTGAAACCGAGCAGCGCTTTGGTCGCGACCTCCTCCTCGAGATCGCCGTCGCCGAGATTCTTGTGGATCGACCCGCAGCAGTTCTCCGGCCCGCCGACCACGATGAAGTCCAACCCCAGGCGCTTGAGCACCTCCTGCCCGATGTACGGAATGAAGGTGGTCAGGTGCGCGTTGCAGGAGATGTGAATGATCAGCGGCACGTGCTTCGCGCGCAGCGGCAGCTCGGTCTCCCAGGTGAAACCCTGCGGAGACATGAGCCGCCCAAGCGCGCGCGCGCCTTCGAATGCGCC
>Ga0196978_1000626_pt1 | contig 17481 bp, 12 predicted proteins | sample S3v_2013CmetaG_FD_155491 | JGI IMG/M metagenome (GOLD analysis project Ga0196978, IMG submission 155491) | Soil microbial communities from Anza Borrego desert, Southern California, United States - S3+v_20-13C | ecosystem: Environmental > Terrestrial > Soil > Desert | place: USA: California... | reverse complement strand
AGCATAGAGAACGATTCGAGCGCGAACCACCTGCCGATACGGCGCATTCGACGACCGGGCACGCTCGGCAAGCACCGATCGTTCATCGTCGCTGAGCTCGATCCGATATGGCGTCGTCCACCTCACACCCACCCTCCCGCGCGAATGTCTCCGCCAAGATTACTCCTGTGCGCGAATTTAGCGAATGGAGTGCTTAGTATCGCGCCGCCTGAACTCGTTTCTCCCGATCGGCACCTCTCGGTATTTCTCTGAGGGCTGAGGGAGAAGCGAAAAAACGGCAGGGAAAGCTATAGGCGGGCGGGCCCATCGGGTCCGGGCCCGTTCGGCCCGACTGCCGGAGGCCTCCCGTCGAGTATCCTCGCGCGCATGGCCAAGAAACGCGATATCGAGAAGACCTATCCGAGGCGTCAGTTCATCGAGAAGCTCCGCCGGTTGGCGGATGCGCTGGAGGCGGAGACTGCGTTCAACATCCAAGTGGCGGGCGAGCGCCTGCGCATTCCGGCCGACACGTTTTTCAACATCGAGCACGAGCGCTCCGGCGGCGAGCACGAGTTGGAGTTTCAGGTGCGCTGGCGCGAGGAGTGAAAGCGCGGGCTCGACCGACCGGGAGGCCTCCAGCGGCCTCCGGTCGTCTCAATATGCGAGCAACTCGCGCGCGGCGATCAGCACCTTCTCTTTGTTCGGCAGATAAAACGCCTCGAGTGGCGGCGAGTAGGGCGTTGGCACGTCGAGCGAGGCGACGCGTTTGATCGGAGCGTCGAGATAGTCGAACGCTTTTTCGGCGATGCGTGCCGCGAATTCCGCGCCGGCGCCGCCGGTGAGCGGCGCTTCGTGGAGGATGATCACGCGGTTCGTCTTCGCGACCGATTCGAGAATCGCGTCTTCATCAAACGGAAGGATCGAGCGGAGGTCGATGACTTCCGTCGACACGCCGTCCTTCGCCAGCTCTTCGGCGGCTTCGTCGGCGACGTAGATCATCGCGCCCCAGGTGAGGATGGTCAGATCCTTGCCTTTGCGCCGCACCTTCGCCTTGCCGATCGGTACGATGTAATCGTCCGCCGGCAGCTCTTCTTTGATGCGCCGGTAGAGGTACTTGTGCTCGATGTAGAGCACCGGGTTGTCGTCGCGGATTGCCGCCTTGAGCAGACCCTTCGCGTCGTATGCCGTGCCCGGCGCCACGATCTTCAACCCAGGCCGATTCATGAACATCGCCTCGGGATTCAGCGAGTGATACGGCCCGCCATGCGTGCCGCCGCCGGCGGGTCCTCGCACAACGATCGGACATGCGCGGCCGAACAGATAGCTGTTCATCGCCGAAAAGTTCACGAGCATGTCGTAGCCGCAGGTGATGAAGTCGATGAACTGCATCTCCGCGATCGGGCGCATGCCCATCAGCGCAGCACCCGACGCCGCACCGATGATGGCGATCTCGGAGATCGGCGTGTCGATGACGCGCTCCGCGCCGAACTTGTCGATCAGACCGTAGCTCGTCTTGAACGCGCCGCCGTATTGACCGACGTCTTCGCCGATGAGGAACACGCGTTCGTCGCGCGCCATCTCTTCGCTCATGGCCTGGGTAATGGCCTCGAGGTACGTCGTCTCAGCCATTCCAGTACCCATCCTCGATGTAGAGTCCGCGCGCCGCGTCGGCCGGATTCGGCATCGGCGAGCGCTCCGCTTCGTCGGTCGCGTCGTCGATCTCTTTTTTGACGCGCTGCTGAATGTCCGCGAGCTCCTGCTGCGTCGCGGCGCCGGTTTCGAGCAGCAGCCTCTCGAAGCGCACGACCGCGTCCTTCTCCTGCCACTCCTCGATCAGTTCCTTCGGGACGTACGCCTGGTTGTCGTGTTCGGCGTGGCCCTTCATGCGGAACGTCTTCACTTCGATGAGCGTGACGCCTTCGCCACGGCGCGCGCGATCGACAGCGCGTTTCGTTTCGTCGTACACGGCCATGACGTCATTGCCGTCGATGGTCACGCCGGCGCAGCCGAACGCGTACGACTTGTCGGCGAGCGTTTTGGCGGCGGTCTGTTTCGAGGTCGGCGTCGAATACGCGTAGCCGTTGTTCTCGACGATCACGACCATCGGCAGCTTCTGCACGGCCGCGAAGTTCATCCCTTCCCAGAACGCGCCGGTCGAGGAACCGCCGTCGCCGATGAACGCGAGCGTGACCAGGTTCTTCTTCTGCATGCGCCCCGCGAGCGCGATGCCGGCCATGACCGGGATCATGTCGCCGAGCATCGAGATCTGCCCGATGAAGCCATCGCGCGCGGGATGTCCGAAGTGGATGTTGAGCTCGCGGCCGCGCGTCGGGCCGTCGGCCTTGGCCATGTATTGCTTGATGATGTCCGCCGGTTTCGCACCGGCCACGAGGATCGAGCCGATGTTGCGGATGAGCGGCTGCACGACGTCGCCCTGTCTGTAATCGAGCGCGTACGCGGCGGCGACCGACTCGCCTTCCTGTCCGAGGGAGCGATAGAGGCCGCCGATGACCTTGGCCTGGCGGAAGAGCGCGACGAGGCGTTCCTCGAGCACGCGCGTGAGGCGCAGGTAGTAGTCGATGTCGAGCAGTTGCGCCCGGCTGAGGCCGAAAGTGTTGAACGTGGTTGGTACGCTTTGCATGAGTACCTCGGGTACCTCGGAGTACCTCGGAGTACCTCGGAGGGGATGTGTGCTCGGCGGTTTCATCCACTCCGAGGAACTCCGAGGTACTCCGAGGAACCCGAGGTACTGGTTAGAAGTGAATGGCGTGGCCGGCCACGTCCTCCGCCGCTTCCATCAGCGCTTCGGAGAGCGTCGGATGCGCATGGATGGTCTTCGCGATCGACTCGGACGTGGCCTCGAGCTCGAGCGCCGCGCACGCTTCGGCGATCAGCTCGGTCGCTTTCGGTCCGACGATGTGCACGCCGAGGACTTCGTCGTATTTCGCGTCGACGACGTACTTCACGAGACCGTTCGCGTCGCCGAGGATCTTGCCTTTGGAGTTGGCGGTGAAGGGGAACTTGCCGATCTTGACGTCGTAACCGCGCTCCTTCGCCTTCTTCTCGGTGAGACCGACCGACGCGACTTCGGGATCGGTGTACGTGGCGTTGGGGACGTGATCGTAGTTGATCGGACGCGGCTTCTTGCCGGCCATGTGCTCGACCGCGAGAATGCCTTCGGCCGACGCGCAGTGGGCGAGAGCGGGCGTCGGGACGATGTCGCCGATGGCGTACACGCCCGGCTCGCCCGTGCGCATGAACTCATCGACGGCGATGTAGCCGCGTTTGTCCATCTCGACCTTGATGTTCTCGAGGCCGCAGTTCGCGGTGACGGGGCCGCGTCCGGTCGCGGAGAGGACGAGCTCCGTCTCGATGGTCTGCTGCTTTCCCTTCGTCTCGACGACGGACTTTACGCCGCTATCGCTCACTTCGCACGACAGCACTTTCGCGTCGGTGAGGACCTCGATGCCTTTCTTCTTGAAGATGCGCGTGAACTCCTTCGCGATCTCTTCGTCTTCGATCGGGAGGAGCTGCGGCATCACTTCGACGATGGTGGTCTTGGTGCCGAAGCGGGAGAAGATCGACGCGAACTCGCTGCCGACCGCGCCGGCGCCGATGACGAGCATCGAGGCCGGGATCTTGTCGAGCATCAGGATGTGATCGGAGTTGATGATGCGCTTGCCGTCGGCCTTGATGTGCGGCAGATCTTTCGGCACCGAGCCCATGGCCAGCATGATGTTCTTGGTCTTGAGCTGCTTGCCATCCACGTCGACGGTGTTGCGATCGACGACTTTGCCGAAGCCGGTGATGCGCTCGACCTTGTTCTTCTTGAAGAGGAACTCGATGCCTTTCGCGTTGGCATCGACGACGCCCTGCTTGCGCTTCTGCACCTGGGAGAAGTCGATGGTGACGTCGCCGACGGTGATGCCGAAGTCTTTCGCCTTCTGGATCTTCGTCCAGACGTCGGCGTTTTCGAGGAGCGACTTGGTGGGGATGCAGCCGCGATGAAGGCAGGTGCCGCCGAGGAAGGGGTCTTTCTCGATGACGGCAACCTTCATGCCGAGCTGACCGGCGCGGATGCCGGCGACGTAGCCGCCCGGACCGCTGCCGATGATGATGAGATCGTACTGTTCAGACACGGGAACCTCCGGTATGCGCCTTCGCGCGGCGCGCATTATAGGGGGAGCGCCGGCGTCCCGCGCCGGCTGATGTGGCAGCGTCCCGCGCTGCCACCGGTGCAGCCGGGGGAAGCTTACGCCTGTGGCACGTGCGCAGGATTCTCCCGCCCATCACCAGCGGCGGCGCGCGCCGGATGGAAAGAAGAGCGTGGCCGTCCCGAACGTCCACACCCACGGGCTCGCGCTCGACGCGCGGGACAATCTCTACGGCGAGCACCTCTGGTACGAGGGCGACGTCGGGCTCACGAGACTCGTCACGTTCCCGTCGGGCGAGATCCGCTTTCACGTCGCCGTGCGAGTAATCGGCCGCGTACACATTCTCCGCGGCGGTTTCCGTGCTGCAGTGGTCGGTGATGAATCAAGCGCGCGTGCGGCGCATCCAGTTGCCGACGGCGCCGAAAATGCGCGTGCCGTGACGCAGGAGCAGCGGCTTGATCGGGCGCAGCGCCCTGCGTACCGCGTTCATCATTGGTGAACGTTGTCCGGGTTGCCGCGTGGCCAGCGCTTCGCGGATCAGCGCCGGATCGAGTGCGACGTCCAGCTCGCGATCGTCGTCCAGGTCGATCGCCACCCATGCATCGCGCAGTTGCTCGTGCACATACTGTTTCGTCACGGCGTGCATCGCTGCGACACTCTCAGGTGCCGGGTGTTTCGAACCTTCGCGCCCGCGACCGAGGGTGGGATGAAGGTTGATCTCCCAGGTCTGGACGCGGCCGTTCTTGATCGCATAGTCGATGCGGCCGTAGTCGACGCCGGCGAGGGCGAAGATCTCGCGCAGCTCGCGCTCGTGCGGGTTGGTCCGCACATACTCGTATTCTTCGGCCAGCGTCTCCGTCGTGTACATCGTGCCGTCGCGCTTGAGCATCCAGTTCGTGCCGTAGTCGAGGCTGCGCGGCAGGATGCGATCGCCGATGACGAATGCCGCGTACTTGCGATACACGCCGCGCACGTCCGCGGTGTCGTTGAACTCGACGACCAGCAGCTCGTCGAGCTTGCGGCCGAGCACACGCAGGCGGCCGATCCACGCTTCGACGTCGCTCCGGTTGTGCAGCAGCGGCGAGAGTGCGCCTTCATGCGTGCGCTCGCCGCGCACAAACACCGGATAGCGCAGGCCGCTCAGGTCTTCCGTCGCAAGTGCAGCGCGATGGTCGTTGAGTCCGCGGCGCGCGAGCTCGCGCAACAATTCGTATCGCCGCAACGCGCGTCCGGGACGATTGAGAATGCGCACGCCTTCCCATCGCGAGAGCTGCGCGTGGAGCTCCGCGACCAGACGCTCCATCGGAGCGCTGAGTTGTTCGAGCGCTGAGAACACGTACGTGCCTCCGCGGAACTTCGACGGCAGCTTCTCGTACGCGACGATCTCGAACCGATCGGCAATCGCGTTCCCACGCACGTCGAGATACGCGCGCATCAGTTTTTCGCCCGCCGGCGCCAGGAAGTGAATCATCCTTCGAAACGACGCATTATGCCGCCCACGGCCCGAAAGACACGCGTGCCGTGACGCAACAACAGCGGTTTCACCGGCCGCAACGCTCTGCGCAACGCCGCCACGAGCGGCGCGCGCACCATCGGGGAGCGTTGGGCCGCAGCGGCGCGCACGAGCGCGGGATCGAGTGTGACGTTGAGCGGCCGCTCGTCCTCGAGGTCGACGGCCACCCACGCCTCGCGCAACCCCGCATGCACATACTCCCGAAGCTCCGCCTGGAGCTCGCCCACCTCACCGGGCGCCGGGCTTTTCGGCGGCCCGAAGCCGTGGCCGATGGTGGGATGGAGATTGATTTCCCACGTCCGCACGCGTCCGTCCTTGATCGAGTAATCGATGCGGCCGTAGTCGACGCCGGCGATCGTGAAGATCTCGCGAAGCTCCTGTTCGTGCGGATTCGTGCGGACGAACTGGAGCTCTTCCCGCAAGTGCTCGCGCGCGAATTCGGTGGTGCCCTGACGTTTGAGCATCCAACGCGGGCCGATGTCGAGGCCTCGCGGAACGATTCGGTCGCCGATGATGAACGCGCCGTACTTGCGATAGGAGCCGTGCTCGTCGGCGGTTTCGCAGAACTCGATGACCAGGAGCTCGCGCAAGGAGCGTCCCAGCACGACCAGCCGCCCGATCCAGGAATCAACCTCGTCGCGCGTGTCGAGCAACGGCGTGAGTGCGCCGTCGTGCGTGCGCTCGCCGCGGATGAAGACGGGATAGCGCAAATCGCTCAGTGCTTCGTTCGCGCGCACCGCCTTGAAGTCGTTGTGCCCCGAACGCGCAAGCGCCGCGAGCAGGTCGTAGCGCCGCAGCGTTCGTCCGGGACGATTGAGAATGCGCACGCCCTCGCATGCGGCGAGTTTCGCGTAGAGCGTTTCGACGAGCCGCTCCATCGCGGGACTGAGCTGTTCAAGCGCTGAGAAGACGTACGTGCCGCCGCGGAATTGCGAGGGCAGGTTCTCGTACGCAACGATCTCGAAGCGATCGGCGATGCTGCGGCCGCGCACGTCGAGGTAGTTGTGGAAGAGGCGTTCGGCCGCGGGCGCGAGAAAGTGAATCATCCGACGCTGACCTCGGCCGGCGCGTGCGCCTGCGCTTCCCACAGGCGCTGATACGTCGGGCTGCGTGCAAGCAACTCCGCGTGCGTGCCGATGGCGACGGCAAGTCCGTTCTCGATCACGAGAATCCGCGTCGCGTTGCGCAGCGTGGATAAGCGATGCGCGACGGAGATGGCCAGCCGTCCCGCCACCAACCGATCCAGCGCACGCTGCACCCGCGCCTCGGCATACGAATCGAGACTCGATGTCGCTTCATCGAGCAGCAGGATCGGCGCGTTCTTCAGGATCGCGCGGGCGATGTTCACGCGTTGCGCTTCGCCGCGCGAAAGCGTGCGGCCACCGTGACCGACGAGTGTTTCGTATCCCTGCGGCATGGCCATGACGTCGTCATGAATTTCCGCGGCGCGTGCGGCGGCTTCGACTTCCGCATCAGTTGCCATTGGTTTGCCGCGGCGGATGTTGTCGGCGATCGAGGTCGTGAACAGAAACGGGTCCTGCGTGACGATGGCGAGCTTGTCGTGCAGGTCGGTGAGGCGGAAGTTGCGCAGGTCTTCGCCATCGAACAGCACCGCACCGGACGTGGGATCGTAGAAACGCGCGAGCAGATTGAGCAGCGTAGTCTTGCCGGAGCCGGATGGACCGACGATGCCGAGGATCTCGCCGGCGCTGATGTCGAAAGAGACGTTCTGCAGGACCGGTGTGCCGCCGAACGAGAAGCCAAGGTCGCGAACGGAGATGGTGCGCGGCGCGCGCGTGAGCGGACGCGCGTCGGGCCGATCGTGTACTTCGGCGCGCTCGCTCAGCATCGCATCGACGCTGGCCAGGCTCGCGCCGTGGCGCTGGATCTCCATGAACGATCCGTTGATTTGCTGCAGCGGGGCCTGCACCGCGCGCGCGGCCATCAGAAACGCGAGCAGCTCCGGCCAGCCGATCGTTCCACGCATCACCTGCAGGCCGCCGGCGATGATCACGATGATCATGCTCGTTCCGGCGATCGAGTCGAGCGCAACGCGCGCGAGTGCGCGGACGCGCTCCATGTCCACCAGCTCGTCGAAGTAGCCGCGCGCGCGATCGAGCGTCCGCTCCGCTTCCGATTTTTCGGCCTCGTAGATCTTGATGATGCGGATGCCGTGCAGCAGTTGCAGCAGCATGTCGAAAATCGCCACGCTCTTGCGGCGCACGCCGAACGAACGCGCCATCGTCTTGCGCGCAACGATCGCGATCGGCAGCACCGCCAGCGGCACCAGCAGAAACGCCCAGAATGCGAGCGTCGGGCTGAGGCTGATCGCGGCCGCCATCAGACCAAGCGCCTGCAACGATTCGAGCACCATCTGCGCGACCGAAAGGACCACCATGCGCACGTGGGTCACGTCCTGCCGCACGGTCTGCACGAGCTCACCGTGCGTGCGGCGATCGAAGTAGCCCACGGACAGGCTGAGGATGTGCCGGATCAGCCGATCCATCGTCCCGAGCTCGACGACGGCGACGATGCGCTGTTCGTTGACGCGCGCGACGTAGGTGAGCGCAGCGGAGCCTAGGATCGACACGAGCAGCAATGCGACGACCGACCAGAGTGTCAGCGGAATGCCGTAACGCTGCGCGTAGGTGGCGAAGCCGGACGTGTGCCCGAGGACCGCGGCGAGGAACTCGCGGATGAGAAGGATGCTGGCCGCCGTGAGTGCCGCGCGGCCGAGGGAGGCGAGCGCAAAGCGGATGAGGAGTGCGGGCTCACGCCGCAACAGCTCGACGGGCAACCCGAGCGAACGCTTCACGACGCTGCGCCTTCCGCGAGCAGGTCCTCCACCGGATCCGCAGCTTCGGCGTGCGACCGCGACAGCATCGCGGCGGCGCTCATGTCGGCGGTGACGTTCACGAGTGTCTTGAAGATGTCCGGGATGGTGGTGGTCGCTTCGAGCACGATGATGCCTTCGATCGGCAGCCCCGCGGCGAGATACGCCGGCAGCGTGCTGAAGGCCATGCCGCCGTCGGGGACACCCACCGCGCTGAAACTGAGCAGGATCACAGTCGCGAGAAACACCACGATCGTCGAAGCACTCAGCGGCACGTTGTACACGTGCGCGACGAAGAGCAACTTGGCCGTGGTCGAGATCGGACGATTGATCTTGAAGACCGCGACGGTGAGCGGCAGCACGAAACTCGTCGCGGACGCAGGCAGTCGCAGATGTTGCGCCGCGCCTTCGATCAGCGCGGGCAACGATGCGATCGACGAGCGCGTGCTCACCGCCACGAGCTGCGCCGGCGCAACGGCGCGCGCGAATTTGCGGATGGAGATGCGGCCGGCGATCGCGGTCATGGGATAGAGCAGCAGCGTCACGATCAGCAGCAGGCCGGACACGAGCACGACGAACGCACCGAGCATCCCCGCTGCGCCGGCGCCGGCGCGCAACGCGGGTGTGTACGTCAGCGCGAAGACGCCGATCGGCGTGCCGATCAGGATCCAGCGCACGACCACGAGCATCGCCGCCCCGAGCGACTGGAACATGTTCGTCAGCGGCACTCGCTGTTCATCGGGTAGTCGCGTGATGGCGATCGCGAAAACGGCGGTGAAGAGCAGGACCGGCAGCAGGTCGCCTTTCGATGCAGACGCGATCACGTTCCTGGGCCACGAGGTCGCCGCTCCCGCCGCGGCTGCATCAGGCGGGATCTCCGTCGTCGCGCGCAACGTCGCCAGCGTCGCGGCGTCGGCCTGATACAGCGCGATGAACGGCGGCGCGATGATGAGCGTCAGCACCGCGGCCGCAATGAGCATCGCCACGAACAGCAAGAGCGTGCGCAGTCCCAGCCGCGCGAACGATTCATTCGTGGGCGCACCGACGATCGCCGCGAGGAGCTTGAGCACCACCAGCGGCAGCACCGCCATCTGCAGCGCGGCGAGCCACAGCGCGCCGAGCGGCTTGACGATCGACTCGATCGTGAAGAACGCCGGTGCGCCAGACCAGTGGCCCCAGGCACCGAGCGCGAGCGCGGCGGCGAGGGCGAGCAGGGACCATGTCGTGAAGGAAAGCGTGCGCGGACGAGCCCACATGTATGGAGGCAGGATAGACGAGGAAGCCGGTTCCTCGGAGTTCCTCGGGTACTTCGGGTTCCTCGGAGTTCCTCGGGTTCCTCGGGTCCCTCGGGTACCTCGGGTACCTCGGAGTTCCTCGGAGTACCTCGGAGGGGATGGCCCCTCCCCCGAGGAACCCGAGGAACTCCGAGGAACTCCGAGGAACTCCGAGGTACCCCCCCGAGGTACTCCGAGGTACTCCGGGTACCCGAGGTACTCCCGAGCCGAGCTACTCGTCACCGAACGTTCCGAAGTTGGCCCTGTACGTGCGTGTTAAGCTCGGTTTGCCCACCGCAGTTGCCCGCGCGGATTCGCAGGTCCGCCAAGAACAGAGAGAACAACCGAACGCATGAATACTGAAATTGTGTCTTCGCTGGGACCGCAGCCATGGAAAGCGCCATGGTGGAAGTCCGCGAGCGGAGACCGCCCGACGTTTCTCTACATCGTCCTCATTCACATCCTGGCCTTGACGGGATTGATCCTGTTCCCGGTGCCGGGCTGGCGCGTCGCCCTGGTCACCCTCATCCTGGCCTGGCTCGGCGGCCTCGGCACTACGCTCGCGTATCACCGCTCGCTCGCGCACACCGCGGTGCGCCTCCATCCGGTGATCCGCCACACGTTGATCTTCTTCGCGATGTTCAACGGATCCGGCTCACCCGATAGTTGGACGGCGAACCATCGCCAGCATCACTCGCGCGTCGAGACCGCGGACGACATTTCCAGCCCGTGGATCGGCGGCTTCTGGTGGGCTCACCTGCGCTGGCTATGGCAGGCGGGCAATGTGCCGCTCGATCGCTGGTGTCCCGATCTCAACAAACCGCAGTACCGGTTCTGGTCGCGGATGCAGATTCCTTTGCTCGCGCTCGCGCTGTTCGGCGGACTGCCGTTCGGCTGGGCCGCGTTTTTCTGGATCGGTCCGATGCGCCTGGTCACGTCGCTGCATGCGCAGTGTTTCGTGAACAGCATCGCGCACATGCGCGAGGGCCGCAAAGACGGCGAGGACTCGTCACAGAACATCACCTGGCTCGGCTTCCTGCACTTTTTCCAGGGTGAGAACTGGCACGAGAATCACCACGCCAAGCCGTCGTCGGCGAAATTCGGCTGGACATTCTGGCAATTCGACTTCGGCTGGTACGTGATCGTCCTGCTGGAGAAGCTCGGGCTTGCGTACAACGTGAAGCGGCCGACGTTCCGGGAAGCTGTATTGGTGGAAGTGCCCGCCGAACAACACGTCGGCAGCGTGATCGCTGCCGACGCGTGATCGCTCACCGGTAAAAGTACGGATCGAGCACGCTCACCTCGGTGATGTGATCGACGGGCAGGCCGTTGCGGTCCGCGGTCCTGCGGATCGCCTCGGGGTTCGGACCGTCGTAGACGCAGAACGTCTTCTTCTTGTCGTCCGAGACGTACGAGTGCACCCACGTCACACCGGCGTCGGCGTTGGTGCCGACCACCGTCGCGCACGCGTTCGCGCCGGCGTCGTTGATCGGGATGTGCAGTCCATCGGGAAACGTGCGTTCGACCATGTATCGCGGCATTGCATCCTCCATCCCCCTCACCCAACCCTCTCCCCTCGGGGAGAGGGCAGGTTGAGGGGATTCATTTGATGGAGGAAATGTAGCGACGCGCCCGCGTACGCACATCGGGAAGACTCCCTATTTTCCGCGGTAGATGCGCGCCGCCTCGCCGCGAGTCCGTGCACCGAGCTTGGCGAGTACCGCGGAGACGTGATGATCGACGGTCTTCGCGGAGACGAAGAGACGCTCGGCGATGTCGGCGTTGCGCAACCCGTCGGCGACGAGCTCGAGGATCTCGATCTCGCGTCCGGTGAGTCCGTGCGGATTGCTGCGCGTCGAGGCTCGTGCGGTTCGCGTGCGCAGATGCGAGCGGATTTCGATGGACAACATCCCGTCGCCGAGGGACTCGAGGATCGTGAGCGCGCGACGGAGATCGTCGGGATACGGACTGTCACTGAGCGCGACCGCGACTTCGTACGGCCGGCCCAGCGCTTCCCACTCCTCCGCTGCGCGTTTGAAGTCGCCCGCAATCTGCAACGCGTGCGGGCCAGCGAGATTTTCGCTGGCGGCAGGCGCGCCGCCGCGCCACATCCAATATGCGAGCTCGGACCGCGCGTATGTGTCGGTGACGTTCGTCGAAGCGGCGAATGCGGCTTCCGCTTCGCGCGCGATCGCGGCGACGTCGCCGCGCAGCCACGCTGCTTCCGCTCGCGCGCAAGCCACGGGCGCGATGCGTTGGAACTCACCGGTGCGCGTCGCGAGTGCGAGCGCTTCGTCGAGCAGCGCGGCCGCACCGGGATCGCTGCGTCTCGCGCGCACGCGGCCGAGAACGGCGAGCGCGGGGATCTTGCTGATCGCGGCGACGCTCGGATGGCGCAACACGAGCTCGGCGTCATCGGCCGCCGCGGTCCACTGGCCTCGCTCGAGATGCATGCGCGCGCGCCACGCGGTCATGTAATTGCGCCACGAATCGAGATCGAGCTCGATCGAATACGCGATGCCGTCATCGAGCGAGCGCGCCGCACGCTCGTAATCGAACGCGGCAACGTATTGCGTGGCGAGATTCGTGTACGCGCGCGCCGCGTGCTCCTGATGTCCACCCGCGAGCGCGATGCGCAGGCTCTCCTCCAGCTTGACGCGTCCCTCGTCCGGCGACACACGCATCTGCGCCGTGCCGACATTGTTGAGCGCATGCGCGAGGATGACGTCGTTGCCGAGCTCCGTCGCCAGCGCGATCGCGCGCTCGCCCCAGGGCACCGCTTCGTCCGTGTTCAGCGCGAGCATGTGCAGCTGCGCATGGTTGCTGTATGCCATCGCCAGCTCCGCGCCGGGCGGCAGCGGCTCGAGGACAGCGATCGCTTCGCGAGCGTACTGCCACGCCTCGTCGTTGCGCCCGAGGAACCAGGAGAGGCGCGACATCCAGCGGAGGTTGTCGCCTTCTTTGATGTAGTCGCCGAGGCGTCGCCAGATGGCGATCGCTGCGTGGCGATGTTCGAGTGCTTCCGTTTCCTGCTCGGTGAGATAGCACTCGTACGCGAGCCGCTCCAGCATTTCGGCGCGCGCCTGTTCGGTGAGCGTGTCGGCGTGCGCAAGCGCGGCGCGATAATGCGCGGCCGCCTCGCGATGCGAGTCCGCGCGAATCGCCTCTTCAGCCGCGAGCGGCGCGAAGTGCAGGATCGCGGCAACGTCATGCGCTTCGCCCGCGTGATGCGCGAGCCGCGCGAGCGAAACACCGCCGCGCCCTTGCAGCAGCGCGAGAATCATCGCGTGCAGCGACTGCCGTCGTACTGGTGTCAGCGCGTCTTCGACGGCACGGCGTCCGAGCTCGTGACGAAAGAGCACCGCGTCGTTCTGCAACGAAGCAATGCCGCTCGACGTCGCTTCGTCGAGATGCTCTGACGAAGCCTCGATCAACCAGCGCTCGGCGCGACGCGGTACGCACGCCGCGATCTCGAGGATCTCGCGCGCGGCCGGCGATAACGTGGCCGCGCGCGCGAGTACGGCGTCGCGCACGCTGCGGGGGACGCGTTCCTGTTCCGTCGCGAGGAGCTCGGTGACGTAGAACGGATTACCCGCGGTGAGCTCATACACCGACCGCGCATCGCGGCCTTTCTCCTCGGCCAGCGATTGCACCGCTTCGAACGTCAGCGGCGGCAATGCGACGCGGCGGTTGGCGTTCGTTTCGCCGAGGACGGAGAGGAGCGGGTGACTGGGCGCGAGGTGATCGTCGCGATAGGTGAGCACGAGCAGCAGCGGCAAACGCGGCACGCGGCGCACTAGGTACTTCAGGAGATCGAGCGTGGCGCGATCGGCCCAGTGCACGTCTTCGACGACGAGCACGGTCGGCGTCGCTGAAACGGCGGCGAGGACGGCGGGAAAGAGGCGCTCGCGCGGCGTGTCCATGTCGACGCCGAGATCGCTCGCGAGATCGAACATCGGACCGAGAGGACGCGGCGTGAAGAGCGCCTCGCACGCCGACCAGAGCACGCGCATCGAGCCCGTCGCACGATCGGCAAATTCGCTGACGAGTGACGTCTTCCCGATGCCCGCTTCGCCGCTGACCAGCGCGACGGAGCCGCGGTTGTCACGCGCATCAGCCGCGCGCTGGAGGAGGTCGGCGAGGAAGCGCTCGCGCTCGAGCAGCATGGGGATGAATGATAGCGGCGTGCTGCCTATGTAGCCTTCTCCGCTCGCCGCAGCGGGGAGAGGGTGGCCGAAGGCCGGGTGAGGGGCCCTCCGTCGTACCTCGGGCACCGACCCCTCATCCGGCCTTCGGCCACCTTCTCCCCTCTGCCGAGGGGAGAAGGCTACTCAAGGCGCGGAGCCTATTGCGCGGGCACGTACGTCGGGTCTTGCGTGATCGCGTCGATCGCGGACGCGTATGCGGTCACGCGGCCCGTACCGCTGATGACTTTCACCGTCACGCGGGCGTTGTAGAGCGAGCTGCCGACACCGAAGTTCAGCAGCGAGATCTGCTGGAACTCGTTCGGCTGGAGGTTGATCGTGATCACCGGCGTCACGAGCAGGTCCGGCACGATCGCGCTTACTTCGATCGTCACCGGCTGGCCCGCGGTTTCGTTCACACCGATGTTCGTGCGGAAGCGCGATGACTGCTCGAGCTGCAGCAGTTGCAGCGCGCGATCTTCGACGCCGACCGATTCGGCGGGCGTGACGCCGGGGATGTACTGGCCGTACGTGCCGTTGGTGGTCTGGTTGTAGGTCCGCGCCGTTGCGGTGAGCTGCGTGTTGGCCGGCGTCGTCACGGCGACGGCGCCGCCCATGTTGCTCGACACACCGAACGTGTTGACGAGCACGTTGTTCAGCACTTCGATCTCGCCCGGCTGCAGTGTGATGTCCCGCGTGATCGCGCCGGCCGGATTGCGCTCCGGATAGAACGTCAGCGTCGCCGGCGTCGCGGTGGATCCGGCGTTGAAGATGCGCATGTCGGTCACCCAGAACGCGCCCGGATTGTTCAGATACGCGACGCCAGGCACGACGTACTTGTTCGCGGTGATGGCGCCCTTCTTCACCGCCGACACCAGCAGCGGATCGTTCGTCTTGTTGTCCACCTCGGACACATACGCCGTGACCTTGCCGTTGCCGTTGACGACTTCGACTTCGACGCGGCCGTCGGCAAGGTTCGTGATGCCGTTCGTGACGAGCAACCCGTTGAGCTGGCGATGCTCGCCGGCCTGCAGCGAGATCGGGATCGTCGCGAGCAGCGTGCTCGCGGTGTCGTACACGCGCACGGCCAGGTCGACCGGTTCGCCCGCCGCCTCCGAGAATCCGAAGTTCGCACGGTACTCATTCGATTGCGCGACCTGTTGCAGCGAGAGGATCGTGGGAGCGTCGCCGGCCAGCGCCTTGCCGACGAAATCCTCGAAGCGCACGGCCGGGATGAACTGGCCGAACGTGCCCGACGGCGTGAAGTTGTACGTGCGGCTCGAAGCGGCCGTGGCCAGCTCGCGAATGAGACTGGCAGTCTCGGTCGAGCCGAAGAACCCCGGCAGCGCGCTCGCTGACGTCGTCAGCGGACGCACTTCCAACGTGCCGGTGCCCGTGCCGACGCCGAAGAGCGTGGCCACGACGTCGTCGAGCGCCATCGTGGAACCGGGCGCGATCTCGATCGTGCTCGAGCTGCCGGTCTGCGTGCCGTCGCTGTTCGACGGCGTGTAGTGCAGTTCGTAGCGCGCGGTATCGGCGAGCAGGTTCGTGATGCGGATGTCGGACTCGAACAGCGAATCGTTCGCGCCCGATGCGTGACCGACGACAGGGAAGATCAGCGAGTCGGGCGGCGGCGTGCCTTTGCCGCTCGGCACGACCGGAGTGACGAGGCTGATCGACATCGGGATCGTGCTCAGCGTGCCGGCGTGCGTCTCGTAGCCGCCGCGCGCGGAACCGCCCGTGTATGTGACGCGGATGGTGGCGGTGTTGGTGCCGAGGTTGAGGACCTTGGGGTCGGCGGTGATGGTGAGGGTGGTGCCTTCGACCGGCAGCGTGCCTGCCGACGGCGTGATCGTGATCCACGGCTTGTCGGCGGTGGCGGTGAACTGCAGGGGCGTGGTCGAGCCGGGAAGGAAGACCTTCTGGACGACGTCGCCTTCCGTGCCGATCTCCGTGCTGGCGTTGCTGGTGCGCGGCGGAACGACCAGCACGCCGACGATGTCGGAGTACGGTCCGCGGTCCTCGCTGCAATCACTGATGGCGCGAACGCGATACAGGTATTGCAGCGGTGCGTTGTTCACCTCGTGGACGAATGCCAGGACTGGATTCGCGGTGGTGAACGTCGTCGCGTTCGCAAAATCAGGCGTCGTCGATTCCTGCACTTCATAGAACTGCACGTTCGCCTGCGGAGTCCAGCGCAGTCGGTACGTCGTATTCGACAGCGCCTGTCCGACGACGCGCGCTTCCGGTTTGCCCGGCTTGCCGCACGGAACCGGTGCGGTGACTTCGAACTCGCCGCGTGCGGACTCGGAAGGTTCACAGGCGCTGTCGAAGTACGCCTGCACGAAGTACTCGTACGTGCCTTCCGGCAGGTCGACGTCGGCGTCGGAATCGGTCGTCGACGCAACGATGCCCGGATCCTCGTCTCCGCGACGCGCCCAGACGAGGTACTTGATTGCGTTCGGCACCGGCGTCCACTGGAAGTGCACCGGCGATGGCACCGAGCTTCCGTCCGCCGGTAGCAGCAGGATCGGCTTGCGGTTGTTGCAGGCCTGATCGCGCGCGATAGTGAAGCGGAACCGCGCCGATTCGACCGGGTCGCAGCCGGAGAGGAACGTCAGGACGTGCCAGGTGATGACTCCCGGCGGCATTGCGCGCGTGAATTGTGTTTCTTCGGTCGATGCGATCGCCGTCGGCGTGCCGTCGTTCACCTGCGCGAACAGCACGTATCTCACGGCGCCGCTGACCGGGTTCCAGACGAAGTCGACCGGATTCTCGACGTTCGTCGAGCCGTTCGCGGGCGACACGAGCTCGGCGCCGGTGGTGGTGCAGTTGCCGGAGCGCTCGATCCTGAACGCGACACGCTGCGAGATCCTCGACGGACATTCTTCGAACACGGCTTCGACCGCGACGACGACATCGCCCGGCGGCAGCGCGCGCGTAAGCTCGGTCTCATCGGTCACGCCGATGAGTTGCGGCTCGGACTCATCAATCGATGCGAAGACGCGATACTTCTCCGCGCCCGCCACCGCGGTCCACGCGATCGCCACCGGCGAAGTGGCGGTCTCGCCCGCCCCCGGCGCGATGATGACCGGCGCCGTGCTCGGGCAACGCGGCGTGGTCTCGTTGATGCGGAAGAACGCGACGTTCGAATCGAGCTCGTCGCAGCCGGCGAAAAGCGCCTGCGTGAACCACGCGTACACGTCGGGGCCGAGCGTGACCTGGTACTGCGTCTGTTTCGTGAGCGCGATGTCTTCGAACGAAACGAAGTCGGTCGAGATCCACACGCGATAACCGATGGCGTTCGGCACCGCGTTCCACGTCAGCGTCACTGGATCGACCGCGGTCGCGGGGTTCTCACGCGTGCCGGCGGGCGATACGAGCGTCGGCGCGACGTTCGTCGAGCAGCTCGCCGCCTGTGCGACGGTGAATGAGCCCTGGCCGGAAACGACGGCCGGGCAATTTTCGCGCGGCGCGTCGACGTACCACTTCACATTTCCTGCGGGCAGATTGATGTCTGCTTGCGTCGTCGTCAGGCGAAGGA
>Ga0196978_1000624_pt1 | contig 17506 bp, 16 predicted proteins | sample S3v_2013CmetaG_FD_155491 | JGI IMG/M metagenome (GOLD analysis project Ga0196978, IMG submission 155491) | Soil microbial communities from Anza Borrego desert, Southern California, United States - S3+v_20-13C | ecosystem: Environmental > Terrestrial > Soil > Desert | place: USA: California... | reverse complement strand
ATTTGGCCGCGGCGGCCGCAGCATCGAGTGGGAGAGCTGCGAGCACGGCATCATCCTGCCGGGCTGGAAGCATCACGACGGTGCCGATCTCGCCATCCGTCAGGTTCCCTCCGATGCCGGCATGTATTTCGAAGGGCATCTTGCGCTGCTCGCATCCAAGACGGTGGCCGAACATCGATCGGCTCTGGCGCGCATCCACGAGGGGCCGTTCGACTTCAATCACGTCTACGCGCACCGCGAGGGGTTCATCGGCTGGGAGCTGTACGGCCGCCTTCCGCGCCGCCGCGGCGACGGCCTCTTCGTTCGCGACGCCGACGATCCGGCCGGCGCGTGGGACGGATACCTGTCGTTTCCGGAGATGCCCAAGATGCTGGCGCCGACCTCGGGAACCGTCGCGTCGGCCAACTCCATCGTCAATCCGCTCGACTACAAGCGCATCGCCACCAAGGTGCACTTCGAGCCGCGCTACCGCCAGACCCGCATCGAGGACCTGCTCGCGCATCGCTCGCATCACACCGTCGACGGGTTCGCCGACATGCAGCGTGACGTCGAGGCCGACCATCTGCTGGCACCGCGCAACGGTTTCGTTCGCATGTGCAAGCACGGCGGAGCGCTGACGCCGGACGGCGAGCGCGCGCTGGCGATCCTGGATGGCTGGAACGGAGTGTGCGACGTCGATTCGAGCGGGATGGCCATCTTCTTCTACGCGCGAAAGGAGATGGCGCGCCTGTGCTTCGTGCCGCTGCTCGGCCCCGACGTCGCGCGTCGCTATCTGGCCGGCCGGCGAGTGCTTCCGCGCATCCATGATCTCCTGTCCGACCCGTACGATCCGCTCTGCGACGAGATCGAGCGCGCCGCCAACGCCACGCTTCCCGACTTGGCGGCGCGAGCGCTCCAGCACGCGGCCGCGCGCGTCAAATCGATCTGCGGCACCGATCCTGAGAGCTGGAGCTGGGGACGCATCCAGCGCGCCCGTCTTGGCGGGCTGCTGGCGGAGATCCCGCTCTACGGCCGGCGCCTGCTCGCGCTGGACGAGCCGTTTCCGGGCGAAGAGTACACGCTCAGCCCCGCGCGATGTCTGGACGAGAAGGGCGGGCTTCGGCTCGTCGTCGGCGCCAGCAGCCGTTTCCTGTGCGACCTGGCCAAACCCGACGAAGCCTATTTTGCCCATACCAGCGGACCCAGCGCCGACATCGGCTCGGCCTTCCACGCCAACCTTTCGAAGCCGTGGGCGCAGTTCGAGTATTTCCGCTCGTGCCTGTGGGCTCCCAACGAAGTCCCCGACGTCGTCGACCGCGTCGTCGTCAATGAGTCCTGAAACCGTGGCGGCCATGGCGAAGCGGCGCCGCCCGATATCCCCGACTCTGCGGGCGCGGGCGTGTCTCGCGCGGACCGTCCGGTCCTGCGGCATCGCGTCCGACCGGGACAGGCCGTGGCCGCGCCTCGTACTGCGGTGCCTCGACATCTTGCCACGAGCGCCGCATCGCCATAGGTAGCCGGCCATGAAACGCGCGACACGCCTCGTACTCCTCGCCTACGTCGCTGCCGTGGTGGTTGCCGTCATCGTCGGGCGTGCAATCGCACCCGCCCATCCGCTGGTCGTGGCGCTCGGCGCCGACGTCGCAGCCACGCTTGCGATCTTCGCGTTCAGCATGGCCTTCGACAATTCGAGCTTCTACGACCCGTACTGGAGCGTGGCCCCGCTCCCCATCGCCCTGTACTGGGGCTTCGGCTCCACTGCCTCGCAGGCCAACGGCGCACGGCAGGACATCGCCATCATCCTGCTCCTGTTCTGGGGCGTTCGCCTGACCTACAACTGGTATCGCGGCTGGCACGGCCTCACCCACGAGGACTGGCGCTACCTCGACATGCGCGAGCGCAGCGGCCGCGCCTATCCGCTCTCCAGCCTGCTGGGCATCCATCTGTTCCCTACGCTGATCGTGTTTCTCGGGCTGCTTCCCGTCTACGCGGCCATGACGTATGCGCCGCCGCTTGGCTGGCTGGACTGGCTCGGAACCGCGATGTCGGCTGCTGCCATCGTCATCGAGACCACTGCCGATCAGCAGCTGCATCGCTTCCGCGCTTCCGCTCGCGAGACTGGCGCCATCCTGTCGACGGGACTGTGGAAGTATTCGCGCCATCCCAACTACTTCGGCGAGGTGCTGTTCTGGTGGGGACTGGCCCTTCTCGGTCTCGGCGCCGGGGCGCCGCTGTGGTGGGCGGCGGCCGGCGCCGCGGCGATCACCGCGATGTTCGTCTTCGTCAGCGTGCCCCTGATCGATCGCCGCATGCAGCGCCGGCCAGGATACGACGAGCACAGCAGGCGCGTCTCGGCGCTGGTGCCGTGGTTCCCTCGCTGAACCGTCGCTAAGCGCCCGCTCTCATCGCTCACGACGTCTTTGACGCATCGACGTGCACGTTCTCGAACGCTTTTCGCGACCGCGTGCATTGCCAGGAGTGCGGTCGGCATCTATGGTCGGCAGCAGCGGCTCCCCGGGAGCTGCGACATTCGATTCAGGGGGAGCAAACAATGAGAGCAATCATCGCTGTCGCAGCCGTCCTGGCTGCGCTCGTTTCGGCCACGCCGGTGGCGGCAGGTCCGCCTGCGCCGGTCTACGATCATCTGGAGTGCTTCAAGATGCGCGACGCCATCAGCTACGGCGCCATCGTCGATCTCGATCCCTCCTTCAACAACCCGGGCATCGAGCTGCAGAAGGGATGCAAACTGGCGGTCAAGAGCCGTGAGATCTGCTTCCCAGTCATCAAGACGGTCATCAGCAGCGACGAGACGCCGCTGCCGGTAGTCGGCCAGAACCTGAACAACGGTTTCCTGTGCTACTCGGTCAAGTGTCCTTTCGAAGGCGTGCCGGATTTCGAGGTCTCCGACCAGTTCGGAACGCGCAACGTGGGACGCCTGAAGTCCTCGAAGCTCTGCGTACCGGCCGACTGGTAGATCGCCTGGGAACTCGGCGTGCTGCGTCTGTATGACTTCCTCGATTCCGGCAACGGCTACAAGGTACGCCTGCTGCTGATGCAGCTGGCGATTCCCTACGAGCTGACCGAAGTCGACATCCTGTCCGGACAGACGCGCACGCCCGAGTTCCTGGCAAGGAACCCCAACGGCCGCATTCCCCTGCTCGAGCTCGAGGACGGAAGTCGTCTGGCCGAGTCCAACGCGATCCTGTTCTTCCTCGCCGAGGGAACCCCGATGCTCGCGCAGGATCGCTGGCAGCGCGGCCAGGTCCTGCAGTGGATGTTCTTCGAGCAGTACAGTCACGAGCCCAACATCGCCACGTCGCGCTTCCTGCTGCGCCACACCGCGGCCGACGATCCGCGGCGAGCACTTCTGCCGGCCAAGAAGACGGCAGGCGAGGCCGCGCTCGGCGTGATGGAAGGCCACCTGTGCCGCCACACCTGGTTCGTGGGCGAGCGCTACGGGATCGCCGACATTGCGCTTTACGCCTACACCCACGTCGCCGACGAGGGCGGCTTCGACCTGCAACCCTACGCCGCCATTCGCGCATGGATGGACCGGGTGCGCAGCCAGCCCTCGCACAAACCCATCACCTCGCGCTGATCCGCGGTCGCGTCTTCCCGGAACCGCCATTTCGAAGGTGTCGCCACCGCGGGAGGCTGTGCTAGTCTTTCCCGTGCCGGCAAATCAGCGCCGGCCAGGGAGGACCGCGTGTCGCACCCAGAGCTCAAGGAACGCCTTCACGAGCTGCATCGCGAGCTCCACGCTCTCGAAGATCTGGATGATCCCGAGTCGCAGCAGCTGCTGGCCGAACTTCGCAGGGACATCGAGAACGTGCTGGCGCGCAGCGAGCACGAGGAAGGCCTCGGCGACCGGCTGAGCGACCTGGTCGAGCGCTTCGAGATGACCCACCCCACCCTTGCCAGCGCCATGGGCGCGGTCGCCGATCAGCTCGCGCGCATGGGAATCTGACCCCTCAGTCACTCGCCTTGCGCTTCGCCACAGGAACCTCGACGCCCTGACATTGCGCACAGAAGTAGGTGATGCGCGTGTGCTCGCCTTCCTCGTCCGCGCGCGTGACCTGACGCTGCTGCCGGATGATGCCGCCGCATCGAAGGCAGGGAAGGTTGGTGCGGCGAAAGACGTAGTGGCGCGTGCCGTACTCGCGCCCCGCCTGGTAGACCATGCCCGGCTCGTCGCGCAGGCGTCCTTTCTCTGCTGCATCGACTGTCGTTCCTGCGCCTTCGTACGCCCTGCGTGCCAGCGCCGGGATGGTGCGGGCCAGGCAGTCGAAGTCCTTGCGATCGAGATCGCCGATCTTTTTCCACGGATCGATGCGGCAGCAGTAAAGGATCTCGCTGCGAAGATAGTTGCCGATGCCGGCCACGAGCTGCTGATCCAGCAGGGCGGCGCCCACGGCAGCCGCAGCGAGCCGCGGCCTGCGCAGCGCACGGCGAAATGCCGTGGCATCGAACGCGTCACTTCCGTCGTACGGGAGAATGTCGGGGCCGATGGTGCGAAGGTGCTCGACCTTGCGAAACGGATCGCCTTGCCCGATCTCGAAAACCGGAGCCGACGACAGGATCGCCGTCGCTGCATCGGTGACGATGCGCGCGCGCTCGCGGCGATCGACTTCGGCCCCCTCGGCATCGATGCGCCAGCGTCCCCACATCATCAGGTGGGAGTGGAACCAGATGCCGCCGTCGATGTACCCGACCAGATGCTTGCCGCGTGAGCAGATGCGCTCGACGCGCCTGCCGACCAGTTGCGCGCCATGCTCCTGCAGCCACGCCCTGGCCGCCCTGGTGCGAGCCGTGACGGCGCGGACCTTCGTGCCAGCCAGCGCCTGCTCGAGCATGTCGGCATAGCGCCGTACTTCCGGGCCTTCGGGCATGCCGGGGTCTCCGTATGCGGAGGATGGACACGGGGAGCGGCGGCCAGCAAGCCAGGGGATCGCGGCCGCAGCGCGGAGGGGTCAGTCCGGGTACTCGACCTCGCAATCGTCGGTGTCGGGCACGGACTGGCAGGTCAGGATCCAGCCTTCGCCGACTTCCTGCGCGGAGAGGAAGTCGTTGTGCAGCATGTGCACGCTGCCCTTCTTCAGGCGCGCCATGCAGCAGCCGCAAAAGCCGCTCTCGCACGAGAACGGCGGCTCCATCCCCTGACGCTTGCACGCGTGCAGCACGGTCTCGCCTTCGCGAACGCCGACTGCCGTGCCCGCGCCGTCCAGCCACACCGTGACGCTGCGCTCGGCGACGCCCGCGCCCGCGACCTCGCCTTCGTCTTCGAGCGAAGAGAAGCGCTCGATGTGGATGAAGGTGGGATCGGTGCCGGCATCCACCAGGGTCTTCTCGACCGTGTCCATGAACGGGCCCGGCCCGCAGATGTAGAACTCGGCGCCGATGCGGTCGGCGATGGCGCGCCGCACGGCGCCGTCGTCGATGAAGCCGTCGCGAACGTCCAGGCGGTGCACGACCTCGAGCCGCCCCGGGTTGCGCGCGACCAGATCGTCGAGCTCGGCAGCGAAGATGATGCAGTCCTCGTCGCGATTGGCGTACAACAGGCGCAGCGAGCGCGAGGTGGTGGCCAGAGCCGTCTTGATGATGGAGATCACCGGCGTGATGCCGCTGCCGCCGGCAAACAGCACGAGGTCGGTCTGACGATCGCCCAGGACGAACATGCCGCCGGGTGGCAGCACCTTGACGACGTCGCCTTCCTTGAGGTTGTCGTTGATCCAGTTGGAGATGCGTCCGTCGGCCACTCGCTTGACCGTGACCTTGTGCTCCTGCTCGGTCACCGGAGAGCTGGCGAGGGAATAGCAGCGGTAGAGCGTCTTGCCCTGGTAGGGAAGCTGCAGCGTCAGGAACTGGCCGGCCTGGTAGCGGAAGAGGTCGGTGACTCCGGCCGGAATCTCGAAGACGATCGAGCTTGCATCGGCGGTCTCGCGCACGATGCGTCGCACGCGCAGGTCGTGGTACTGGTGGCGCGCCTTGGCTGCGTCGTCGCCGGTGCTGGCGGGCTCGTTCGGGCTCATCGATCGCGTCAGCAATGCGGCGCCCTGCGGCTGCCGGCTTGCGACGACTTCTCTACGGGCTCAGACTCGCCAGCACAAATTGCTGCCGCGTGCAGACATCACCACGCTCGTGCCCGTCTACCGACTCGACCAGGCCCTGATCTTTCCTCCACCCGAAGAGGCCGACCCCAGTGGACTGCTGGCAGTGGGCGGCGATCTTTCGCCGGGGCGGTTGCTGCTCGCCTACGCGATGGGAATCTTTCCCTGGTACACCGACGACACGCCGCTGCTGTGGTTCTCTCCCGACCCGCGCGGCATCCTTCTTCCCGACCGCCTGCACGTCAGCCGATCGCTGCGCAAGCGGCTTCGCACGCCCGACTATCGGGTCAGCTTCGACCGCGACTTCTCCTCCGTCATTCGCGCCTGCGCCAGCGTGGAGCGTCCCAGCCAGGACGGCACATGGATCACCGAGGAGATGCTCGACGCCTACGAGCGGCTGCACCTTCTCGGCCTGGCGCACAGCGTGGAGGTGATGCAGGGCGACCAGCTGATCGGCGGCCTTTATGGCGTCTCGCTGGGCAGCGTCTTCTTCGGCGAGTCGATGTTCTCGACGGTTCCCGATGCCTCCAAGATCGCGCTGGTGTGGCTGACGCGCCAGCTGCAGAGCTGGGGCTTTGCCGTCATCGACTGCCAGATCCGCAACGACCACCTCCTGAGCATGGGCGCCGACGAGATCCCACGCGCCGATTTCCTGCAGCTGCTGTCGGCTTGCCTGCAGACGCCGACGCGCCGGGGCGCGTGGACCTTCGAGGCAGGCTTCGTTCCCGACGAGGCGCGGCCCGCGGTAGCAAAAGGCAAGGAACCTGCGACCGAGTCGCAAGCGAAGCTGCTGGCGCGCGGCGGCCGGCGATGAATCTGGTGCTGCTCGAGCGCGACGAGGTCTGTCGCCAGCGAGCGGTCGTGCGCGGCCGGCGCCGCGACCACATCGCGATGGTGCATCGCGCCCAAGCGGGCAAGACGCTTCGCGTCGGGATCGTCGGCGGAATGATCGGCACGGGCACCGTCGTCGCGGTCGACGACGAGGCGGTCGAGCTCGACGTCGAGCTCGACGCGAACCCGCCCGCGCCGCTGCCTTGCACGCTGGTGCTGGCGCTTCCTCGGCCCAAGGTGCTGCGTCGCATCCTGCAGGCGTCCTCTGCCTTCGGCATCAAGCACGTCGTGCTCATGAACGCGTTTCGCGTCGAGAAGTCGTATTGGCAGACGCCGGTGCTGCAAGCCGAGACGATGCGCGAGGAGCTGCTGAGCGGCCTCGAGCAGGCGCGCGACACCATCCTCGCGTCCGTTGCGCAAAAGCGCCTGTTCCGGCCCTTCGTCGAGGACGAGCTGAATGCGCTCGCCGCCGGCTCGCGCCTTCTGGTCGCGCATCCGCAGGCAGCGAAAGAATGTCCGCGCGGCGTCACCGACCCCGTCACGCTCGTCGTGGGTCCGGAGGGCGGCTTCGTGCCGTTCGAGCTGGATCTTCTCGCGCGCGCAGGTGCCACCGCGGTCAGCCTCGGTGTGCGGCCGCTACGTGTCGAGCAGGCGCTGGCCGCGCTGCTCGGGCGGCTGTTCTGAGCACCGTTGTTGACCTTCGAGTAGCCGGACCCTATGCAGCGGACATGCATCGACGCGGCCCACTGAGCGGATTGCGCGTGCTCGAGATCGCCGCGATCGGCCCGGTTCCGTTTGCCGGAATGCTGCTGTCCGACCTCGGCGCCGAAGTCATTCGCGTCGACCGTACGCGTCCCGATCCGACCTCGACGTGGACCGATCCGCGCCTGGACGTGCTCGGCCGCGGACGCCGCTCGATCGCACTCGACCTGAAGAGCGCCGGCGGCGCCGCCGTGCTGCTGCGCCTGGTCGAGCGCGCCGACATTCTGCTCGAAGGGTTTCGCCCGGGAGTGGCCGAACGTCTCGGCATCGGGCCGAAGCAGTGCATGCAGCGCAATCCGCGCCTCGTCTACGGTCGCATGACCGGTTGGGGCCAGCACGGAACGCTGGCGGCGGCCGCCGGTCACGACATCAACTACATCGCCCTGACCGGCGCGCTGCACGCCGTCGGCAGCGGCGACCAGGCGCCCACGCCGCCGCTGAACCTGGTCGGCGATTTCGGAGGCGGCGCCCTCTATCTGGTGGTCGGAGTGCTCTCGGCATTGCTGGAGCGCGCGCGCTCGGGCAAGGGTGACGTGATCGACGCCGCCATGGTGGACGGTGCCGCCTCGCTGATGTCGATCTTCTACGTGATGCAGCAGATCGGATTCTGGCGCGACGAGCGCGGTGCGAACTTCCTGGACGGCGGCGCGCACTTCTACGGCACCTATCGCACCGCCGACGACAAGTACGTGGCCATCGGCGCCATCGAGTCGCGCTTCTACGACGAGCTGCTCGCGCGCCTCGGCCTTTCGGCATCGGACCTGCCCGCGCAGCACGACCGCGACGGCTGGCAGCAGGCGCGCGCGCGTCTGGCGGAAATCTTTCGTACACGCACTCGCGCGCAGTGGTGCGAGCTGCTCGAGGGAACCGATGCCTGCTTCGCACCGGTGCTGTCCATCGGTGAGGCCGCCGAGCATCCGCACCTGCGCGAGCGCGCGACGCTCGTCGAGATCGACGGCGTGCGCCAGCCCGCGCCGGCCCCGCGCTTCGAGCGCAGCGCCACCGAGCGTCCGCGCATCGGTTCGCGCCTCGGCGCCGATACCCGCGCCGTGCTTTCCGAGAGCGGCTTCGGCGCCGGCGAAATCGACGCGTTGCTGGCTGCGCACACCATCGCCGAAGGCATCGCATGAGAACGCGCCTGCGACACCGAATCGCCAGCCTGGCAGCGCTGCTCGTGATCATCGCGGCGCACGGCACGGCGATGGCGGAGCTCGAATACGTCGAAGTGATGACGGGCCGTGCAGCGCCGACCGACGAGGTTCCCATCGTCGTGGCGATTCACGGCCTGGGCGATCGGCCAGAGACGTTCCAGTACCTCCTGGACGATCTCGCCGCCAAGGCGCGATTGATCGTTCCGCGCGCGCCGACGCCGTACGGCAACGACGGCGGAGCCTGGTTCGAAATGCATTCGGGCGACGAAGGGATGTCGGAAGGCATTTCGAAGGCCGCGGGCGAGATCGCCGCTCTGGCCACGGCCGTACGCGAGAAGCACGGCGGGCCGGCAAGGATCGTGGTCACCGGCTTCTCGCAGGGCGGGACGGTTGCGTTCGCGCTGGCAACGCTGCGCCCGGATCTGGTCTCGGCAGCGGTTCCCGTTGCCGGATTTCTTCCGATGCCGATGTGGCCGGCGCAGCGTCCCAAGATCAGGCCGCTGCCGAAGATCCTCGCGCTCCATGGCGAGAAGGATCAGGTCGTGCCGATCCAGTCGGCGAAGTGGTCGGTCGAAGCGTTGCGCAGCAACGGCTTCGACGTTCAGCTGCGCAGCTATCCCGGAGTGCAGCACACCATCGACAAGCAGGAGCGCGCCGATCTGCACGAGGCCGTCGTGGCGGCAGTCGTCGAGCTGACGCCCAAGCCCGAGCAGGCGCCGCCCGCCAGCGCCGGTGGCGGTGAAGCAGCGCCCGGTGCTGCCGCGACGCTTGGTGCCGGGCCTGCCGCAGCGCCAGCGGCTGCGCCGCCAGCTGCAGCGCCTGGCGCACCATCAGCGGCTGCCCCGCATGCTGCCACGCCGGGCGTAGCGCCATCTGCGGCGCCGAACGCGGTTCCAGCAGCGCCGAGTGCGACGCCAGCGGCTACGTCGCCTGCCTCAGCGCCCTCGCCTCGACAGGCAGCACAGTAGCGCTGCGACACTGGGCGGTTCGACATCGTCCTTGCCGCGGCTATTGTCGATTCGCGTGTCCGGCTCCGAGTTCCACTTCGACTGCGCACTTCGCGACAGAGTGTGCTCGCATCTGCACAGCTTCGAGCGCCGCGCCATGCCGCGACGCGGCCTCACGCCCGCCGCGGTCGCCGTCACTTTGCTGGCCGACGATGCGATGCGGCCGTGCTTCGTGCTGACTCGGCGCGCCGCGCGCCTGCGCACGCACAGCCGGCAATGGGCGCTGCCGGGCGGACGGCTCGACGAAGGCGAGAGCGCCGAACAGGCCGCCGTCCGTGAGCTGGCCGAAGAGGTCGGCCTCGAAGTCGGCTCCGACCGCGTGCTCGGCCTGCTCGACGACTACGCGACGCGCTCCGGCTACGTGATCACGCCGGTGGTGATCTGGGCGCCGCGCGATGCTGCGCTGAAGGCCAATCCGTGCGAGGTGTCCGAAGTCCATCGCGTGCCCATTGCCGAGCTCGAGCATCCCGACGTCCCGCAGGTCCGTCGCATTCCCGAAAGCGTCCGCCCGGTCATCTCGATTCCTCTCATGGGTACCAGCATCCATGCGCCCACCGCGGCCATTCTCTATCAGCTGCGGGAGGTCGCGGTGTGGGGACGCAACACGCGCGTCGATCATTTCGAGCAGCCCGTGTTCGCGTGGAGCTGAGGGGCCGCCGCCACGATGCACCGCCGGCCCCTTCTCGAGCTGCTGTCGCGTTATGTGCCCTCTGGTGACGACGATGCCCGTGCGCGCGACCGCATCGCGGCCTTCGTGCGCGAGAACGAGGGCTGCTTCGAGCGCTCGCTCCTTGTCGGGCATGTCACCGCGTCGGTGTGGATCGTGGATCGGGAGCGCACGCACGCGCTGCTGACTCACCACCGCAAGCTCGGTCGCTGGTTGCAGCTGGGCGGTCACACCGACGGCGATGCCGACGTCCTGCGCGCGGCCATGCGTGAGGCCGTCGAGGAGTCGGGCCTTGCCAGCCTGGCGGTCGTCGATGCGGGCATCTTCGACTGCGACGTGCATCGGATCCCTGCACGCGGAGCAGAGCCCGAGCACGATCATCACGACGTGCGATTCCTGCTCGAGGCCGACCGCGACGAGCCTTTCATCGTCAGCGACGAGTCCCACGATCTGCGTTGGGTGGCTCTGGAGGCGATCGAGCAGCTGGAGCCCGACGCTTCGGTGATGCGGATGGTGGCGAAGACGGTCAGGTCAGCGCGACCTTGATCATCCCGTCCGTTCGCGTGCGGAACATGTCGTAGGCCTCGACCACCTTCGACAGCGGCATCGAGTGCGTCAGCAGCGGCGTCAGATCGACGCGGCCCCTGGCGATGATGTCCATCAGATGCGCCAGACGCGCCGGTCCGGTCGGACACAGCGTCATCACCAGACGCCGGTGATAGAAGCTGCCGTCGACCGGGATGGTGATGGACGGGCTGGCTCCGTAGACACCGACCGAAGAGATCGTCCCGCCGAAACGCACGATGCGACAGCACGCCTCGAAGGTCTCCTGCCGTCCCAGCGCCTCTACGGCCACGTCGACGCCTCGCCCGCCGGTCAGCGTCAAGATCTCGTCGGCCGCCGTCTGGGGCGACAGGACGTGATCGGCTCCCAGCTTCTTCGCCATCGCCACGCGTTCGGGAATGCTCTCGACGGCAAAGATCACGCCGGCACCGTAGGTCCTGGCCGCCGCCGTCACGCAAAGTCCCACCGGGCCCTGTGCGAAGACGGCCACGCTCTGGCCCGCTTTCATGTCCGCACGCTCGATGGCGCCGAAGCCCGTGGACATGATGTCGGAAACGAACAGCGCCTGACGATCGTCGAGGCCGGCAGGGACCACGGCGCTCGAATGATCGGCGCCGTTGAGCATGAATGCCTCGCCTTGCGCGCCGAACAGCAGGTTCATCGGTGCTCCGTGCGTCGAGCACACTTGCGGATCGCCGCCCGTGCATCGCTCGCAGCTGCCGCACGAGGTCAGACACGCGCACACGATGCGATCCCCCACGCGCACGCGCTCGACTCCCTCGCCCACCGCCTCGACAATCCCTATCGCTTCGTGGCCCATCGGCATCCCTGCAGTCACTCGGTCGAACTCGTCGACGATGTGGATGTCCGAGCCGCAGATCGTCGAAAGTGTCGTGCGTACCAGTGCCTGGCCTGGCCCCGGATCGGGCAGTACCAGGTCGGCATACGTCACGGCGCCGGGACCATTCTTGAGACAGGCTTTGACGGTGGGCATGTGCGCATCATGGCGCTGCACTGGCTTCACTCAAGCTCGGGCAGGCGCGCTGGCAAAGAAGACATGCCTTGCGTACGCTCCGCCGGTGGAAAACGAAGAGACCAAGGATTCTGCCGACTCGATTCGCCGACCCGCGCGAGGCCCTCGCGTGGCGGTCGCACAGATCTCGCCGACCCTCGGCGACGTGGCGGCCAACCTGGAACGTCATCGGCAGGCCCTCCAGCGCGCGGTCGACGACGGCTGCCAGCTCGTCGTCTTCCCCGAGCTGAGCCTGACCGGTTATCGCCTTCGCGACTCGGTTCCGGACGTCGCACTGAAAAAGGACGATGAGACCCTGAAGGAGCTGGCCGCGCTCTCGAGCCAGGCCGCCATGGTGGTGGGTTTCGTCGAGGAAGCTCCCGATCACCTGTTCTTCAATTCGGCCGCCTATTTCGAAGGCGGCAAGCTCATCAGCATCCATCGAAAAGCCTATCTGCCGACCTACGGCATGTTCGACGAGCAGCGCTACTTCGCGCGCGGGCGGCGCATCGAGGCGTTCGACTGCCAGCAGGGCCGCGTCGCCATGCTGATCTGCGAGGAGATGCTGCATCCGAGCGCCCCGACCATCGTCGCCTGCGACGGCGCGACGATGATCCTGACACCGTCGGCCAGCCCCGCGCGCGGTGTGACCGGCGAAGGCGAGGCCGACAGCAACGCGCGCTCGTGGGAGGCTTACAACCACGTCATCGCGCGCACCTACGGCGTCTGGGTCGTCTACTGCAATCGCGTCGGCGTCGAGGACGGCGTGGCGTTCTGGGGCGGCTCCGAGATCGTCTCGCCGGCCGGCGAGACCGTCGTCAAGGCGGCCTACTACGAGGAAGACATCGTCAGCGCCGTGCTTGCCGAGGACGCCGTGCGCCGGCGACGCATCGTCAACCCCATCGTGCGCGACGAGGACCTGGACCTGACCATCAACGAGCTGGCACGCATCCGCGGCCGAAACGTCGAAGCCGAGCTTCGCGCGGGTGGACGCGAAGACCGCGGCCGGCAGCGTGACGACCGCCAGCGCCGACCCTTCGGCGACGGCAAGCGCGGCTTCCAGCGCGGCGGCGGCGGCGGCGCTCCGCGCAGCGAGGAGGACGACGACAACCGCGGCAATCGTCGCGACGATGATCGCGGCAATCGGCGCTTCAGCGACGACGACCGTGGCAACCGCCGTTTCGGCGACGACGACCGAGGCAACCGGCGCTTCGGTGACGACGATCGCGGCAACCGCCGCTTCGGCGGCGGGGACAAAGGTTTCGGCGGCGGCGGCGGCGACCGCTACGGCAAGAAGCCCTTCGGCAACAAGTTCGGTGGCGGCGGCGGTGGAGGCGGGCGCTTCGGCGGCAACAAGCGTTTCGGTGATCGCGACGACCGTCGCGGTGAGGGCGGCGGTTTCGGCGGCCAGCAGCGCGGACGTTTCGGCGGCGGACCGCGAGGCGGAGACGACCGTGGCTTCGGGAGAGGCGGCGGGGGCGGCGGTTTCGGCGGCGGTGGCGGCGGCGGCGGCGGCAACCGCCGTGATCCGAACGACTTTGGCGGCGGCCCGCGCCGTGAAGGCGGCGACGAGCAGCCACGCTGGAAGGGCAGACCGCGCGTCGGGGAAGACACGCCGCCGCGCGAGCGCGAACGTCCCGAGCAGGATGAGCGGCGCCCCAGGCCGGTGCGCGTCAAGAAAGAGCGCGACGAATAGGACGCAGCCCACCGGCTGCATCGCCAGGAGAACCTTCAGTGGCGCGCGCGACGAAAAAAACATCCAGCAAGACTGCCAAGTCGGCTGCGGGCAAGAAGAAGCCGGCGGCCAAAACTGCAGCCCCCTCGAAGAAGAAGACCACGACCAAGGCCGCGCCGGCCAAAAAGGCAGGCAAGGCGGCATCGAAGAAGAAGCCGTCGAAGCCGGCCAAGGCAGCGGCCGCCACCAAGAAGCGTTCCGCTGCCGAAAAGCCTGCGGCCGCGCGCAAGCGGCCGCGCGTGGGCGAGAGCACGGCACGGCGCTCCGGCTCGCCGTCCGCGCACGACGAGCATCTCGATGAGCGGATCGACGGCGAAGAGGTGCTCGGCGAGGAAGTGCTCGCGCGCAGCAACGACGCGGCTGAGGACGACGACCTTGCCGAAGAACCCGCGACGGCGACCGGTGACGACTTCGCGGACGCTGAAGCGGCCGATGACGACGCGGACGATGAAGTCGATGACGACGATGACGACGAAGGCGACGACTTCGTCGACGATGAGGTGGCCGACGACGACAACCGCGAATCTGCCGCCGACGACCTTTCCGACGACGATCTAGACGACGATGCTGACGCGGACGACGACGACGCGGGCGACGACGCGGACGACGACGCGGACGACGACGCGGACGACGACGCGGACGCGGACGCGGACGACGGCGGCGACGAAGACCAGGACCCCGCCGGCGAGGCCGCCTTCGCCGAGGCGAACGCGCCTTCGCACATCACCGCTTCACAAGATCCGGTCGTCCCCGAAGAAGAAGGCTTCGTCGCGGTCACTTCGCCCGTGGGCAGCTTCCGCCCGGTCAGCCAGGCGCCGGAGCCGCCTGCGCAGCGCGCCGAGTTTCCGGCCACCAACTACGGAGTCGTCGAAAAGATCCTCGTCGGCTTTCTCGGCAGCGAGGTCCGCAAGGTCGGCGTTTCGCGTGCCGTGCTCGGTCTGTCCGGAGGGGTGGATTCGGCCGTCTCCGCCGCGATCGCCGCGCGCGCGCTGGGCGGCCAGAACGTGCTCGGCGTGATGATGCCGTACCAGACCTCCAGTCCGGAAAGTCTCGGCGACGCCATTGCCGTGGCGGAATCGCTCGGCATCGAGACGATGACCGTGGAGATCACCGAGCAGGTCGACGCTTATTTCGACCGTTTCGGCGACGCCAGCCGCCTGCGGCGCGGCAACAAGATGGCGCGCGAGCGCATGACCATCCTCTACGACCAGTCGGCGGCGCGCGATGCCCTGGTCATCGGCACTTCCAACAAGACCGAGCTTTTGCTCGGCTACGGTACGCTCTACGGCGACATGGCCTCGGCGCTCAACCCGATCGGCGATCTCTACAAGACCCAGGTCTGGGGCCTGGCGCGTCATCTGGCGCTGCCGGCGACGGTGATCGAGAAGGCGCCCACGGCCGACCTGTGGAGCGGGCAGACCGACGAGAACGAGCTCGGCTTCAGCTACCACGAGGTCGATCGCCTGCTGTACTGGATGATCGACGAGCGCTGCAGCTTCGACGAGCTCGAGGCCATGGGCTTCGAGCGCGAGTTCATCGAGCGCATCGCGCGCATGGTCCGGCGCTCGCAGTTCAAGCGGCGGCTGCCGATCATCGCCAAGATCTCGGCGCGCACGGTCGATCCGGATTTCCGCTACTCGCGCGACCTCGGACTTTAGTCCTCAGGCTGCGCAGCACGCGCGACCCGGGCTGTCGCCGTCCGATTGCGCAGGTCGCGCGACCCGGGCTGTCGCCGTCCGGTTGCGCGACGTCGCGCGACCCGGGCTGCAACGGCCGGGCTGCACGGACTCGCACGGTCCCGGGACTCGCGCTCCGCCCGCACCACGACGGCTTCTCATCCCCGCACGCTCCTGCTGAAGTGGCCGCGATGGCCGGCAAGCTCTACGTCGTCGCCACTCCGATCGGCAACATGGGCGACCTCAGTCCGCGTGCGGGCGAAGTCCTTGGCAGCGTCGAAGTCGTCGCCGCCGAGGACACGCGCGTCACCGGCCGGCTGCTCGAACGCATCGACGTCAGGAACAAGCTGGTCAGCTATCGCGAGGAGAACGAGCGCAAGCTGGCGCCGGCCCTGGTCGCTCGCCTGCAGCAGGGCGAGAGCATCGCGCTGGTGTCGGATGCTGGCACGCCCGGCGTCTCCGATCCCGGCTACCGCCTCGTCCGTGCGGCCGCCGATGCGGGCATCGAGGTCGTGGCGGTTCCCGGACCCTCGGCCGTGGTCGCGCTGCTGTCGATCAGCGGCCTTCCTACCGACCGCTTCAGCTACGAAGGCTTCCCGCCGCCTCGCGCCCAGGCGCGCCGCCGGATGCTCGAGAACCTGCGCGGTGCGGGCCGCACCGTGGTGTTCTACGAGTCACCGCGGCGCGTAAAGGCGTTTCTCGACGAGATCGCCGAAGTCCTCGGCGACCCGCCCGTGGCCGTCGGCCGCGAGCTGACCAAGATGTACGAAGAAGTGCTGCGCGGCACAGCCGCCGAGGTTGCTGCGCGCCTGGCCGAGCGCGAGCCACGCGGCGAGTTCAGCATCGCCGTGCACGTGGCCGCCGCCGAGCAGGCCCTGACCGGCGATGCGCTCGACGCAGTCGTCGCTTCGATGCTAGAGGAGGGGCGATCGGCCAGGGACATCGCGTCCGCGCTCAAGCCGCGCGGTGCCGGCCGGCGCGAGGTCTACGAGGCGATCCAGCGACGAAGTCGCGTCACCTGAGGCACAGCCAGGAGGAGTCGAATGACGAACCAGCAGCTCGGGCGCTTTTCGGTCTTCGTTTTTCTGGCATGGTTGACGCCCGCCGCGGCCCTGGCCGCTGCGCTGACCGTCAACACCACTGTGGACGAGCTCAACTCGGACGGCGACTGCTCCCTGCGAGAGGCGATCCAGGCCGCCAACCTCAACGATGCCGTCGACGCGTGCGCTGCGGGCGAGTCCGCGAGCATCGACACCATCACCGTGCCTGCCGGCCTCTACCGTCTCGGCGGCGCCGCCGGAGAAGACGCCAACGCTTCGGGCGACCTCGACATCCTCAACGGTCCGTCGCAATTCGACGTCGAGATCACCGGCGCCGGCGTCAGCGACACGATCATCGAGGCGTGCGCGTCCCCGCAGTTCCTCGCGCCGTGCCAAAGCCCTTTCGGCGCGCCCGACCGCGTCGTTCACGTGATCGGGGCGGTCGCGCAGTTTTCGCAGCTGACGCTGCGTCACGGCCGCGCCGGCGAGGGTGGTGCCATGCGCGTCGAGAATGGCAATGTCGCGATGCTGCGCAGTGCGGTGGAGAGCAGCATCGCCACGGGCAATGGCGGCGGCGTCTGGGCAAGCGGAGGTTTCAGCGGCGGGCTGGCGACGTTCCTCCACAACCGGGCCGGCGGCAACGGCGGCGGCGTCTATGCCGCGCCCAACGGCTTCTTTCTCATCGGCTTCAGTACCATCGCAGGCAATACCGCCGACAACGGTGGAGGCATCTACAAGGACACCGGCGGCAGCCTTGCGATGGAGAACACGACCGTGACGGGCAACCGCGTGGGCTCCGATGGAGGAGGCATCTTCAACAAGGGCAGCATGACGCTGTCGAGCGCGACCATCGCCGGCAACTACGCCGGCACCGGCGGCTCGGGCGACGGCGGCGGGGTGCTGCGCTTTGCCGGCTCGCCGATCCAGATCCGCAACACCATCGTGGCAGACAACTTCGATCTGGCCCCGTCGGCG
>Ga0196978_1000623_pt1 | contig 17522 bp, 14 predicted proteins | sample S3v_2013CmetaG_FD_155491 | JGI IMG/M metagenome (GOLD analysis project Ga0196978, IMG submission 155491) | Soil microbial communities from Anza Borrego desert, Southern California, United States - S3+v_20-13C | ecosystem: Environmental > Terrestrial > Soil > Desert | place: USA: California... | reverse complement strand
GCAAAATCGAGGGCGGGCTGAAATATATTGAGTAAACCCATTTTTATTTTTTTATGCTAACCAGCGCAGATTTCAAAGTTGTATACTCTACAGGCGAAGATGAGCCTGCAGAGTTTTTCTTTGATGCGCTGCTAGAGAGTAATAGTTTTGATCTTGGCCTTGGTTTTTTTAGTTCAAGTGGTTTCCGGGCGCTAGCATTAGGCTTCGCATACTTCATTAGTAAAGGTGGTAGAATGCGGATCATATTCAATGACGTCCTAACAAGAGACGACAAAGAAGCACTCGAAAAAGGATTAAACACCTCTCCAGAAAAACTGATAGAAGACAAGGTAATCAGTGATGTATTGAAACTGAGTGAAACCTTATCTGGTCACAATCGCCACTTTTTTAATTGCCTATCCTGGCTCATAGCCACTAAAAAACTGGAATTCATCGCCATTGCCCCTATACAAAGAAGGGTCGGCATTGCCCATCAAAAGTTTGGCGTTTTTAAAGATGAAAACAATAACAAGGTTGCTTTTAGCGGGTCAATAAATTTCTCCAGTACTGCTCTATTTAACAACATCGAAGCAATCAGTTGCTATAAATCCTGGATCACTGCAGGAAGCGATGCTGAGCGGGTTCAGTATTATGAAAGTTTATTTAACAAGGTCTGGGACGGTAAGCATGAATCTGCACGAATAGTTCCATTAGAGAAAGTTAAAATAATAATCCGCGATCAATTTAAGGCTGAAAGTCTTGATTCGCTGCTTGATGAGGAGGCCGAGCTGCTCAGTGATGTTATTGCAGAAACTAGTATCCCCTCCTCGCTTATTTCTAAAGTTGGCAAGTTAAAGAGAAAGCTTACTAAGGGAAAAGCTAATCGGCCCAGCTTCCCTGCAGGAAGTGATGAGCGCGAATATCAATCAATAGCAATACGGCAATGGATTGAGAATAGCTACAAAGGGCTTTTTGAAATGGCCACCGGTACTGGTAAAACAATTACCGGTTTAAGGGCTTCAGTTAAGTTATTCGAAGATCTCGAGAGCTTAGTAGTAGTTGTTCTGGTACCTACAATATCGTTAGCGGAGCAATGGATTGAGGAGGTTACTAAGTTTGGTTTTGTTGAAAGTATACTGGTTTCGTCCACTAATCCTTCATGGGATTTAGCTTTACAAGGCGGTCTAAACTCGTTTAAATTAAAGACAATAAATCATCTCGTTGTCATTTCGACGTACGACTCCTATAAATCAAAACGGTTTCAAGAATTTCACGCTAAATTCCCTGCGCATACGATGCTTCTGGCTGATGAAGCTCACTCGATGGGTGCCCCAGAAATTTTAAATAAACTTCCATACAACATCCAATATAGATTAGCTCTTTCAGCTACTCCTCATCGTCATTTTGATGATTCTGGAACACAGAAATTCTTAGAGTTTTTCAATGCTTCCATTAGATCAACGTATGAGTTTCCCATGAAGCAGGCTATTGCTAGCCGCTTTTTATGTCAATATAGGCTGAAGCCACATTTCGCTGAGCTTACAGAGGAAGAGTATATGCATTACTATGCTCTGACAAAAAAAATATCGCAACGTGCACACATCAATAAAAACAAATTTGTAGACACGGATGTCCATCTAGAACGAATGCTTCAAGAACGTCGAAAGTTGCTCAATAAAGCATCAAGTAAGAAAGAAATTGTGGGAGATATAATTGATGCTATGAAGAAGCAAGGCGAAATTCATCACACTTTAATCTATTGCCCGGAAGGAAACGATGAATCAGAAGACAATCGCATTATTGATGATTTGGGTAAATATCTAGCTTTCGAAAAAGGCATTCGTATCGCACCATTTACAGGAAATACACCACCTGAGAAGCGAGCTCAGCTTCTAAAGGAGTTTGATGAAGGAAAAATCCAATGCTTACTGGCAATGAAATGCCTGGATGAAGGTGTCGACGTCCGACGAACTGAAACAGCGATTTTTGTTTCGAGCTCAACAAATCCACGTCAATATATACAGCGACGCGGAAGGGTATTAAGGGTACATCCTGATAAGCCGATAGCCTTCCTTCATGATATTATTGCTGTGCCTCCGAAAATAGAGCTGGATGACGAGAAAGCAAAGGAAATTGATAAAGTAATCCTATCTCAGGAGTTCAGACGGTATAAGGAATTTGCGGAGGATGCATTGAATTATGTTGAAGCCATTTCTCCAGTCAAAGAGATTTGTAAAGACTATAACATAGACTTCTAATGGATAAATACGACAAAACCCTAACCCAGCTTCTCACAAGGTTCTATACTAACTCAAAAGTTGATGAGGAGGTACGGCGTATGGTTAAGGATATCATCAACTCAGAAATGAGCAAACTTGATAACGGAAAGGCGTGGGGAATTAAACAAGAAATTCGATCTATTATCGATCGCGAAGCACAGCTTAAAACCAAACGGAAAAGGAAATGAAAATCGCATCCCTAAGTCTCCAAAATTTCAAATCCTATCGTGAGGTACAAAAAATTCCATTTGGGATTGATGAGAAATATATCACAATTTTTGAGGGGCAGATGGGACATGGAAAATCAAATCTGTTGAATGCATTTTATTGGTGCTTATTCGGCCAGTATTGGGACAGTGACAAATCTATACTCATTGATGATCCGAATCCGGCTGAAGTCAGTCTATTTAACAAAGGTGCGTTGCAGGACAATACTGAGGACGGCACCATTCTGGAATTGTTTGTAGAAATAGAGTTCTATGATGATGAGAAAAGTAAGTTTACTCTTAGAAGAACTCAGAAGAGCACTTATATAAACAAATTGTGGAAGTTTGAAAATAGCTCCAAAATTTCCCTAGAGAAAATTGACGCAAGAAATGGTGAATACACCAAGTACGCACCAGAAGAGGCTATTGGAGAAGTTCAAAAGTTTTTTCCACGTTCATTGTCTAACTACTTTTTATTCAGAGGTGAGAATAGAGCACAACTAGTGAAGCTCCAGGGTCGCAAGGAATTCCAACTTGCATTGCGAGAGTTATCCAAGCTTGAAGTATTCACACGAACTGAAAATCACCTTTCTTCCGTTTTAGATGATTTAAGAACTGAACTCGCCGCTCAGGCATCAGCAGAGATAAAAAAGCAAATGCAAGAGTTGCTGGAGAATAAAAAATCTGCAGAGAGCTCGAAAAAAGAATTTGAAGGCGAAGTTGCTAAGCTAGTAACAATTGAAAATCAAAAGAAGGATGAATACGAGTATTACGGTAATAAAATCAAGGAAAATCAAATAGCTCTGGAGTTAAAATTGAAGATGGAGAATGAAGAACGACAGGTTCAAGATCTCCAAAAGCAGATACAGTCCTGGGAAAGCAATAGGCAGCGTGAATTGACAAAAAAGTGGGTTGCGATGGGCGTATTCCCTTTATTTAGTGAAGTAAAAGTAAAATATCAAGAAGCCGTAAAATCCGGACATTACCCACCAGATATTAGTCAAACATTGGTCGATAAAATTCTTGATGACCTTATCTGTATCTGCGGAACCCATCTTCGTAATGACAAAAAGGCTTTAGAAAAAATACAGAAGCTGCGTGAATTAGGAACCATCGACACTGGGCTTCTTCATGAAGTGGAAAAACTAATAAACGAAATAGAACGTGGCGAAAGGCTTATTGTAGAGTTTCCACAGCAGATCAAAGATATTGATGAGAATAAACGTCAATTACTATCCGAAGTACGTGCAAAACAGCTCATCATAAATGGATACAAAAGCAAAATAGGTGATCTGGATTTTTCACTTGAAGAGCTTCAGAAAAAACAGGATGAGGCAAATGATGAGTATATCAAAACTCGAGAAAAGATAAAAGAGTTAAAAGACTGGATCGACATAAAGAAGAAAGAGATAGAAAATTTTGAAACAGAATTTCAAAAATTAGAGGACAAGCTCGATAAGAGCAACCTACCTGCAATTCGGGTTGAGTTAGCTGAAAAGGCATTAGCTGCAACGAGAGAATTAAAAAAGAAGTTTGAAGATTCAATCTATAAAGACCTTGAAAAGCACACTCAGGAAAACTGGGAGCTGTTAGTGTATGACAAACTTTATTATGAAAAGGTAATCCTTGATAGGGAATCGATGTACTTCGAGGTATTAGATCGTAACGGCCACCCGAGCCGAGCCATTATGAATACAGGACATCAGATTCTGCTAGTCTTATCATTTATTTCAGCGTTAATAAAAATTGCTAAAGATGTCTGGGAAGAAGAGTTTCCGCTAGTAATGGATGCTCCGCTATCTGAAATTGGTGATAGTGCTATACCAACCGCATTATTAGGCTTCGGCCAGGTGTTCAATCAAACAATTGTGATTTTGAAAGATGGCACGGTCAACCAGGCGATACTTAACCAAATAAAAAAGAAAGTTGGGAAACGCTATTGGATCGAATTTGATAAAAAGAAACAGCACTCAAAGATCATCGAACAGTAATGGAAGGCAACCTCAGATTAAACCTCAGTAAGCAAGCTTATAAGACATACAAAGAAAACTGTATGGATGGAAAGCTGTTTGTTCAGTACACGGATATGTTTTTCTGGTGCGTCGTATTGGGCTACAAACATTCCCCTGACGAAATACCTCCAGATATCTCAGGAAAGGAAGGAGCCTTTTATTGGGCAGTATTTGATGATGACATTCAGAAGCCAATTTTAAAAATGATATGTGTTAAGGCTGCAGGCAGCTTTAATATTCTCAGCCCTGATCCGGTTACCAAAAACTATGATCGATTTCGCGACATTCTTCAAAATTATGCAGATCTAGGATTCTCAATTCTGAATACTCGACTCGGTGGGGATTACTCAAAAGGCAGCATGGATAAGCTTATGGATTTATTAATTGACTTAAAAGATGATATCAAAGTTCTTCAGTAGGATAGGAAGTTTTTTTGCAGTTATCTGGAGACGGATTCTGCAGAAATCAATTGTAGAGCATATTTTTTGGCTAGTTGGCTTCTCGTCTAAAGAATATGCGACTATTAAAATCATCTCTTTCAGCAAGAAGAGAAATGCCAAGGTGTGGTTCTTTAACAACCTTTTTTTTCCTGTATTAATCATCTATGCACCATACATCGCAAGCATAATCCATAGAAAATTCGGCACGTTATCATTTGATAAATCGCTATTAGAGCTGACAATAACAGGAAGTCTGTCATTAGTAGGAATTAATGTTCTCCGTAGTGCTTCAACTTATATAGCAGAAAAGCTTGACGAGAGTAAAGTACCTCTCGAATATGCTGGAAGCCTGGACAATTTAAAAAGCGAAATCTCTGCAATTAAAGGCACTCTAAAAAGCTGGGTATTTTTATTGACTGTGCTTGGCGCCTTCCTTTTTCTGATTCAGGCTATTCAGCTTATCAATGGAGATCATGAAGCAATTTTCTATTTCGTTCTTGTCATTACTGTTGTAACCGCTTTATCGATTCTGGCTGGGAGATTTATTTATTTGTTAGAGACCAATTATTTCGATAATGAAGAAGTGGTTCGATTACTTTTTAGAGTGGTTAAAAATCAAAAAACAGACTTTGATAAGCTAGAAGGAGAAATAAAAAAAATGGGGTTATAGTATGAAAACGGAAATCGTAAGATCAAACAATGGCCAAGATTACCTTAAAGTGGATTTGGTGCAGATAAACCAAAAAGATCGATCATTTTATCTAACCAAAATCAAGGCTTCTGATTTTCTCAAAATATATACAGTACGTCCTGCACAGTATGACTTAGAGAAACATACTTCTCTTGCAAGCTCATTCCCTGATGAAAAAGATTACTTCAACCATTTGCTAAATGAGGATAAAGCAAACTTGAAGCACAAAGACTTCCAAAGAGACCCAAGTGATGATCGAATCTCCAAGATTGTTAAATTTTTAAGAGATGAAGAGTACGCTTTCTTTCCGAACACGATTATTGCAAACTGCGAGCTTATTAATGATTGGAAAGAATACGCATTGAATGAAGAGAGTTCGGAAGGTGACTTCCTGGGCTTGGACCAACGCCCAGAGTTTATCAGCTTTCTAAAAAAGACCGAACATAACTACACTCTTTACATTCCATATAAAGCAAACTCCGTCCTAGTTATCGATGGACAGCATCGGTTAATAGGGATAAAAGAATCACCAGAGGAGATCCAGAATAACTTTGACCTAGTAATTTCTTTTATTGTCGGTTATGATAGATCAGTAATTGCTAAGCAATTTTATACGATTAACTACGAGCAGAAGCCTGTAAATAAATCCCTCCTTTACCAATTAACAGGGGAATTTACTAGGGAAATTAATGAGCTGTCGTTTATGCACAACGTAGTAAAGCTCCTTAATGAACTACAAGAGAGCCCTTTTTATGGTCGGGTAAAAATGCTAGGTAAAACTCCTAGGAATTATTCAGCTGAGCAAAGACGTAAGCTTTCAATTTCGCAGGCCTTTCTTATTGACTCGATGATTCGATATATATCAGTTAAGGCTCAGGGAACACTATACCCTCCAATTTTCTTGAAATATTACAGGAACGCAGATGATCACATACACATCATAAGGATAATAGCTCGATACTTTAACGCTGTGCGAACATTAAAGCCAGATTGGGAAACACCGGAGAATAGCGTTCTTTCTAAGGGTATGGGTGTTACAGCATTGCTCAAAGTACTAAATTTTCTATTCCCTAAAATCTTGATTGATGAGCTCAATGGACAATGGGCAGAAGTCGATAGAATTCAAATGAATGATTATGTCAGGTATCTGGAAGGGTTAGAGAATGTGGACTTTAGCACAGGCGGCCCATATGGTAAAACTGGTAGTGCAGGGAATGTCAACAAAATAAAGAATGACATCCTGACTAAACTTACCTACTTAAATAATCCTATGGATATTCAGGAGTTTGAAAGAGATTTTAAGACATCATATTTAACTCCGTTCAATGCGAAACTTGATGAGATCAGCGCTTGACCTGATTCATCGCTCTTAAACTGGTGACGACCTCTTTAACGGAGTTTACGACACTCAGCACTTCTTTCATATTATTAAACCTACCAAGGCTAAATCTAAGAGATGAAAAGGCATCCTCATCGCTTAGTCCCATAGCTTTTAATACATGCGACGGCTCTATAGACGCCGAAGTGCAAGCTGAACCATTCGAAACAGCGATATTCTTCAAACCAATAATCATTGCGTCAGCATCAGCACCTTTAAAACAAATATTGCTTGTATTATATAGTCTTTGAACTCTTTCTCCGTTTATTACTGTATTGTCTATTTCAAGTAGTTTCATCTCAAGTTCATCCCTCAGAAGCCTGATCTTTTTACCTTCCTCAGCCATTTGATCCATTGAGATACGAGCAGCTTTGCCAAGGCCCACGAGGCCAGGAACATTTAACGTACCGCTCCTCATACCTCTCTCGTGCCCTCCACCATGAATAAGTGTATCTAGAATAACTCTATTAGGTCTACGCGATCTTACAAATAAACCACCGACACCTTTTGGGGCATAAAACTTATGTCCAGAAAACGCGAGCAAATCAATTCCTAGATCATCAACCTTTATAGGCAGCTTTCCAACAGCTTGTGTAGCATCTGTCATAAAAAATGCGCCATGCTGATGTGTTACATCAGATAGCATTTTTATAGATTGTATTACTCCAGTTTCGTTGTTAGCCATCATAATCGAAACCAAGATTGTATCGGAGCGCATTTCTGATTGAAGCCAATCAGGATCGATTAATCCGTCGGCGCCAACAGGTAAGTAAGTAACATTGTATCCTTTTTTTTCAAGGTATCTGCATGTATCCAGAACAGCACTATGCTCAGCGAGTGATGTAATTATATGATTCCCTTTTTTGGAGGAATGTTCCGCAATGCCTTTTATAGCTAGGTTAATTGCTTCAGTTGCGCCGGAAGTAAAAATAATTTCATGACTCTCAGCCCCGATTAATTCTGAAATTTCTTTGCGGGCTTGCTTTACAGCTTCGAATGCTTTACCTCCGAACTGATGTGTGCTTGAAGCATTGGAATAGGTTTCTGTCAAGAATGGCATCATTGATTCTAGTACTCTAGGATCAATTCTGGTAGTAGCATTATTATCCAGATAAATCAGTGTTTCCATCAGCCCCAATATATATAAAATGCAGCCCAAAAACACGACTTTTTCTTCAGGAGTCAGAGAGCAACTCCTTACAAGTAATATTTACCACAGACGCCTATAGGGACGCATGGCGCTATTATTATCCATTTGTCCGACGAGCTACAATTACTTAATAAAACCTCTCCAGATATAATGCAATAGCAGCTTCTGCTGTTGTGAAGGTGTCAGATCATCCATTTGCGGCTCGTAGTTGCTAGGCACCAGCACCACTTCGATTTTCAACTTGCGAAGCTTTTCACAAAACAAATGAAGGTCGGGGATTTTTATATCACGGCGCACAAGGACATGCGTGATGCGGTATTCATTTCGCGTCAAATAGCTTTCAAAGTGCTGCTCCACACTTACCAAATGATCGCGCTGCTCAACCGACTCGGTGTCGATCCTCAATCCATCGAGCAGCCCTGAACATGGCTATTCCTGAAAGCAAAATTATGCTTGCCGTTTACCTTGCCACGCCCGAGGTTGAAAACGACCGACGTGCGATGAATACGAGGGCGGGCATGCGCAGAGCCATGCGCGAATGGAGATGGATGGGCGCTGCCGTCAAAGGTTACAGAAACACGATCAACGAGCAACACATGAAAATCATTGTGCCTGACGAAAACGTAAAATTTATCATCGAAGCGTTCGAAGAACTGGCGAAGGGAATTTACACGCAGGAGGAAGTGCGCAAGCAGTTATATGATAAGGGATTCAAGTGCAGCAGGAACAATTTCAACGTGCTGCTCCGAAACCCCGTGTATTGTGGGCTGATCAAAGTGCGCTCCTTCAAGGATGAAGAGGAGCAGATCGTAAAGGGCATTCATCAGCCGCTGATCAGCGTGGAGACCTTCTGGAAAGTTCAAGAGGTCATCGCTGGCCGTAAGCCGAAGAAACCCGAGAAGAATACGAAGCGTGACGAGCTTCCGCTTCGTGGGTTCCTCTTATGCGCTAAGTGCGGACAACCAATGACGGGTAGCGCTTCTCGTGGCAGACATGGGAAGCGCTATTTTTATTATCACTGCCAGCCGCACTGTGCTGCACGGCACAAAGCTGAAGTGCTAAACAATGCGCTCGTTGATGAGCTGAAAAGGCTACAGTCCAACGAGGAGATCATCGACCTGTACTACGAGGTCATGAGAGACATTTTCAAAAAGAACGGAACGGACAAAACGAAAGAGATCAAACGCGTAAGCGATGAGTTTCAGAAAATTCAGGCGCGCCAAGCGAAAGCCCAGGAGTTGATGCTCGACGGAGGTATCGACGCGAGCGATTACCGTGAGATCAAGAAGCGCAACGAAGAAGAGATGAATCGGCTGAACCGCGAGAAGAATAACCTGGAGTTCGTGGATGATGATTTCGAAGCGTACCTTGATTTCGCACGCACGTTACTGAAGAACCTCGTTGAGTGCTGCGAAGTAGCGGACATCACTGCGAAGCAACTACTTGTTGGTTCGATATTTTCTGAAAAGCTGATTTTTGAAAATAACCAATATCGAACCCCTAAACTGAACGAAGCAGTGGAGCTTATGTGTTTGGGAGACAAAGAGTTACGGGGAATAAAAAGGGGATCGAATGGTTTTCAAACCTTTCAATCCCCTAGGGTAGCCCGTAGGGGAATCGAACCCCTGTTACCAGAATGAAAATCTGATGTCCTAACCCCTAGACGAACGGGCCAAAAATTGAATTAGGCCTGCAAATGTAGAAAGTTTTCTTTTTCTCAGCAAAAAGGCGGAAAAAAATTCGCCTCACCGCCCCCCCTGCAGCCCCCTGCCCGGAAAGAAAAAACCTGCTCCGGGAAAACCGATGAAGCGGATATGCGCCAGACGTACTTCATTCGTGCAAGCGTACGGGGAAGCTGAAAACCGGATAGAGTAAGCAACATCCTAAAAAACGAGTCGCATGGACAAGTATTACGTGAACAAAAATTCGCAACCGAACGGCGATCATGAAGTGCATAAAGAGGGTTGTCGCTTCATGCCTTCCAACAGGATGTTCGTAGGCGAGCACCTCACCTGCCATGGCGCTGTAGTGATTGCCAAGCGTACCTACCCCACAGCCAACGGGTGCAGAACATGTTCATCCCTCTGCCACACGAGCTGAAACGCCGCATCTCAGCATGAAAAAAGCCGCGTAAAAGCGGCTTTTATTTTTGTCAAAGAATCTTTTTCACTCAAACAGTTGATCCGTATCCGCCTGGAACCTAAACCCCAGCCGCTTCGCCGTCTTCATCTGCATCCCCATGCTCGCCTCCAGCAGCTGCGACACGCTCACCTCCTTCATCTCGTCAAATGGCGGCGTGTACAGGTCGAAGTCCAGGGCGTAGATGATCGTCGATTCCACGATGCGGCGGATGGTGGCGCGGTCGATGATGTTGTTCACGAAATCGTTGTAGAGGAAGCCGAGCTGCCGCTTGCCGTCCACGAAATAATGGCCTTCCACGTTCGTGAAGATCCGCGCGATGAGGTAGCCCAGGTCGTTGATGCGGTTGTACTTGAACGAGTCGGCCAGGAAATTGTACACGTTGATCATGCCGCAGTACGACATGCTCGGGTCGTTGCGCACGTACGAGGTCTTCCACAGCGGGTGGCTCTTGTCGAACTCGAACACGTTCGTGTGCATGTAAAAGATGAGCACGTCGCCGGCCACGTGCAGCTCGATCTCGAACTCGCTCTTCTCCCTGTAGTCGATCACGATCCGCTTGTCGATGCGCGCCGCTTTCGGCTTCAGCTCGTCCACCACCGATTTGATCTCCTCCTTGAAATCGCGGAAGAGCTGCATGGTCCGGTGAAAGACTTCCTGCTTGAGCGCGGATTTCTCTTTGAGCAGGCGGAGAATGATCTGTTGGGCTTCGGGTCCTTGCGACATGAATGTAAAACTAACAAAAGTTCGCAAGGAGCGTTGACGGCGGACGTCTCATTCAGCATTCAAAAAATTCAAGATCCAGGATCTCGCACGCGCAACGCGCCGGGAAAAGCGAATGAAAGAATTTTGGATCTTGAATTTGAATCGCGCGCTTACTTGCCTTCCCGTCCGTCGCAGAAAATTTCTATCCCCGCGCAGATGAATTCCGCAAGACCGGCCGCGTACTTTTCATAGAAGGCCTTGAAGCGTTCGTCCTCCACGTACATTTTCCCGAGACCGCGGTACGCTTCCGGCGTCACCTCGAAAAAATTTCCCGTGTACCGGAAATGCAGCGCGATCGTTTCCTGCACTTCCGCATCGGCCGGATCGCGCTCCATCAGCGCGGCGAGACGGCGCGTGATCGCATCGCCTTCCTGCTTTAATTTTTCGAAACCTTCTTTGCCCAGTTTCTTCAATCGCTCCTCGCTGTCGCGGATCGTGTCCTCGCCCCAGCGGGAGGCGGCTTCTTCGCGGTATTCCTCTCCTTTCCCGGGAGGGAAACCTTCGTACAATTCTTTGTCCGTAAGCATGGCTGTTTTATTTTTAAGTTCATCGATCGTCTTGTCGATGGTGGCCAGCAGGCGTTTCAGCTGCTTCGAGCGCTTGCGCAATTCCCCGCGGTGAAATTCAAGCGAAGAAAGCAGCTCGAAGCCCGGATCGTCGAGCAGCTCGCGGATCTTTCGCAGCGGGAATTCCAGCTCGCGGTAGAAAAGGATCTGCTGCAGGCGCAGCAATTCTTCCCGCCCGTAAAACCGGTATCCCGCCTCCGAGCGCGCGCCCGGCTTCAGCAGGCCGATCTCGTCGTAATGATGCAGCGTGCGCACGCTCACCCCCGAGAGCCCGGAAAGCTGTTTCACCGTATACGTCCTTGCGGTTTTCGACATGACGGGGACAAAGAAAGGGTATGACGTTGCGTAAGGGTCAAGAGAAAAATGCCAAGCCTTGCGGAAGTAGCTGGATGACAGGACGAAAAAATTCAAAGTCAACGGTTCGAAATTCAAAATCCCACACGCATCCGCGCGCAGGCGCGGCCGCGAGCGAATGGAAAAATGTTGGCTCTTGAATTTGAATTCGCCGCAGGCGTCAATACGCCCGCGCAAACACCACGCGCTGCGTCGAAGGCTTCCCGCTCAAAATGCATTGGCCTTCCTCCTTCTCGCCATCCAGCAGGATGCAGCGGATCGTCGCTTTCGTTTTTTCCTTGATCGCGGTTTCCGTTTCCGGCGTGCCGTCCCAGTGCGCGAGGATGAAGCCGCCCGCTTCCAGCGCCGCTTCGAACTCTTCCCAGGTGTTCACGCGCTTCATCGATTGCTCGCGGCGCTGCAGGGCGCGGTTGTAAAGATTTTGCTGGATCTCGTCGAGCAGCTTTACGATGTGCTCTTCCAGTCCCGCCACCGGCAGCGACTGCTTTTCCAAGGTATCGCGGCGCGCAAGCTCAACGGTGCCGCTCTCGAGGTCTTTCGGGCCGATGGCGATGCGCACGGGCACGCCGCGCAATTCATGCTCGGCGAATTTCCAGCCGGGACGCTGCGTATCGCGGTCGTCGTATTTCACGCTCACGTTCTTCGCCTGCAGCGCAGCCTTCAGTTGATTCACCGTTTCGGTGATGCGCGCGAGCTCTTCGTCGGTTTTGTAAATAGGCACGATGATGACCTGGATCGGCGCCAGCTTCGGGGGAATGATCAGCCCGTTGTCGTCGCTGTGCGCCATGATCAGCGCGCCCATCAGGCGCGTGGACACGCCCCAGGACGTGGCCCAGACGAGTTCCTGCTTGTTGTCTTTCGTGAGGTACTTCACGTCGAAGGCTTTCGCGAAATTCTGCCCGAGGAAATGCGAGGTGCCGGCCTGCAGCGCTTTGCCGTCCTGCATCAGCGCCTCGATGCAATACGTTTCTTCCGCGCCGGCGAAACGCTCGTTCGGCGTCTTGATGCCTTTCAGCACGGGCAGGGCCATCCAGTTCTCGGCGAAGTCGGCGTACACGCCCAGCATCTTTTCGGTTTCGGCGATGGCTTCTTCTTTCGTCGCGTGCGCGGTGTGCCCTTCCTGCCAGAGGAATTCGGCCGTGCGCAGGAACAGGCGCGTGCGCATCTCCCAGCGCACCACGTTCGCCCACTGATTGACGAGGATCGGCAGGTCGCGGTAGCTTTTGATCCAGCCTTTATAGGTGCTCCAGATGATCGCTTCGGAAGTCGGGCGCACGATCAGCTCTTCTTCCAGGCGCGAATTGGGATCGACCATCAGCTTGCCGGGACGCGAAGGATCGGCTTTCAGTCGGTAATGCGTGACAACGGCACACTCTTTGGCAAAGCCTTCCGCGTTCTTCTCTTCGGCTTCGAACAGGCTTTTGGGAACGAACAGCGGGAAGTAGGCGTTCACGTGGCCGGTGTCCTTGAACATCTTGTCCAGCGCCGCCTGCATCTTTTCCCAGATCGAGTAGCCGTACGGCTTGATGACCATGCAGCCGCGCACCGCGGAATGATCGGCCAGGTCGGCTTTGACGACGAGCTCGTTGTACCATTTCGAGTAATCTTCTGCTCGGCTCGTAATTTCCTTGCCCATAATGAGTTTTTGGTATAAAATTTGTACCTTTCAGAAGGCGAATTACGCAAAATTAGCAATCATCCCACACACGCGTTGCGCAATTCGGCAGAAAGAGGACGTTTAACCCAAAAACGCAATGAAAATGAAACTGCCAATCACATTGTTCGCTGCAGCGCTGGCGGCCTTGACCTTCAGCTCGTGCGGCAGCAGTTCGAAGCTTGCTTCGAAAGAGTGGGATGATGCTTACTACTCCACGGAGGATGCCGAGAAAGATCGCGCAGCCGCCCGTGCGCAGGCCGAGGCCGACCGCAAGAAGCGGGAAGCCGAAGCCGCCGCATTAGCCAAAGAGCGCGAGTCGGAGGCGGCGCAGAACCGCTCCCGCGGAAGCGACTACTACGACCGGGAGTTCGATTACGACGATTATTACGATTACGAATACTCCGCCCGCCTGCGCCGCTTCTACCACCCGATCGGCGGTTACGGTTATTACGACAGCTATTACACGAACTCGTACTGGTACAACAACAATCCCTGGTACTGGGGCACGAGCATCTACCTCGGCTACAACTGGTGGGGCCCGAGTTACTATTATTACAGCTATTACCCGAGCAGCTACTGGTATTGGAACAGCGGCTGGTCCTGGGGCATCGGCTGGGGCTGCCCGAACTATTACTGGGATCCCTGGTACTGCAACGGCTGGGGCTACAACGGCTGGTACAATCCCTGGAACTACGGCTGCCCTTACGGCTATAACGGCTACGGCTGGGGCAATCCCTACGGCTACGCGTACGGCAACGGCTATTACGACAACTACTATTACAACAGCTACGACGACAACAGCTTTTACTACGGCCCGCGCAACACGCCCGGCAGCGGTAACGGCCGTCCCGGCCTGGCTTCGCAGAACGGCAGCTTCGGCGAGCGTTACATCACGGCCCTCACCGCTGAGAACGGCGGCACGGTCCCCAGCCGCGATGATCACACGCGCCTCGTGAACAGCGCCGTCACCGCGCCCGCCTCCAGCTCCACGCTCATCGACAATCGTACGCCCGGCTTCGGCACGACAGGCAGCACCGGCGAGAACGAGACGCGCATCACCACCGGCGGCGACAGCCGCCCCGTGCACCGTCCCAGCGAGCCTGTCTACAGCACGCCCACGCCCCGCGAGCGCGATACGTACACCACGCCCACGCCCCGTGAGCGCGATACGTACACCACGCCCGCTCCGCGCGAGCGCGATACCTACACGCCTCCTGCTCCCCGCGAGCGTGATACGTACACGCCCCCCGCTCCGCGCGAACGTGACACGTACACACCGCCCGCACCGCGCGAGCGCGAAACGTATACGCCGCCCGCACCCCGCGAGCGCGAAACGTACTCGCCTCCCGCACCCCGCGAACGCGAAAGCTCCTCGCCCTCCTGGGGCGGGAACGACCGCAGCAGCGGAAGCAGCGGCTCTTCTGGTTCATCGGGATCTTCCGGTCGCGGCTCCTCGTCGGGCGGCGGTGGCGGACGGCCCCGGCGTTAATCTCTAACACGACCTTCTTATGAAACGATTATTATATGCCGCAACCCTCTCCGGTTCGCTGGCTGGCCTCCCGCTTGCCGCGCAGAACGAGATCGATGCCTTGCGGTACTCGCAGATCACTTTCGGCGGCACTGCCCGCTACAATGCCATGGGCGGGGCCTTCGTCGCCGTGGGTGCGGACTTCTCGACGTTCGCGATGAACCCGGCCGGCATCGGCCTCTACCGCCGCAGCGAGTTCACCGTGACGCCGAACTTTTTCTCGCGCAGCGTGAGCTCGAGCTACAACGGCACGATGAGCGAGGACAGCCGCTACAACATGAGCTTCCAGAATTTCGGCTTCGTGTTCGCCGGGCCGGTCGACAATCCGCGGGAAGACGGCTGGCAGACGGCGGGGCTGGCCATCGGCTACAACCGGCAGCAGAGCTTCCAGTCGAACATGCTGATGACGGGCACCTCCAGCACCTCGATCCTCGACGCCTGGCGCGAATCGGCCAACGGCTATTACTCCGACGAGCTCGACGGCTTCAACGAGGGACTGGCCTTCAACACCTGGCTGCTCGACACGCTGCCGAACGATCCGACCTTCTACACCGATACCATTCCCGACGGCACCGAGCTGATCCAGCGCAAGAGCGTGGAGACGCGCGGGGGCATGGGCGAATGGAACTTCGCGTTCGGCGGCAACTATGCGGACAAGCTCTACATCGGCGCTTCGATCGGCGTGCCCCAGGTGCGTTACGAAGAATCGACCGTGTACAGCGAGACGCCGGTGAACGATACCGCGCAGAACTTCCAGTACCTCGAGCACCGGCAATCGCTGGAGACGCGCGGCTCGGGCATCAACTTCAAGTTCGGCTTCATCTTCCGTCCCATGGATTGGATCCGCATCGGCGGCGCCTTCCACACGCCCACGGTGCTGCGCCTCAGCGACTCGTACAGCAGCGGCATGGTGGCGAAGCTCGGCAGCGACAACTGGGACGCTTCATCGCCCAGCGGCTCGTTCAACTACACGATCACCACGCCGATGCGCGCCATGGGCGGACTGGCCTTTATCGTGGGCAAGCAAGGCATGTTCAGCGTCGATTATGAGTTCGTGGATTATTCCGACGCGCGCCTCCGCGCCCGCCCGCAGGTGTTCTCCAACCAGAACGACGCGATCCGCGCCAAGTACACCGCCGCCAGCAACATCCGCATCGGCGGGGAATGGCGGCTGCTCCCGATCAGCCTGCGCGCGGGCTTCGCGCTCTACGGCAACCCGTACGCGGCCGGCATCACGAACGAGGATGTACGCACCAGCATCTCCGGCGGCATCGGCTACCGCGATGCGGAAGACCGCTTCTTCGTCGACGCGGCCTGCGTGCGCACGATGTGGTCGGAGAATTATTACTTCTACGAAGGCGCCAACGCCGTGAAGAACGAAACGGGCATCACCAACCTCATGCTCACAGTAGGATTCAGATATTAAAGACGCCTGTAACCTTTGCCGGTTATTTGGTTTAAACTGCGAATGAGCCCTGGAGCGATCCGGGGCTTGTTTGCTTATAACCTCACCCTACCCTCTCCCAAGGAGAGGGAATCCATCCTGCACCCCTCTCCTTGGGAGAGGGTAGGGTGAGGTTAAAAAAAAAGGCCCGCTTGCGCGGGCCCATCCTATTTTATCTGCTAAGCGAAAAGCTTACTTGCCTTTCCCCGTTTTCTCCTGCGTCTGCTCCGTCATTTTCCCCGTAAGGAAATCGGCGTCGACGAGGATGCGGCCGCAGTGCTCGCACACGATCACTTTCTTGTGCAGGCGGATGTCGAGCTGGCGCTGGGGCGGGATCTTGTTGAAGCAGCCGCCGCAGGCATCGCGCTGAACCGGCACCACGGCCAGGCCGTTGCGGACGTTGGTGCGCACGCGCTTGTACGCGTTCACCAAGCGGTCTTCGATCTTGCCCTCGGCTTTCCTGGAGCGTTCCATCAGGTCTTCCTCCTCCTTCTTGGTTTCGGAGACAATGTCTTCGAGCTCTTCTTTTTTGGCTTTGAGGTCGTTCTTGCGCTCGTCGAGCACGGACTGGGAGCTGGTGATGATCTCGCGCTTGGCGGCGATCTGCGCCTTGAACTCCTTGGTGCGCTTTTCAGCGAGCTGGATCTCGAGGTTCTGGAACTCGATCTCCTTGGTCAGCGCGTCGTATTCGCGGTTGTTGCGCACTTTCGACTGCTGGGCTTCGTATTTCTTGATGGCGGCCTGCGCCTCTTTCACGGCGTTCTTGCGGTCGACGATCTGGGTCTCGAGGGCTTTGATCTCCTCCTCGAGGTTGTTCAGGCGCGTCTGGAGGCCCGCCACTTCGTCTTCCAGGTCGCGCACTTCCAGGGGCAGCTCGCCGCGCACGGTGCGGATGCGGTCGATCTGGGAATCGATCTGCTGCAGCTCATACAGC
>Ga0196978_1000619_pt1 | contig 17598 bp, 15 predicted proteins | sample S3v_2013CmetaG_FD_155491 | JGI IMG/M metagenome (GOLD analysis project Ga0196978, IMG submission 155491) | Soil microbial communities from Anza Borrego desert, Southern California, United States - S3+v_20-13C | ecosystem: Environmental > Terrestrial > Soil > Desert | place: USA: California... | reverse complement strand
TACTCGAAGATGTTGAACCCTGCCGTGGTCAATTGTCCCGCCGCGGTGCTGGGGAAGGTGCGCGTGCCGTCCGTATAGTACGTGGGCGTGTGCAGGTTGCCGTCGCTGTACGACAGCATCTCGTAATTCTCCTGGCTGTCGTTGCCTTTGACGAAATGCGCGTTGTAATTTTTCTGCACGGTGGCGCGGGACACATAATAGAATTGCCACGAGGTAAGATCGAGCGAAGCATTGTCGGTCACGCGCAGCTCGTCATCCAGGCCGTCGAAAGTGATGGAAGGATAGCCGTTCACCGTATTGCCGGTAAGAACAGGGCGCGCTGCGGCGACGGCCGGGGCCGCATTGTTCGCCGATCCCGACTGGTCGGCCCAGGAAGTGACGCTGGCCCCGGTGAGGGAAACGCCGCGGTTGGCGTCGAGCCACAGCTTGTTGTTTGCGCTGGTGCCCACGCCGCCGGGGCCGTTTTGTGCGGAAAGCGCGCCGCCCGACAGGGTGAATGAGCAGAGCAAAAATTTCGTGTACAGGTGCTTCATTGCCGCCAAGCTTGGAATACGGGATTTTTGGGTGGTAGCTTGTACGGAGGAAAGCGCAGGAGGTTACGTTGAAGTAAAGCTTTAAGTCGATGAGTGTGGCAATATCTTCGGTTGAACTCCGCGGCAGGCTCGGAAAGGCATAGGAATTGAGGTTGCCGGTCATGCCCGAAAGAAATATATTTACTGATGGTTTTTAATAAAAAGACGGTTGTCGCCCTGCTGCCTGTGATCAGCCTGATCTTTACTGCGTCTTTGTCCCACGCCCAAGCCCCTGCAGCCGATACCTCGACTGCTGCGCTCCTGGCTGCCGACAGATCCCGCTACGTTGCTTCAGCACGGCATGAGGTATTGCTGAACAACGATACCATTCCTGATTATTTCGAATACCAGTGCGGCAGCCAGAAATCCCTCAGCTTTAAATTCTACGACGGGGCAACACGAAAAGAGATCAGGACTCTGCCTTTCAGCACCGGCGACATTCCGTACGGCAAAAAACATGTCTCAGTCGATTGCAGGGTCATCGATGTGGATTCTTCCGACGGGCACCGGGAAATCCTGCTGCGTTTCCAGGCTTCAAAAAATGAGGGCGAAGAAGTGAACTATACCATGGCGGTATTCCGGTACGATGAGAGATCGGGAAAGATGAAAGTCATTTTCAGTCATTGGTTCCTTGTCTCGACGAGGGGACCGAAGCCCGATCCGCAGCCGCTTTATTTCAGCATCAATCATATCGGAGGCGCTTTCAACTCGATCGTTATGCAGGAGGCGGAACGGCAAAAAGCAAGCACCGGGTATGCGGGGCTTGATCGCGTTTTTGATTTCCGGATGCTGCCGAAAGAGGGTGCAGGCGAGCATTTTTTTTATTTTAATCCTGCTTCGAACATCTTCCTTCCTCAATAAAGATCAGGGATCGTAGATCAGACCGGTGTTCTCCGCTTCATTGGTATCCAGGGAAGTGGGATCATCCTTGATCGTCGGCCGCGGGCGGTTCAATGCGGCGAACTCGAATATTTTTCTCGCGTACTCTTCCCAGTCGATCGCATTCTGATCCTGGCCGCCCAGCGCTTGCGAATAGCGCACTTCGACCCAGATCAGGTTCGAGTCTTTTGCTCCGGGCTGCGTGTTCACATCGTGCGCCCCGGGTGCGGCGCTTCCGCCGGATACGGGTGAAAGCCGGTCTGTTTTTCGTCTCTCGTTCACGGGTTTCTTTGCATCGTGCGGATCGGTGTATGTGCCGTCGTAGATGCTCTGCAGCCAGCTCTTGATCGTGGGGCCCGAACCTGCCTTGTGACCGTACCTGAAGACCTGTGAAGAGCCGTTTTCAAACGAAGCGCCGAGCTTGGTGCGCCTGGCAGGATATTTATGATTCACGATGATAGCATTCAGCGGATCTTTCAGTGTTTTGGTAATCATATTTTCCCTCACTATGTAGCGGAACAGCAGCCGCTCCTGTTCTGAGAGCAAATTGTGATACATGGAATAAAAACTGGTCCTGGTCATCAGGTTCGTCAGGTCTTTGGAAGGATTGCCTCCTTTGTAATAGTATTGCCCGTGAGCGATGTAATTGGTGATGATCTGGAGGAATCCGAGCAGATTTTCCATGGCCGCTTTGCTGACCGTCGTCGGGTCCAAGCTTTTTTTGACCGACTCGTCCTTTTCATTTTTTTCGGTGAACGTCAGCTTTTGCTCGAGCTTGCTTTTGGTTGTGAGATCGGTTAACGGGTCGAGGACCGTTTCCCGTTCTGCTTTGGCGGCGTCGAAAGCCGTGTCGAGAATGGCCTGCGCATTGTCGATCGTGAGCTTGGCGAAGTCGACTTTTACGTAGCCGTCCTCAGTGGTGAAAAAATCATTCTCATGCTGGGTGAGAAGGGAGGCATATTGCCAAAGCTCGATCTGCTCCGAGCTTTGGATCCGGGCGCTCCATTTTTCATCCGTGATCTCTACGTACAGCTTGCGGCCCGCTTTCTTCAGGTTAGTCAGATGATCTGTGCTGTAATAGGCTTCAGGCCATTCTACCAGCCTTCCGCGGCTTACATCATATCCCCGCATCGTGTGTGAAAGCTTTACTTTTCTTCCGGAGGCGCCGATCGCTCCCGTTCCGGGCGTAATGACTGTCCCTTCATCATTGGTTATGGAAGCGTTGCCGATGGCGTCCAGGATCGCCGGATCGGTAATGGTGGGCTGCGCATTGATGACCTGCGTCATAATGAATGCATCGGCAATGCGCTGGCGCAGCTCGCTCCATTTGTTGAACCATTTAGGCGTTTCGAACTCGAGCGCGCCGTCGGATTCCGATTGCAACTCTACGGCAGTCTGCTCCTTGTCTTCCTTGGCGATCTCCATCAGCTTCACATGACCGTATTGGAATTTACCGTCCGGGTCACGATGCACCGGCAAGGGCAGCTTGCCCGGCAGCGGTTTTCCATCGCTGTCCAGGTCCGTGTCGTAATAGTAGCGCTTCTCGTAGGTGCCGTAATTAAAAAGATGCTCCTTGTCCTTGTTCAGCGCATTGTCGATCGTGCCGGGCATTTGCTCCAGCGTGATCTTCTCGCCGAAAAAATCCAAGGTGCCTTCGGAGGTTTTCGTGATCTTCCAGGTCTCCACGAATTGCGCCTCCTTGTCGAGATCTGCACCCGTGTTGCCTTTCTGCATGTATTTGACGATGCCGGGAACGAGCTTTCCATTCTCCATGTGCAAGGGTAACATCGTCTCCGGCGACATGACCTGATCGTCTTTGGCGTAGAACTGGTACTCGTACGTTCCCGGGTTATACTTGCCTTTTTTATCCGGCTCATCCTTGTTGTCGATCATGCTGATGAGTTCCAGCATGGGTTTATCCTGGTCAAGCACGCGGTACTTCACCACGTAGCGGGCGTCCTTGGCGATGTTCACGCCGATGAACGATTCTTTGTACGTGCCGCTGCCGGGGCTGGTCTCTTCCATGTATTCGACATGCCCTTCCTGGAACTTTCCATCCGGCGTTCGGTGTATTTTCCAATGCTGCGGCTCGTCCTTCAGCGTGTATATTTTGGAAAACAGCTGTCCTTTATCGTACATCAGCGTCGACTGGTTCCATTGAGCCTTGGGACGCTTTGCGATCTCACCGTGATACCAGTCGAAATCATAATACCTGAACTCGTATGTGCCCGGATTGTATTCTCCTGCTGTTTCGCCGTAAAAATAATCGCGCTCCTGCGGATTGGCCCTGTTGTGTACTGTTTTGATGATCTTGCTTTCCTCCGGCACTTCTCCCGAGCTGATGTAATAGAAGAGGTTCGGCACTAAGGCGATCACCACGTATTGCGCCGGCATTGTTTTATCAACGCCGTACTCTGCGGTTACCATTCCTTTTTCGCCTTTTTTTGCTTCTGCGAATTGCCCTTTTTTTTGCGCCGGCCTGCCCCTGTTGCCTGTCGCCAGGTAAGCGGGTTTATCTCCTGATTCTTCACCTGAGCCTTCCGCGAATCCCACGGTGGTGGGCGCATATTTTCGGGGCAGCAGCTTGGGATCCGGTGTTCCTGTTTCGTTGATCGCCCAAACATAATTGCCGGTCTGGAACTCGAACTTCATCGCCCGCTGCACCAGCTTTCCGTACAACTGGTCTTTCTGCTGCAAAGCATGCGTGACCTCATGCGCGAGCAGCTCGTCGCTCACTTCATCGGAAAAGAAAATATCGCCCCCGTGCGCAAAAGCCCGCGCATTGATGCTGTCGCTCAGCGCTGCGGCCTCGTCACCGGTGTGCAGGCGAACGTGATCCAGGCTTTCACCCAGGTGCTCTTCCAGCATTTCCTGCTTGTCGCCCGGCAGCGGCGCGCCGCCGCTTTTCATCCGCCTCAGCGTTTCTTCGAATTCCGGCGGCGCATTCACCGTCATCCCACCTCCTTTCGCCATGATCTCGCTGCCACTGCTCTCCAGCTCCAGCTGCGAAGCTTCCACGTTGCCGCTCAGCACCGCGTCGGCTACTTTGTCCGCCTGCACCTCCGCCGCGTCGCCGGACTGCGAAATTTCCATCTTGGCCTGCACGCTGCCCCACATGGTTTGTTCGTAACCGAAAGGATCGTCCATGCCGATGGCTTTTTTCATGCGGAAAGGATCATCCAGGTTGACAGTAGGGTAAAGGCGCTGCATGCCGGGGGAACTGCCTTGCTTGCGCTTGCTGTTTTGCTCGTCCTTGCGGCTGAGCTTGTCGTGCTGTTTGGCCATGCGGGTTGCAATGAAGACAACGCGGGCATTTTTGAAAAGGGAATGCGCGTTGCCGGGGTTAATAAAAAAATCTCCCCTTAATGTACTGCATGGCCCCTGCTCTTGTCAAGCAAAAGCGAAAGATTGTTTATAAATAAAACGGAAAACGATCCGTGTCGTTTGGGTTCCGTAACAGCCCGTGCAAAAAAGTCAGTTGAAATCCAGCTTCCGCACCTCGTACCTCAGCCGCAGCTCGTTTTTATCGATCGTGTCCTGCACCACGTGCAGGCGGATCGGGTCGAGGATGCGTTTTGTTCCGTCGGGCACTTCGCAGATGATGCTGTGCATGTAGATGAAATTGTATTTCGGCTGGAACTTCAGCAGGCGCTTGCGCATCTCGGCGGTGAGCTGGCAGGTGTCGGACTTCATGCGCACGGGCTTGCTCTCGGGGCGGTTGCGCGCGAGCTTCGTGGTGTCTTCGGTGAAAAACATCTCGAAGGAGACAATGGGCATGACCTGCCTGAAAAAATCCGAGTAGGCGTAGAGGTGCGCGCTGCGCAGGTCGATGCGGTAAGAGGTGGAATCCATTTTCACGCCGCAGAAGAACAGCGCGGGGCCTTTCACCTCGTATTTTTTCGTGCAGAGCAACAGGCGTCCGTAGCCGGTCAGCTCGAACACGGAAACTTCCGCGATGCCCGGCGTGCTGAAGCGCAGCGTATAGGTTTGCTCGTCCTGCTGAACCGTTTGGCACGAGGCGGCGGTGACGGAGAGCTGCACTTTTTTATTTTTTCCTTTCACCTTGATGCGCACGATGTTGTCTTTCTCCAGCCAGAAAAAGTTTTCTTCCGAGAGAATGGCGCATTCCGTTTTCGGCGCGCGCACTTTGAACACAGCGGTTTTGCCGGCACCCGCCTGGGCCCGGCAAAACGTGGAGAGCAAAATGAACAAGATCAGCAGCCGGGAGCGCATGCGCTAGATTTTTAAGAGGGTTCGCAATTCATCTACCGTGTCGGTCTCCGGCCCGGCTTCGCGCATTTTGAACGTAACGATCTTTTCGGTGACGTTCAGCGTGCGCAGGTCTTCATCTTTCATGTAAACCACTTTATTGTCGTAGGTGATCCCGATCAGCAGGTCGACGCGCGGCGGGTAGAAGCTTAGGCTGCCGAATTCTTTCTCCGGGATGGGATACGCCGTGTTCGTCGTGCGCAGCACCAGGATGGCGTTTTTCAGCAGCAGCATTTGTCCCGACGAGTTCACAAAGCGCCCGGCATAAAAGCCTTGCTCCTGCATGCGTCCCGAACCGGGGCTGCTGTACATGCGCACGTAGAGATTGAAATCGAACGGCCGGTCGCAGTTCCAGAGGCCCAGGCGGCTCACGTAGAGCGTGCGGTATACCATCAGGTCTTTGCCGGTCTCGCTGTAGCTGCCGCTGATGAACGAATTGAAGCGTTCATTCAGGTTCGAGCGGATCGCCTGGCTGGCGAATTCCTCTTTCAGCCGGTACAGCGAATCTTTCTGCGCCTGCTCGCGCTGCTTTTTCTCCGAAAGCAATACTTCGTACCGTGCACGCCGCTCCTCGAAATCTTTCACCGCCGTCGCATGATCTTTTCCTTCCACCACCGGCCGCACCGTGAAGCTGCGCGATTCGGTTTCCGTGCTGAAGGTGACGACGTAATGGTTTTCATCCTCATGCTTGCGCACGTATACGTCGTCCCAGGTCCGCTGCGCCAGCTCCTGATCGTACGCGCGCTCCGTTTCCGCGATCTCGAACTTCAGGCCATCGTAAACGGCCAGCTCGGGAAATTCTTCCTTGCGGTAATCGATCGTGAAGCTGAACGCGCCCGGGTCGGCTTTCCCGGGCAGCACGGGTTCGCTCAGCGGCTTTTCGGCGGGATAGCGCGTGAGGAATTCCTGCTCTTTTTCCTTGTCGATCTCGAAGATCGGGCGGCAGGTGTTGTTCTCGCGCGTGTTCTCCGAAATGTATTCCCATTTGCGCTGCACGGTGTCGAGGTAATAAATGTTGTAATCGTTCTCATTGGTGCGCGAGACGAGCTGCACGTCCAAGGTTTTTCCCGGTCGCAGCTGAAGCGGTTTCCCGTCCTGGAACGCTTCGATCTCGAACATGCCCGCCGATTCGAGAAGGTATTGCTTGCCCGCCGAATCGTATTCCATCGGGATGCCGGCCATGGCGATGGCGATGGGGTCGTGGAATTCACGGTACTTCAGCTGCACTTTTCCGCGCACGTCTTTGCCGTCGGGCGTGATGAAGGCATTTTGCGGAACAGCGATGAGCGAGCCGGTGCTGTGCACGAGCGTGGTGTCCGTTTCGGTATCGATGACGTACGTATCGGCGGGCACGTTGATGTGGTCCACCGGCGGGTTGATGAAAGGCGCAAGCGCGGGCTGGCCGGGCGCGGCGGGGGGATTATTGAGAAGGAGGTACCCGGCCACGATCAGCGCGGCCGTTGCGGTTCCTGCGATCGCGAAGAGCCTGACGCTTTTCAACAGCCCGCCCGCGGGCGGCGTGTAGCCGGACATGAACGCATCGAAGTTCATGTTGCGCCCGATCTCCTGCTCGCTGATCTGTTCTTGCCTGGTATTGATCTTGAACTTGCCCATGCTATTGCGTGTTTTGCAATGTTGTTTTCAGTTTTTCCAGGATGCGGTAGGTGCGCATCTTGCAGGCGCTCTCGCCGATGTTTTTGATCTCGCTGATCTCTTTGAAGGAGCGCTGCTCGAAGAAGCGCATGTCGATCAGCTCCATCTCTTCCTCGTCCAATTCTTCCAGCGCCGCGAACAGGCGCTTGTCGATCAGCGCGGAATCTTCCATGCTTTCTTTCAAGCCGCTCAGCCCGTTTTCGTCGATGTTCACCGTTCGCCGCGCTTTCTGCTGCCTGAACCATTGATTGAGCTCGTTGGCCGCGATGCGGAAGAGCCAGGCGGAGAAGGGCAAGCCCTGCGGCTTAAAGCTGTGCAGCTTGTCGAGCGCGCGGTAGAAAACCTGCGCGGTGATCTCGAAGGCCTGCTCCTTGTTGTCGAGGCGGTGGTAGACGAAGCTGAGGATCCGCTTGTAATAATTTTTGTACAGGGGCTCGAAACGCCGCGGGTCGTCCTGCGCCGCTTTCACCTGGATCAGCTCCGCATCGATCTCTTCCGCCGTCCGGTGATACGCGCTTTCCTTCATCTGGATCGCTGTCAGCATGGCTTGCTTTTGACGTCCTAATGCAGGCTTCGTCAGAAAGTCACAAGAGGGTTAAAAAAATAGAATGGATAAGCCGTTTCAAGGTATTCAATTGTTTTTTAAAACGCGGACGCGCCACATTTCGTGCAAGCTGCTATGTAAGTTTTGCCGGACAAAATTTTTTGATCGCCCGCCCGGAAAATCTACGAGGTTTATAATTAACGGATTGACCGGACAAGCCTCGACAGCGATGCGGAACTTATCAACGGATGCTGGGATGTTACGAGGGAATAATTTATAATTGTTAGAGTTAGTTATTTGATCAGGACAGGCTTCAGATAATACACGCGCGTACGATTCGTTTTTAGTGAACATTCAGAAAAGGAGGTCGTGATATGCGACAGACGAAAACTTCACTCACACATCATCGTAGCAGTTAATTGATCCTTGCCGATCCGTCGGCAGGGGATTGAATGATAAATGCATGTGCGTCCTGCAAGCGGAGGCGCCTGGGAAACCCATCGTTTATATTTATGTAGTGCCTTTTGTTTGTATTGGTATTGTCAGATAGTCCACTGAAAATTCCAGGCTCACCTTCCGTTCCCGGCAGCACATGATGATTGCGCCGCAGCCCGTAAGCCGCGGCGCTTTTTTTTCGTTGCTTCCGAATATTTTTTCTTGAAGACGCGGGGCAAAACTTCGAGGTTCAATATTCCGTGTTCAATGTTCGATAGTGCCCTGCCGGCGCAATCCTCATTACTCATACCACAAAAAGATCTGCTTCCCGATCGCATCCACCAGTCCCTGGTCCTTCACGTGATCCATTTTCCACCCGTGCTCCGTGCAATGGATCAGTCCCAGCTGCTCGTTGTTCAGCGTCACGTCCAGCTCGAAGCACACGCCTTCGTGGCAGCTCAGCTTGCGCGGGACGGCCAGTCCTTTGTAATGCCGCCCTTTATGATCGAGGTCGAGCGGCACGACTTGTTTTTTGTGGGCATCGTTCGGAGGCATGGCGGTGAGTTTTATAAAGCGACGACTTCCGCCTTGTGAATTTTTTTCTTTCCCTGCCTGCGCGCCGCCTGGCCCGGGAGGGAATTTTCTTTTTTCGCGATGCTTTTCGCAGGCTCAGGCGCTTCGGCTGCCGGGTCTTTCTCCAGCTCGGCGATCATCTCCTGGAAAATTTTGATCAGCTTTTTCCGCTGCGCTTTATCGCTCGCGCTCCATTTGCCGGTGGCCGCGCGCTTGTGCGCCACTTTGTATTTCACGCCCGTCATCGCGATCGTGTAGCTGTTCGCGTCGAGCTTCGTGGCGGTCTGGTGCGAGAGCACGTACCAATGGTATTCGGTGCCGACGGGAACGCCGGAGCCTTCGGGCGCTTTGCCTTTGCGGCGCTTGACGGTGTTGTAGGTGAACTCCCATTTCTCGGGCGTGATCTTTTTTTCCTGCCATTCGCCTTTGTCGTAATACCAGCGGTGCATGCGGCCGATCTTCATGCCGGTGTAGCGCTGCCCTTCGAATTCCTTGAAGGCGTTGTAGCTCGCGGCGATGTCTTTTTTTGCAGCGGATTTTTTCGCGGGAATTTTTTCAGCGGCGGCTTTTTTGCGCGTGCGCGTGCGTTTGGCGGCGGGCGGCAATTCAGTGCGGATGGGCTTGCGGGCTTCGGCGGGGCTTTTCGATCGGGCGCTTTTCGTTTTCATGGCTTTAATTTTTTTATGCTAACGCGCGTTGCTTTTCGGGAACATGACCTTGTCGGGCTCTTTCAGCAGTTCCGTCACGATGTTCCGGATCAGGCGTGTGCGGATGGCTGCGGCCTTGCGCGGCTCGACGAGATAAGTGAGCAGCACTTCCACCCAGGTGTTCGCGTGCGTGCGCAGGGAGACGAACGGGTATTCCTTGATGTCGAGCTCGTCCACCGGGCTTTGCTTCACCAGTTCCTTGAAGCGCTGGATGCGCTCTTCCATTTTTTCGCCCAGCTCTTTCGCCGCCACTTCGCGAACTACGCGCGCAACGTAATCGAGATCGCTTTCGTAAGCGACGTGCAGCGGAATTTCATTCCAGATGAAAGGAAATTGCCGCCAGGAATAATTGTACACGGCCGCTTCGAGCACCAGGCTGTTCGGGAAGCGGATGAGGCGGCCGCTGGGCACGTCGTTCGTCAGGTAATCGCCGCCGAATTCCCAGAGCGTCGTGTCGAGGTAATTGATCTCCACCACGTCGCCTTTGAACGTGTCGATCTGGATGCGGTCGCCTACGCGGTACGGGCGCCGCAGCAGGATATTGATCCAGCCGATGAACGAGGTGATCGGCGTCTGCAGCGCGAAACCGAGAATGAGCGAGATCAGTCCGAGCGAAACGGCCGCGGTGTACCAGTTGGTAAAAAGAAAAGAGATGCTCACCACCAGGATGAGCAGGATGCTGAGCAGGCGGATGACGCGGATAAGATTGTAGCGGTCCGATTTCGATCGCGCGCGCCTGCCGAGCATGAGCTCGCCTGTTTTCGCCGCCGTGAGGATCAGCGCGGCGAAGAAACCCGCCAGCGCGAATTTCTGCAGCAGGTCCTGCTGCTTCGCCGGGAGCTCGAGCAGGTGCAGCTTGAGCAAAAAATGAAAGACCAGGAACGCCGCCGCTAAAATGAGGTACGTTCCGATCTTGATCTTCTTTTTGACCGGCGCTTCCGTTTCACGCTGCTGCTGCTCGGTCTTCACCTTCACTTTCATGCGTAAAGCGGGTCAAAAACAATGCCCTTGCGCGGTGAAAAGGGTTCAGGCAGCGCATGCTGAAAAATAGTGGCCGGTTTTCTACATAAACAGCGGCAGCGGCAGAAAGCGGAACCGTATATGGCTGCCCGCTGCGTGCGGATATGTGCCGGATAGAGTTTTCAACAACCTCTTTCAAATCCCCCTCGCCGGTTGTATATTGCTATTGCATAACCCCAAAGTTTACCCGTATGTGCAATTGCAATAAATCCGGCGCCTACAGCAAGCCGCGTCCCGCCGGCTCCGCCGCGCCCGTCGTTACGAACCCCGTGCAGCCGCAGCGCCGCAATCCTGCCACATCCTGGCAGCAGGTGCCGGGACAATTGCTGCACAGCATACCGGGCGAAACGGTGGAAGACCGCTGCTTCGCTTTCGGTCATTTGCTGGGCCTGCAGGAGCCGGTGCCGGAGCAGGTACTGCTCGCCGCGCTCGATACGCCTTCCTACGCCGCGCAGCTGATCTCCAGCCGCGGCAAGCCGGAGCTGCAGGAACTGCTGAAAAACCCGCCCGCGCTGCCGCCCGCGCCTTACTTTACGAATACCGAGCTGGTCACGCGCGCGGGCAAAGCGCTTATGCGCTGGGGGCTCTCCGGCTTTTCGCTCGTTCCCAGGCAAAGCCTGCGGCGCCGCGAAGATGCCTGTCTGTCTTGCCCCAATCTCAGCGAACCGGTCAATGCGCTGCAATCGATGAGCGCTTCTTCCGCGCCCGGCGTGGAGATCGGCAAGCGCACGGGAAATAAAATTTGCGGGCTCTGCGGCTGCGTGGTGAAAAACAAAATGCGTCTCGGCTCCGAGACCTGTCCCGACCCGATGCCGGGGAAAGCGGGCGTGAATCGCTGGGGAGAAAAAATTTAATTATCAAAATTCGATTTTCTCATCCGCGTTTCAGCCCTGCCTGCAGCGCGCGGGATTGCGCGGGGTAATTTTGAATGCGAGTTGAAATCTTGAATTATTGCTCCTTCTTCTCCCTGACCTCCGTTTTCCGGAACAAATTTTTCCAGCGCACTTTTTTCGCAGGATGATCGCTCATCAGCTCCGCCCAGGGCTTGAGGTGATCGATGTTGGCGAGCACGACGCGGATGAGGGCCATCAGCGGGATGGAGAGGAACATGCCGGGCACGCCGCAGATGATGCCGCCGGTGATCACCCCCACGATGGAGAAGAACGCGTTGATGCGGATGCGCGAGCCCACGAGCTTCGGCAGGAGAATATTGTTGTCGATGAACTGCACGGCGGCGAAGCCCAGGATGATGTAGATCATCTGCCTGGGATCGGTGGAAGTGGCGGCGGAGATGAGCAGCGCGCAGCTGCCGGCGATCATGATGCCCAGGTACGGGATCAGGTTCAGCACCGCGGTGAGCAGGCCGATCATCAGCGCGTACTTCACGCCGATGAAATACATCACGCCCGTCTGCAGCAAGGCCACCGTGATCATCTCGAGGCCGAGCCCGGCGATGTAACCCTGCAGCGCCACTTTTGCGTCACGGATGATCGCGGTCATGGTCGCGCGGTTCTTCTCGCCGAAAGCGCTGAGCAAAAAATTCAGGAAGAGAACGCGGTAATACATCACGAGGAACAGCAGCACGGGCACCACGATGGCCGCCATGAACAAGCCCGTCAGCGAATCGAGCGTTTTCTGCATGATGCCGACCGGGTTCAGGCCTTCTTTCGTGGCGTTGGCGATGTAGGTTTGCTGCTTCAAATAAGTGATGTTCAGATTTTCCGCCACCCAGAGGCGGAAATTTTGGAAGTACCCGTTCAGATTTTTCTTCAGCGCAGGCAGGTCTTCCATGAACTGCGTGATCTCGTACGTGGTCAGCACGATGATCACCGCCACGAAAAGCAGGAAGAAGAACATGGTGACGAGAATAGCGAGCACGCGCGGGAAGCGCAGCTTTTTATTCAGGAAATTTTCCACCGGGCGCAGCAGGATGCCGAGCAAAATTGCGAAGAGCACGGGGATCACCACGTCCTGCGCCAGCACCACGAGCGTGATCAGCAGCGCCGCGCAAAGCAGGCCCAGCGTCAGCCGGATCACCAGCGGGCTCGGTTCTTTTCCATTTCTGATCGTGTGCATTTAGTTAGTAGGTAGACTCCGTGAGATTTTTTGCTGAATTATTGATCCTGTTTAACGAGTAGATATTGCCAGGCAGGCAGTCCGCGCGGGCCCGGCGCACCCGGAAAAATTCCAAACAAATAACGTTGACCGCCAACGGCGGCTCGTACGAGCTTTTTCTGCGCACTTTTATTTTGAGCACGATGTTTCAAATTGCTAATCGTTCCCGCCGAACATAAACCCGACGCTGAAGCCGAGCGTGCGGTTCTTCAGGTTGTCGTTCTGCCCGGCGTTCGACATGGAATTGATCTGCGGGAAACCGAAATCGTAAAAAGCGGAGACCATGAGCCCGGCCAGGATCGCGCCGGCGTTGACGGTCAGGCCGTAGTCGAAGCGCTTCAGCCGTCCGTAGGCGGCGCCTTCTTCGGCGGGCGTGGTCGGATCGTCATCGCTGTAATCGATCTTTTCGCTGTGCGAAAAATCCGTTCCGTTGTTCCGCCCGTGCGTCGACTGCCGCCCGGCGAATCCCATCGCGAAATACGGACCTGCGCCCGCGTACACGCCCGTCTTGCCGCCGAAGTGCAGGTTCAGGTTGAAGGTCGCCGGCACCTCGAGGTAGATCGGGTTGGTCGTCGTCACGAAATAATCGCCGCCGCTGTACGGATCGCCGTACGTCACCTGCGAGCCTTTGCCCGTCACCAGCAGCGAAGGCTGGAAGCTGAACAGCAGCGCAGGAAAGTTCGCCGTGATCCCCGCATGGAAAGATTGCAGGTTGTTCGATTCATCGACACCTGCTTCAAAGGTGTTCGCCAGGTTGGAAATGTTGATGCCTCCTTTCAGGCCTACCACTTTCTGCGCGCCGGCCAAAAAGCTGCAGGCCAGCAGCGCAATCGTCATCATCGTTCTCATTGTAGATTCGTTCTAATAGTTAGGCGAGAACGACAAAAGGAGTACCTGAGTGTAATAAATTGGCAGCTAATAGATTGTAATCGATTGGAGAAATAAAAGCTGGGGAAGCGGCTCTACAAAAAAAGAAAATAAAAAAGCATTTCCGGGATCGTTGATCCGTCGAAGCGTGAGGCTCGGCGGCGCAGGTACCTGGAAATGCTTTTTAGTTTTCTTTTTGTAGCTATACTCTTGCCTACGGCAGCTTGTACTGCTTCAATTTATTGTACAGCGTTTTGCGATCGATGTCGAGCACTTTCGCCGCTTTCGATTTGTTGTAGTTCACCTGCTTCAGGATCTCGAGGATCTTTTCGTACTCCGCGTTCAGCGCGACCGATTTCAGGTTGTTGGCCGTTTCGGGCGGCTGCGCGGGATTCTTCGCGCCTTCGAAATTGAAAGAGAACTTGTCGTGGAAAGAAATTTCGTGCGGCAGGGAGCTGAGCTGGATCTCGCCGCTGTCGGTGAGCAGGGTGACGCGCTTGATCACGTTGTTCAGCTCGCGCAGGTTGCCGGGCCAGCGGTAATTCTTGAACACGTTCAGCACTTCGGGCGAGAAGCCGGTGATGTCCTTGCCCAGCTCGGCGGCGGCTTTGCGCAGGAAATGATTGGCGAACAATTCGATGTCGCGGCCGCGCTCGCGGAGCGGGTAGAGGTGAATGCTGAACTCGTTGAAGCGATGGTACAGGTCTTCGCGGAAGCGGCCTTTGGCGGCGGCTTCGTTCAGCTTCTCGTTCGAGGCCACCACGATGCGGATGTCGATGTCGATCTCTTTCGTCGCGCCCAGGCGGCGAAGCTTGCGCTCCTGCACCACGCGCAGCAGCGCGACCTGCGTATCGTAAGGAAGGTTGGCGATCTCGTCGAGGAAAATGGTTCCGCCGTTGGCCGCTTCGAACTGCCCGACCTTCTGCGTGAGCGCGCCGGTGAAGGCGCCTTTCTCGTGGCCGAAGAGCTCGCTGCCCGCCAGCTCGCGCGTCAGCGCGCCGCAATCGACGGCGACGAAGGGCTTGTGCCGGCGCACGCTGTTGTTGTGGATGGCCTGCGCAACGGATTCTTTACCGGTGCCGCTTTCGCCGTAGATGATCACGCTGTAGTGCGTGGGCGCCACCAGCTTGATCTGCTTTTCCACTTCGCGCGCCTGCGGGCTGATGCCCACCACGTATTCGCTTTCCCAAGGCTCGGGCTTGCGCGCGGCGCGGGCCTCGTCTCTCGCGGATATGCCAGAGGTAGACGAATCTTTGTCTTCCCCGCCTCCGCTTCCCTGCTTCAGCTCCTCGCGCTTGGCGATGGCCTTGTTGAGCAGCATGAGGATCTCGTCGGGCAGCAGCGGCTTGATGATGTAATCGAATGCGCCGAGCTTGATCACGTCCACGGCGATCTTCACGTCGGAATAACCCGTGATGATGATCACCTGCGTGGAGGGATCCTTATCCTTGACCATTTTGAGGATCTCCTTGCCGTCGCTGTTCCCGAGCCGGAAGTCCGACAGGATGACGTCGTAGCTGTCCTGCTCGATGAGGGTGAGCGCGGTGGCGGAGGTGAAGGCCGTTTTTACGGCAAAGCCTTTTTTGGACAGGAACCTGTCGAGCAGGTTGCAGATGTCCATGTCGTCGTCAATCACCAGTACTTTATGCATATCCCTAGCGTTGGTTAATAATCGAGTAATTGAATTGAACAACAGGCAGATCAAAGAGCCGGGGACAGCCAGCCTATGCGAGGGCGGCTTCCGCAAATTTAATCAAATGCCGGCTTTTTTCAGGATCGTGTCCGTGTTTTTTGCAATAAAGAAGGACATCAGCTTCTTCAGCGCCGCATTGAGCAGGTACGCCTTGAGTCCCTTGTGATGCCTGAACAAAACTTTGTCGAGAACGAATTGTCCGCCCAGGTTGAGCGACGTTTCGATCGCCGTGCTGCGCAGCTCCGGGTCGGTGCGCAGATCCTTCAGCGCATTCTTGATCATCGTCGTCAGGTGCAAGGAATAATACACTTCTTTGACATCCTTCTTCAGCTGGCGCTCCTGCTTTTTCATTTTGATCTCCAGCTCTTCGATCCGCTCCTTGATGTCGACTGAATCGCTGATGCGCTTGCCTGTTTTGATGTTCATGGCTTGTCTCCTCCTTTAATCGTTCAGCATCTGGTTCACCAGCTTGTCCATGATGGGTTTCTTGATCAGCTTCTCCCGCAGGAGGTAGATGAACAATCCCAGCACGGCGTAAAAGCCGGCGACGATAAAAAATCCCGTGTAAGCGTTCTCCATCAGGGAGCCCACCCACATCGCGGCGCCGACGCTCAGGAAGAGAAAAACGACGATGCCTAAAAAACCGAGCACTGAACCGATCACCGTGTTCGACACGATCGTGAAGATCTTGTTGAACATTTTCAGCACGAACAATTCCCTGCGCGTGTCCAGGTAATCTTTGATGTGGTCGACCAGGTCTTCGATCTCCGTCTGCGGATCAGCTATCCGTTCCGGGTTGATCTTCGGGTCGGTGTTCGGTTTCCCGTTGACCCGGTCCGGGTAATCCGTCCCGTTTTTTTTCGGGTTCCCGTTCTCCTTTGCATGCGGAGCTTCGTTCAGCTCACGTTTTACCTCGCGTTTGATCTCGTCCGTGCTCGTTTCCGGCTTGCCGTCCCGCTCGTGCTGATCTTCGGCTTTCGACTTCGCTTCGGACTTCCCGTTCAGCTTTTGGCGCGAGGCGTTTTCCGTCTCACCTGCTTCGAGCTCCGCATCTTCATTGGCTTCCGCATCAATGCTGTCCGGTTCTTTTTTCACCGGCTTTTCCATTACCGGCGTATCCTTTTTATGATCCCGGAACTCCAACCCTTCCTGCTCTTTCTCGTCCTGATTCATTGCACTTATGGATAGTTTGCCAATCTTACAGATGGAATATTATGCCAAGCCTGAAAGGGCGGTAAATCAACGGTCAAGGTTGAAAAGCTACAAACATTGTGGATTCGTTTCCACACATATGGGGAATACGATGGACGGTGTGGAAGTGTTACGGCTCGTGCGCGAAAAAAAAACCGGCGCATGCACACCGGTTTTCCAGCGGCTCATTGTCCGCTATAAGGGATCTCTCCCGCGAATCAGTCTCAGCAGTATGGCGATCACTGCGATCACCAGAAGGATATGGATAATGCTTCCCGCGCTGTAGCCGAAGAAGCCGATCGCCCAGGCTATCACCAGGATGACGGCAATCAAATAAAGCAGATTACTCATGGCTTTTCATATTGTGGTTTCTACGGTAAGGCAGAAAGTATCGTGCCAGCGCCTTTTGCCGCTGCCGCTGCCGGGAACGGACTGTTTGCGGGGAATTATTTCCTTGCCGGTTGTGGAGCATTTTCCTTGGAAGCTTCCGTATTGGACTTCACTTCGACCTCCTGCTTTTCCACCCAAACGGCATAGCGGTTCGGCTTGATGCGCTCGCCTTTCACTTTCAGGTAGGCCTGCGTGAATTCCGCGCCGAGATAAAGAATGACGGAAGAATAATACACCCAGAGCAGGATGACGATCACTGCGCCCGCCGAGCCGTACGCGCTCACCGTGCGGCTGCCGCTGAGCATCATTTCGATGCCGAACTTGCCGAGCATGAACATCAGCGCGGTGATCATCGAGCTCAGCAGCACCTGCCGTAGCTTGATCTTCGCGTCGGGCAGCACTTTGAAGATGGTGCTGAACAGCACGAGGAGAATGCCGAAGATGAACACCTGGTTGAGGATGTAGAAAACGAGGATCGGCACCTCGGGAAAGCTTTGCTGGATATTGTCGACCAGCGCGGAAATGAGCGCGTTGATCACGAGCGAAACGATAAGGATGAAACCCAGCGAAACGATAAGCGAGAAGGAAAGCAGACGGTTGATCAGCACCTTTATGATGCCCGCTTTCGGTTTGGTCTTCAGGCTCCAGATCGTATTGATCGAATCCTGTATCTCGCCGAAAACGCCGGTA
>Ga0196978_1000616_pt1 | contig 17668 bp, 10 predicted proteins | sample S3v_2013CmetaG_FD_155491 | JGI IMG/M metagenome (GOLD analysis project Ga0196978, IMG submission 155491) | Soil microbial communities from Anza Borrego desert, Southern California, United States - S3+v_20-13C | ecosystem: Environmental > Terrestrial > Soil > Desert | place: USA: California... | reverse complement strand
ATACCGCGAAGCGCTGAACACGCTGGGCATTTTCGAAAGCCTCGTCGGCCGCGCGAAAGATGTGGGGCAGGATACGCGCTTCCATTTCCTCTCGAAAAAAATGTACGTGCACGCCTCCGTCGGTTATTTCGAGCAGGCCGCTGAAACCTGCACGGAGATGGAGCGCCTCATCGCCGCCTACCCGAAAACGCAGTTCAAGCTCATCGACCTGGTGCACTTCCACGACCAGGCCGCGCGCCTCTACATGACGCTCGGCGACTGGAAAAAAGCGAACCGTCACCTCAACCAGCTCCTCGCGCAAACCGGCAACATGCGCCCTGACATCGTGGCCTGGGCGCACATCATGGGACTGATCGTGCAGTTCGAACTCGGCGACCAGGAGCTGCTCGAGTACCGCATCAAATCCACGTACCGTTTATTGCTCAAGCAGCAGCGCACGCACAACGTGGAAACGCTGGTGCTCGATTTCATCCGCACGAAGATCAAAGCCATTCCCTCGAGGGAAAAGCAGACCGCTGCCTTCAGCCAGCTGCACGATGAAATTCTCGCCGCTGCGGAGTACGACAAGTTCGAAAAAGCGGCCCTGGCGAATTTCGACCTCGTCTCCTGGCTCGAGAGCAAAGTGACGGGAGAAAGCTTTTTGGAAGTGCGCAGAAGGAAATGTTTGCAGCACATGAGTTGAATGCGTGACTGGCCGTACGCATGTGAACGGCGTACTCTTTTTCCTTTATTTTTGCTTGAGCAGTCATCTCCCCCAAGTTCTCATCCTTTCCCCTGATGCCCGGACGCGCGTTCAGCCTGCCTCCTTTTTCCCGCATCGTCACCGCGATCGCGTGCCTGCTTTCGCTTGCGCTGCGCGCGCAGGAGCCGGTGCTGTATCATTACGGCGTGGAGGACGGGCTGCCGAGCTCCGAAGTGTACGACATCATCCAGGATCGCCGCGGCTACATCTGGATCGCGACGGATCGCGGGCTGAGCCGCTTCGACGGGTACACGTTCAGGAACTTCACCTCGCAGGACGGTCTCCCGGACAACACCGTTTTCAACCTGCACGAAGACGCGCACGGGCGCATCTGGTGCCTGAGCAGCAACGGCAAGCTGTGTTTCCTGCGCAACGACGCCGTCATCCTTTACCGCTGGAACGATTCGCTGGCGCGGCACGTGAAAGGCAGCAGCATGTACCTGCGCAGCCTGCACGTGGACGAGCAGGACAACCTGCTGCTGGGTTATTCGCGCAACGGGTATTACAGCGTCAGCAGCAGGGGAGAAGTAAAGCGGGTGGAAATGCCCGGCGCGAAACCGGACAGCACGCAGCACGACGTACGCCTGAAGAACGGGCAGCTGATGCTCGCCAGCTTTTACCGGGGGGGCGCTCGGGCGCGTCTCAGCTACCAGTCGGCCGTGCAATCCGGCAACAAATATTTCCAGGCGCCCATGCGTACGGATTACCTCATCGCGGCGGCGCGGCGCGACGGCTCGCTCGCAGTGGGATTAAGCAACCGGTTCATGCACATCCCCGCGCAAGGCGCGCCGCAGGAGATCACGATGCCCGGCCCGATCATCCGCATTTACGAGGACACCGACCGCTCGCTCTGGATCAGCTGCCGCAACGGCGTGCTGCACTACGCGCCCGGCAGCATTCCCACGGCAGGCAACGGCAGGCTGATCCTTCGCGATAAAGCCGTTTCCTGCATTTTTCGCGACAGGGAAGGCGGGCTGTGGTTCGGTACGCTCGAGCACGGCATTTATTACCAGCCTTCGGAAGGCGTGCGCACGTTCTTTTTTACTCCCGGGAAATGGCAACCCGTCAGCGGCCTGTGCAGCGGGAACGGCTATGTGTATGCCGTCACGGTGGACGGGCAGCTCGCGCAGTTCGACGGGGACAGCCTGTTGCGCATGTCGGGCGTGCGCGGCGCAGACAACTCGCTCTACAGCATGATCCGGAACGTGGCGTTCGAGCCGGTGAACGGACGGCTGCTCGTGATCACGGACAAAGATATCGTGCAGGCGGAGATCGGTGAGCGGCAGACCGCCCGTTTATTGCTGGGCGGCGGCGCGCGCACGATGCTGCCGGATGGGAAAGGGAATATGTACCACGGCGGCATGGGTTACGTCCACCTGCTCGAGCCCGGCAAAGAGCAGGGGAAAGTGTTCTCGAAGTTCAACTGCAGGGTGGACGTGCTGTACTGCGACAGCACGCACGGTTTGCTCGCCGGCGGTACGGAAGGTTTGTTCGCCGTCAAAGACAGCGCCACACCTTTCCTGCCGAAGGAGCCTTTGCTGCGTTCGCGCATCTCGGGCATCGCCGCTTTGCCGGGCGGCGGGCTCGCGCTGGCCACTATCGGGCGCGGATTGCTGCTGCTGGAAAACGGGAAAATAAAGCAGTTCACGACCGCCGACGGTTTGCCGAGCAACATCATCAACGCGCTGGCGGTGGACGAAAAAGGAACGATCTGGATCGGCTCGAACCGGGGCGTGAGCGGGATCCGCACGGGCGGCGGGCGCATCAGCCTGCGCACGTACAGCATCGCCAACGGGCTTCCCACGAATGAAGTGCGCCAGGTGCTGTGCATGAACGATTATGTGTGGGTGGGCACTACGACGGGGCTTGCCGTGTTCCGCCCTTCGCGCGTGCGGCTGAACGAATTGCCGCCGCCGGTGCACCTGCACCAGTTCGAAGTCAACGGCAGGCGGCGACCTGTCAGCCCGGAGATCGAGCTCAGCCACGACGAGAACATGATCGAGTTCGGCTTCACCGGTCTTTCGTATAAAAGCTTAGGCAACGTGCTGTACCGTTACCGCCTCGAAGGCGCGGAAGAAAGCTGGAGCCGCACGGCAAACACGCAGGTGCGTTTCGCCTCGCTGGCGCCGGGCGCTTACCGGTTCATCGTGTACGCGCGCAACTCCGACGGGCGCTGGAGCACGAGCCCCGCGACCTTTTCTTTCACGATCCGTCCGCCGTTCTGGGTTACCTGGTGGTTCATCACCGTTTGCTGCGTGCTCGCGCTGCTGCTGGGCTGGCTTCTCGTCTCCGTCCGCCTGCGCCGCCTGCGCGAGAAGGAGCAATTGAAGCGCCGCGTCGTCGAGCACCAGCAGAAAGCGCTGGCGGCGCAGATGAACCCGCATTTCATTTTCAATTCGCTGAACTCGATGCAGGCCTTCGTGCTCAGCGACGACAAGGAGAACGCGCTCCGCTACATCGGGCGTTTTTCCCTGCTCATGCGCAAGAGCCTGGAGAATTCGATGGAGCGCTACGTCAGCCTGCGCGACGAGCTGGAGCTGCTGCAGGCGTACCTCGACCTGGAAACGATGCGCTTCGCGAACAGGATGCGCTGCGAGCTCATCGTCTGCGAAGAGATCGACCAGCACGTGCAGATACCGGCGATGCTCATCCAGCCTTACGCGGAGAACGCGATCCGCCACGGGCTGCTGCACAAAAGCGGGGACGACGGCGTGCTGCGGATCAGGATCACGCGCGAGGGCGAGCGGCTGCTGTGCGAGGTGGACGATAACGGCGTGGGCCGCGCGGCGGCGCGGGAGCTTGCGCAGAAACGCAGCCACCGCTCGTTCGGAGCTTCGATCACCGAGGAGCGCCTGCGCCTGCTGTGCAGGGTCACCGGCACGGATTTCCATTTGGAGATCATCGATAAAACGGACGAAGACGGCAAGCCATCCGGCACGCGGATTATCTTTGCGATACCTTACATTTCGAAAAATGGAGCTGAGAACGGTCATCATTGACGACGAGGAAAAAGCGATCGAGGTGCTGCGCGGAATGCTCGTACAATTCTGCCGCGGCGTGGAAGTGGTGGGCGAAGCGAACAACGCTTTGTCGGGGCTGAAGCTCATCCAGCAGGCGCGCCCCGACCTCGTTTTCCTCGACGTGGAAATGCCCGGCGGCACCGGTTTCGAAATGCTCGAGACCCTGGGCGGGGGAAATTTTTTCATCGTCTTCACCACTGCTTACGCACAATATACTATCCCCGCCATCCGCGCGGGCGCCACGGATTACCTGCTCAAGCCGATCAACATGGATGAGCTGCGTGAGGCCGTCGAGCGCGTGAAAGGCAAGATGCACGAGAAGCTCGCGCTGGAGCTGCCGTATGAGCAATACAAAGTGCAGATCACGCAGCAGAGCGGAACGATGTTCGTGCCCTGCGCCGAGATCATCTGCGTAGAAGGCGAAGGCCGCTATTCGACGCTGCACACCACCGGCGGAAAAAAATACATGGTCTCGCGCAACCTCAAAGAGTTCGAAGAGGAGCTGGGCGCGTACCGCTTCTTCCGCGTGCACAAATCGTTTCTCGTCAACTGCCACCACGTGCTGCGCATCAGCCACGCCGACGGCGGCTTCGCCGAAATGAGCGACGGCCGGCAGATCGAAATTTCGCGCAGGAAAAAAACGGAATTCCAGGAATTCATGAAGAAATAGGCAGCAGCAGATTTTTGCTCGCGGCACCCGGCAGCCGCCGTCGCTACAAAGAACATTTTTTTCAGCACGGAAAGTGAAAGCCCGGAGGCAGCGAACTGCTTTCCGGGCTTTCTGCAAGAAGTGCTTTTGATCAGCGGATCGTCTCGCTGCTTTTACGAGGTACGTTCGCGGTTGAGCCGATCAGTCCGGTGGCCTGCGCGAAAGCAGCGTGCCCAAGGAGTAAAATCAGCAGTGGCTTTTTCAAGCGTATGTTCTTGTTGCGTGAGATGAGTTGCCGAGATGAAAGGTAGAATGTTTCCAGGCGTGAAGCAAGCTTGCCGGGCAGCGTATTCCAATGGAATGCACGGTTGCGAAAACGGAAAGGTTGGGCTTTGTGCAAAAAGAAACGTGCTGCCGGCATGATGATGATCGGGCGCTGCCGCTAATGCAGGAATAATTTCAGCATGCGCATCAGCTCGCAAGGCTTCTCACGCTGCGCGACAATTCATCCGGGTCGATCGGCTTCGGGATGAATGCGTCGGCGCCCGCGTCCATGCCGGAGAAGGCGAGATCGCCGCGGTTCATGTGCGAGATGAGAATGAGGCGCGAGGAAGGCGAGTAGAATTGCTTCAGCAGGCTGGTCACCTGGAGCCCTGAAAGCTGGGGCATGAAAATGTCGGAAATGATCAGGTCGAAATGCTCCGCCGAGGCCTTGTTCAAAAGCTCCCAACCGTTGCTGACCGAAACCACCTCATGACCGTCCGCCTCCAGCCGGTATCGAATCATAGTCAAGGTTAGGGGATCATCGTCAGCCACGATAATGCGTAATTTTTTATCCGAACGTATCATGACTGTGCCCTTCTCTTTTTTTACGAGAGCGCTCGATCGTAGTTGGAAGGGATTCGATGTCCTGTGCCTTTTTATCGACGCTTGGCAGGACCCTGATAACCGCCTGTTCTCACTCTAACGCACCCGACAGGACCTCGTACAATTCCTGTTCCCGAAACGGCTTGGTGAGGTAGGCGTTCATGCCTGCGCCGAGACAGCGTTCGCGCTCTTCGGCAGAGGCGTGGCCGGTGACGGCGATGATGGGGAAATTCTTCAGCGCTTCTTCTTTGCGCAGCGCCTGCGTGGTGTCGATCCCGCTCATGCCGGGCATGCTCAGGTCGATGAGCAGGGCCTCGAACTTTTCTTTTTTCAGCAGGGATAATGCTTCGTCGCCGGAAGAAAGGCTCGTGACGTGCGCTCCCCAGGAGCGGAGGATGTGCTCGAGCAGCATGCGGTTCATTTCCTCGTCATCGACGACGAGCATGCGGCGGCCGGCCAGGTAATTTTTAGGGATCTCGGAAGATTTCATTTTCGTTTTCTCTGCTTCCGCTTGTTCCTCCCCGGCTTCGTACGGAATGCGCGCAAAAAATACGGAACCTTTTCCTTCCTCGCTCGTCGCGCCCAGCGTTCCGCCATGCAGCTCGACGAGGCGGCGCGTGATCGTCAGCCCGAGGCCCGTTCCGCCGAAGCGCCGCGCCACGCTTTCATCGGCCTGCGTGAACGGCTCGAAAATGCTGCTCAGCCTTTCAGGCGGAATCCCGATGCCGGAATCTTTCACTTCGAAGCGCAGCATATGTTTCCCGTTTTCATCCGCGCCTTCCGAAGTGCAGCGCACCTGCACGCTGCCTTTGTCGGTGAACTTGACGGCGTTCACGGCCAGGTTGAGCAGGATCTGCCGCAGGCGCACAGGATCGCCGATGACGGTTTGCGGAACGTTTTTATCGCAGCCGCATTCGAGCGTAATGCCTTTGCGGTCGGCGTCGTTCTGCAGGGCCACGCGCACGTCGCAAATGATATCGTCGGGTCGGAATGGAATGTGCTCGAGCGTGAGCTTGCCGGATTCGGTGCGCGAGTAGTCGAGAATTTCGTTGATGACGGCGAGCAGGTGCGCGGAGGCGCGGGTGAGCCCTTCCACTTCCGTTTTCTGCTGCGAATCGAGCCGCGTTTTTTTCAGCTGCTCGGTGAAGCCGAGGATCACGTTGAGCGGGGAGCGTACCTCATGGCTGATGTTGGCGAGAAACTGCTCTTTGGCTTTGGCCACCTGCTCGGTGTGCGCGCGGGCCGCTTCCAGCTCTTCCGCCAGGCGGCTGTTGCGCTTCATATCGCGGCGGATAATGAGGAAGAGAAAAACGGCCAGCGCTAATCCCGCGCAGCTGCCCGCGATGAGGATCTGCCCCGAGCGACGCCCGATCTCGTCGACGGCGCGGTTGATGCGCGTGACGCTTTCGGTGAGCTGCTGCTGCTCGAATTCCATCGACAGATACAAGCTGCGGTCGGCGAGCATCTTGTCGTTGAACGCGATGTCGAGCTGCGCTTCCAGGCGGCTGGCCTCGGTTTTCTGCAATGCTTCCACCTGCTCGATGGCCTTGCTGAGCGCGACTGTATCCTGCGCAGCGTACGTTTGCTTTTTCGGCTGCGCCTTCGCCGCCGTATCTGCGCGCAGCGAATCGGCTTCAGCCGCGTCCTCCTTGTCCCTTCGCAGCAATCTCGACCAGAAGCCGCGCTGCTCTTGCGTGAGCGCGGGTGCCGTGTCGGCGGCGGGCGGCGGCGCGAACGTATCGCCGGGCGCTGCATACGTTTTTGCGGAAGCGCCGTTGGAGCGTTTCAGTTCCTGCAGCAGCTTTTCCACCATCGCATCGTAATCGTCGCTGCTGCCGATGATCTGCGCGTAGCTCTCGAGCAGGCCGAGGCGGCGGTCAACGAGCAGGCGAAGACGATCGACTAAAATTTTCGTGGCGATGTTCGACGCGCTCAGCTGCCGCAGCGTATCGAGCTCACGTCCGATCTGCGCTTTGATCGCCGTGAAGCGCCCCGCATTGAGCGAGTCGCGTGCGATGGCGTAGACCTGCACTTCGGCTTCGGCATCGTAAAGCAAACGGTTGATGTGCTTCCAGCGCTGCAGCTTGTCGTTGGGCTCGGCGATGGCGCGCACGGAGGCGTTCACTTCGCGGATGTTGCGGTAGGCGAACCAGACGGATGCGGTGAAGATGGCGAGCGTGACGATCAATCCCCAAAGCAGCTTCGAGGTGATGCCGAAAAAACGGCGTTCGAGATTGCCGGGTCTTTCCACGCGTCGGTTGTGTGATGGAAGCGATCGATAGTTTATCGGCTCGCTTCATACGAATTTACGAATTACCAACCCGGCGAACACGATCAGGCGACGCGCTGCGTCACGCATTTTTCTCTGCCGGTTTGCCCCGCAGCCGCCGCCCTGGATCAGCTGCGAATGACGATTTATGATTCCAGCACGCGGATCTCCTCACGCGCTTCCTCGCAGGCGAGCTGTCCCGTGCGCTCGATCTCTTCCAGCCATTTGCCGAGCTCTTCCGCCGGCGTTCCGTTGCGCGCATGCAATTCGATGTTGTTCAGCACGGGCACCATCTGCTCCGCGCCTACGTACATGAATGCGGGCTTCAGGCGGTGCGCCAGCTGCGCAAGCGTTTCGCGGTCGCCTTCTTCCAGGCTGCGCCGCATCTGCTCCAGGACGCCGGGGACGCTGTCGATAAAGCTCTGCAGCATTTTCAGCACGAAGTTCTTATCGCCCCTCGCGAGATCGTATAAATTCTGCAGCTGGAGGCACCGGTGCTCAGACATAGCGGGTTTCATCGTATTAAGCATTGAAAGTATTGCGGCTCCGGAACGTTTACGCCTGAACGGGGGCAGACGATCGCCGGCGTGGGGTGAGTAATCTTTTCCGATCCGTAAGGGCTTCCATTCGGATTGCCGATGGTCGGCCGGTTCGTTTCACCTGCCGGTTCATTCGCATATTGCGGCGCGGGTTCTTCTTTCAACAAGTTTACGGACTGTGGAAAGGTTCGCCGGCGTTGTTTCGACGGTTGGTCGCGACATGTCGATTGTTGGCGGCAATGCAGGGGAAAAATTTCCCCATACCGGATATTTCCGTCCCCGCTTTTTCTTCAGATCAGGTTCAGCCGCTGCATCAGCGGTTTCACTTTCGAGCGGCTTACGGGGATCGGCTTCTGGCCGATGATCACCATGTTGTCCTCGATGCGCGCGATCTTGTCCAGGCGCACGATGAAGGAATTGTGCACGCGGAAAAAATCCGTCTGCGGCAGCGTGTTCTCCATCGATTTCATCGTGGCGTGCACGGTGTAGCGCTGCGCGGGCGTGTGGATGTTGATGTAATCCGCAAGCGCTTCGATGTAAAGGATGTCGATCGATTCGATCTTGATCCAGCCGTTGTTCACCTTGGCGAACAGCTGGTTGCTGCGCCAGGAGGAAGGGCGCGCTTCCTGCAGGCGGCGGGCTTTGAGCACGGCTTTGAGAAAGCGCTCTTCGGTAACGGGCTTGACGAGGAAATCCGTCACGTCGTAGTTGAACGCATCGACGGCATAACCCGGGTCGGACGTGACGAGCACGACGAGCGGGCGTTCGTTTTTCAGCATTTCCAGCATCTGCAGGCCGTTCATAGAAGGCATCTGTATATCGAGGAAAAGCAGGTCGACCGGTTGCCGGGACATCAATTCGGCAGCTTCCATGGCGGATGAACATGAGCCGACCAACCGGAGGAAAGGCGTATGGCCGATCTTCTGCTCCAGGTCGATGCGTGTCATTTCATCGTCATCAACGATAAGGCAATTCATAGTGGATGTGGGTCGTTTGGTAAATGTACGTAATAATCACTGCCGCCGTTTTTCATGCCGGTTCCAGTGCATATACCTTGCCAAGCATCGACCGAAGATGACCAAGGGTCGAATCCGTTCCTCGCAAAATACTGTCGGGCTTGATTCTGGCATTATAAGCTTGTAACCAAGGAGAAAAGGAGGGAATTATGAAGACAGCAAGCTTTTTAAAGAGAACCGTTATCCTGTTCGCGTTCCTGCTTACCGCAGCCGGCGCAGGTGCGCAGAACGGCGCCAGCTACACGAACGGGATCGGTATCCGTCTCGGCACCGACGACGGGATCACGTTCAAGCATTTTATCCGCGATGATGCCGCCATCGAAGCCATCCTGAGCACCGGCTACCACGCCGCGATCCTCACCGTGCTCTTCGAGAAGCACCAGCCGCTGGCCGCGCCCGGCCTCGACCTGTTCTACGGCGCGGGCGGACACATCGGCACCGGCGAGCGCGTGGTGTACTGGTACCGCGACCGCTGGGGCTATTATTATTACGAGGAAGACAATCGCCCGTACACGAGCATCGGCATCGACGGCATCGTGGGCCTGGAATACAAATTCAACCGTGCGCCCTTCACGCTCGGCATCGACCTGAAACCATATGTGAATATATACCGGCCCGGCTACAGCTTTCTCGACGGAGCTCTTTCCTTCCGTTACGCATTTTAAAGCCTGAGCCGGACCGACAGCGCTCCCGGCCTTCCGGGAGCGCTTTTACCAACCGTCGAAGAAATACGACAAAGGATCGAAAACCGCTGGCAGGCGCAGGGTATCAGCCCTATTATTGCCTCACGATATGCGAGTGCAGGTGCGACAACCGGGGTAGGGATGCAAGTCCTTAAAAATGTCGTACCGCCTCCCCGGCCCGCCCGCCGGGGGCAGTTCCAAGGTCGATCAGACAATGGCGCTGCCTTCGGCGGGCGAAATCCTTTTATAAAATCTCCAGTAAAAAAATCCCAATTCCAAGGCGCAAACGGTTTTGGAATTTCGTGGTTCGCGTTCGCGATTTCTCTCCACCTGCTGATCTGCTTCCGCGAAAAAAAGTGATCTCCCTTCGTTTTGCTTTCTGGAACGTATTGATTGTGGATTTAAAATTCCAGCGTCACTCGTTTCCGGGAATGTTTGGGAACCCGCAGTTATCGGTCTGGGATTTCGAATTGGAATTTTATTCCAGTTTCATTTCCACGATCCGCACCTGCGCCGGCAAGCCTTTCGTGCGGACGAGGTTCGCGATATCTTCCGCTTCTTGTTTCGTGAAATTCCCGGTGATCTGGCAGTTGCCGCCGCTGATCTTGCTTTGCACGACCGGGTAAGTGTGCACTGATCCGTCCAGCACCAGGGCCAGCGCCCGGCCGATATTTTTTTCAGTGAGGCGTTCCCATTCGCGCGCGTGTCCTGCCGTCATCTTCATGCTGATCTCTTGCCCGCCGTTCACGTCATTCTCCACCACTTCCACTTCGCTGCATTCGATCTGCGACATGGCTGCTTTCCCGTCACGGGCTTTCAGGGCGATGAGCTGGTAGTACATGTTGCCGGTAGCCGCCTGCTGCGGTTTTGCTGTCCAGGAGAAGCGCGTGTTGTGCGGGAAGAGCGCGCGCACGCGCGGATCGGACAGGTACGCGTTCACCTTCGCCGTGTCGGTCGCGCGGCTCGAGCCGACGGCGGGTCCGGGATAAGGCCCGTTCGTCTGATCGTACATGGGATTCAATAGTTCGAGCAGCACGTTCTTTCCGTACGGCGGCAGCTCTTCCGTTTTGTTCTTTTCCGCTTCTTTTTGCCTGGCCAGCCCGATCAGCGAAGTGTCTTGCGGCGCGGGGGCAGGTGCGGGGGGCGTGACGGTATCTTTTTTTTGATCTGCGCTCAGCAAAATGTCCGCGTCGATCAGTTGCCGGAGCAGTTCCGCATTCTCATAGGTCTCCCAGATCTCCAGCCCTTCCGACGCCTGCAGGAGCATCATCAGCCGGTCCTTGTCTTTACCAGGATCGACGTTTCGCAAGCTGATCTCGATGCGATTTCCTTTCACGCCAATCGCGATCTCGTCTTCCGCGAACCCGTAGTTGATCAGCCGTTCGCGCAGCGCTTTTGAAATTTGTTCCACCGTTGCGGCATCCTGTGCCTGCGCCTCGAGCGTGCAGCTCATCGTTTTGTCGCCTTTTTCACGTTTGCTGCCGCAGGAGAAAAAAAGCAGCGAGGCAATGGCGAGAAGAATGATCGTACGGAGCATTGGTGCGGGTTTGCGGTAAAAATAACGAAACGATGCTGATGTGCAGGTTGCAGATGTGCAGACCGCAGATTCCAGGTGTGCAGATGTCTTGTGCGCATGAAGCCATGTAGCGTCAATCGCGTATTTTTGAGAGAATGCTTCACCCCGCTTCCTTCCTGCGCCTGCTCTCCTGCCTCGCCTGCATGGTTTTGAGCTGCGCTGCTTTTTCGCAGGAGCTCGCTTACCGGAACTATCGCGTGAAGGACGGTTTGCCGAGCACGGAAGTGTATCACGTCATCCAAGATCATCTCGGCTACATCTGGATCGCCACCGACGCAGGCGTTTCGCGCTTCGACGGGTACGACTTTCAGAATTTTACCACGAAAGAAGGCTTGTCCGACAACACCGTTTTCGGCTTGTACGAAGACCACCGCGGCCGCATCTGGTTCCGGCCCATGTCGGGAAAGCTGTGCTATTACGACGAGGGGCGCATCCACATCATTCCCGCGGCCGATACGTTGTCGAAGATCATCGGCTCTACGGTGATCGGCAGCATGTACGTGGATGCGCAGGACACCCTGTGGGTCGGCTGCGAATCGAAAGGCAGCTATCGCATCGCGCCGGGCTACAGGGCGGAGCACATGCAGAAGATAAAAAGAGAGGACGGCTTTCACATTCGCCTGCGCCCGGAAGGCATGATCTATACGTACAATGAATTGGATCGTCCTTTCGTGCCGCGCTTCGCCGTCGATTTTTACGGCGTCCTGTCGGAGCATGAGGTGGAGATCGAGAACGGCACCCCGCACCTGCGTGCGCACATGAGCGAGGACCGCCGCGTGCTGGTCTCTTACGGGCAGGCGCTTTTCGAATTTCGCGACGGGCGCATCGTTCAATCCTGCAAGCTGCCGCGCGCGATCCTCGGCCTGCATCGCGACCGGCAGGGAAACGTGTGGGCGGGATTGTACGACGGTGGACTGTTGCTGTTCAGCGGCGGGCGCTTCGAGCCCCGGTACCGCCGTCATTTTTTCGCCAACGATCCCATTGGCATCATCGCCGAAGATCACGAAGGCGGACTCTGGCTGGCCTCGCTGAAGAACGGCATCTATTACCTGCCGAACAGCGCGATGGTAAATTACTCCGAGCTCTCGTTCGTGCCGGATAATAAGATTTTTGCGATAGAAGAAGTGAACGACGAGATCTGGGCGGGCAACAACAACGGCGACATCTGGAGGTTGCGGCCCGACAGCATGATCATCTGGGATTCGGCGGGGCCGGTGGGCACGGTCACCGATAACGCGGTGCTCGCGATGCGTATGGTCGGCAGCAAGCTGTATGTCGGCGCGCGCAGATCCTTCACATACGATGCGAAGACCGCGCGCACCGGTCCGCTGAACTTCAACGAAGCCCTGCTCCTCAAGTTTTTCGACGAGCCGCATGACGGGAAAATGTGGTCGGGCAGCTTTTCATTCCTGAACCGGATCGACTTGCAGAACGATCATCTCGTCGAGCGCGTCGAATTCCCGTATTCGCGCATCAACCACGTGATGCAGGCGGGCGACACCTTGTGGCTGGCCTGCGTCAACGGCTTGTGGAGCTATGCGGGCGGACGCTTCACGCACGTCGGCGCCGGCGACCCGCTGCTTTCCCGCCGCCTCGATCACATCGTCGACCTCGGCGGGGGCAAACTGGGCTTCGCCACGAAAGAGGCCGGCGTGCTGATCTGGGACCGCAAGCGCGTGCGGCAGATCACCACGCGCGACGGGCTGGCCAGCGATTTCTGCCGCTACCTGCTGCCCACGGGCAATACGCTTTGGGTAGCGACGAACCGCGGCGTGAGCGGCATCGACATGAGCAGCGCGCAGCTGCGTATCCGCAACATCGGCATCGGGCAGGGGCTCATCTCGGAAGAAGTCAACCAGCTTTGCTTTTCGCGCGGCAAGCTCTGGGTCGCCACCAGCAGCGGCGTGAGCAGCTTCGACACGGCGGCGCAGTTCGCGAACGATACGCCTCCGCCGGTGTACATCACGGGCGTGTACGCAGCCGAGCGCCGTTTTTCATTGGGTGAACGGCCGACGCTCACGCACGACGAGAACACGGTGGCCTTCCAGTTCGTCGGTCTTTCGTTCCGCAACGCAGGCGCCGTGAAATACCGCTACCGCCTCGAAGGGCTCGACACGGCCTGGTCGCTGACGAGCACGCCGGAAGTGCGCTTCACGACCTTGCCGCCGGGCGATTACGTGTTCAGCGTGTATGCGCTCAACAACGACGGGCTGCCCAGCGCGAAGCCCGCCACCTGGCAGTTCACGGTGAGCCCGCCGTTCTGGGCCACCTGGTGGTTCATCCTCTTCTGCGCCGCGGGCTTGTTCCTGCTCGGAGGCGGCATCGTGTTCATGCGCGTGCGCACCCAGCAGCGCCGCGAGCGCGAGAAAGCGAAGCTCGATCAGCAGGTGACGGAAATGGAGATGAAAGCGCTGCGCGCGCAGATGAACCCGCACTTCATCTTCAACGTGATCGGTTCCATCCAGCATTTCATTCTCACGAACGACAACCGCTCGGCGAACAAATACCTCGTGAAGTTCTCGCGCCTCATCCGCAGCGTGCTCGAGAACACGAAGAGCGACATGATCTCGCTGCGGCAGGAAATAGATTCGCTGCGCCTGTACATCGAGCTGGAATCGCTGCGCTTCGAGACGCATTTCGAATACGAGATCGGCATCGATGATTCGGTGGACGATATGGCGATGCAGATCCCGCCGATGCTGCTGCAGCCCTACGTGGAGAATGCGATCTGGCACGGCCTGCTGCCCAAGCGCGAGGGCGAGGTGCGCCTGCTCGTGTCGCTGCGCGTGGAGGACGGGTTGCTGCATTGCGTGATCGACGACAACGGCGTGGGCCGCGAAGTGTCGGCGGGCATGCGCCAGCCCGGCAACGAGCGCCGCTCCTTCGGCATGGAGATCACCGCCGACCGGCTCAAGGCCCTGAGCCATTTGTACGGCAAACGCCTCGACGTTTCCGTCATCGATAAATACGATGAGAAAGGTCGCCCCGCCGGCACGCGCGTGGAGCTGCGGCTGCCGAAGATCAGGAAAGAGACGTAAGGCGGAAGGCCAATACGGGAAATCCAATTTCTCCCAAATAAAATCGCTCCCGGTTTACGGATGGCGGCTTTCGGTCGATGAGCGGCGGCTCCCGGTTGACGCCGTAGTTATACCCGCATTTGGCGCGTTTTTTTCGTCTTATAAAAAAACGGTTTTTCATAATTTAGAAAACGGCAGGCGCTGAACTTTGGCGGCGTATTTTGCGTATATTGAATAGCGAACATTTAATTGAATCCCATGATATCCCCGCGCAACATGAACGACATGAAAGCAATCATCATCGACGACGAGATCAAAAGCGCGACGAACCTGCAGTTGCTGCTCGGACAAGTGGCGCCCGAAGTGGAAGTGATGGCTCTTGCGCATACCGCGCTCGACGGCGTGAAAGCCATCCGCGCGCACCAGCCGCAGGTCGTTTTCCTCGACATCCAGATGCCTGCCAATTCCGGCTTCGACGTGCTGGATCACCTCGGCGAGCTGCACCCCGATATCGTGTTCGTGACCGCGCACGAGGAGTATGCCGTGCGCGCGCTCCGCAGCGAAGCCTTCGATTATTTGCTGAAGCCTGTCGACGAAGGCGAGCTGGAAGATTGCGTGAAGCGTTTGCTCGAACGGCATGCAAAAGGTGAAACGCCGCGAGCCGCGGAAGCGGTGAGCGGGCTGCTCAATATCCCGGTGAAAGACGGCTGGCTCTTCATCCGCCGCCAGGAGCTGCTGCGCGTGGAAGCTTCCGGCAGCTATGCCTACATCTACCTCGAGAACGGCACGAAGCACCTCGTCTCCAAAAGCATCGGCGAGCTGCAGAAAATGCTCGGCGACGATCCGCGCTTTTACCGCTGCCACAATTCGCACATCGTGAACATGAACAAGATCAAACGCTTCATCAATGCCGAAGGGTATTTCGTGCTGATGAGCGACGATTCGAAAGCGGAAGTTTCGCGCAGGAACAAAGAGGAGTTTTTGCAGCTGATGGCGAAGCGGGCGTGATAAATTCTTTTTCTGGAAAAAAATAAAGCCCGGACCTTTTTGATCCGGGCTTTATTTTTTGGAAGATCAATTACTGAATGATCACTTTCCGCACGATCGCTTTTCCGTTCAGGTTCATCTCGACGTAATACATGCCGGGCGCGTGTCCGCTGATGTCGAGCGGGGACAGCAGATCACTGCCGCGCGCTTGCTGCAGCACGACTCTTCCCGTGGCGTCGTAAACGGTGATCGCGGGCGTTTCTCCGATCTCTCCGTCGTAGCTGATGTTGAACACGCCGGGGCCGGGGTTGGGTGAGAGGAAGAACGTGGCGGCGGGACCTTCTGCGGGTGCGGCCAGGCGCGGGCAGCAGCCGGAACCGCCGAAGCCCATCACGATCACGTCGGTCGCCGTTCCGCCGCCGCATTCGCTGTTGGTGACGGTGAGCGTGAAGGTGCGCTGCGCGCTGATAGTGACTACTACCGGCGTTCCGCTGTACGTGTTGCCGAGGTTGTCCACCCAACTGTACGTCTGGCAGGCATTGGCCGTGGGGCCGAAGGTGAAGGTGGCCGGCGCGCAGCAGGCGTTCTGATCGGGGCCCGCGTAAGGCACGGCGCACCAGTTGAATTTCGCGATCACGCCTTCGTCCGAACCGCGGTAAACCTGCGAGTAGGCGCTGAGCCCGGGATTGCGCTGGCGCGCGGGCGAGCTGTTGAGGTACGAGCCCCCGCCGAATTCGCCGCACACGACAAGGTCTTTGTCGTACGTGGCCAGCCCGTTCAGCCAGTCGGAAGAGCTGCCGCCGTAATACGTTGCCCAATCGATGTAGCCGGTGGGCGCTTTTTTGTCGATGCGCAGGATGACGCCGTCGCGCATGCCGTCGAACACGGTCTGGTTATATGCGCAGGCAGGCCCGAGCGTGATGGTGGGAAAGCTGCCGCTGCTCGAGGAAGCGAGATACAGGTAATCGCCGGAGAGGCTCAGCATATTCGAGCAATCCATTGCGCCGATGCCTTCGTTGCCCGCTCCGCCGTAGAAGGTCGACCAGTTGACCATGCCCGCTCCGCCGCCGACGGTGAGTTTCGAAATGAACAGGTCCGCGTTGCCGCCGTTTGCGCCCTGCTGCGCGTTGGCAAGCGGGAAGGTGGCGGCGGAAGAGCTGGTGAAGCCGGCGATGAAAAAATAACCGAATGCAGCATCGGTCTCCACGCCATAACCCTGGTCGCTGCCTGAGCCGCCGAAGTACGTATCCCAGCTGCGTGCGCCGCCCGTGGTGAATTTCAAAATGAAGGCATCGCTCGTGCCGCCCTGGTAAGTTCCCTGGTACGCGCCCGCAGCTAGCGAGAGCCCGCCCGTGGTGCTGCCCACGATGTAGAGATTGCTGCTGCCGTCGAACTCGATCGCATTCGCCTGGTCGGTCCCGTTGCCTCCGTAATAAGTCGACCAGTCGAACGTATTTCCCGATCCGAAACGCGTGATGAACCCGTCCAGCGCGCCGGGAGCTCCGCCGTACGTCGTCTGGAACGCGCCTACAGTGGTCGGGAAACTGCCGCCGGTGCGCCCGGTGATGTAAACGTTATTGGAATTATCCATGCAGATGCCTGCGCCGGATTCGGATGACGCTCCGCCGAGCAGCGTGGCATATTGCCGCACGCCGTTCAGGTTGAACTTCAGGTAAAATGCGTCGAACGTCCCTGCGCCGCCGCCAGCAGTGTTTTGATAGCAGCCGGTGCTGGTGGGAAAATCGGTTCCCTGCGTGCTGGTCTCCCCGGTCACCACGACGAACGATCCGTTCGCTGCGATGGACATTCCGCGCTCGGTGTAGCTGGGCATGGTGCTGGTTCCGCCGTAGTAGGTCGTCCAGTTCTTCCCGCCCCAGTTGTTGAACCTGGCGATGAAGCAATCCGTGCCTGCGATCGTGTTGTCGTTATAGCCGCCGCCGATGCTCTGGATCGGGAAGAGGTTGCCCGTGGTGCTGGTGGTGTAGCCGGTCATGAACCAGCTCCCGTTGCCCTCGGCCACGTCGACCGGTCCGTCGAGGGACGTGCCGCCGAAAAACGTTCCCCAGAAAAGCGCAGGATCGATCACTAATGTTTCGCTGCGGTCGAACTCGCCGAGGCTGATGCGCACTTGGTTGCCTTCGAGCGCGTAGGCGGAAGCGATCTTTTTTCCGCTGCCTTCTTCGTAACAGAGCAGCGCGCCTTCTTCCACCTCGCCGAGCTTCGTGCGGATGCTGAGGCGGTCTTCCTGCGAATTTTTGACGAGTGATTCCGCGCCGTGATAGATGAGGCGGATGCGGTTGGGA
>Ga0196978_1000614_pt1 | contig 17715 bp, 11 predicted proteins | sample S3v_2013CmetaG_FD_155491 | JGI IMG/M metagenome (GOLD analysis project Ga0196978, IMG submission 155491) | Soil microbial communities from Anza Borrego desert, Southern California, United States - S3+v_20-13C | ecosystem: Environmental > Terrestrial > Soil > Desert | place: USA: California... | reverse complement strand
GAAGGTCGTGTACATCGAGCGCGAAGACTTCATGGAAGATCCGCCGAAGAAGTTCTTCCGCCTCGCGCCGGGCCGCGAAGTGCGCCTGCGCTCCGCGTACTTCATCACCTGCACGGAGGTGATCAAGGACGCGAACGGCGAGATCATCGAGTTGCGCGCAACCTACGATCCCGCAACGCGCGGCGGCGATGCGCCGGACGGCCGCCGTCCGAAGGCGACGCTGCACTGGGTGTCCGCCGAGCACGCGCTCGATTGCGAAGTGCGTTTGTACGACCGGCTGTTCAACGTCGAGGATCCGGACGAGGGCGGCGATTTTCTCGCGCATCTCAATCCGCAGTCGCTCGAGGTGGTGGCGGACGCGAAGCTCGAGCCCTCCGTCGCCAGCGCCCCTCCGCTCACGCGCTACCAGTTCGAGCGTCTTGGCTATTTCTGCGTCGATCGCGATTCGACCGAGGCGAAGCTGGTGTTCAACCGCACGGCGACGCTGAAGGACAGTTGGGCGAAAATCGCGAAGTAGTTGAGGGACTTTCGGTTCCGTTCGCGCGGTCTAAGGCATGAAGACTCGTGTCCCTGGCTTGCTGATCCTCCTTGCCCTATCCCTCTCCGCCTTCGCAATTGCTCCGGATGACGTGGCTACCGCCGACATTCGCAAGCTCGTCGATGTGAAATCGATCCGGGGCGCGAAGGGCGCGAAACGCGTCGTAGTCCCGGGCTACCGCGTGATCTTCACGACGCGCAGCAAGGTCGTGGCGAATGCCGAGGACTGGCTGGGCGGCGTCGGCGGCGGCAGGAGCTCCGGTGCGAAAGCATCGATGGAAGTCGTTCTCGGCAACGTCCAGTTTGCCGATCTCCAGGCCATCGCCGACGCGGCGTACGCCGACTTTCTCGATGAGCTGAAAGCGGGCGGAATCGACGTCGTGCCGCTGGAGACGATCAAGTCCTCCGCCGCGTTTCAGAAAATGAAGATGACTGGGAGCACGGCCGAACAGCCGTACACGAAACGCTCGCGCGACAAGAAGACCGACTACATCGTCGTGTCGCCTTCGGCCATCCCGCTGTGGTTCTCGAACTTCGACGGCGACATCAGCGATCAGGGGATGAGCCAGACCAACATCCGCGCGGTCATGACCATGGCCAGAGAGCTCGATGCACTCGCGCTCTTCCCGATCATGCACGTCGACTTCGCCACCCTCGGCGGCTCCGGCGGCAAGTTCGCGCGCCGTGCGTCCGTGACGGCGAAGGCGGCGATCTACGCGAACCCCGCGTACACGCTCTTCTACATCGCGAACGAAAAAGGCGGCGCGTTCGCGCGCATGACTGACGGCATCGGCGTGGAAGGCGATCCGGGCGACTTCGTCACCGCCGATCACGCATCGAACGCCGCGTTCATCGACTCGATGCAGAAGATTGGCATCGACTTCGGACCGGTAAAGAGCAAGAAGAACATGGTGCTGCAGACCAATCGCGACAACTTCCGCAGTCTCGCGCTCGACGCGCTGGGCGGCACGAACGAGGCCTTCCGCCGCGGACTGCAGGAAGCGCAGAAGTAACGGTTCCTCGGGTTCCTCGGGTTCCTCGGGGTACCTCGGAGTACCTCGGAGTACCTCGGAGTACCTCGGAGTACCTCGGGAGTACCTCGGAGTGACGGAGCCTGAAACTCCCCTCCGAGGAACTCCGAGGTACTCCGAGGAACCCGAGGTACTGTTTTTCGTGTGCTATTCTTCTCCCTATTAAGGGGATGACTTAGCGAGATGGCCGTTTGCTGGCGGTGCCCCCGATGCCGGGAAGTCAGTTGTGAAGACGATGTGAACGCGCAGGGCAAACCTCTCGCGTGCGACCATTGCGAGCGCCCCTTCCTCCCGCAGGAAACGCAGTGCCCGGTCTGCGATACCGCCAATCCCTGGGTGCGCCGCGATACGCTGCACTTTCTCTGCACCGAGTGCGGGAACACGCAGACGTTCTACGGACGCACCGCGTAGCGCTGAGATCGCTGCCGCGGCGTTCGATTTTTCTAGACTCTCCGCCGTTCATCCTGTAAAAAGTTATTTCCCTTTTTTGCCATGGCCACGTTCCTCGCCGCGATCCTCGCGTTCCCGACGGTTGTCTTCACCGTCATGGTGGTCTTCTTTTTTCTTTACGTGGCGGCGACGCTGCTCGGAGCGCTGGAACTGGAGTGGCTCGATGGCATGCTCGGCATCGACGACGCGCAGGATACGGTCCTCGAAGGCGCGCTCAGTTTTCTCGGCGTGGCCGGCATTCCCTTCACCATCTTCGGCGGCGTGGCGTCGGTATTCGCGTGGGTGACGAGCATCGCCGCGGACAAATTTCTTCCCGAGTCGATGCTGATGGATATCGTCTCGCTCCTCGGCGCCGGTGCCGTCGGCCTCGCGCTCGGCGGTCTGGCCGTTCGTCCGCTGCGCGGCCTGTTCAACACCCTCCCGGCGCCGCGGCGCAAAGCGATCGTCGGGAAGATCTGCACCGTCCGCTCGCTGCGCGTCGACGGGGCGAGCGGCACGGCCGAAGTCGAAGACGGCGGCTCGGGATTCGTCGCCGAGGTACGCTGCTTTCGCGAGAACGACCTCACCCGCGGCAGCAAGGCCATCGTCTACGACTACGACCAACAGCAAGGCATCTATCACGTCGGTCCGATCGATCCGTCCATCGCTCAGGTGGACTTCGACGGTCGCGCACAGACGGATCTCGCGTAAAGGAAAACACCATGGATCTCATCATCGCCGTCGTTCTCGGAGCCATCCTTCTCTTCGTCACCGCCCTCGTGGTCGGCGTCATGATCGCCAAGTTCTACCGGAAGGTGGAGCAGGGGAAGGCGCTCATCGTCAACAAGATGAAGGCAGAGCCGGAGGTGACCTTCACCGGCGCCACGGTGTTGCCGATCATCCACAAGGCGGAGGTGATGGACATCTCGGTGAAAACGATCGAGATCGACCGCCGCGCGAAGGATGGCCTGATCTGCCGCGACAACATCCGCGCCGACATCAAGGTCACGTTCTTCGTGCGTGTGAACAAGACCGTCGAGGATGTGATCAAGGTCGCGCAGTCGATCGGCTGCGCGCGTGCGTCCGACCGCGAGACGCTCGAGGCGCTGTTCAGCGCCAAGTTCTCGGAAGGGCTGAAGACGGTCGGCAAGCAGCTCGACTTCGTCGATCTCTACACGAAGCGCCACGAGTTCCGCGACGCGATCATCAATCTCATCGGACGCGATCTGAACGGGTACGTCCTCGAGGACGCCGCGATCGACTATCTCGAGCAGACGCCGATCGTGAACCTCGATCCGATGAACATCCTCGACGCGCAGGGCATCCGCAAGATCACGGAGCTCACCGCGACCGAGCATGTGCGCACGAACGAGTTTCAGAACAACGAGAAAAAGCTGACCAAGAAGCAGGACGTCGAGGCTGCGGAAGCGATCCTCGAGCTGGATCGCCAGCAGGCCGACGCAACGGCGAAGCAGCAGCGTGAGATCGAATCGGTCCGTGCCCGCGAGGCCGCGGAGCTGAAGAAGATTCAGGCCGAAGAGCGCCTGCGCGCCGAGAACGCGCGCATCGCCACCGACGAGCAATTGGCCATCGCCGAGCAGAACAAGTCGCGCCAGATCGAGGTTGCCGAGAAGAACCGCGAGCGCGTGGTCGGCATCGAGACCGAGCGCGTGGAGAAGGATCGCGCGCTCGAGCAGGTCATCCGCGAGCGCGCCGTCGAGCTCTCGCGCATCGAGAAGGAAAAAGCCCTCGAAGTCGAGCGGAAGAACATCCAGGACGTGATCCGCGAACGCGTGGCCGTCGAGCGGACGGTGGTCGAGGAGCAGGAGCGCATCAAGGGCGTGCAGGTGCTGGAAGAGGCGAAGCGCAACCGCGACTCGGTGATCATCACCGCCGAAGCCGAGGCGCAGGAGAAGCTGGTCAAGGACATCAAGGCCGCCGAAGCCGCCGAACAGGCCGCGTTGCATCACGCGAAGGAGCGCATCACACTCGCCGAAGCGGAGCTCGAAGCCGCCGACCGCGAGGCGCGCGCGAAAATCCGTCTGGCCGAGGCGCAGCAGGCCCAGGCCGCGGCGGAAGGTCTCGCCGAGGCGAAGGTGAAGGAAGCCGACGCGATCGCGAGCGAGAAGCACGGCCTGGCCGACATGCGCGTGAAGGAGGCGGAAGCAGCCGCAATCGCGAAAGTCGGCGCCGCCGAGGCGTCGGTGCTGCGCGAGAAGGCGCTGGCCGAAGCCGAAGGCATCACTCAGAAAGCGGAGGCGCTCAAGCAGCTTGACGTCGCCTCGCGCGAGCACGAGGAGTTCCGCCTGCGCATCGAGACCGAGCGTCACCTCGGCACCGAACAGATCCACGCCCGCCAGGCCGTCGAGGAAGCGAAGGCGAAGATCCTCGGCATCGCCCTCGGCAACGCGAAGATCGACATCGTCGGCGGCGACGGCCAGTTCCTCGACCGCATCGTCAACTCGGTCGGGATGGGCAAGGCCGTCGACACGTTCCTCAGCGAGAGCGAGACCGCCCAGGCGGTGCTGGCGAAGCTGGGCGTGAAGACGACGGACGCGGACTTCGTGCCGCCGCCGAAGGCGCCGAAGATGCCGGTCGTGAAGGCTGACTAGAAAGCCGGCCCCTCACCCGGCCTTCGTCAGCAGGCCTTCTCCCCGCTGGCGGGGAGAAGTGCCCGAAGGGTGGATGAGGGGCGACGATTGAGATCCGCATGATCGAACAAGGCACCTACGAAGTCATCCGCACGCGCCTCTCCGCGCACGGGAAGACGCTCGCCGAAAAGGCGAAGCAGCTGAACGCGCGCCGCATCGAGGTGTTCGGCGGGCTGGAGATGGCGCTCCTCGGCAGCGATCGCATCCGCACGGAAAACAACTGCGTGCCGCGCGACATCGTCGAGGCGGGCGACCATCTCCTCTTCGGCTACAACGTCTTCATCGGACTCAAGGCCCAGACCGAGGTCGCCGATGTCCTCTCGCTCCATCGCATCGATGACTTCGCTCCTGTCCCTCCCGGCGCGCCGGAAAACTTTCTGCGCGACGAGAACTTCGTCCGCGACTTCCGCGAGCTCTATCAGTACTACAAGAATTCGCGCCTGCTACAGCTCCGCCGCGTGGACTCGCGTCTACTCGCGGTCTTCCAGACCAGCGAGAAGCTCACCGACATCCGCGTGTTCCGCTGGAACGTCGGCGCGGACGGGAAAGTCACCTACATCGACAACCGCGGCGAGCGCGATCACGTCTTCCCGCCGCGGCACGATTTCGAATGGATCGCCACCACGCGCGCGGACTACGTCGACGGCAAGTACCCGCACGTCTCGGTCCGTGACGAAGTGTTCGTCGAGACATTGCGCGGGGATCTGACCATCAAGGTCGAGGACAACACGGCGACCGGACGCGGCATCTACAGCGAGCCGGTCGACGATCCCGACCAGTCGCTCGACGACGCGCAGATCCAGTACGCCGTCCTCGCCGGCACGCTGATCCTGCTGCGCATCCTGCCGTATCGCGAGAAGAGCTGGCGCTATCTCGTCTTCAACAAACGGACGAAGCAGGTGCGCCGCATCGACGCCATCGGCTGCGCGTGCATTCAGCTCCCGGAAGACCACGGGATCATCTTTCCGGGCGGCTGTTACCTCCGCACCGGCGACGGGAAGCTGTTCGAGCACGACTACGAGCAGATGGAGTTTCTGCGGGCGATCCGCTCGCCGAACGGCGAGGACGTGCTTTACGTCTTCCACCGCCGCGACCACGGCCGCACGCTGCTCTTCCCGTACAACCTGATCCGGCGCGAGGTGGCGAACCCGATCGAATGCCATGGCTACAGCCTCTTCCGCGACGGGCGGATGATCATCTTCGCCGCGCACGGCAGCGAGCCGACGCGCGTCCATCCGATGCAGATCTGGCGGACGCCATTCGCCAGCGACGAGCACATCGCCCGCGCGCAGAAGTCCGACTCGTACCTGGCCGGCATCGGCAACCGCGAGATCGTGCGCGGCCTCTCATCGGCGCTGGCGATCTGCCGCCTGATCGACGAGCAGACGCCGACGCGCGGCACGTACGAAGATCTCGTGGCCGCCGCGTCGCGCGACATCGACGCGTACCACTGGCTCGGTCATCCCGAGGCCGACCTTCTCGGCGCGCTGCGCGAAGTGCGCGCCGCGTCCGAGCAGATCATCGACGAGTTCGAGAAAGTCGAGGCGCTGCGTGCGCAGGCTGCGAAGTCGGTGGCCGACGTCGAACAGACGCTCGGCGAGAAACGCCCCGACCCGGCCACCATCGACGACTACGTCTCGCAGCTCGGCGAGCTCCGCTCGAAACAGGGTCATATCATCTCGCTGCGCGAGCTGCGCTATGTCGACCGCGCGAAGCTCGACGCGCTCGAAGCGGTCGTCGTGCAGCGCTTCAATGACCTTTCGCAGCGGACGGTGGCGTTCGTCCTCGACGAGAAAGCGCTCGCGCCGTTCGGGACGAAAACGTCCGACATCGAGTCGCGCATCGCCGCCGTCGCGAAGACCACCGAGGCCGAGGCGCTCGTGCGCGAGCTGGAGCAGATCGCGGGGTCGCTGAACCTGCTGACCGAGATCATCGGCTCGCTGCACATCGCCGATCCGACCGTGCGCATCACCATCCTCGAGCGGATCTCGACGCTGATGGGAAGTCTCAACCGCGTCCGCGCGCTCGTCGCGCAACGGCGCAAGGAGCTCCTCGGCAAGGAGCGCGTCGCCGAGTTCGGCGTGCAGTTCGCGCTCTTCGCGCAGACCGTCGCCAACGCCGCCTCGGTCGCAGACACGGCGGAGCGCTGCGACACGGAGCTCTCGAAGCTGATGCTGCAGCTCGAGGAGCTGGAGTCGCGCTTCTCCGAGTTCGACGAGTTCGTCGCTCAGCTCGCCGCGAAGCGCGAAGAGGTCTACGACGCGCTGACGGCGAAGAAGCAGTCGCTGCTCGAACAGCGGCAGCGCCGCGCCGAGCAGCTCGCCCAGGCCGCCACGCGCATCCTGCAGGGGATCCAGCGCCGCGCCTCGACGATGGCGGACGTGGACGCACTGAACGCCTTCTTCGCCTCCGACGCGATGGTGGCGAAGCTGCGCTCGACCTCGGAGAAGCTGCGCGAGCTCGGCGACATCGTTCGCTCCGACGAGATCGACGGGAAACTGAAGACCGCGCGCGACGAAGCCGCGCGGTCGCTGCGCGATCGCAACGACATCTTCGAGGAGGGCGCGAACGTCGTCCGCTTCGGCGAGCATCGCTTCAGCGTCAATACCCAGCCGGTCGAGCTGACCATCGTTCCGCGTGACGGTCACCCGCACCTGCACATCACCGGCACGAGCTTCTTCGAGCGCATCGAGGAACAGCTCCCGTTTTCCGATCAGGAGCTCGTCTCCGAGACCGCCGAGGTCTACCGCGGCGAGTACCTGGCTTTCACCGCTCTGCACGAGAACATCCGTGAAGCCGCCGCGACGCGCTACGACGAAGGCTACGAGCGCGGCGTGCACGACGCCGATGCCACATTGATCGCCGAAAAAGTGCGGGGCATGCTCTCCACCGCGGGGCTGCTGCGCTATACGCCCTCTGCCCGCGCCGCGGCGGCACTGTTCTGGGCGTTCTACGAAAACGAGACGATCAAGACCCAATGGGCGGCGCACGCCCGCGCACTCACTCCCGACGCCTCCGCCGCTCTCACCGCGGAGTTGCAGTCTGCAATCACACAGTGGCTCCCCGTCGACTGCGGCGATCTCACCGGCGCCGGCGAGTATCTCTTCCACGAGATCGCGCACGAGCCGGTGCGCTTCGTCCTCAGCGCCGAAGCCGCGGCGCTGGTCGACGCCGACCTCGGCGATCTCCGGCCGCTCGACTGGCCGCGGCGCTTCGCCGTCGCGCGCGCGTTCGTTCCCAACGTCGAAGCGGTCGCCGCGATCGTCACCAGCGGCACGCTCTCGCGCGAACGTTCCTCGGCCATCACCTCCGCGAAAGTCACCGGCCTGCTCGGCCAGCACCCGCGCATCGCGCGCGGCACGATGGAGGTAAAGCTCGACGAGTTCCTCGCGCGCCTCGGCCGTTTCAGCAGCGAGCGCGTTCCCGCTTTCCGCGCGTATCAGCAGCAGCGTCACGCCCTGCTCGAGCGCGAGCGCAAGCGCCTCCGCCTGAACGAGCTGCAGCCGAAGGTGATGTCGGCGTTCGTGCGGAACAAGCTCATCTCCGAGGTCTACCTGCCGCTGATCGGCGCGAACTTCGCGAAACAGATCGGCGTCGCCGGCGAGAAGAAGCGCACCGACCTCATGGGCCTGCTCCTGCTCGTCTCGCCGCCGGGCTACGGCAAGACGACGCTCCTCGAATACATCGCCAACCGCCTCGGGCTCGTGTTCGTAAAGATCAACGGGCCCGCGCTCGGCCACTCCGTGAAGTCGCTCGATCCTGACGAAGCGCCGAACGCCACTGCGCGGCAGGAGATCGTGAAGCTGAACCTGGCCCTGGAGATGGGCAACAACGTGTTGCTGATGATCGATGACATCCAGCACACGCACGCCGAGTTCCTGCAGAAGTTCATCTCGCTCTGCGACGCACAGCGGAAGATCGAAGGCGTCTGGAAGGGCGAGACGAAGACCTACGACTTCCGCGGCAAACGCGTCGCGGTCTGCATGGCCGGCAACCCGTACACCGAGTCGGGCGAGCAGTTCGAGATCCCGGACATGCTCGCAAACCGCGCTGACGTCTACAACCTCGGCGAAGTGCTGTCCGGTCGCGACGAGCTGTTCGATCTCAGCTACATCGAGAACGCGCTGACCTCCAACCGCGTCACCGCACCGCTGCTCACGCGCGACCCCGAGGACGTGCTCAAGCTGGTGCGGATGGCGCGCGGCGAGGAGATCCAGTCGGACCAGCTTTCCCACGACTACTCGCCGGTCGAGCTGAACGAGCTGCTCGCCGTGATGCGCAAGCTCGTCGCGGTCCAGCAGCTCCTCGCGCGCGTCAATCGAAACTACGTGCTTTCGGCGGCGCAGCAGAACGCCTATCGCACCGAGCCGCCGTTCAAACTCCAGGGCTCCTACCGCAACATGAACAAGCTCGCCGAGAAGATCCTCCCGGCGATGAACGAGCAGGAGCTCGAGCAGCTCATCGACGATCACTACCTGGGCGAAGCGCAGACGCTGACCACCGGCGCCGAGGAGAATTTGCTCAAGCTCGCCGAGCTCCGCAACCGGATGACCGACGTGCAGCGCACGCGCTGGGACGCGATCCTGAGCGGTTTCGTGCGGGTCCAGCGGCTCGGCGGAACCGAAGCCGATCCCTCGGCGCGGGTGATGGCCGAGCTCAGCGTCGTCTCCGATCGCATCGGCGACATCGCGAAAGCGATCAGTCGAGCGGTGGGCTCTCAGCCCGCCGAACCGGCGCCGGCGGGCCACGGGTCCGCCGCTCCACAACCGGATCTCACGCCGTATCTGTCGAAGCTCGACGAGACCCTGCTCGCGCTGCGCGAGCTTCACGCCGCGCGTCTTCCGATCGCGGCCACGCCGGCCCCGGCGCTTCCCGCCGACGCGGGCCTGATCTCGCGCGAGGCCTATCTCATCAACGGAACGCTCATTCCGCTGCTGCGTTTCATGGCCCATCGCTTCAAGGGCTATCGCGCCGTCGCCGACCCGCGTGTGAAGCAGGCCATCGCCAGGCTCGAGTCGGTGAGCGATCTCAACGCACTCGTGAGCACGCTCGAAGGCATCAGCGTCTCGGCGCTGGCGACGTTGACCGACGAGAAGCGCTAGCTGTCGAGCCGCCCTCGCGAGAACGGAAGAAACCTCCCAAGACCCAGCGTTCCCCACCCGTTATCCAACCTTGGAGGTACGCGGGTGAAGAAATCCATCTTCCCGTTTCTCATCATGAGCACTTTGGCAGTGAACCTGGCGGCTGACGCGGCGAAGCCGCCTGTGGCGAAGCCGGTCCCGAAAACCCTCACCATCCACGGCGAGGAGCGTATCGACGAATACGGCTGGCTGCGCGACAAGAAGAGCGCCGACACCATCGCGTACCTCGAGGCCGAGAACGCGTACGCCGACGCGGTCATGAAGCCGACCGAGGAGCTGCAGAAGAAGCTCTACGACGAGATGCTCGGGCGCATCAGGCAGACCGACATCCAGGTCCCGTATCGCAAGGGCGCGTACTTCTATTACACGCGCACGGTGGAGGGAAAGCAGTATCCGATTCACGCGCGCAAGAAGGGCAACCTCGAGGCGGATGAAGAGATCCTGCTCGACGTGAATGCGCTGGCCGAGGGGAAGAAGTTCATGTCCATCGGCACGTTCTCGGTTTCGGATGACGGCAACCTGCTGGCCTTCTCCACCGACGACAACGGCTATCGCCAGTACAAACTCTTCGTCAAAGACTTGCGCAGCGGCAAGGTGTCGGACGTGCTCGCTGAGCGCGTCGGCAGCGTCGAGTGGGCGAAAGACAACAAGACCATTTTCTACAGCACCGAGAACGACGCGAAGCGCTCCGACAAGATCTTCCGCCACGTCCTCGGCGCCACCGACCACGCGCTGATCTACGAAGAGAAGGACGAGCTGTACGACGTCTACCTCGATCGGTCGCGCAGCCACGACTGGATCTTTCTGATCTCGGACAGCAAGACCACGAACGAAGTCCGCCTGATCCCGGCCGCGAAAGCCGACGCCGCGCCTGTCGTGATGTTGCCGCGCAAGACCGATCACAAGTACTACCCCGATCATCGCGGCGGCTTGTTCTACATCATGACCAACGACGCGGGCATCAACTACCGCGTCGTCACCGCGCCGGTGAACGATTACGCGCAGGCGAACTGGAAAGAGCTGGTGCCGTACCGCAAGCCGGTGCGCATCGAAGCGATCGACATGTTCAGGGACCACATGGTGGTCCGACTGCGCGAGGGTGGTCTCAGCCAGCTCGAGATTTACGACCTCAAAGACGACAAGGTGAAGAGCCACCGCATCAACTTCCCGGAACCGGCGTACGCCGTGTTCCCGAACGCGAATGCGGAGTTCGACACCAACGCCTATCGCTACACGTACCAGTCCTTCATCACGCCGTCATCGGTCTACGACTACGACCTCGACTCGCGCAAGCAGACGCTCCTCAAGCGCACCGACGTCCTCGGCGGATACGATCCCGCGAAGTACACCGTCGAGCGCTTCTTCGTCACCGCGAGTGACGGCGTGAAGATCCCGGTGGCGATGGTCTATCGCAAGGACGTGCAGCCGAAGAAGAACAATCCGCTGATGCTCTATGCGTACGGCTCGTACGGCGCGTCAATGCCGGACGGCTTCAGCTCCAACCGCTTCTCGCTCATCGACCGCGGCGTGATCTACGCGATCGCGCACATCCGCGGTGGCGGCGAAATGGGCAAGGAGTGGCACGAGCAGGGACGGATGATGACCAAGAAGAACACCTTCACGGACTTCATTGCCGTCGCCGAGCATCTCGTCAAGGAAGGCTACACATCGAAGGAAAAGCTCGCAATCTCCGGCGGCAGCGCCGGTGGCCTGCTCATGGGTGCGGTTGTCAACATGCGCCCCGATCTCTTCAAGGCGGTCATGGCGTACGTGCCGTTCGTCGACGTCATCAACACGATGCTCGACTCCACACTCCCGCTCACGACGCAGGAGTACATCGAGTGGGGCAATCCGAACGAGAAGGACGCCTACCTCTACATGAAGACGTACGACCCGTACGGCAACGTGCAGAAGAAGGCGTATCCGGCGATGCTCGTGCGCACTTCGCTCAACGACAGCCAGGTTGGTTACTGGGAGGCTGCGAAGTGGGTGGCCCGTTTGCGTGCGATGAAAACCGATGAGAACGTCCTGTTGCTGCGCGTAAACATGGGCGCGGGTCACGGCGGCTCTTCAGGCCGCTATGACAAGCTCAGGGAAGACGCACACGACTACGCGTGGCTGCTCGCGCAGTTGGGCGTAAAGTAGCGCTCCTCCGGATCCCGGGCCGCTCGTGAGATAGGCTCGGGATCTGCGTAGCACCGCGCGATGCCTTCCGAACCGCTTTCGAAACTGATAGCCGCGGGACCAATGCCGGCCGAGGAGGTCGTGCGGATCGGTTGTGGTGTGGCGGCGGCTCTGACCAAAACGCACGGCGAGCTTTTCCCGCTCGCGATCGTGGTCGCTCCGGATCGCATCACCGTCGAACCTCCCGGTTCCGCCGACCGCTCGCAATACGGACCCTACGCGGCGCCCGAGCGCATCCTCGGCGCATCGGCATCGCAGGCGGCGGACGTCTTTTCGATCGGCGCGATGCTCTTTCACGCGCTCGCCGGACACGCGGCATTCGAGGGAGACAGTCCGGCGGCGATCATGATGTCCGCGTGTACGGATGCGCCGCGGCCGGTGCCGGCGCATGTGCCGCGCGCGTTGGCGGCGGTGATCCTGCGTTGTCTCGCAACGGACCCGGCCGAACGTTACGCGACGCCGCAGCAACTGGGCGCGGCGCTCGAGCGCGTGCAGATGCGCGACGTGTGGCCCGGCCGGCGCATCCTCGTCGCTGACGACGATCCCGCGTTCCGCGCGCTGTTCCAACTCGCCGCCGCGAAGGTTGGTGTCGAAGCGGACGTCGTCGCCTCGGGACGCGAAGCGATCAACGCACTGAAGCTCCGGCGCTACGACGTGATGCTGATGGACCTCAACATGCCGCATCTGAGCGGGTGGGAAGTGCTCGACTTCATGCGCGCGCGCTACGAGGTGCGGCCGCGGCGCGTGTTCATCATCACCGGCTTCCGCGACCAGGACATCAGCGCGGCCGATCGCGGTCTCGTGGCGGCTGCGTTGTACAAGCCCGTGGCGCTCGAAGATCTGCGCGCGCTGGTGACGGCGGCGCTCGGCGACAAAGAGCCTGATTTGCCGTCGATCCTGCGCAACACGCGGCATCGCGTGTTCCCGTCAGCGTGACGCGGACAAAACCCACGACCGGTGCCCTTCGCCGGTGACTTTCTCGAGTGTCCACTCGCCCGTGAGTACGCGCCCTTCGAACCAGAGCCGGAAGTGCTTGCGTTGCCAGCTTCCTTCGATGATCTCGTACGCGCCGCTGTCCTCGATCGAGATGCGGTCCTTCCACGCTTTCGGCACTTCGCCGCGCGCATAGGCGGGATCGATGTCGAGCTCGCCCGCGGGCATGGCAATGAGCTGCTCGTCGCCCTGCCGGTCGGGACGCAGGATCCACCGCCTGAACTTCCCGCCCATGTCCATCCAAAGCTCATTACCTTTCTCGGTTTTCGCCAGCAGAAACAATCGTCTCCCGGACTGCGAACCAACCTTCGGCAATCCCCTCTGGAGCGACGGGCTCTCAGCCCGTCGGCCTTTCGTTGTCGACGGGCTGAGGGCCCGTCGCTCCAGGAACGGCAACTTCTGCTTCAGCCTCAACACTTCCGCAAACAGATCCCCCCGCTTCCGCAACCTCGCGATCGCCTCGTCCGGCGTGAACTCCAGCCCGCGCGGCTTCTCGAGCTCCGCCCACGTCACTGGCATCGACACGTAGGGCTCAGCGCGCCGCGTGCGCAGCGAATACACGGCCACCGTGGTCTTGTAATCAGCGTTCTGGCTCCAGTCGATGAACACCTTCCTGTGCCGCAGCGCCTTCGCCATCTTGGACACGATCAGCTTCGGATGCCGCCGCGCCAGTTCGTCCGCGAGCAATCGCGCGAACGTCTCCGTCTGCTCATGCGTCGCTCCGCGCGACGGCACGTACACCTGAATCCCTTTGGAGCCTGACACCTTCGCGAACGACTCCAGCTCGAGCCCGCGTAACGCATCGCGCAGGATCAACGCGACCCGCGCGCAATCGCGCAGATCGGCCCCTTCGCCCGGATCGAGATCGAACACGGCATGCGTCGCGGCATCGATGCGCGGCACCACGTGCAGGAACGGATGCAACTCGATGCCGCCGACGCTCGCGATCCACAAGAGGGTGCGCGCGTCATTGACGACGATGTATTCGATCGGCGGCCCGCCCTCGCGGCGCGGAACCGGAAATCGCTTCACCCACGACGGCGTGAATGACGGCGCATCCTTCTCCCAGAAAAAATCGCCGCGCGTCGTGTCGACATAGCGCTTGATCGACATCGGCCGGCGCCGCAGATGCGGGAGGATGTATTTGCTGATCGCTTTGTAATAAGCGACGGCGTCTTCGACGGTGAACCCGCTTGGATAAAGCGTTCTCAATTCTCAATTCTGTCTGCTACCATCAGGCCACCTACCACAGTGTGTGAACGGCTCGGGAGGGTGTGATGGGCGAGGTCAGGCTGTTCCAGATCTGCTATGAGGGCGAGCTCACGGTCGAGATTTCTCACGTGATGCGGCGGCTCGGCGCGGAGCCCAATTTCGATCAGAGCTGGCAGGTGTTTCTGCCCGAGGGGCGTCATGCGGCGCCGCTCGTTCGCTATCTGCGCTCGCAACTTGCGACGGACTCGCGGCTGCTCGTCGCGTGTACGCAGTTCACGACCGCACGCGATTTTCTGCTGGTGCGCCACAGCCTCACGCCGGGCGCCGATTACTCCGAGCTCCACGACGCGCTGGATCGCCTCGGCACCGTCGTGGCGTTGCCGTTCGAGTCGACGTTCGTCATCCAGTCGCTCTACGCCAACGAGATGCGCACCGACGTCCATACTCTCGGCCTCGCCCTCGGCGAGCTCTGCCCCGACGAATCCCTCATGGTCACCGGCGTGAGCCACGACTGGGCTTACTGCGACTCCGGTGTTTCCAGAATGTTCGTGGGCGACGCTTTCGAGACCGCTCAGTTCAAGTCATTCTGATCTGGACCACCTGCACCCCTCATCCGCCGAGCGCGGATGAGGGGTTTGGATCTCCACTGGCTGCGTCTGGTAGAGATCTTGTATCTTGCCGCGAACATTCGCCGGGAAAAAGGGAGAGATATGGCCACTGCCACCGCCGCGATGGAAACCCAAAAACACCCCAAGGGGCTCTACGTTCTCTTCGGCAGCGAGATGTGGGAGCGGTTCAGCTTCTACACCGTCAATGCGATGCTCGCGCTCTATCTGCGCGACACCGTTCAGGGCTTCAGCTTCACCAATGCCGAGGCGGCGCGGGTGCAGTCGTGGTACCTGATGTTCGTCTACTTCACGCCGCTCCTCGGCGGATTCCTGGCGGACATGTTCCTCGGATTCCGCAAAGCGATCCTGATCGGCGCGGTGTTCTTCATCGCCGGTCACGCGTTGCTGGCCGTGCCGAACAACCTGATGATCGTCTACGCCGCGCTGGCGTGTCTGGTCATCGGCAACGGCTTCTTCAAGCCGAACGTGTCCTCGATGGTGGGCAACCTGTACACGGAAGGGAGCCATCTCAAGGACAAGGCCTACCTGATTTTCTACATGGGCATCAATATCGGCGCAGCGCTCGCGCCGATCGTCGCCGCATTCATCCAGCCCAAGTGGGGCTTCCATCCCGCGTTCTTCATGGGGGCCATCGGCATGGTGATCTCGATCATCATCTTCGGCCTGAACCAGAAGCACGTCCGCCACGCCGACCGCATCCGCGGCAAGAGCGATTTCATGCGGCAGGACGGATCGCACGGACATCAGGACGCCGTGGCGACCGCGGAAGACCTCCCGCCGGTGCTCAATGAAGAAGCGCGGATGATGCAGGCGGTTCCGGAGTGGAAGCGCATCGTCGCGCTGATCGTGATCTTCCTGATCGTGATCGTGTTCTGGATGATCTTCCACCAGAACAGCCTCACGCTGACGTTCTGGGCCGAGGACCATACGGAGTGGACGTTCATCAAGGCGGGCGGCATCCTTTCCAACACCATCAACGCGATCTGGATCGTCGCGCTGTCGCTGCCGCTGGCGTGGTTCTGGGGCTGGCTCGACAAGCGCGGGCTGGAGCCGTCGACGCCGACCAAGATCATGTACGGCATGGCGCTCACCGGGCTCTCGATGGTCATCCTCTGGTTCGCCGCCAATCAGCACGGCTTCGACAAACCCGCCTTCCGCGTCGAGAAAGTGGATGAGCAGGGGACCTGGGTGTCGATCGCGAAAGAAGCGCGCGACCATTTGAAAATCACCATTCCGCCGACGCCGATCCAGGTGCAGAAAGGCGCGGAGATGGTCACGCTCGATGCGTGGCGCGTCACCAACAGCGGCTCGACGCCGCGGCCGAACGACTTCGTGCGTCTCGAGAGCCACGACGCGAATGGGATCGTGACCGGGCCGACGTCGAAGGCCTCGCTGTGGTGGCTGATCCTCATGTACGGCGTGATCTCGCTGGGCGAGTTGATGCTCAGTCCCATGGGTCTCGCACTCGTATCGAAGGTCGCGCCGATCCGCATGCGCGGCCTGATGATGGGCGGCTGGTTCGCGGCCACCGCGATCGGGAACAAGCTCACGGGTATCGGCAAGTACTGGGACCTCTGGAGCCACGCGCAGTTCTTCATCTTCCTCGCCGGACTGGCGTTCGTCATGGCCATCGTGCTGTTCCTGCTGCTGCGGCCATTGAAGAAAGCCATGCCCGGAGTTTGATGCAGCTTCAACAGAACGTACCTCTCGCGCCGTTGACCACCATTGGCATTGGTGGTCCGGCGCGATTCTTTTTCCGCGCGCAGAGTGTCGACGAGCTCGTCGAGGCGCTGGAATGGGCGCGCACCAACGAGCAGCAGGTGTTCATCCTCGGCGGCGGCAGCAATCTGCTGATTGCGGATGCGGGATTCGACGGGCTGGTCGTGCATCTCGATCTGCGCGGCATCGTGGTCGAGAGCGAAGGCGCCGAAATCGCGATGGTGAAAGTGGCCGCGGGCGAACCGTGGGATCACTTCGTGAAGTTCGCCGTACGGCGCGAGTGGGCAGGCATCGAGTGCCTCTCCGGCATCCCGGGATCGACCGGCGCGACGCCGATCCAGAACGTTGGCGCATATGGCCAGGACGTGAGCGAGACCATCGCGCGCGTGGAGGCACTCGATCGCACCAGCGGCCGCGTGATCTGGTTCACCAACGAGGAGTGTCGCTTCGGCTATCGCTCCAGTCTCTTCAAGAACATCGAGCGCGATCGGTATGTCGTGCTATCGGTGACGTTCCGCCTGCGCCGTGATGGAGCGGCTACGATCCGTTATCCCGAGCTGCAAAAGTATGTCGACGAGCGCGGCATTGCCATCGACGATCTCGCCGGAGTGCGCGAATCGGTGATCGCCATCCGCAAGCGCAAAGGGATGGTGCTCGATCCGCGCGATCCCGACACGCGCAGCGACGGCTCGTTCTTCATGAATCCCGTGCTGACCGCGGAGCAATACGCGGCGTTCGCGGAGCTCGCGCCGGATGCGCCGCACTATCCATCGGGCAACGACGTCAAGTTGTCAGCGGCATGGCTGATCGAGCACGCCGGATTTCAGAAGGGCTTCGCGCTTGGGAACGTCGGGCTGTCGACGAAGCACACGCTCGCGATCGTGAATCGTGGCAACGGGACGGCGGCGGAAGTGCTGGAGCTGGTGCGCCTGATTCAAGGTCGGGTGCGCGAAAAGTTCGGCGTGGAGCTGCACCCGGAGCCGAACTTTATCGGCGTCGATCTTACGGGTCCGTGAGGTCTGCGAAAGCGCCGCTTCAGAAGAGTTCCTCGGCCAGCGAGACGATGATGCCCGCAGGGCCTCGCACGTAGCAGAGTTTGTATTTGTCCTCGTACTGGGCCACCTCGCCGACGAGCTCGGCGCCGTGGGCGCGCAGCTGAGCGACAGTGTCGCCGACGCCAACCGAGGCG